>SXGT01677092.1_pt1 | contig 58975 bp, 33 predicted proteins | sample 3176221 | NCBI WGS metagenome assembly SXGT01 (sample SAMN11356862, study PRJNA531348) | freshwater metagenome | isolation source: freshwater sample F1-120 | place: China: Fuxian Lake, Yuxi | collected 2017-12-25 | reverse complement strand
GGTGCCGCCGGGGTCGGCGCGATCGGCGCGTCTGCCGCGGCGTCCGGGGCCGGCGCGTCAACGCCCGCGCTGACCGGCGGCTCGGCCTTGATGACGGCGTCGCGCGGACGTGGCGCGGGCTCGGTCGGCGCAGTCGCAGCGGGAACCGGTTCGGCCACCGGCTCGGGTGCCGCCTCAGGCTCGGGTTCACGTCGAAGCCCGCGCGAATCCGCCAGGCGACGCACGCGGTCGGCGAGCGGGTCGTCGATGCTCGAGCTCGGGCCCTTGACACCGAGCTTCAGCTCGGTGGCGAGTTCGACGACGACGGCGTTCTCGACGCCGAGCTCTCGCGCCAGCTCGTAGACCCGGATCTTCTTCGTTGCCAAGCGATTCCCTTTGTGTTTCGTGGTGCTGCGATGGTGCGGGCCGGCGCGGTGCCGGCCTGGCGGCGTCGCCGCCGCTTGCAGAACTCAGCCGAACAGTGTCGCGCGAATCATCAGCGCTTGGGCGTTCGACACGGGCCGTCGCAGCGCCCGAGCGAGATTTCCTCGTCGGACTGCCTGTTCGAAGCAGTCCGACGAACAAATCCAGGCGCCACGCCCGGGTGCGCTGGCGCCATACCCGAAGGCCGTCGCCGTGGCGCTCACCCGTGCCCACCCGTTCGGCGTGTCGCGGCGACGACACCCGATACAGGTGCGCTGTGGTTCATGCTTCGCTGCTTGCTCCTTCGTCCGAATCGTCGGCTTCGGGCTCCGACGACGCTGCTGGTTGCGACGCTGGCGCAGCGGTTGCTGGCGCAGGTTCGGGGTCGGGCGCTGTTTGCTCATCAGCCGCTTCGGTCGCGGCTTCGGGCTGCGGCGGTTCGGACGACGCGGCGGCACCTGCGGCGCCGTAACCGGCTTCGGCCAACGACACGCTGTCGCCGCCTTCGGCCGGAACCCACACCATCTCGCCGTCGGTGCCTTCGACCCACTCGCCGGGCGCGTAGCCCGCTTCTTCTTCCGCGAGTTGGGTCTCGCTCTTGATCTCGATGTGCCATCCGGTGAGTCGCGACGCAAGGCGAGCGTTCTGCCCCTCCTTGCCAATCGCGAGCGACAGTTGGAAGTCGGGCACGATGACTTCGGCAACGGCGCGCGACTCGTCGAGGCGAACCTCTTTCACCTTCGCGGGAGCCAGCGCCTTCGCGACGAACTCGACCTGATCGTCGGTGTAGGGAACGATGTCGACTTTTTCGCCGTGCAGTTCGTTGACGACCTGACGCACTCGCATACCGCGAGCGCCGACGCACGCGCCGACCGGGTCGACGTTCGGGTCGTTCGATGCCACGGCGATCTTCGTCCGATGACCCGGTTCGCGAGCCACCGCGCGCAACTCGATCACCGAGTCCACGAGCTCGGGAACTTCGAGTTCGAAGAGTCGCTTCACCAAACCAGGGTGCGTACGGGACACGACGATCTGGGGACCCTTGGCGGTCTTGCGGACCTCGACGATGTACGCCTTGACCCGAGATCCGTGCGCGTAGCGCTCGTTCGAGACCTGCTCGGCCTGCGGCAGCAGGGCCTCCACTCGGCCGAGATCGAGCAGCGTGTAACGCTGGTCGGTTTGTTGGATGATGCCAGTCACGATGTCGCCCTCGCGACCGGCGTACTCCTCGTACTTCCGTTCGCGTTCGACCTCGCGGATCCGCTGGGTGATCACTTGCTTGGCCGTTTGTGCAGCAATCCGCCCGAAGTCCTTCGGGGTGTCGTCCCACTCGCGAACGATCGCGCCGTCCTCGTCGATCTCGAGCGCGATCACGCGGATCTCGCCGGTGTCGGGGTCGATTTCGACCTCGGCCTCTTCCGCGGCGTTCGGCAACCGCTTGTACGCGGTGACGAGCGCGTTGGCGAGCGCCAGCAGCAGGTCGTCTTCGGAGAGTCCGCGCTCGACCGCGAGGGCGCGCAGGGCCTCCATCATCTCGGGGTTACTCATCGTCGGTCCCCTTGTCGTGTCGTCGTCGTTGCTGCGCAAGACGTCATGATTCAGGTGCGTCCTGTCGTCGAGGTTTTGGCGGCGTGCTGCTTGGCCGACCCTGGCTTCGAGCCTTTGCCGGGCCGAGGTGCGGGTCCCCATTCGAACAAGGTTCGTGCGGAGGTGATCGCGTCGAGGTCGAGCGTGACCATGGCACCGTCGTCATCGAGTACTTCGATCGAGGTGGCGTCGGCGCTGGTCAGCGTGCCGACCAGGCGGGTCGAGGCGCCATCGTCGCCGCGAGCCTTCAACGCAACCCGCTGACCGCGCGCCGTTGCGAAGTGCTCGGGCCGGCGCAACGATCGTTCGAGACCAGGACTCGACACTTCGAGTGAGAAGCCTCCGTCGACGGCGGCTTCGACCACGGGGTCGATCTCGCGCGTCAAGGAGGCGAGTTGGTCGATGTCGGGCCCGCGCCCTTCGGCGTCGGTGACGGTCACGCGCAGGACGCGTGCTCGCCCCGAGCCCGAGAGTTCGATGTCGTAGAGGCACAGATTGCGAGCCGCGACGAGCGGGGCGATGGCGCGTTCGATCGACTCGTTGGTTGCGCTCATCATCACCTGCCTTCTCGCACTCGTTCACCGGCGTCAGCCCAAGAAAAAACGTGCGCCGCGGCGCACGTTTCCCGCCGGCCTGACCGGCACTCGGAACCGAACTCGCCCGATCCTACCCGCGCTGAGGTCTCGGTACCGGCACGAACAACAGAAATAGCGCTGCGAAACGCGTCGACCGGAGGCCGACCACACGTCGCCCCCATGTCGAGCCCATGTGGACCGCACGTCGACCGCAATTGGTCGAGCCAGTTGGTCGGCGTCAGTGGTGATGGTCGGGGTGGGTCTGCGCGAATGCCCACGCGTCGCCGATCATCGTTTCGAGATCGGGCAATTGGGGCGACCAGCCCAACTCGGCCTGGATTCTCGTACTCGACGCGACGAGCACAGCCGGGTCGCCGGCGCGCCGATCGCTCTCGACGACGGGGATGTCGACCCCGGTGACCAGGCGAGCTGCATCGATTACCTCGCGCACACTGAATCCCCGCCCGTTGCCGAGGTTGTAGACACGATGCTCGCCGGGTTCGGCTCCGCCCAGTGCGAGCAGGTGCGCCCGTGCGAGGTCGGCGACGTGGATGTAGTCGCGAATCGCCGTGCCGTCGGGGGTTGGGTAGTCGGTGCCGTAGACCGAGATATGGGGGCGAGTGCGGGCGGCGGCTTGGAGTACGAGCGGGATGAGGTGGGTTTCGGGGTCGTGATCCTCGCCACAGCCGTAGGCCGCGCCAGCCACATTGAAATAACGCAGGCTCGTGGCTGCGAGTCCACTTGCTGCACACGCAAACGAAATGGCGTGGTCGGCCGCGAGTTTGGCGGCTCCGTAGGCGTTGGTGGGTCGAGTCGGTGCCGATTCCAAGATGGGCACCGATTCGGGTTCGCCGTAGGTGGCGGCGGTCGACGAGAAGACGAGCCGCGAACAACCTGTCAGCGTCATCGCATCGAGAACGTTGACGGTCCCGCCGACGTTGACTCGGAAATATCGGAGCGGATCGGTCATCGACTCGCCGACGAGCGACAGCGCGGCGAAGTGCATGACCGAGTCGCAGCCCCGCATCGCACCGACAACGTCATCCAGACACGTGACGTCGCCGCGGACGAAGTCGGCGCCGTCAGGTACCGCCCAATCGTGGCCTTTGGACAAATCGTCGAGAACGATCACCTCGTGGCCTTCGGCGATGAGATACGACGAGACGACGCTGCCGATGTAGCCGGCACCGCCGATGACCAAGGTTCGCATGGCCGCCGAAGTTAGGGGACGAACGGGCAGCCGCCTGGTCTCGGCCCCGCCCGCCGTCGAGGATGTGACCGAAGGTCGCTCACCGAGTGTGACCCTGTCGGGAGCCAAGCGCGCATCGAAGCCCCACATCGTCAACAGCAAAGCCACTCAGGTCGGTTGACGGATCGTCCGATACCGCTTGAACTCGCGGCCGAGCACCACGTAGGGTGGTCGCGCCGGGTGGAGAGGGCTGGAGCCGCCCGCACGTGTGCTGATGCACGCGCGCCAAATCGCGGCGCGAACAGATCGAGTGGGCTGTGCGAAATCGACCGATTGAAGTAGTTGCTGCCTCGACGTTGGTAGCTGGATTACTCGTGGGGGCCATTGCGGCCACGGGCGATCGCCCGCAGCCTGCGGGAGCGGTGGGCACCGATCTCGGGGGCGTGGTGGCCGAACGTCCGGTCGACGACACCGCGCACACCGTCAACGGCGAGGTGCGCACGGTCGCCTACACAAGTGGTCGAACCTTCGCCGGCGGCACGTTCACCCAGGTCGCACCGGGCATGCGCGGTGGCGCGGGCGTCGCCGACGTGACCAGTTCGAGCTTCACGGCCGGATTTCCTGACATCCAGGGCGCAGTGCATGCCGCGGCGCGCGATGGAAGCGGCGGTTGGTATCTCGTTGGCGACTTCGCGAACGCAGGCGGGCTCCCGCGAGCCAACGTCGTCCACGTCGACGTTGCGAACGCAGTGACCGCCTTCGTTGCCGACACCAACGCGCCCGTGTGGTCGGTGCAGGTGGGCGTCGACGGCGTGTATCTCGCCGGTGCCTTCACCAACGTCAACGGTGCGTCGACTGGACGCGTCGCCAAGGTCGACCGCACGACGGGTGCGTTGTTGTGGAGCGGGCCGATCAACGCAACGGCGCGTGCGATCTTGCTGTCCGACGACGGGACGCGTCTGTACGTCGGCGGCGACTTCACGTCGCTCAACGGCAACACCAACGTCAAGCGACTCGCCTCGCTCGACGCCGCGACGGGCGCACACGACACGACCTTCGTGCCCGGCCCGGTGAACCTCGCGGTCCGGGCCATCGATCAAGCAGGCACGCGCTTGTTCGTCGGTGGCGACTTCGTGAAGGTCAACAACATCGATCGCAAGTTCGTCGCCGCAGTCGACGCGACGACCGGTGCGCTCGACCCGTGGAATCCGATTCTCAACGGGACCGTGGCCGACATCGAGATCAGCGCCGACGACGCGACGATCTATCTCGGCGGCGCGTTCACCACGATCGGGGGCGTCTCGCGTCAGTACATCGGCGGCGTCGCAACCGACTCCAACGCCTTGCGGGCCGTGACGGTCGGCAACTGGCGACCGCCGAGCATGGTCAAAGCAATCTCGTTCGATGCAACCAACTCGAATCTCGAGTTCGCTGGGAGTTTCCGACTCGACCCCGAGCGCAGCGCGCCGTACCACCTCGGTCGGGTGAACATCTCCACCAACGCCGTGTCCTTCGTGACGTCGCCGTTCGCGACTCCGCTGGCGCTGGCGCGCACGCCGAAGGTGAGCTTCGGGATCGAAACGCTGGTGCGCGACGGCACACGGTTGCTCGTCGGCGGCGACTTCAGCGACTACGGCGTGATCGGCCGCAACTACCTGATCGCGATGGACGCAGCGACGAAGGCCATCGACCTGAACTTTGATCCGGTGTTGGACGGCCCCGTCTTCATCGCCAAACCCGACGGTTCCGGCAACCTCATCATCGGCGGCGACTTCAACACCGTCAACGGAGTGCCGAGCCCCAAGCTCGCAAAGCTCGACATGAACGGCGATCTCGTTGCCGGATTCATCGGCAGTGTCGGCGGCGGCTACGTCAAAGACATCGCCGTCGATTCAGTGCACAACAAGATCTACCTCGGCGGCAACTTCCTGACGATCGCAGGTCAGCCGCGCAACCAGATCGGCTCCGTCGATCTGACAACCGGAGCGATCGACGTCACGTTCGACCTCCCGATCACTGGCCCCACCAACGACCTCGCGCCAACCGCAGAGGTTCGCGCCATGGACATCACCCCCGACGCTGCGACCCTCGTCGTCATCGGCAACTTCCGATACGTCGACGGCATCGAACGTCCGATGATCGCCCAGATCGACTTGACCGGTCTCACCGCGGAAGTCAACGGCTGGACCACGCCATTCTTCGACGTGCCGTGCTCATCGGGCCGCAAGGGCTGGATGCGCGACGTCTCCATTTCACCCGACGGTCAGAAGATGGTGATCGTCACGTCCGGCCATCACTACTTCACGGCGTGTGACACTGCCGTGCAGTTCCCCGTAGCCGGCGGCGCGGGTGTCGCCGTCGAGTGGTACAAGAAGATCGGCGACACGATCGAAGCCGTCGCCTATACCACCGACGCGGTCTACATCGGCGGCCACTTCCGATACCTCGAAACCGAGACCGACACCGAAGACCGCTTCCAGGTCGCCGCGCTCAGTCCCCTCGACGGCAGTGCGCTGTCGTGGAACCCGACCACGAACGGGTTCCGTGGCGTCCTGACCCTCGAGACCACGCCAGTCGGTTTGCTCGCAGGCCATGATGGAACGTTGTTCGGTGGTGTCGCGCACGGCGGCTACGCACAGTTTGCTGCGCCCACCCCGGGCTTGAAGGTCCGAAAATATTCCTACCCGTTCTTCGTTGTCGACCCAGGTGGGCCCACGACGCACACCATCACACTGAAGAACACGTTCAGCGATCGAGACATCAACGTCACGACGCTGAACGACACCTCGCTCGGCAACCTCAACGGCGTCGGGACGTGCGCGGTACCGCAACTCCTTGGTCCAGGCACGACCTACTCGTGCTCGGTACCTGAACAGATCAATGGCACCATCGAAGGCACCGTGCTCTCGTCGGTTTCCACGGCGTCGGGCACCGCCAACGGCGCGACCATCTCGGGTTCGGATCGCTCGGGTGTCGAGATCATCGACGCTCCGTCGTCGTGGTTGCGCATTCGCGTCGTCGGCACCATGACGCAGGTGCCGGTCCCTGGCGCCGACGTGCAGTACTCGATCACGGTCATGAACCTCGACCTGCACCAACCGATCGAACTGTCATCCTTGACCACCGACTTGTTCGGCGACCTCCACGGACAAGGCAACTGCGCAGCCCCGCAGACAATCGCGCCGAACGCCTTGTACCGCTGCGACTTCACCGCGCCGGTGATCGGCTTGTTCGGCGAGCAGCCGCGCGTCACCTTCACGGCAGGCGGCAACCACAACGGCAACCCGGTCGTTGCGGCGCAGTCGATCACCCACAACATGACGGCACCTCCGAACAGCGGCGACGTCTTGCTCGTCGTGCCCACGCCCGCCGCGCTCACACCCGCGGAAACGGCGGTTCGCAGCCGACTCATCGCTCGCGGCTACACGGTGACCGTCGCGGATGACAACACGGTGCAAGCGGCGAACACCCCCGGCAAGCGCCTCGTGGTGTTGTCCTCGTCGGTGATCACTTCGGCGCTCGGGACCCGCCTGCGTGACGTCCAAGAACCGGTCATCGTGTTCAAACACTCGATGTACGACCTCATGCGCATGACGGGCGCGGGCGCGGCCGATCGTGGCCTCACCACCGCGGCGCAGATCACGATTACCCAGCCGACTCACCCATTGGCAGCGGCTCGCTCGGGGGCCATCACGATCGACGCGACCGGTTTGAATCGCAGCACGGCCTGGGGCGTTCCGGCGACGACTGCGGATGTCGTCGCGACGGTTGCGGGCAACCCGACGATCTTTGCCTACCGACCCCAAGACCTGCTGTACGACGGAACCCCAGCACCGGGGTGTCGCATCGGGTTCCCGGGTACCAATCCAGCGCCATCGGCCTGGTCGACGACGATGTACGCATTGTTCGACATGGCGACGAACTATGCGGCAACGAGCTGCGGTCAAACGATGGTCAGCATCTTCGGCGGCAATGGCGCCACCGGCACCGGCAGCGACAACGTGCCCGCGACGCAATCGTCGATGAACACGCCGAGCAAGGTTGTCACCGACGCCGCGGGCAACGTGTACTACGCGGACTCGGGCAACAACAAGGTTCGGCGAATCGACGCAATCACCGGCAACGTCACGACGTACGCGGGCACCGGCACGGCCGGGTACCTCGGCAACGGCGGCCCTGCGGTCGCGGCGCAGATGCGCGGCCCGCAAGGTTTGGCAATCGCATCCAACGGCGACCTCTACATCGCCGATACCAACAACCACGTCGTCCGCAAGGTCACCGCGGCAACCGGTGTCATCACGGCGGTCGCCGGAACCGGCAGTTCTGGCTTCACTGGTGACGGCGGCGCAGCAACGAGCGCCCGGCTGCGGAACCCGGCCGGAATCAGCTTCGACGCCAACGACAACCTGTTCATCGCTGACCGAGCGAACAACCGGATCCGCAAGGTCACCGCGGCAACCGGCGTTATCTCCACTGCGGTCGGCAACGGCGGCACCGGCTACAACGGCGACGGCCTCGATGCACTCGCGACGACCATCTGGGAACCGTACGCGGTGGTTCCCGACGCGGCGGGCAACCTGTACATCGCCGACTACCGCAACAACCGCATCCGTTTCGTCGAGGCAGCGAGCGGGCTCGTGAGCACGATCGCCGGTACCGGCATTGCCGGGTACAACGGCGATGGCATCCCGGCCGCCTTCGCCGACATCTACCAACCGAGCGACCTCGAGTTGTCCGCGGACGGCACGACGTTGGTGTTCTCGGACTTCTTCAACAACCGCATCCGGTCGATCGACCTGACGTCGCAAGTGATCTCCACGATCGCGGGCGCCGGAACGGGTGGCTCGTCGGGGAACGGGCTGCCGGGCACCTACGCGCTCATCAACCGAACCTTCGGTGTGACGTTCGCGCCCGACGGATCGTTGCTCTTCGCCGACCGCAACAATCGAAGGATCCGGATGATCGGATCTTCGATCACCTGAAGCACCAGCATCACCCGGCGCGAGGCTGGTCGCGTCCGGGCCACGGATTGACACATCGGGGGATGGATGTCCTACGGGCGCACGACCTTCGTCGCGGCTTGCGCAGTCGCGCTCGCAGCACTGGTTCCGGTCGTCGTCGGCCAGGACGCAGCGTTGGCGGCACCGAGTCTGCCACCGGGGTTCTCCGATACCGTCGTCAAAACGGGCTTGAACTTTCCCGGCGCGTTGGCGTTCGCGCCCGATGGTCGCGTCTTCGTCGGCGACCGCACGGGCGTCGTGAAGGTCTACGACAACCTCGCGGACAACACCGCAACGACGGTGATGGACCTCTCGGTGAGCGTCTACAACCAGTACGACCGAGGATTACTCGGGCTCGCGCTCGACCCGCAGTTCCCAACCCGTCCCTACCTCTACGTCTTGTACACGTTCGACGCCGCAATCGGCGGCACCGCGCCGCGTTGGGGCGTTCCGCCGAAGCAGTGGGACGACTGCCCAACGCCGCCCGGGATCAACACCGGCGGCTGCATCGCGAGCGCGCGGCTCTCGAAGCTGACGCTGAGCGGCAACACCGCGACAGCTGAACAGGTACTGGTCAACGACTGGTGTATCCAGTTTTCGACCCACACCATCGGGTCGTTGCAGTTCGGTCCCGACGGTTACCTGTACGCGAGCGGCGGCGACGGCGCTGGGTACCTCGCCATCGACTACGGCCAAACGCAGAACATCTGCGGCGACCCACCCAGCGCGGCCGGTACCAACCTCACGCCGCCGACGGCAAAGGGCGGTGCGTTGCGGTCGCAATCCCCGCGTCGAGCCCTGAACGAGAACGCGTCGCTCGACGGCACGATCATTCGTATCGACCCCGACACCGGCGAAGGCGCGCCCGGGAACCCGATGATCAACAGCACCGACCCGAACCGGCGGCGGATCTGGGCCTACGGCATGCGCAACCCGCTGCGCTTCACCTTCCGGCCCGGGACGAGCGACATCTACTTCGGCGATGTGGGCTGGCAGACCTGGGAAGAAATCAACAAGATCCCCGGTGGCACGGGCGGCATTGCGGAGAACTACGGCTGGCCGTGTTACGAGGGCGTCGGGCGCCAAGCGGGCTACGACGGTGCCGACCTGAGTGTGTGCGAGACGCTCTACGCGCAAGGCACCAGCGGCGTCGTCGCGCCGCATTTCACGTACCGTCACAGTGATCCGGTCGTACCGGGAGATGGTTGCCCGGTCGGGTCGAGTTCGAGCACCGGCGTCGCATTCGTCGCCAACCCGACGTGGCCGGCGCCGTACCGGAACGCATTGTTCTTCGCCGATTACAGCCGCGGCTGTATCTGGGCCATGACCCCCGACGCCAACGGCGAACCCAATCCGGCGGCAATCGTCAAGTTCGAATCGGGCGCGGTCGGTCCGACCTGGCTCCAGACGGGCCCGGATGGCAACCTCTACTACCTCGACATCGAGGGTGGCACGCTCCACCGCATCAGCTACACGGGCAACACGCCACCGATCGCGGCGGCAATGGCAAGCCCGCAGTCAGGCGCGGTGCCGCTCACGGTGCAATTCGACGCGTCGACGTCGAGTGATCCCGACGGCGATCTCCCCCTCACCTACGCCTGGGATCTCGACGCCGACGGCGAGTTCGACGACGCGACGAGCGTGAGCCCATCGGCGACCTACACCGTCGCAGGCACGGTCCAGGTTCAGGTCCGCGTCACGGACACCCGTGGGGCCAGTTCGCTGGCGACGGTGACCGTGTCGCCGGGCAATACTCCCCCGGTTCCGACCATCACAACACCATTGGCTGCGAGCACCTGGGCGGTCGGCGACCTCGTGTCGTTCAGCGGCGCGGCCACGGACGCGCAACAGGGCGCGCTCCCGCCCACGTCGTTGTCGTGGGAGTTGATCATGCAGCACTGTCCGTCGAACTGCCACGAGCACCAGTTCGGATCCTGGCCCGGCGTCGCGAGTGGGAGCTTCGCCGCGCCGGACCATGAGTATCCGTCACACCTCGAACTCCGCCTGACCGCGACGGACGCCGGCGGGTTGTCGACCACCGTGAGTCGACGGCTCGACCCACGCACCGTCGACCTGCTGTTCACCTCGACTCCCGTCGGGCTCGAGGTCACAGTCGGCGCGACAACGAGCCCGTCCCCGGTCACCCACCGGGTGATCGTCGGCAGCGCCCTGTCGGTCGGTGCCGCGACGCCGCAAACGATCGCGGGCGCGTCCTACTCATTCGCGAGTTGGTCGGACGGCGGCGCTCGAACGCACACCATCACCGCGCCCGCCAACAATGCCACCTACCAAGTTGCGTTCGTCGCTGCCGGTTGCGCCCTCGGCACGTATCGGGCGGAGTACTACGTCGGCCGAACGTTGAGCGGGACCCCGGCGACCGGGTGCGAGGTCGCACCACCCGCCTATGACTGGGCGTGGAGCGGGCCCTCGGCCCTCGGCAGCCCAGCCGACAACTTCTCGGCCCGCTGGACAGGCACCCAGACGTACCCCGCCGGCCCACATACCTTCTGGGTCAGCGCGTCCGACGGCGTTCGCCTCATCGTCGACGGCACAGTGCTGATCGACCAATGGAACGACCGAACGACACCTGCGACCTTCGCGGCAACAACGAACCTCACTGCAGGAAATCACACCGTCGTCATGGAGTACTACGAACGGACAGGGCGCGCCGTCGCTCGGCTCCAGCACGCGCCGGTGCCGGTGCCTGCGTGTGCGACAACCTCGTTCCGGGTGGAGTACTACGCCAATCCGACCTTGGGTGGCATACCCACGACATCCGGCTGTGACGCCACGATCAACGAGACGTGGGCCGGCGCACCCCCGAACTCCGGCTTGCCAGTCGACAACTTCTCCACGCGATACACCCGCACCGACACGTTCGCGGCCCGGCAGTACACCTTCACGATCCGAGGCGATGACGGCATCCGTTTGTGGATCGACGGCGTGCTCGTGCTGAACGGCTGGTCGGACCACCTCCCAACGTCGTACAGCACGCAATACATGATGACCGCAGGTGCGCACACCGTCGTCGTCGAGCACTACGACCGCACGGGAAGCGCACGAGTGCTCTTCACTTACGTCTGAGCTCGGCGGCGCACCGAGCCAGGTTCAATCGCGCGCGGCATCCGATTGGGTTACGGCGTTCGCACCGGGAGTGCGGCGACGTCGTAACCCTGCCGCCAGTTCGGCCAACTGCAACGCATCGCGTCGCGGTCGCACCAGCGCGACGAACACGATCAAACCTACAACCGCGGCGCCGGCCGCGACGATCAACGTGGCGCCGAACGCGGCACGAGCGCCGACGATCACCGCCGAGTAGGCAGCCAGCGGGACGATGACGCGTCGCATGGACGGCCCCCACGGCGCCATGTGGAGATAGTGCCGGACCTGCAGGAGCGGCATCACGTTGTTCCACACGAGGCTGACACCCCATGCGATCGCGGCGCCGAGCATTCCGTGATCAGGAATCAACAAGAACGACAACGAAATGTTCAGCGCGACCGCCACCCCCGAGTTGATCGTCGTCATCGCGCTGCGACCTGACATCAACAGAACGCTGTCGACCGCGCCGCAGCCGGTCGCGACGAGCCACGCGGCACCGAGCACCACAAGCGCGCTCGACGCGGCGCGATACTCGTCGCCGTAGATCCCGAGCAACGCCGGCGCGAAACCCATGATGCCGATCAGTACTGGCCACGTGAAGAGCACGGTCCACCCAGTCGACGCTTGGAACACGCTCTGCGCCGTGCCGTCGTCGCGACGCGCCAGGGCCGCACTGATCAACGGTTGGAGCGCCTGCCCGATGGCAAGTTGCACGAAGCTCGCAATGATGAGGAAGCGGGTCCCGGCCGAATAGATCCCCGCCGCGGTCGTCGAGCCCGAGGCAGTCGCGCCCGCTGCCAGCGCACCGACCAGCACCGAATCGCTCCAGAGTTGCGCCGACTGGAACACACCGGCCGGCGCACGCGGGGCCGAGAAACGCCAGAACTCACCGGCCACGCGCCCCATCGTCGCCTCCGGGACGAGGTCATCGTCGCCGTGAACCCGGTGTTCGCCTCGACTGTTCCGCTGCAGCACTTGCACCCAGACGAACAACACCACCGCGCCGAGTACGAACGGAAGCGCCCACCCGAGGGCGAGATAACGCGGTCGTGCGTTCTGTGACGCAAGGAACCCAACCGCGCCGAGTTGCAGCGTGACCTTGCCGACTTTCTCGACGACGAAGGAAGGAAAAAACGTGCCGTAGCCGCGGGACGCGGCTTCGAGCGCTTGATAGATGACGGCGCATGGCAGGATCGGTGCGACGGCACGCAGCTGGGCGGTGAGCGCGATATCGCGGTCGCCGACGAGGCGAGCGAGAGGCTCCGCCCAGGTCCAGATCGCGGCACCTGCCACGAGACTGAGGAAGACCAGCGGAACTCCCACCGGGGTCCAGAGATGTTCGACGTCGCGACGTCGTCCGACGGCAAGCCACCGCGAGATCGTGCGGACCAACCCAAGGTCGGCACCCAACAGGAGCGCTCGCTGCACGATGTTGAAGACCGCGATCGTGGTGAGCAGCACGCCGGCGCTACTCGGCCCAAGTTCGCGAGAAATGACGACGACCAGCACGAGGTTGGCGAGGCCGTAGTACACCAGGCCAATGAAGTTGAGCGCGCCGCCGCGCGCAAGCTTGCGGGTCGCGTTGGTGCTCATCGCGATGACCACGCGATCTCACGACCGAGGATCTCGCTCGTTCGCATCGCCTCGTCGGCAAACCGCTCCGTCAGCAACGCCCGCGCTTCGTCCGACATCGACCCGCCGGTCGTCGCGTTCTCACGCGGGAACGCACCGAGGTCGGCAGCAGGCAATCCGAGGAATTCGAGGACAGCTTTCCCGCCCGAGCCGTCGGAAGCGAAGAGCTCGTGGTTCACGAGCACGAGTCCGCGTTCGCGCCCAACGACGTCGAACCAACGCGCCAACTGTTCCGCGTAACGGCCACGAGCGACGTAGGAATGATGTTGGTGTTCGTACGAAACGAACCCACGCCGGCCAAGATCCGACGCCGGGACCTGGTCCACCGCGTCGGCCTCGGCCTTGATCGCAGCTTCGAACGTGCGGTGCTCGTGTCCTCGCCGCACTTCGTGGAGATAGTGCGACCACGCTCGGCTCACCGGGTCGCGCAGAACGACGATGAAGCGAATCTCGGCGTCGAGCGCGGCGACGCGCTCAGGGACCGCCGGATGGAACAGGTAGTACGGGCTCGCCTCACCAACTGCGGCGGCGCCGTGCTCACGCCGCAGCTGATCGATCGATCGTCGGGTCGGAAAGTGCGCTCGATACCAACGCTCGCCGCGATGCGACGCCGTGTCGAAGTAGTGAACGCCCTTGCCCAAACGGGGAAATCGCACGGCATCATGGCGGGCCAACCACTCGTGTAACGATGTCGTGCCACAACGTTGCGCCCCGATGATCAAGAAATCGGGCAAGACGCGCTGCTGGGCGTTCCACTGACCGGCCGCGATCGCAATGGGTTGCGCGGCGCGCCACACTCGCGACTTGAGCGAACGCCCGGTCCCACTCATGTCGAGGTCCGATCGAGACGGGCGCGCAACGCACGCTCGGCAACGTCGCGCATCGCACGCAGCCCTGGCGCGTCGCCGCCCTGGGCGTCGCGTTCATAGCGCGTCAACAGATCCGCGTAGTAGAGCGTGACAAAGGCATCGACCATGTTGCGTGCGACGCCAAGTTCTGCCAAGGCGGATTGCGCGGCACCAAAATCACCCGTCGCCACGGCTGGGAGTGACTCCAGCGGTCGGCGCGCCTGCTGCTGGGTGATGTAGTGGATGAGATCGAGACCGACTGGAACGTCGGCTCGGAACCGCTCCCAGTCCCAAATGGCGATATGGCCGCCGGTCCGCAGCGTGTTCCATGGCGAGAAGTCGCCATGGCTCGCTCCGAACCGAAGGGTCGTCGATCCGATATCGGCCAGGACGCGATCGAGGGCCCGCCGCAGCGTCGCCGCGCCGGTCGTCGATTCGTCGGCGACGGTGGCCAACGACTGCACGAAGGTCGAGTCACTGAGTCCTCGCTCGACCATGGGACCGCGCAATGTCGCGATGGCGGCGATCACCGACCCCGCCGGAGCATCGTGCGGCCGTCGACCGAAATGCCATAACGGGAGCGGCGACAGCACCAGCCCGACCGCCGCCCCGACTTCACAGCGAGCAATGGCTTGCGGCACCGACATCGTCGAGTCGGGCCGCAACGACACAAGAACGTCGTGTTCGTGTGTGACGAGCCGACGCGTGAGGTCGTTCCACCCGATCTTGACGAACGCGAGCGTGGCACCCGACTCGTCAAAGACTTGCAGCACCGGTTTGAGATTCGGACGCACCGGGCCCAACACTCCGGCGATGACGATGTCATCGCGACCGAGCGCGGCCGCAACGGCACCGGCCAAGTTGTCGGCGTCGGGAGCCGGGAGTTCGAACCGAGTCCGAGACGCGCGCGGCACGATTCCGCACCGCACACCTGCTGCGAGACACCGCCGACCGAACAGTCCGATCCAACGGGTCTCGTCGGTGCGTCGCTGCAACGAGTTGGCTGCGGCGCGTCGAGCATCGACGGGGAGAAACGCATCGACGCCCAGTCGGCCGCGCAACGCGAAGTATCGACGCGCCGACCCGACGCCGCACGGGTCGAGGAACGTCGTCCGGATCAGATCGACGGCATCGTTCGGTTGATTCACGCCGGCGTCCGAGCCGGCACCGACCGCGCCCACGCCGATCGCCGTTCGAGTGCGATCGCTATGCCGAGGAACGTGAGCTGGTACGGGATCATGTCGTAGAACGGCAACTGCAACGCGAACCCCGCGATGATCATCAACGCAAAGCGCGCTTCGGGTCGTCGCCGACCCCACCACGCTCGGGCCGCGGCGCCGAGGAACCACAACGCGAACAACCCGAGGCCGACCCAGCCCTGACCCACCATCAAGGTCCACAAGAATCCCTGGGTTCCGATCTCGGAACGCAGCGGGAATCGCAGGTTGGGCAGGGGCCGGCCGTAACCGATCAGCGGCGACTCGTTGGTGACCTCGACCGATTGCGCGGCGAGGTCCTCGCGCGTCTCGTTCGAGTGACCGGTTTCGAGGCGAGTGGTCACCACTCCACCGAGCGGGGTGTACAGGATCAGCGCGCCGACCGCGAGACCTGTGGCGACGACCCCGACGATTGCCCGGGCGCGTGCCCGGGGGCTTGCCGTGATGATCGCCACCACCGCCATCAGCCCGACCGTCAACCACGCTGATCGGTTCAACGAATAGATGAACGGAACGAGCGCGAGCAGGCCGAGGATCACCACGGTCCGGCGAATAGCGGCTGTGCCGATCAGGTTCGCGCGCAGCAGCACGAACGGCAGCAGCAACGTGATGCTGCTCCCCCAGTTGTTCGTGTAGACGAACGGCGCCGCCGGGCGCGGCACATTGCCCAGGATCTCCTGCACGTCCGCGAGTTGGGGATGCACGAACAGAAAGATGAAGTCGTTCGACGTGAAGATGTTCGGCAGCACGAACTCCATCGGCGACGAGAAGTTGAAGTACGGAAACGAGATTGCGAGGAATCCACCCGCGATCGTCGCAACCCACAGGATCGACAAGCCGCGCGTGACTCGCTCGGTCGACAGTTCCTCCTCGCTGGCGTTGTAGATCGCGAGGAGGTACACGAGCACTGCGGCGTAGGTCGCGAACCGCCAACCGAAGAACACGAGGTTGGTGACCTTCGGAAGGTTCACGCCGGACAGCAACACCCACGCCAGGAAGGCCACGTACCAGCCGGTTCCGTTCGGCACACGAACGCGGCGCGCCAGCACGAGCCGGATCGCGAGCGGGATGGCGAGCAGCACGAAAATGATGCCGCTCAGACCAGTGATGAACCAGATCGGGAACCCGACCAGCAGGAAGTCGATCGGCCAATAGGGCCGCATCCATGGCGCTCGCCGATCGCGCCGCGCTCCGGTCGCGCTCGAGGCACGCGACTGGCGTTCGTGCATCGGGAGGGCGACGCTGCTCATCCGGTCAGAAACCTCGGCCGAAGCGATTGAGCGTCCGGAGGATGCGAACCGAACTGACGACACCGAGGCCAGTCAGCATCGCAAGGTACGACCGTCGTTCGCGAGGGTTCAATCGAAACGCTTGCCAGGCAGTCCGGCGCGCGTCGCGTTTGTGACCAGCACCGGCCTGCGCAAAGGCCAACTGCCCGAGTACCCGAGCTTTGCCGTGCGGTACGGCATCGAACTCGGGATGTTTCGCCAGGAGATATCCGAAGGCATCGACCTGCATCTGCCAACGGTCGTTGAACATCGAGGTCGCGCCCCAGAGGACCTTGACAAGCGGTGTCGGAGCCACGGCCACCTCGGTGGCTCGGCTTGCGCGCAAGATCCAGTCGTAGTCCTCGCCGTAGCTCCCGGGAATCGCTTCGTCGATGCCGCCGAGGTCGTTCCAGATCGACCGGCGCACGACGACGGTCGATGGGTGCGCCGCAAATACTCGGTCGGCGAGCAGGGCGTCGGTCGTGATGCGGCTGACTTCGGGGACGCGCGGAATGATCTTGTCGCCGAACGCAACCAGAATCCCGCTGGTCACGACTCCGACCGCCGGATCGTCGAACAATGGCACCTGCGCGGCCAGCTTGCCGGGCAACCACGCATCGTCGTCGTCGCAGAACGCGATGAACTCACCCGTTGCGTGGGCCGCTCCCGCGTTGCGAGCGCCAGCCAGACCACCGACGTGATCGTTGGCCACGACACGGACCCGGCGCCCTGGCGATTCGCGCTCGAGCGACAAGTCGGGATCGGTGCGGTCGAAGACAACGACGACCTCGACATCTCCGTCGTATCGCTGCGCGATCGCAGCGTCAATGGCCACCCGCACCAACTCGGGGCGATTGTGCGTACAGATGATGGTTGTGACGCCGGGCGCGCTCATACGCTCTCCTTCGACGGGCGCAGGCGGTAGCCGTACCGGCACAACATCGGCGCGGTGACGCCGGTGACGAGGGCGCGATCGCGCGGTCGTAGCTCTGACCGCCACTGCTCGTCGCGACGTAGCCGGATCGGCCCGGTGCCGAACCGCATGGGATTCCCCGCCACGGAGTGCTGCCCGTCGGCCGCGCCGCGCTCGAGGATGTCATCAACCGTCGCATCGTCGGCGGCGGTTCCCGCGAACGACGCAACCTGTTGCACGACTCGCGTCGGATCGGTGACGAAATCTTCGTAGCGAACACGCAGCGACGGCAGCGCACGTCGGGCTCCGACCAGGCTCAACGCTCCGTTCCACGCCAACCATCGCAGCGCGATTTGTGCAGGTGGGTACGTCGGCATGAACTCGACCCGATCGGCGATCTCGGGCCGCGGCACCTTCTTCGTCCAGGAGTACGCGACGCCGCGGCTGTCTCGTACGACGTGCACGAATCGAACGTCGAGGCGAGGGTCGGCCGCGAGCAGCAACCCATACGACGGATGCTTGCTCGACTCCACGACCACCTCGGCATCGCCCACTGACGCGGCCGCGAGCATCAGCGAACCCAATCGTTCGACGAGGCGGGCGTGGTCGGCCGCAAAATCTCGGGAGAGGTTCGGCCTGAGGAGGAGCGGAAGGTTTCGGTTCCGGTCCACTCGGCCGGCGAGGCCGAGCCAGTCGTCGACATCGACGCGATCCCACCCACCGAACGCGTGCGTTCCCACCTGCGACCAGAACGCGCAATCGAAGAACGACTCTCCGCAACCACAGCGCTGGTTTTCACGCAATCCACGTTCAGGCAGATGCATCGTCTCGCCGACCCCGATCCAGCGGGGTAGCGACCCGAGGATCGACTCGAGGAGTGTGCTGCCGCTGCGCCCCACACCGGCAACGAAGACGACGGTTGTCATCGTCGCCACCACCGGCGGGTGCGCGCCGGTTTCGCGCCGTCACGTCGGGTTGCGACCATGGTGTCGATGAGATCGCCGATCGTGGCAACGACCTCGTCGGTGCGCGCCGAGGTCGTCGCCACTCGGAACTCGTCGGGGTTCGCGAGCGCGCGGTCGATTGCCGCGTAGAAGGCCTCGTCGGCCTGGCCGTCGACCACGGTGCCCAACCCGCTGAGACGCGCGGCGAATCGCATCTGGTGGCCATCGACGTGCTCGTGGTGCTCCGGGTCGCGGGCGACGACGACCGGAAGCACGCCGAGGTCGCGAGCCTGCATGATCGTCGCCGGCCCGCCGTGGGTCACGACGACCGCCGCGGTGCGCATGAGTTCTTCGAGACGACCGATCGGTACGTAGTCGTACCCCTCCGCGACCTCGGGAGGGCGCGACGTTCCGTACTGCACGACGACCGAGCGGCCGCGACGGGCAAGCTCATCGGCTCGGTGCACGGCGCGATCAAACGCGTGATGGTCGGTTCCGACCGTCACGAAGACATCGACCTTCCCCATCAGTACAACGCTCCGACGAAGACGCCCTTCGGGTACAGCGCCTGTTGTTCGGGCCATTGCAGCAAGAAGAGGTCGGTGAACGGCGTGCAGAGTCGGCCCGTCAGGGTTCGACTGTCGATGCGGTCGTACACCTCGACGTACACCGTCGGAATCCCCCGTCGGCGGGCGAGCACGAAAAACGGCAGCGCCACCCCCGCACCGCTCGAGATGACGACATCGGGTTGCAACGTGCGCAAGACGCGGCGAGCAAGGAACCAATTCCGCACGAGGTTCTTGACGTTGCGGGTCGTTGGATGGTGCGCCCAGATCGCGTGTTCACCTTCCAGCACCGACACCGCGTCGGGCTTGTCGAAGGTCACCCAATGACATTGGTGTTGGCGGTACCAGGGCTGCAAGCGCACGAGTTGCGCGAGATGCCCTCCCGACGAGCACACGAAGAGCACGCGAGTCACCGAAGCTGCCGCGTCGTTCATGTCGCTACTTCCGGGTAACGAGGACGGCGCCGGTGGCATGCACCCCGACCCGCTCGAATTCGGCCGCGGCCTCGGCGATGCGGTCCGAGTTCGCGTCCTTGTGGCCGACGACGAGGAGCACCGATTCGGCGCGTCCGGCCAGGTCGAGGGCAGTCGTATTCGACAACACCGACGGCACGACGTACACGACGGTGTCGTACGCCGCGGCGACGCGATCGAGCAAACGAGTGGCACTCGGACGAGCCAGTAATCCGGGGCGCCAGGCACCGGCATCGCCGCTTGGCAGGACCGAGAGCGGACCTGCGCCGTCAACTGCATCGATGACGGAGTCGGAGTCGACCGAGCCGTTCACCGCTTCGGCGAGTCCCGCGCTCGGCGTGAGACCGAACAACCGCTCGAGTTCGCTGGCTTCCGGGTTCGCTGACACAAGGAGCGTCGACACACCTGCCGACGCCAACGCTCGCCCGAGTTGTGACCCGACGATCGCGGTTCCGCGAGTGTCGTCGCCGGTGACAAGCACCGAGCGCGGTATGGCGCCGCCGCGACTCAACACGTTGCGCAAACGGTTCGCCGCCACCGCATCGGCTCGCGTCCGGGGAAGCACTCCGAGTACCTCGACGCCGGTGCCTGCGAGATCGGCTTCGCCGCGCACTCGACGGTCGAGCCGCTCGACGAGCAACGCCAGTGCGAGCGCACCAACACCGCCCACCATGATGAGCACGAACATTTGCTTGGTGCCGAACGACTTCTGTTCGTTGGCGTTCTGAGGCGTCGTGACAACTGCGCCTGGGTCCAGCGACGCGGTCTTGACCTTCACCAAGTTGTTCTGGAGAATCTGAAGGTCGCTCACGGTTGCTTCGCGTTGCGCCTCGGCATTGAACCGCTCGGTGCTGCCGAGGCGAGCGTCCGCAATCGTGGCGTTGAGCTCGGCGAGTCGCGCCACCGCGACGTCGATGTCGTCCTCGATAAGGTCGGTGACCTCGCGCCGGCTCTCGGCGGCACGTTCGCGACGCAGGTCGAGGAAGGTCTGTCCCCACAGCGCAGCGCGTTCCTTGGCAACGTCAGGGTTGTCATCACGGTAGGAGATGCGCAACAGCTCCGTCTCGGGTACCTGCACGGCAAAGACACGATTTCGGAGCTCCCGAGCGCTGAGATCGTCGATCTCGAGTTCGGCTCGGACCGCCTCGGCAACCACGAGCGACGTCGCGAGACGTTGCTCGGTTCCGAGGTTCACGAGCGTGTCGCGCTTGGCGACGTTCGGCGTGTTCGACACCGGGTCGATGATTGGCGTCACGAGCACTTCGCTCGTCGCGCTGAACGTCGACTCGGACTTGGCCGCCATGGCGACCACGATCATCACGGTGAGCGCCAGGACCGCGATAACTACCGCGGCGCGCCGACGCAGAATCGCCAGATAGTCAGCAGTCGTGAGTTCCAAGGTCGCTCCTCGAGAGCGGTCGAGAGTATCGGGGTCGTGTCGCAACTGTCCCGTCGGCCGGACAGTTCGCGCGAAAACTTCATCGTCGTGAACGAGTGATTTCCAAGGAATCTGTTTGGGTTCCGTCCCGGCAGTGTGACCGTCAGCGCGATCGACCTCGCGTTACGCGCGAGTTCGCCCCGCCAATCGGCGGGGCGAACTCATCAGCAACTCGAGCGCTGACCCATTTGCATGAGGCGGCAGTGCGCCGCCCCGGCGGGTCGATGGTGCCGTGGCGCTACATCACCGTCAACGTGTCGAAGGCGAAGCTGAAACTCTTCGCTTCCCGCTGCCCGCCGACGTCGCCGAGTTCGATCGAGGCGACGTTGCCGCCGACCCAACCGCCACCCGACACCGTGAGCCCGGGAACTGCGGCACCGTTGAGCGCCACCGTCGCCGTGCCACCGGTGCTGTTGAAGAACAGGGTGAGGCGTTGCCAGGAGCCGTTGGGCACGATGGAACCGGAGTAGGTCATCTGGCCAGTGGCTGGGTCACGGATGACCACCTCCCCGCTGGGCCGGAGGTTGACACTGATGAGACCAGTACCCGATCCGTCTCGCAAGTGGACAAGCGAGGATCCGACGCTCGGGCGCTGGAGCACCTTGATCCACATGTCGACGGTGACGCCAGCCTTGCTCGACGACAGCGTCTTTGCGAGGTACGCACCACCGTTCGAGGTCGTGACAACGACGCCCTTTCCACCGGCCTGTGCATGCGTGGTGCTCTGCGTCGCCTTGGCCGAGCGAGTCCAGGCGGACAGCGCCGTGCCCTCGAAGTCATCGGCGAACACCGTTGAGGGAGGCGGCGGCGGAGGCGCCGTGGTCGTGGTCGGCTGGGCCGTCGTGGTCGGCGCCGCAGTCGTCGTCGGAGCGGCGGTGGTCGTGGTCGGGACCGGACCGGCCTTCGTGTTGAAGTAGGGGTCGCGACCGAGCCCGATCCATCCGTTGAGTGACGAGGTCGACGTGTCGAGTTCCCAGTTGAACTCACCGGCATACATGCTGCGGTCCTCGTCGTAGTAGACGAACGCTGCGAGGTTCGGGAACGACGACTTCACTTGCTCGCGAGCCTCGGTGAACCAGGCACCCTTCTGACCGGCAGCACCTTCTTGCGCACCGATTTCACCAGCCATCATCGGCTTGTTGTGGGCGACCGCGAAGTCGTGCGTCGGGCGGAAGATCTTCTCGAAGCTCTCCCATTTCGAACCGGGCTTGCCGGGTGCCCAGTTGTAGCCGTCGGAGCACACCCAGTCGACGTACGCGTCACCGGGGTAGTAGCTCTGCGCGGTCCCGGTGACAAAGCCCCAGGCAGTTGCGCAGTAGACGAACGCGACGTTCGTCGCACCCTCCTGCTGGAAGATGTTGTGGATGCGGCGCCACGCCTTCTGATACTCGGCGTAACCGTTGGTCAGCGCCGTGCGCTGCGTCCACTCCGGCTCCCAGAACCAGCGGAGGAACACTGGGTGGTTGAGCGCCTTCAAGCCCCGGGCGTTGTTACGGATGTGGGTGTCCCACGCGCCGGCGTTGACATCGAGCGTGTTCACCACTGACCAGGCGATCATCGGCGTCCGGCCGTTGCTGATGTCCCAGGTCTCCTTCCACGACGGAAGGGTCGCCTCCCACTTGTAGAAGTGGTGGTCGATGTCGAGCTTGCGCCCGAGCTGGGTCTCTTTGTTCGTGATGTTGGCCTTCACGTTGGCCTGGGTCATGTCACCGCGACGTGACCACAGCCCCAACAAGGCGCCTTCGGCGGGCACGAACTTGCCAGAACGACCGTTCCCTCCGGCCTCGGCACTGGGCTGGTGCAGCGTTGAGGCAACACCGACTGAGGCGACGGCGAGCAACAGCGCAGCTCTGATTTGACGACGACGGGTGGAACGCATCTGTTTGACACTCCTGTGGGCCATCCGCAACTGGACTGCCCGCCCCATCGAGGTTCCACCGGTGTCCCGACCGGTCGAACGCTCCAAACCCAGGGTCTCTATCGGACAACCACCCGCCCGACTTGAGGCGGTAGTCACATTGCGTGGTCGAGCGGCGACCCTAGAGGGTCGCGCGAGCCCATCCGTGACGCTACGTGACCGATTCGCGGCCCTTCAGCCACGATGAGTGAAGAATTCACCGAGAAGGGCCGGGTTTCTTCGGCCCCTCCCGATTCGACATCGCGTGATGGGCTCGGATCAGGGCGTGCCGTTGAACTGCCCGAAGCCCTGCTGCGCGGTCCAATTCCCGATCTTGGCGAAGACCCCGCCGACCCCGAGCTTGTTCCCCGCAGCATCCAGTGCGTAGACGCCTTCCACCGAGTCGGCGCCCGGGTTCCATGCATCGAGCGCACCGTCGACCAGGTCGAGCGCGGCGATGTGTTGCCGGGGCGCGCCCGTCGGGCTCGGGTTCTGGCGACCGTCGGCGTTCGCTCCGCCGGCTCGGTCGAAGTGGCCACCGATATAGAGACGACGGCCGGACACGGTGCAGGCGTTCACGGCACCGTCGGTCGTCGCGATCCAGTCGGTGCGCTTGCTTCCGAGCACGGTGTCGACGGCGACGAGGTTCGGCGAGATCACTCCCCCGACTCGGTACCAGTCCCCGCAGACGAACAACTTCGTTCCGCTGACAACGAGCTCGTAGACGTTGGTTTCGAAGCGGTTGTTCTTCACCTCGAGTCCCGGATTCCACGGGTCAACCACCGATCCGGTGGCGCCGTCGAGCTTGACCACCGAGTTGTGGAACACACCATCGACGTATTGGAACAAGCCCCCGGCGTACACGGCGGATCCGTCGGGCTCGACCGCTAGCGCGGCGACCACGTTGAGGTTTTCCTTGTTCGGGTAGGTGAACACCGGGTCCCATCCCGCCACCGCCGCGCCGGTCGCGGTCGACACCGCAGCCAACTTGCGACGTGGCTGGCCGGCGACGACACCGAAGAACCCACCGACGTAGATCACGCCGCCGGGCGCCAATGCGAGCGCACGAACCTCGCCGTCGGGAGCCGGGTTCCAACCGGTCGCCGATCCCGTCGCGGCCGACAGTGCCGCCAGCCGGAGTCGGGTCTGGCCGCCGATGCTCGTGAACAGCCCACCGACGTAGACCGTTGCGCCGTCGTCGCTCACCGCAATCGCGTTGACGAGTCCGTTCGGGGCGGGATTCCAGGGCAACACCGCGCCGGTGGTGACGTCGAACGCGGCCAGCCCGTTGCGGGCGACTTCGTTGACCCCGAGCGCTGCGCCCTTCGGTCGGACGCTCGTGAACGATCCGGCCAAGTAGACGACGTTGCCGGAGTAGACGATCGCGTCGACCTTGCCGTTGGTCTGGTACGTGTTGTCCGGGAACTCCGACAGCAGCGTGACCTTGGTCGTTTCGCCCTCGGTGTTGTTCGCCAGGTTGGCATCGACGTTGGTCGAGGTTGCCACTGCTTGGGTGGTCGTCGTTCCCTCCGTCACTGCGACGACTCCGAGGGTCGCGGTCACGGTTTGACCCGGCGAAATAGTTCCCATCGTGCAGCGGGCGTCGGCGCCGTCGCTCGGACACGGACCACCCGACCAGAACGCAGAACCAAAGGTCGTTCCCGCCGGTAGCGCCATCGCGAGCTGGACACCCGTGGCCGCGATGTCGCCGTCGTTGCGAACCGTCGCGGTGTACCAGATGTTCTGACCGACCGCACGCGGATCGACGGTGTCCACGATCGAAACGACGAGATCGGGGGCCCGCACGAGCGTCGAGGTCGCTGCCGCGTCGTTGTCGACGTCGGGCTGCACTCCAGTCGTTGCCCCGACGACGAGCACCGCGGTCGTGCCCTTGGCCAGCGGGGAGACGGTGACCGTCATCGGGATCACTGCGCCGACTGCGAGGTCGTCGAGCGTGCAGAGCGCCGAGCCGTCGCCGTTCACCGAGCACGTTCCGACGGGCGCAGTGATCGCGGTAATCGTGCCGTTGCTCGGGATCGGCACTGCTGCCGTCACCGAGGACGCAGCTGCGGTGCCGGTGTTCGCAACCGTCGCCGAAACGGTGATCGACTGACCGAGATCCACGGGGTCCGGAGCGTCCGATGCGGTGACAACAAGGTCCGGCGCGATCACAGTGAATGCTGCCGACGCCGTGTTGTCGGTCGTGTCCGATTCGACCTGCGTCGCCGCGACGGCGCCATCGATGGACTGTGCACCCGTCGCTTCCGGGAACATCACGAACTCGACTTCGGGGGCCGCGCCGGGCGCCAACGTCCCGAGGGTGCAGGTGACGGTTGCGAGTTCGCACGTACCCGCAGCCGATGTCATCGACTGCACCGCGCCGGCGGGAGGTGTCAGCGTCAGGGTGACGCCGTCGGCCGGCGCGGTGCCGCCGTTCGTGACGGTCAGCACAGCCGTGCGCACCGAACCCAGCAGCGTGTCGCTCGGGTCCGTGCTCGCAGCGAGCGCGAGCCGAGGCTCGCCGATGAGTGTTGTTTCGGTCGCGTTGTTGTCGCTCGGGTCGAAGTCGGTCTCGACCGATGTCACCACCGCCGCGGTCGTCAACAGCGTCTCGAGGTCGGGATCGAGTTCGACGTCGACGACGACACCGGCTCCCGGAGCCAACATCGCGAGGTCGCACTCCAGCGTCACGTCGACGAGCACACACGCGCCCTGCGACGCAACGGCGCTGACGTAGGGCGCAGGGAGCGACACATCGAGCTCGACACCAGTCGCCGAGGCGGTACCGAGGTTGTCGACCGCGATTTGCACCAACATGGGCTCGCTCACCCGCACCGGGTCGGCAAGATCCGAGACAACGACGCGCAGGTTCGGCTCCGGCTCGTTCGTGATCGTCGTGGTGGCCGAGGCGGTGTTGTCGAGCAGCGACGCTTCGATTCCTGTGGTCGTCACCGTGGCTTCGTTGGTGACGGTCCCGATGCTGTTCGGGACAACCCCGAGCACGACAGTCGCCGTTGCGCCGACCGCGAGATCACCGAGTGCGCAGTCCACGACGCCGTCCGCTTCGCCGCACGACCCGACGTCCGTCGTCACCGCCGCGAACGTCGTGGACGCCGGAACCGGATTCGAGATCGAGACCGAACGCGCGACGCCGTCGCCGTGATTGGTGACCACGATCTCGTACTCCAACAAAGTGAGCCGGGCCACGGGATCGGCACGATCGGTCACCGCAACCGAAAGGTCGGGCTGGACGACGCCGGCTCCCAACCCGATCTCGTTGTTGGCACTCATCGCGTCGACACCACTTGTCGCGGTCATCGCCTCAAACGCAATCGGAGCCGTCGAGTTGGGAACGAGGTCGATGTCGACCGTCACAGCCGCGCCCGGGAGGATCGCGCCGAGGGCACAGCTGACCGATTCGGCCGCGATCGAACACGAACCGTCACCCGGAATGGCCGCAGTGATCGCAACGTCGCCGGTGACGACCACGTCGAGCGTCGAATCGGGCGCCGTCCCTGCACCTTGGTTTACAACAGTGAACTGCGCCGACAGCGTCTCGGAGACGACGACCGGATCCGGCCCGAGCGAGCCGCTGAGCAGCAGGTCGGGTTGCACCACGTTCGTCGATTCGGCCGCGGTGTTGTTCGCCGTGCTCACTTCGGTCTCTTCTGCGACGACCGAACCCGAGGTGACGAACGACCCGGGATCAGCGGCGACCACCGTGATGGTTCTCGTCGCGCTGAGTCCCGCAGCCAGGCTGCCGATCGTGCACGTGACGACACCCCCGGTTTCAGAGCATCCGGCGGCGGCCGAGGCGAACGCGGTACCGGGATCGAGTGTGACCGTCAGCACCACCTCGGTCGCTGCGGCGGTTCCGAGGTTGCGCGTCGTGAAGTCGAGCGTCGTCTCGGCGCCGAGCTGCGTCGGGTCACTGGTGTCTGTCGCCGTCAGGAGGAGATCGGGCGTTGCGAGGAGGTCACGATCGCGGACAAACGCGTCGGCCTGGCCGTTGGTGTCGCCGCTGACAACGTTGGTGCCCACACTGCGAAACGCGACGTAGCGCCCGTCGGACGACAGCACCGGTCGACCGGACGCGCTGTTCGGGAGCGTTCCCGCACTGGTAACAGACCCGTTTGTCGTCACGGACAGGTACCGGTCGCGCACGACGGTGTCGGACTGGTTGTTGGTGTCGCCGGTGAACAGGTTGGTCGCAAGGGTTCGGAAGCCGACCGCCCGGCCGGACGAACTGATCGTCGCCTGCTCGCTCAGGTTGTTCCCCTGAACGCCGGTGGAGCTCACGCTCATGCGCGCCGTCGAAGCAGCCGTGATGTCGCGGACGAACACGTCCTTGACCGAATTCGTGTCGCCCGTGACCAGGTTCGTGGCGACCGACTCGAACGCGACGAACCGCCCATTGGCGCTGATGGAAGAACCGCTGCTGTCGGCGTTTGCTTCGCCCGTCGGGGGGAGGCTCACGCGCGCGCTGGTCGCGCTCTGGCGATCGCGCCGGTAGACGTCCCGGGCTGAGTTCGCGTCACCGTACTGGCTGTTGATGTTGAAGGCGTAGGTGTCGAACGACACGTAACGCCCGTCGTACGACGTCGACGGGAGTTGGCTGTTGCCGTTCGCATTCGCACCGCCGTCGGTGTTGCTGACCCGTTCGGTCGTCAGCGCGTCGAGGTCGCGGGCGAAGATGTCGGACCAGGAGTAGATCTCGTTCGGCGCGAGGTTCGTCGCGGTGCTGCGAAACGCGACAACACGGCCGTTCCCTGCGATCGACGCTTGATCGCTGACGCCGTTGCCCTGCGTTCCTCCGGTGGCGACGCTCACCCGGGTCGTGATGCCGGCTTGGAGATCACGCACGAAGACGTCGGTCGTGGCGTTGGTGTCGCCGGTGACCAGGTTGCTTGCGAGCGACTGAAACGCGACGTAACGACCATCGGCCGAGATCGACGGGGCCGTGCTCGAGCCGTTCGACTGCGATCCGTCGGTCGCCACGCTCACCCGTACGGTGGTTGCCGCCACCCGGTCGCGAACGAACACATCAGCAACCGCGTTGGTGTCGCCGGTGACCAGGTTGGTCATCGTGGCGTCGAACGCGACGTAGCGCCCATCGGCCGACATCGCAATGCGATCGACGGACCCGCCCGTTCCCTGGGTCGACGTGGCGCTCAGCGAGACGCGCTCGGTGACAGCTGCGGCGTTGGACTCCGTCGGGTGAGCGACGAGCGCGCCCATCGCAACGACGGCCGACAGCGCAACCGCAACCGGGCGACGGTAGGACATTCTCGATCTCCTTGGTGCTTACTCGTGCTGGGAACGATCTGGCTGGGAACGATCTGGCTGGCAACGAACTGGCTGGCAACGCGACCGCTCGGGAGCGGGTCGCGAGGATCGGGCGAGGACGGTCAGTCGAGGGTTGCGGTCATCGACACATCGCCTCGTCGACGTGGGAGGAGCATGCGAAGTGCACGCGCGCCGACGGCGAACGCGGTACGGCCGAGGATCACGAGGTCGAGCCCGATCGACCAGTTCTCGACGTAGAAGAGATCGAGGCGGCGGTAGGCGTCGAACGACGGGTTGTCGCGGGCTTCGATCTGCCACAGTCCGGTAATTCCCGGCAGCATCGAAAGGCGGCCGCGTAGTTCGTCGTCGAACTCGGCGACTTCCGTCTCGAGCGCCGGTCGCGGCCCGACCAGGCTCATTTCGCCGTGCAAGACATTGAACAACTGCGGCAGTTCGTCGAGGCTGGTCTTGCGCAGCAATCCACCCATCGGCGTGACCCGCGGATCGCGCGCGAGCTTGAACAGCGGTCCGCTTCGCTGGTTGTGCTCGATGAGTTCTTCGAGCTGGTCTTCGGCGTCGGCCACCATCGTGCGGAACTTGTAGACCGTGAACAACTCGCCGTGACGCCCGACTCGCTGTTGGCGGAAGATGATCGGACCTGGGCTGGAGAGTCGCACTGCGAGCGCGACCGCTGCGAGCACCGGGGCAACGAAGACCAACGTCGTACCGGCGACGACAACGTCGATGGCGCGTTTGGCGATGCGGGCCCACCGCGGGGCGTTGGCCGGTTCCACGTAGATGATGGGTTCGTGCATCATGTGCTGCACGCGCAGCCGTCGGTGATCGACTCGTGAGAGACCCGACGTCATTTGGACGTGGAACCCCTGCGCCAGCATCTCGCGAGCAAGCCGATTCGACGAGGCTGCGTCGACGGCGGTGGGTGCGATGATGCAGCCGGTCACCGACTGCGCTCGTGCGGCGAACAACGCCGCCGCGACCGGACCGACCCACGGCTCGACGAAGCCCGCATCCTGATACTCGTCGCGGTCTCCGGCAACGCCGGCAATCGAGTACCCGACTTCGGGGTGGTCACGAAGAATCCCGGCGATGCGCGCGGCTTCCTCGTTCGCGCCGATGAGAATCACGCTGCGGACGAAGTGACCGCGCCGGCGTTGACCTGCGACCCACGAGGTGAACGCGCTCCGGCCGAGGCGCAACGTCACGAAGCTCGCGACCGCACCGGTCACGGCGACGGCCAGCGTGATCGACTCGAACACCTGACCCGCGGCGAGCGCGACCACACCGGTCGATGCGCTCGCTCGCAACAACGCCAACGTCTCGACCGAGCGCACCACCGAAGTTCGGGCTCGATACAACGCTTGGGTCGCGCACATCACCAGGGTGATCGCGCTCAACGCCAGCGTGAGCACGAGATGCCCCACACCGCCGACGCCACGGCTGGGCACCGCGACGACCGAATACGCCAAGGTCCACGCGAACAGCGCTGCCAGCGAGTCGAGCCCCACCAACACTGCGAAGAGCATCGATCGCGGTTCTCGTGCCGAACCGGCGCGCGGCTCGACGTTTTGTCCGGTTCCGGTCGACAACGTCGCCGACGGCATCCGCCCCACTGCCCCTCCAAATCCCGCCCTTGCGGCGCCAATCTGGACGGGTCGTACAGCACCGACGCGATCGCTTGATCGATCGACACCGGAAACGACCGCCTGGCCTCCGCTCCGTTCGGGAGTATATCGCTCACGCCATGCAGATGCTCGCGTTTGCGTCAAATCCGGCGAGACGGTGGAAATGGGGTCTTCGATCGAGCCGACATCGACTCGGGCGTGTTCGTCGGTCATGTCAGATCACACGGCGTCGAAAGGGTCCAGGCAACCGAGGCATCGAAGAGCGACCATCCATCGGTGCTGAGTTGCGCGACTGCGTCGTTGTCGAGCGGCAACGCCAGGCGGCAACCGGCCGCGACGTTGCCCCCGAACATCATGCTCCCTGGCAGATAGTGGAAGATCCCCGGACCGGCGGGGGTCGAGGCGACGGCCTGACCGCCGGCCCCGCCCGGCACACCCCAACCGACCGACGCCGCCGCTGCGAGGAACTGCACTGACCCCGACAGGCCGGCGGCCAAGGGACTGAGCGGGTCGGTGATGGTGAGGGTATTGGTGCTGACCAGCCCGTAGTGCGTGTTGACCGCAGCGCCGGTCAGGCGAAGGTCGTCGTAGAGCCAAAGCCGTGCCACCACCACAGGCGCGAGGGTCGCGTTCAACTTGGTGTTGACCGTGCCCGACACGACTCGGCCGGACACGTAGACGAGGTCGTAACCGTTCGCGATCGCCGAGGTCACCACGTTGTCGTCGACCACCGTGACGGTTGCACCCTGTGCTTCCAAGCGGTTACGAACCGCGAGCTCGCCCGCAGACAAGGTCGCGGGCGAAGGAACGACCATCGCGACGTCGGGCGGCGGAGGCAGGGCTACCCAGCCCAGCTGCACCTCGGCGTGATCGACGACGTCGTGGTACTCGAGCACCACCGCGTGATCGCCTGCGGTCAACGCGAGGTCGACCGTGTGGGTTTCGGGCGCAACCACCGCATGCCACTCGTCGATCACGAGCGCTCCATCGACGCGCAGCCGAACGCCGTCATCCGAGGTGGTCGTGAAGCGGTAGGTCTCGGCCGCGGCCACCTGCATCGTTGCGGTCCAACGAGCCGAGAATCCGTCGACGCCGACGGTCGTGCCGACCGGAGCGTCGAGTCCGAAGATCACGTCTGGAACCGTGGCCTCACACCGTTCCGTATCAGGATCACCCGACAACGTCGTGTTCGCGAAATACTCCGCGCGCCATTCGCTCGGACTGCACACGATGGGGACATCACCGTCGATCGACAGGGACGCCTCGCCGGGCCCTCCACCTTGGAAGTACTCCATGTGGACCCGATGCAGCCCGGCGTTCAGCGTGACGATCGCGACGTTTTGTTGCGCGGCTTGGAAGTTCCAATCATCGATCACGAGGGTGCCGTCGACCCAGAGGCGAACACCGTCGTCGGTGATCGTCGTGAACGTCCAGTCACCGGCTCCGAGGTCGAACACGCCGTCCCACGAAATCGTCAAGTCGGTCGAACCGACGTTGGTGCCCGGCGGTTCGCCGTCGACATGAACCGCTTCGGTTTCACACCGTTGCGTGTCGAGTGTGTCGAACGCCGTTCCGTCGAAGTAGCTCGTCCAGAACTCGCCCACCGCGCACGGCGGCACCGCGCCCGGAGCAGGCTCGGCGGTCGGCGTGAAGAAGAAGTCGTCGAGCAGCGCCCAGCGCGCCGCGCTCCCCTGGCCTTCGACCAAGGTTGCATTCGCAAGGCTGACGCTGCCGTTCGCGGCCGGCGTCACCGAGTACAACCGCCCGTCGGAGGTCGAGTAGTAGAGCCGTCCGTTCGCGGCTTCGACTCCCTCCCAGTTCGACACCGACTCCGTCGTCGCCGTGTACTCGTAGCTCCCGACGATTCCACTCTCGAGCGAGAACCAACGCCACTTGAGTTGGCTGCTACCCGAGCGCGTGTAGAACAAGCGACCGCCGAGATAGGCGACTTCGTCGATCGATGTGCCGAAGTTCGACGGCAACACGACGTAGTTGGCCAGGGTGTACAGGTCGACGTCACCCGATGTCGAGGCACCGTCGAAACCGGCCCGGTGCAGTCGGTTGTCGCTCCCGACCGAGTAGACAGATCCAGCGTCTTGGAACACTGCTCGCGTGGTCGACCAGTCGTTCGCCGTCGCAGCCAACCCGAGGCTGGCGGAATGCGCACCGTCGAACCAGAACTGGTTGAGCCCCGGCGTGCCGTCGAGCGCGTGCACCCGGACCGGGAGCGTGACCGGCGTCGGCTGCGGGTTGGCGGTGCCGCCGGCGAGCGGCAATGCGGCCAGGCGGGGGTGCCATTCGCCGCCGATGAGGTTGGTATCGCTCCCGACGTACAGCCGGGAGTCGGTGGCCAACAGCGCGAACGCGCCGACGCCGCGTTCGCGTGTCGGATTCCAGGACAGCACCGAGCCCGTCGCCGGATCGACAGCCGCGATTCCGGGTCGATCGACGGCGCCCGCGGCGGGCGTGTCGCCGGCGTAGGCGTTGTTCATCCATCGTTGGTGACCGCCGATGTAGACCGCCGCGTTCGTGACCGCAACCGAGAAGAAGGTGTCGCCACCCGTAAAGGCGATCCAGCTGTACTGCTGGTTCGGAGTCGACACGGTCTCGTAGCGCGCTGCACTGTCACACATCTTGTTCAGCCCGAACGCGCCCGTCGTGACGATGACGAAGTAACTGCCGTTGGGCGAGAAATCGATCTCGCGCATGTAGGTCTCGAACGAGTTCGAACACGTGTCGGCATAGTTCGGGGTGCTCCACGTCGAAACTGTGTCGGGGGTGGTCGCGAGATCGATCATCGCGACTTGATTACGACTCTGCCCGCCGACCGTGAGGAAGTTGCCGATGAGCACGAGCTTGGTGCCGTCGGGACTGACGTCCATTTTGCGCACCCAGGCGTTGGCCCCTTTGCGCGGATCGGTAACCGATAGTTGGATCTCGTCGCTCGTGGCGCCGGTCGTCGCGTCGACGGCTGCGATCTTGAGTTTGGGAACGTTGCCGACCGCCGTGAACGTGCCAACCACGTAGACACGACTCCCCACGAGCGCGAGGTCGTTGACGACCCCATCGTTGAGATATCCGGTGAAGTTCGGATCACGCGTCGCCGACGCCAACGAAATCTTCGTGATGCCGCGCTGCGCAACGCCGTTGACGTGGGTGAAATATCCACCGACATAGACCCACTGTCCGTCGGCAGAGATCGCCAGCGTTTGCACTTCGCCGGTCAGCGAAGGATTGAAGCCAGCGATCACTTGCCCCGTGCTCTCACTGAACGCAAACAAGTGCGTCCGGGCGATGTCGGTGGCCGAGTTCCAGTTGCGCACGTTGCTGAAGTTGCCGCCGACAACGATCGTGTCGCCGTACTTGGCGATCGCGAGCACCTTGCCATTCATCACGTAGGGCGTCGTGTCGATCGGGTTCGTACCGACGACCGAGTCCTGCGGATAGTTCACCGCGCTTGCGGCCCCGGAACCTGCGACCAAAACCGCCACGATCGCGATCGCGCTTGCGCGCGCCGCGAAACGACTCACCCCACGTACGCCTCGCATTGCTCCCCAGCCCTTCTCGCGACGCCACCGTCGCTGTCTCCCGCCCCAGCGCGTGCAGTTTCTCGCGCTGGACAGCAACAGGACCAGGCAGGGACCACTTTCGTGACGCAAAATCGCGAAGAATTTCCACCAGGGTGAGGCCATTGATGGTGGTGTGACAGATGTTGCTGCTGTGGTTCAGGTGCGCAGCAGCGAACTGAGTTCGGCCGGCGCGACGACCTCCAGTTGCGCGTACGCGCACGTCGCCGGATCGCGGTCCGATCGCAACCGACGAAGGCGCGCGTTGTGTCGGAACCGACCGTTCAGCAAACCCTCGTACGCCACCTCGGCGACGAGTTCGAGACGCAACGGCTCCCAGCGCAGATCCTTGGTCGCGTTCCACCGGCTGAAACCACCGGGCATCCGTTGATCGGTCGCCACTTCGGTGGCCATGAACTCAGCCCACTCGCGCCACGGATGGTTCTCGAGAGCGCCCGCGCGCAGCGGTTCGACGACCTCGAGCAACGCACTTCGAGACTTGGCGTCGAGGCTCGCGGCCACGCCGACGTGGTGGAGCACACCGTCGGCGTCGTGCAGCCCGAGGAGGAGCGATCCGACGCCGGCGCCGTCCTTGTGCACCCGATAACCGGCAACGACGCAATCGCAGGTTCGCTCGTGCTTCACCTTGATCAAGGTTCGCTTTCCGGGCTCGTAGCGTCCTGACAACGGCTTGGCGATGACCCCGTCGAATCCCGCGCCTTCGAATCGATCGAACCAGTCCCGACCGACCGCAGGATCCGTCGATGCCGGCGTCACGAACACCGGTGCAGCGGCGTCGGCGAGACCGCGTTCGAGACGGGCCCGGCGCTCGCCGAACTCGACATCGAAGAGCACCGCGTCGTGTTCGGCGATGAGGTCGAACGCGACGTAGCTCGCCGGGATCTCCCGAGCGAGGCGTTGGACCCGCGAATCAGCGGGGTGCTGACGAAGCTGGAGCGCATCGAAGTCGAGCCCGTCATTGCCGATCACGATCAACTCGCCATCGACGACGCACCGCTCGGGCAGGAACGCACGCAGCGGATCGACCAGTTCGGGGAAGTATCGCAACAACGGTTTCGAGTTGCGGCTCTGCAAGTACAGCTCGTCACCATCGCGGAACACCAGGCAACGAAACCCGTCCCACTTGGGCTCGTACAGGAGACCAGCACGGTCCGGAAACTCGCGAGCGAGCTTCGCGAGCATCGGCTCGATTGGCGGCTCGACCGGAAAGCTCACGTCATCGCGCTCGCGACCATCTGGTCGACGACGACGTCGACCGCGAGTTCGTCGCGCACGCCGCTCGCTCGGATCTTGCGCTCGACCACACCTCTCGCCAGTCCCTTGGCTCCAACGGTGAGCTGCACCGGCATTCCCAACAAGTCGGCGTCGGCGAACTTCACACCGGGGCTCGAGTCGCGGTCGTCGTACAGCACGTCGACGCCAGCGGATCGCAATGCCGCATACAGATGGTCGGCCGCATCGCGCACGGCCGCCGCAGCATCGCCTTTGCCCGCGAGCGCCACGAGGTGGACGGCATAGGGCGCGACACTCGCTGGCCACGCGATGCCGTGTCCGTCATGGTGCTCCTCGACGATCGCAGCGACCACTCGCGAAACCCCGATGCCGTAACACCCCATGACCATCGGATGCTGCGCGCCGTGCTCGTCGGTGTAGACCGCGCCCAACAACTCGGCATACTTCGTGCCCAACTGGAAAACGTGTCCGACCTCGATCCCGCGATCGACCGACAGCTCCGACCCGCAGTTCGGACATGCGTCGCCGGTGACCACCGCGGTCAGCGGCGCAACGGTGGTGATCGTGAAGTCGCGGCCGGGCACGGCATGTAACGCATGGTGATCGGTGGTGTTCGCGCCCGTCACCCATTCCGTGCGTGCCAGGATCGATGGGTCGGCGACGATGAGTTCGACATCGGGATGGTGCGGACCGATGTAGCCCTTCGGCAACGACGACCGCCGCGCGAAACCATCCTCGTCGAGCAACGCGAATTTCGAGCCGGCCAAGGCGGTCCCGAGCGCATACTCGTTGACCTCCCGATCGCCCGGAACCAACGCCAAGCCCAGCCGGCCATCGGCCTCGAACGCCATGCACTTCAACAGCTCGTCTTCGCCGAGGCCCAGATGTTGCGCGACGGCGGCAATTCCCGGCATGTCCGGGGTATGGACCGGCTCGAGCGCGGCCTCATCACCGTTGGTCGCGACCGGGTCGGGATCGCGTCGCCGCGCCGCTTCGACGTTGGCGGCGTAGTTGCACGAGCGACACCAAACGAAATCGTCCTCGCCGACCGCAGCCACCGCCATGAACTCGTGGTTGACGTCGCCGCCGATCTCGCCCGACTGCGCCTGGACGGGTCGGAACGTGAGCCCGCACCGATCGAAGACGCGGTGGTACGCGTCGTACATCAACCGATACGACTCGCGCAGGCCTTCGACGTCGGCGTCGAAGCTGTAGGCGTCCTTCATCAAGAACTCGCGACCGCGCAGCAGGCCGAAACGCGGCCGCAACTCGTCTCGATATTTCCACTGGATCTGATACAAGTTGACCGGTAGGTCTCGGTAGCTCGAGTACTCGCCGCGCACGGTCGCGGTGATGACCTCTTCTGCTGTTGGTGCGAGACAGAAACCGGTCTCCTTGCGGTCGTGCAGCCGAAACATGAGCGGCCCATAGAGCGCGTCGCGACCGCTCTGTTCCCACAACTCAAGCGGCTGGATGATCGGCAACGAGAGTTCCTGCGCGCCTGCGTCGTCCATCTCGTCGCGCACGATCTGTTCGACCTTGCGCAGGACCCGCTGCCCCAGCGGCAACCAGGAGTACACGCCGGCCGCGACCTTGCGGATATAACCCGCACGCACCAAGAGCCGTTGGCTCTCGACGTCGGCATCGCCAGGGGCGTCCCGCAGCGTGCGAAGAAAGAGTCGGCTCATGCGCATGGCGGTCGAGGCTATTCGTCGCCGCGGTCGAGGTACTTCTCATTCCGCGGACGGGTTACCTCAGAACTGGAAGTAGATGAACGGTTCGGGGTCTTGGCCGCTGAACACGACGATCGCGACGATCGCGAGTCCGGCGAGGACGCCCTGGACTGCCATCGGGATCCGACGCAATGGCGACCTCGGCATCCGCGATCGGTCCACCACGTCCATCGCGAACATCGCGACGAGCGCAAACGAGAGGATCATCGCGGGCGGTTTCCACGCGCCGGCGGCCGAACCCGTGAGGCCCGAGGTCATTCCTCCGAAGAAGTCGAGCGCAGCATCGAGCGAGTTCGCCCGGAAGAACACCCACAGCACTGTCACCAACACGAAGTTCGCGGCAACGGCGGGCACGGCCCGCAGCGCGGGAACACCCTGTCGTTGTCGATCCGTGGACGGCGACAGCGCCCGATGCACCGCGAGGGCGACACCATGAAGCCCGCCCCACACGACAAAGTTCCATGACGCGCCGTGCCAGAGGCCGCCGAGCAACATGACGATGATGAGGTTACGGTAGGTGCCGAAGCGCCCGCTGCGATTTCCGCCGAGCGGCACATACAAGTAGTCGTGGAGCCAACTCGACAACGAGATGTGCCACGTCCGCCAGAACTCGGTGATGTTGCGGGAGAGGTACGGCTGTTCGAAGTTGCGGGCGATCTCGATCCCGAACAGGCGAGCAACGCCGCGCGCGATATCGGTGTATCCGGCGAAGTCACCGTAGATCTGCACTGCGAATCCGAACATGGCCACAAGCGCGGGTAACAAGCCGCGGTCCTGCGGTGCGTCGAACACTTCGTTGACCCACGGCGAAATGCCGTCGGCGAGCACAACTTTCTTGAACAGACCCGTGAGAATCAGGACGAAACCCGAGTAGCGCGCTTCGGCGTCGGGGAACACGCGAGCCCGACGAAACTGCGGCAGCATGTGTCCCGCCCGTGTGATCGGCCCGGCGACGAGTTGCGCAAAGAACGCGATGTACAGCGCGTAGACGATGAGGTCGTTCTCGGGTTCGACACGACCGCGATAGACGTCGATTGCGTAACTGATCTCGTGGAAGACGTAGAACGAAATCCCGACGGGCAGGACGAAGTGCAACGCGGGCGCAGTCCACTCGAGTCCGAGCTGATTCGCGACATCGACGCCGCTGTCGACGAAGAACTCGAAGTACTTGAAGAAGCCGAGTACCACCAGGTTGACCGCAACCGAAAAGATCATCCAGCGCTGACGGGCGACCGGACTGACGGCCCTGCCGATGTGGCGCACCGCCCAGAAGTCGACAAGCGTCGTCCCACCGAGCAGGAACAGGAACCGCCAGTCCCACCAGCCGTAGAACAGGTACGACGCGCCCAGCAGCAGCAGGTTCTGCATCCGCAATCGGTGTCGGGCAGCCCAATACAGCGGCCACAAGATCACGACGAAGATGGCGAACTCGATCGAGTTGAAGACCACGTTCGGTGACCTCGGGGCTCGGTCCAGACGGTTCAGGGGCGCCCCACGGCCCGGTCCGGAGTGATCGGCGAATCTAGGCCCCCACCCAGGCGTGGATCGTGCCACGAATCACAGACCGGTGATTCGGACTGGCACAAACGCGTGATCCGGAGGTGACCAACGACTCCACGGCGAACCCTGGCCGGTTTCAGGTCATCGGCCCCATTGCCCGCCGGGTGGACACTGTGCTGTAATGGCGGGCCACGGTCAGTGGTCGGAGCTTCGTCCACCCAGAGGGAACTCGGGTTCGTGAGGACCCGAATGCGAGGGTTTCGCGAGAAACCCGAGCGAACGGGGGGCGTCGGGGCTTGGATCGCCAAGCTCGCCGTGGGCTGCGAACGTAACGGAAGCTGGGACATCTCGTGCGGGCACTCGACATCCTCATCGCGATCCGACGCCGGTGGCGTCTCATCGCGATGTTCATGGCGATCGGTTGCCTCGTCTCGTTCTTCACCGCGTCGCCGGGCGGAACGTCGACCTCCGAGACGACGACGCAGTGGGTCGGAACCCAGCGCGTCAAGGCCACCGGCAAAGTGAACCTCGATGTCGTGGCGCTCGACGCGACCGAAGGCGAAGTACCCAACGCGATCCGCAAGATCTTGCTGCAGCCGCCCGACTTCACGCCGTCCAAACTGAAGAACACCGACGACCGATTTTCCCCTCGCACCACGCGCATCGCGAACGTGAGCATCGACGCGAACCCCGAAGCCCCACGCAACCTCATCACGATCACGGGGACCGGACCGGACGCGTTCGCGGTACGCGGAATCGTCAAGTCACTCGCCGATGAACTCGTCCGCTTCGAGGACGCCAAGGACGACCTGAAGCTCACCGCTCGCTTGCAGGAAACCCAGGACAAGATCAACCTCGCGTCTGAAGAACAAGCCGATCTCGAAAAGGATTTCGCGGCTGCGCTCACCGCCGACGACAAGCGGGTCATTGGTCGAGCGCTCACGGCGAAGCGCAGCGAAATGCGCGAGCTTCGCCAACAGTTCCGCCGCCAAGAGGACTTGTTCAACCGCAAGAAGCCGGTGTTCTCGGTGCAGTTCGCCGACGTGCAACCGCTACCGCTGTCGACGACCGACAGCGTGAAAATTCCCGACAGCCGTCCGGCCCGCCTCGCGCTCGGCCTGGTCGTTGGACTCTTGCTCGGCGCAATCACTGCGTACGCGATGAATCGTTCGGACACATCGATCTTCGGCGTTCGCTCCGCCGAGACGGTCACTCGCCTACCCGTGCTTGCCGAGATCCCGTTCGTATCGCCTTCGCGTCGTCGACGCTTCGACGTGTTGACCCACCAAGCTCCGAGCTCGAGAACTGCTGACGCGTATCGGGGACTGCGCACTTCGGTCGAGCTGATGTGGATGGCGAATGCGCAAGAAGGCGACCCGCCCGCGCCGCAGTGCGTGATGGTCACCTCGGCCGGCCCGTCCGAGGGCAAGTCGACCAGCACTGCGAACCTCGCCGCCGCGTACGCCGAGATGGGCAAGCGAGTGCTCGTGCTCGACCTCGACTACCGCCGCCGGCGGTTGCACAAGTTCCTCGATACCGACGCAGAACTCTTCCTCGAGAACTCCGGCACGCTTGCCGACCCGATCGTCGACGTCGAAGCGCTCGCGCAGGAAACGTCGATCCCGGGCGTGTTCTTCATCAACAGCGCCTCGCCCTCGTCGTCGCCGGCCGATGCGACGCTCGCCGGGCAGGCCGCCATCGTCAAGGCACGAGAACTCTTCGACATCGTGCTCATCGACACGCCGCCGCTGCTCGTGACGAACGACCCCTTCGACCTGCTCCCCTACGCCGACGCCGTTGTGCTCATGGCAAAGGATGCCGTCACCAAGGTGAACGCGCTCGAACGAGCGACCCAACAGCTTCGCCGCCTCGACGCCCCCGTGCTGGGCATCGTGCTCGTCGGTGCGGTCAGCTCCCGTCCTGGGTATGGCTACGGGTACGGCTACGGGTATGGCTACGGGTATGGCTACGGCTACGGCTACGGCCGCAAGGTCGGTCCGCCCGCGCCCGCCGGTCGCGAGAAGCCGCGCAAGCTCTTCGGTCGCAAGGGCAAGGACGACACGGACCTCGACCTCGACGTCCCGATCGGTATCGGCGACTGAGTCCCGTGCGCGCCTGGCTCGACGACCAGGGCGAGCAGCCCGAACGTCCGGCCCCGCGCGTCCATCGACGGGGGCACTGGCTCGACGACGACGAGCCGGCCGCGTCGCCAACCCTGCCCGACGGCGCGCCGTCTCCCGCGCCCCGAGGCCGATTCGAACTCGCCGACGATACGTTGCTGCCGTTCGATCACGACAAGGCAACCGAACCTGCAGCTGAATCCGACGATGCCGCCGCGCGGCTCGGTCTCGACGACGGCGATGCAGCGAACCACGGATGGGCGGTTGGTTTGTGTGTCGCCGGCGGGTTCGCGGTCGCCACGATGCTGGCATCGGGAATCGCCACCGGCGACTCCGAGCTGGTCGCAGCGACGTTCATCGCGGCGGCGCTAGCGACCCTTTCGATCTCGATCTTCAAACGTCTCGCCAAGGCCGATGGCGCGCCCGAGCTGACGGTCATTCTCAGCGCGTCGCTCTCACTCAAGCTGCTCGGCACACTGGCCCGGTTCTACGTCGGTACCAGCGTCTACGACCGGTCCGATGCCAGCGAGTACGACCTCTACGGCCGGAAGTGGGCGGCCGACTACCTGAGCCAAGGAACGCTGCCGAACGTCAACAAGTGGACCAGCACCAACTTCGTGCGGATCGTGACCGCCGAGTTCTACCACTACACGACACCCACCAAGATCGGTGGCTTCGTGTTCTTCTCGTGGATCGGCCTCATGGGCTTGTTGCTCTTCGCCCGTGGCTTTCGCAGGGTGTTCCCCGAAGCCCAGCGTCGGTACCTGCTGCTCGTGATGTTCGCGCCGTCGCTCATGTACTGGCCGTCATCGATCGGCAAGGAAGCGCTCGCCATCTTCGGTCTCGGACTGGCGACGTACGGCGTGGCGCTGATGCTCACGAACGCAACGATCATCGGCGCGGTGTGCATTGCCGGCGGGATCATCGAAGTCACCTACGTGCGCACCCACGTCGCGATGGTCGTCACCGTTGCGATGACAATCGCGCTCTTGTTGCGCAAGCGCAAGGGCGTCAAGGCATCGGGCACGGTGGCGACGTTCTTCTTACTGATCACCCTTGGGTCGTTCGTCCTCACTCAGGCGAACGACTACTTCGGCACGAACCTGCTCGACGGCACCAGCGCGGTCACCGACGAGTTCGACGCCGCCCAGGACCGCACCGAACAGGGCGGGTCGCAGTTCACGCCTGCGCCAGCTTGGAACTTTCCGATGCGTGCGATCACCGTGCTGTTCCGCCCGCTACCCGTCGAGGCCACCTCGCCCCAAGAACTCGTCACGTCGGTCGAGTCGTTTGCGTACGCGATCGCCCTCGCGATCGCGGGACGACGCCTCCTGAAATCGATTCGTCGCGATTACGCGTACGCGATCTTCGCCATCGTCGCGGTCGTGTTCTTCGTCATCGTGTTCGGCAACTTCGCGAACTTCGGCATTCTCGCTCGCCAACGAACGCAGATCCTGCCGTTCTTGTTCATCTTGCTCTCGATGCCCGAGCGGCCCAAGCCGGTCAAGTACACGTCGATCATGCAACGACGCTTCGAACTCGATCCCGAATCGGTTTGATCGCACCAACCTGCGCAACCACGTCGTTCGCGCCGGTTCAGACGTTGTCGCGACCGTCGCCATGACGACTGCGATGACGACCGCGGTGACGACCGCGGTGGCTCCGGTGCGATCGGTCGCCGGTAACCGCCCGCACCCACGTTGCCCCGCGCCGAGAACGCCCGCCTGAGCGTCGCCGCGAGTCGCCTGTGCGTCGACGGTTCGCCGCGGGCACGAACGCCCGGGCGGTTGCGGTGAACGCCGACAGCACCGCCAGCAACACCAACAACGCATACTCGGAGCGGCGGCTGTGCCCGGTGACGCGGACTGCGAAGAACCCGATGATTGCCTGGCCGAACACCCCAGTCGCGATGATGACCGCATCACGATCCTGGAGACGCTTGCCCGTCCGACGGCGCCCCCGCGCTTCGATGCGCCCGAGATTGCGCGCAAGCGGCTCGAGGACGACAAACCCCAAGCCGGCAAACAGGGTTGCCATCCGAACCGCCCGATTCGCCGACAACAGCGTTCCGACCCAGAGGTACGCACCGACGAGCGCTGCGATACCCGGCGCGCCGAGCCGAGCCCGCGGGCGAGGAATCACGTTGACCACCATCACGGCCGACGCACCGGCAAAGGCCCAACCCGGTTCGGTCCCACCATCGATGAGGAGCGCGGGGACAAGCGCGGTGACGGGGAACAGCCACAAGGCGAAGCCGTCACTCACGTGGGCGCGTTCGAAGTCGGCGGCCCCGACGCACGCAACCAGTGTGATCAGCCCGAGCGCAACTCGAGTCTGCAGCTCGATCCCGTTCAAGGGCACCAGCGCCAGAGCACTCGCGCCGGGCACGAACACCAGCGGCGACCAGCGAGCAGGCACGCGGTCGAAGAAGAGCCCACCACCAGCGAGGACAACGATCGCAGCGATCGCCGCCCACGGCACGAGCTGGGTGACCTCGCTCGTGTACTCGACGGCCAACAGTCCGGCTGCGGCCACCCACACGCCGAGACCACCATCGGCGTGCCCGCGCCGACCTACCAAGAAGATGAACACCGCGCCGACGAGGACACCGAAGCCTCCGAACAGCACACCGAGCGCCAGCGCATCGAGGTTCACCGACGCCGCCCGTCGACATCGACGACGAGTCCTGCGGTCGCAAGTTGCGCAACGAACTCGGCGTATTCCTCTCGATCGGCTGGATCATCGGGTTCGATTCCCGCAGTGATGTTCGACCACCACCGAGTGGCAATCTCGTTGAGTCGGTGCACGCGTCCATCGGCGGGTGCAAAGATCACCGCTTCGCCGTCGAGCACCTCGACCACCAACGCACCCACCGGACGCACCGTCATCGGGGTGATTCCAGCACGTCGACGACGAGATCCGCCGCAAGGCCGAGATCGTTGGCCACAAGGTCGACCGACTGCGCGCCGCGGACCATCGCGGCAAGCCGCCGAAAACCGACGGCACCTGACGCCGCCAGGTTGGGGGTCTGGTCGCAGAGCCGGACCAAGGCTTCGGCGCGCGGCACGCGACGCAGCGCCGTCGAGCGCTGGTCGTCGTGATCGACGAAGACAACGACTGCGACCTCGTTGGCGGTCGCCGACGCCAACGGGACGTACCAGGCACTCGTCATCAGCTCGGAAAGATCAGCGGGCGGCGCGAACGGACCGAACCTCGCTTGCGCCCCGGGCCGAATCGACAACGGTTTCGCGAAGGCAGTCGGTCCGCTCGGACCGAGCGCGGCAATCTCGTCGGAGAGGTAACCGAATCCGCGTAGACAGAGGCTCGCGACGAGGGTCGTCTTTCCAACCCCGGAGGGGCCGGTCACGAGGACCGCACGTCCAGCGCGTTCGACCAAGCCGCCGTGCACCAAGACCGCGGCGGGATTCGCACGCCACGCAAGTTGGTTCACCTCCCACACGATGCGGTCGAGCACAGCGGCCACACGTACATCCCGCAAAAGCGAATGTCCGGCGCTCGTGAGCGTCGCGGGACCGTCGCCCTCGATCCGGAACTGCAGATCCGCCGGTTCGTTCGCATCGTCGCTGACCTGCGTCGCGGCGAAGACCGTCGCGATCCGTTCGACCCACCACGGAGAGGCCTCGACGGTCCATCGCGCGTCGAGCGCCCGAAAAGTTGCGACCGCGCGAGTCATGGTCGGGCGCGTCGCGCCAGACGGGCCGACAACCGAAGACGGCCAACGAGTGATTGCTCGCGCCGCCGACGATACGCGGGGTCAGGAAGGGCGAGCGCTGCGGCGTACTCGGCGCGTGCCCGCCAAGTGGGAATGGCGCGCAGTCCGGCCAGCGCCTGGCGCGAGTAACGCTGATCGGTGCTGCGATACACCTCGGCCGCGCGCGCTTCTCGTGCGGTCGGGCGGTAGTCATTGCCCCACTGTTCGATCGCGCTGTCGATCGGAATCGCGAGGTCGCGGTGCGCGTGGCGCAGTGCGAGCGCCAAAGGCCAGCGCGCGCCGAGGTCGGCGGCGGCGCTGACGAGGTCGTCGACCTCCAACCCGGACCGAACGATCTGGATGCAGTCGCGGAGCGGGATCCATCGCGGCGCAGCACTGCCGAGTATGGCGTGCATCCCGACGTGGATCGCCCCGTGCACGTCACTCAACATGGGCAAGGTCCGACCGCCGACATCGAAGGTCACCGGCGATGTGAACAACAGGTTCGGGTCGAACGCCAATCCGTGCGGGCCCGCGACGAAAGTGCGGTGCAGGTCGACCTCGTAGTTCGACGGCGTGACGAAACTTGCACCTTTCCCGAAACGTGCCGTGAAACCGGCGCGCGGCTCGTCGAACCGGCGTACACAACCGAGTTCCACGAGGTGTGCAGCCGCGCGATCCCATTGGTCGGGTCGAACGAGGAGATCGATGTCGCCATACGGCCGCCATTCGATCCGTGCATAGAAGCGGCGAGCAACACCGGGTCCTTTCAACACTCGGAAATCGATGCCGACCCGATCGAACTCGTCGGCGAGACCAACCAGCATGGTGTCGAGCGCGAGGCAATCGATCGCTTGCGCCTCGGCGGCGCGCCGAACGTCGGTTGCCTGCGGCTCGGTCACGGGAAAGCCCGCGGTGATCGCGGCGTCCGCGAGCCCGAGCAGACGCTGCGACGACACGTCGGTCATGAGGTGCGCCCACGCCTCCGCGTCGAGCGGCGCGCGCGGAAATCGTGGCCCTTCCGTCATGCCGAACGTGGCAATCGCGACCGCAAGATCGCGCCGAGCGGGAACCGAACGCGACGGCGCGTTGTCGGTCACGGTTTGGGCGCTTCGCTCGGGTCGATCACCTCGACGATGCCAGCGGCGCACCAATCTGCAACGACGTCACGGACGTCGGCTGCTGCGACGGTCTCGTCGATCGTGTAACGCTGCGCGATGCGTCGACCGAGCCGCTCGAGATCGGGTTCGGCCGCCAATGCGTCCCACACCACGAGGGCGGTGCCGCTGATCCGCACGACGGTCGGAGCAACGAAGGTGCCAACGGAGCTGGAGCAGGCAAGCACGACGTCACCGTAGCGACGAACGACGACGTCGGCGCCGACGACGAAGGAAGCCGACGTCCGATGCGGAGTGCTCGACTGCGGTTCAGGAATCGGCGAGGGCGGCATCTCGTTCGGCCAGCCGCTCACGTACGCCGTAGAGCACCCGACCGACGACGAGTGCACCAGCACCGAGTGCGAGCAGGTTCGTCGAATCCGAGCCGGTGAAGGGCAAGGTGCCTCCCCCGCTGCCTGCGCTGCCCGATCCGTTGTTGTCGGATCCGCCGCTGCCGGAGTTGCCGCCACCGGTGGTCACAGAACCGGTGCCGGTACCGCCTTGACGGTTGACGGTCATGTCGTCGAAGCAGCGGGCTTCGTCACCCTCGGCGTCGCTGCCGACGACCTCGGCGCGATAGTTGCCGTTCGCCAGGTCGGGAATCGTCAACGAGCGCTCGAACGAACCATTCGGCTGCACTGCGGCCTCACCGATCTTGCCGAAGCCGACGATCTTGATGATCACGGTGCTCGATGATTCCCAGCCCTCACCGCGAAACGTTGCCTTGGCATTCGGTCGAACTTCTTCGGGTTCCACCGAACAACTGACGCGCTTGCCGGCGCCCGGGCGCGTCGTGGTGGTTTCTTCGTTGCACGCCGGAGCATCTGGATCCGGACACGGTGAGCCAGCGGTGCCAGTACCCGTCCCGGCCGTCGTGACGGTGGGATCGGTCGTCGGAGGGTTGGTCGGCGGAATCGTCGTCGAACCCGTCCCGGTGCCCGTTCCGGTGCCGGTCGCACCCGCGAGTTCGAACTTGGGTGCTGCCCACGCGCCAACGGCAACCACGGCTCCGGCACGAGCGCTCCACACGACCGCCTTGCGTCGCGTCACTGTCTTCGTGCTCATGACGGCCACCGCCCAAGTCTCGCGCGCTTCGCGTTCGGCGGCAAGGTCTGCGGCCCGCGACTGGGGCGCCCAGCAACGATCCGAGAAGCCTTCTCCACCCGTTCCATCCGGGCACCGTAGCACCACCCAGCGTGGTCGGGCAGGGCTATCAGCGTGAGTTTGCCCGGCTAGGAGCCCGGCGCGGGCGCGATGGCATCGAGATCCGCTCCCGAAGCGCACTCCCGGCCCGTCGGGACGACGAAGAGCCGCGCCGAAGACCGGAACCACCCGTCGACGGCCACTTCGGCTACCACTCGGGTCGGTGGGCGCTGCGGATCGATCACGACCTGGACGCAGAGACCTTGGACGTATTGACGACGGAGCCGACGTCGCTCCTCGATGGACGGACGCACCCCGGGAGCCACACCGCGAAACCATCCGCTCCACTCGTAGCCCGCGTCGATGTCTTCGGCGGCCAGGCCCGCAGCGACCGCCGCTTCGGCCGCCCGCCACCGGCCGCCATCGAACGCCGCCGACTCCGACGTGTAGGTGGCTCCCAGCACCGCCAACACACCCAGACCGGCGAACGCCATCGCAACGCGCGGACGTTGCGATATCGGTTGGCGGGCGTCGGCGGCATTCGCGCGTTCGGTTCCGGCGTGGCCCGCCGCGCGCACCATCGCCACACCGACGAGCGGAAGCGCGGTGAGGACGTACCGATCGAAGATCGGCAGGCGGAACGCGATGGCGAGTTCATACGCCACGAGTTGGCCGAACAACGTCAGCGCCAAGATCAGGTCGAGCGGCGACGCATCGCGCCGCCAGTGCCGCACCGTCTCCCGTGGCGATGTCGCGATCCGTTGGATCGCAGGGACGAGACCGACAACGATCGCGATCGCGGCGAGCGATGCCGCGACCGTGAGTAGCTCGAACACGATTCCCGGGATCAGATCGGGTCGATTTCCGTGGATGATGTCGTCGGCAAGCGTTCCCCGACGATCGAAGTAGTTCCCGACGAACGGAACGGTCGGCTGGAGGGCCCAGGTCGTCACCATCACCGTCGCGGCCAGCGCGCTCGTCATCAGGGTCGCGACCCGCGACGTCGACGAGGCCCGCGCCAGGAGGCGACCCGGCCCGATCGCCAACAGCAGCGGAAGTTGGAACAGTCCCGCAAGGCGCAAGAACCCACCGAGACTGATGTAGGCGAGCTTCAACGACGCGCCGTTGGGCAGGCGCGGCCCGAGTGCGAGTCGGTTGGGAATGCCGCTCCACGACGCCAGCACCGCCACGACCGCGACCGCGGCAATGACGAGCGAAGCAAGGATCCAGCGCCGATCGGCCCGGCCTGCGGGACGCGCCGCCACGACCAACGCGGTGAGTCCGATCGCGATCAGCGGAATCGCGGCGTACTGCCGGATCGAAATCGCGACGACACCGGCAGCGAGAGCGACTGCCAGGGCAGGGCGCCGCACTCGCTCGGACGCGAACGCGACACCTGCGGCGACCAACGCAGCGGACTGCAACGCGAACCCCGGGACGTCCGTCATGAAGCTCGCCGCGAGCGGGCCCCACAACGGACCCGAGGCGAGCCCACCGACCGCAAGCGCGGCGTGGGAGGACCGAAGGCCGTACCGGCGGGCGAACCCGTACGCCGCGACGAGGCCCGCAGCACCCAACAACGCCGTGAAGACCCGCACCGCAACAATGCTCTCGCCGAAGACCGCAACCACAGGTCGGGCGAGCGCGAGCTGACCGACCAACGTCATCGACACCCAGTCGTTGAAGTCGAAACGCCCCGTCCGGTCCCACGCGAACAGGGTCCGCAGGTACGACCAGTCGTCACTGCGCGGTACGTCGAGCGCTCCGGCACCGGCAGTGAGCACCAGCGGAACGACGACTGCGACAACGACGAACGCAGCGATCCACAGCAGATCACGACGTTCCCAACGACCAGACGCGCTGGCGCCGGAGCGCATCGTCATGTCTCGGATCATCGCTTGGTCGTCGGTCACGGTTCCCCGTCCGCATGAATGGCCGCATGAATGGCCGCAGTCGCGTTGGCCGCCGTCGTGATCCGCGCCGACGCTCGGCTCCCGGCGATTGCGAGCCCGACGAACGCAAACAATGCAATCCACGTCGGCACTCGTAACGACTCGAACTGCGAAGGCCAATCGAATCGGGGCGGCAGATCGCGGAGCAACTGCGATCCAGCCATGAAACAGGCGACAAAGCCGAGCACGGCGGTCGGCAACCAACGGATACCCCGACCGATCCATCCGTCGACCCTTGCGAGCGTCAAGACGACCACGACCGCCACGCCAGCCATCGGCCCGACCAGTAACGCAGCCGCGCACCCGAGCACCACCGTCGACAGCAGACCTGGCACCGCGAAGTCGACGTTGCTTTCGCCAGCGGGTCGAGCGAATCGGGGGCCGCCGACGAACGACGGAGTCTCGTCAGGCCACAACGGCGCGGGCGCAGAACCACGGCGCCGGCGGGTCCGCCAGACGAGCGCGAGGCAACCGACGGCCGCGAGGCCCGAGATCCAGGTGGCCAGGCTCACGATGCGCTGCGGACGCCACTCGAAGACCACGCGACGCGGCCCATCCCAACTCGCCGTGTCGACGAGCCAGCCGTTCGCATACCCGTCGATCAGCGCTGGCGCACCCAGGTCTTCACCATCGAGGGTCGCGACCCAGCCGCGGTTGATGCTCTGGCCCAGGATCAACCACTGTTTGCCGCCATCGGGTGCAATCTGGGCGGAGACCCGGCTTCGCCCGTTCTCGATGATCACCGGCGCCGTCGCCTGAGCGACGGGGCGGACGTCGTCGATCGACCCTGCCTCGCCGCGGCTGTCCGAGACGAGCAACACACGGGTGAGATCGAGCGCGGTTCTCGAATCGGGATTCATGCGGCTGCGCAGTTCGTGCGCGCCCCCGGCCAGTTCGACGGGCTCACATGCCGTGAACTCGACGCGCCGTTGGTCGAGGAGGTCAACCGTGGTAGCCCGGGCGCGAATTCCGATCGGCGTTCCGTCGATTTCGAGCAAATCGTCACGACATTCGAGGGCAAGACCCGCCTGCGGCGCACCTCGCTGCACGCCCTCGATGCCGAGTTCGACGATGCCCGCCGGCATGACGGTTTCGCTGCGCTCGACCGGCTGGAAGTCGCTGATCTCGACTTCGAGGTCGTCGGTCTCGATCGGTTCGAAGTCGACGCGAGCGGTGACGTAACCGGTCGGCGTCGGGGCAGGGTCGAGCACCGGCAGATCGACAACGCGTTCGTCGCCCGTTGCCGTCGAGATCGTGAGTTGCGTCGGCATCGAGTGGCGACCATCGGCGGTGAACGCCAGGTCGAGGTGATCGATGACGCGAGGTGCGGGAAGGTCGACCCGAATCGCCGCTTCCTTGACGAACGCGATCGGCGTCATCCACGCCGTCGACAGATCACCGTCGAGCGCGGCCGATCCTCTCGTCGCCGGATCGCCGAGTCGCCCGCTCGAGGTTGCGGTGACACCGCCATCGCGCGCAGCCGGGATACCGAGGAGTTCGTCGATGATGGCGTCGTCCGCAAACGAGCTGAGCTGGAGCGTCCCCGACAATCCGAACGAGCGCGTACTCGGCACCTCGAAGCGGCGCCACAGGTTCGTGCCGTCCATCGTCAGGTCGCGAGCAAAGGCAAACGCGAGTGGATGTCCGTCGCTGTCGGCTCCGAGCGCGTCGAGGAGGTCGACCGGCACCCGGGCGACTTCCTCGACCCGGATGCGACGACCGCGATCGGTGTCACGGATTCGCAGCTCGGCAATGCCGATGGGATTGAGGTTTCCGAGGTAGATCCCGCCGCCGCCGCTCGTCGCTTCCATGCGGATCTCGAGCCGCTCGAAGGTGCGCGTTTCGAACGTCAGCGCCTGGCCGCCGATTCGCCGCGACGCAGCCCCGAGGTCGAAGAACTCGCGCGGGCCACCGTCGAACCGCACCGAAATCCGCGACAGGAAGCGCCGAGTACGTTGCGTTCGAGGTTGCACGATCTCGATGCGATCGGTGGTGATCGGCGCGTCGAACGCCATCGTCACCCATTGGTTCGTGAGTTCCGACCCGCCGTCGACAACCCACGACGTCTCGCGGTTCCCGTCGAACATCATGGCCGGGCGTTCACCCGGGCTGTAGCCGAACGAAGCCGTGCCGTAGCGCGATGCGCGGAGGTCCGCGATGCCGCGCAGTTCGGTCACCGTCGCGGCGTCGTCGCCCGCGTCGGGGAAGACGACGAGGCGTTGGTCGAGCAGATCATCGAGGAGCGGCTCTTCACCCGCGACTTCGGTGTAGCCGTAGTTCGTGTAGAGACCGGCCCAGCGCATCCCGCGCCGACGGTTCGAGTCGGTGACCACGAGGACGGCCCCATCGGGAAGATCGCGCAGCACGCGAGGATCGTCGGCATTCGACCCCGAGTAGACGATGGGGCTGTGGCCGTCGATGACACCTGCTGCCGCGAGGTCGACGAGGCCGTCGCCGTCGCCCGAGACGACGATCGGCACGGCCGATTTCGAACGAACTACTGGAACCGGGTCGTCGACACCGACGACCGCGACGGGCGGCGGGTCGGGATCCTCCGACGGCGGCCGGGCCAGGTCGCCGAGCTCGGGGAATCGCAGCGAACCCGGGATCTCGTCGCCGTAGCCCACGGGCTCACGTAATCCGTCGGGCAAACCCGTGTCGGCGTTTGCGTCGGTGAACGTCTGCCACAGCGGGCCGGCGGGTATCAACGTGAAGCGGTCTGTTTCGAGATCGAAACGCAACACGATGTCGCCAACGCCCATGAGCCGAGCGATGGGCGCAACGGCGTCGGGATCGAGCGTCCCCTCCTGCAACCGACGATCGAGCGCAACGAGGAGGTTCGTCGTGGCTTCGGATCCCCACGGAACCAGTTCGCGAGCGATGTACGGACGATCGATCAGCCCGGGTTCGATCGGATCGACGGTGTCACCCCATCGGTACGCGGCGAAGTCGGCACCCGGCAGTGCCAACACCCTCGTGTCGTGGGACGCAGCGTCGAGGTCGGCGAGTGCGTCGGTCCAATACTGCGGGATCGCTTCGTCGCGGGCGAGATAGTCGCTGTAATAGCTCCCCTTCCAGACGCCTGGCGCGTTGAGCAGTACAAGACCCACGATCACGATGGGGATCAGCGTGGCGCTCCTGGTGCGCCCGAGCGCACGCAGTTCGCGGGTGAATGCCGTCACGCCAGCGGCCAATAGGACGCTCAATCCCAGCACCATGAGCGGCGCAGCGCGCGCCGTGCTGCGCAGGGCAAACCCCACCGTCGAGGTCGTCGCAAACGACTTGTACACCGAACCGAGGGGCGACGGGTCGTCGTACGGCGCGGATCCCACGGCGATCGCCACGCCGATCAACACGAGCAACGCGAAATAGCCCTTGAGCCGCCATCGGGTCACGGCCGCGGCGGCGAACGCCAGCGCCGGGATCGCAAGGCTTGCGAAGACGACCGATGCGTTGAGCGAGTACACCAAGAACGCGTCGTTCCAGTGACCGATGCGGTCTCTCCCGTAGAAGAACCAGTACCCGAGCCCGCGTAACAACTCGTACGGATACGACGTCGCGGCCACGGTCTGGATCGACTCGGTGAACCGCAAGATGCTGAGCCCGTAGCCGCCTTCGACCCACAAACCCGACATCCACCACAACGACGCGAACACGGACAACGACGCGACGCGCACTGCGAGCCCACCAACCCGACGCCAGTCGCATTCACGCAACGCCATCACCGCGTACGGAGCCCAGAGCACCGGACCGATGACGACGAGCACGATGGCAGTGAGGTTGATGGAGCCAACGAGTTGGATCGTCAGCGCGATGAGCGCCGGGTAACGCCACCCGCCATGCCGGAGGGCCAACATCGTGAAGGCCGTCAACCACGGCAACGCCGACCACGGACCGAGCAAGACGCTCAAGCGCGCCGAGTACTGGAGCACGTACGGCGTGAAGGTGTAGGCCATCATGCCAACGGCGACCCCTGCGCCCCCGATCCCGACGACGCGCAGGAGATACCGCACGCCCATGCCGGCCGCGAACAGCATCGTTCCCAACGCAAGCCGCTGCGCGATCCACGCCGGCATTCCCAACACGTCGATCGTGAACCAGTAGTACGGGCCGAGCGGAAACAGATACCCAATCGTCTGGTGGCTCGTCGTCCCCAAGCCGATCTCGGGATCCCACATCGACCGCGCACCGGCGAGGAGCCGCGAAGGATCGAGATACAAGTAGCTCTTCGTATCCGCGTGGACCTTGCCCGGATCGGTCAACAGCAGCGGGACGTAACAAAGCGCCGCGAAGACGGCGATGCCGAGCCGCTGCACGCGCGGCTCGGCGAGACGACCGAACATCAGTGGGCGAGGCAACGAACGGGCGTCGGTCATCGGCCGATCACCGCGGCGGCCGCCTCATCTCCGCCGAGAACGGGCTCGACCGGCACCAATCCCGGCCAGCACGGACGTCGGTTGCGAACCGCGACGACATCGACCGGATCGCGAAACGGCGGCCGGTACGTCCCGCGTATTTCGGTACCCGCGATATCGGTGATCGGTGGTGCTGCGGTCATGGGTCCCTGGCCGTTCTCGCGCAGCACCACAACAACACAGATGCGGGCCCGCCGTCGCGCCAGCGAGCCGGGCGAGGCCGAGAAGTAGTTGATCCATTCGAAGTTGCCGCCGACCTGCTTCGGATGCCAGCCCGCGCGAGTCGCGTCGCTCGCCACGCCCCAACGAACACCGTCGAACGACGCGGAGTCGACGGTGTAGAGCATCCCGAGCGCCGACGTGATGACGAGCACGGCCACCGCAGGGCGCCACGACATCTGGCGCGGTGGTGTCGCATCGGCGTTTCCTGCGACTCGCTCGAGGTGTGCCGCCCGGATGAGTGAAGCGCCGGCCAGCGGAATGATCGGCAACACATAGCGGTCGTAGAGCGGCAACCCGACCAGCGCGGCGAGCGCATAGGTCGCGGCGTATCCGAAGCTGGTCAGCGCCAACAACACGGTGACGGGGTCGCGCAAAGAAAGATCGCGGCTGCGAAGCCGCTTCCAACACGCAACCGTGACCGGGACCATCGCAATCGCCAACACGACGGCGCCGACCGTGCCCACGAGAATGAGCACCCCCCACCACGGTGACGGCACCAAGTCCGGGCGCGGCCCGGCGCTCACTCCGTTCGACAGGATCCCATCGGGAACGAAGTAGTTCCCCGCAAAGGCGATCCGCGGGGCGTTTCGTCCGGTGAAGGCGAGCACGAGGGCGCACGAACCGGCCGCAATCACCGTGATCCACGATGACGCGCGCCACGCTCGCCGCACGATCGCGCTCGGACCCGCCCAGACGAGGACCGGGGCCAGCCACAACCCCGCGAGACGCAACATGCCGCCGCCTTCGTACACCAACGCACGCACCGCATGGCCGTCGGGCCACTTGGGGCTCAACGCCTTCGCGTCGGGCACCGCGCTCCACCCAACGAGAAAGAGCACGGCGAGTCCCACGATCGATGCAGCCCCCAAGAGCGCTTTTCGCTGAAACCCTCGATCGCCTTCGGTTCGGGCGAGCAAGCAGGCGACAACCGTGACCGCGACAACCGGCACGACGCAGTACTGACGGATCGTGAATCCGAACAGCCCGAAGGCGAACGCGCCGAGGAGACCGCGTGCCAATCTGTTCGGCGCCGACGCGGCGTACAGGCCGCACAACACCGCCGCGCACGACGCAGCAACACCGGGGACGTCGGTCATGAAGCTCACGGCAAGCGTGCCGTACATCGGGCCCGACGCGACGACCAGCGCCAACCCGAGTCCTGTGGTGCGTCGCCCGTCGAGATACTTGCCCCAGCCGAGCACGGAAAGAAGCCCGAGGAACCCACCCAACGCCACCAGGGTCTGCACCACGGCGATGTCTCGTCCGAAGAGCCAAACCACCGGAGCGGCGACGACCAGCTGGCCGAGCAACGTCATCGACACCCAGTTGTTGAAGTTCAGTTCCCCGGTGTCCACCCACGTGAACAGGGTTCGGAGGTACGACCAGTCGTCGCCCCTCGGAGCGCCGAGGGCGCTGTAGTGGCGGGCGACGAGTACGGGGACCACGACCCCGACCACGAACAGCACGAGGGCCGGCGCGATGGCGCCCAATCGTTGCGCCCGGCCGCCGCCCGGCGTTGGTGTCATCGAACCGTCCCCGGTTGCTGGTGTGCGAACACGACGTGTCGACCCCGAGAATTCGGGGTGCGCCAGGTTCGCGGAACGCTGACGCGTCGTCAAGGCGGCTCGTCAGACACCGCCGCGGTGGTGACGCGCGCCGCTCGGGAACGCCGCGCCTGGTCAGGTCGTCGGTCCGGGACCTATCCTCACCGATCCCCCACATGAATGCCGACCCGACCTCGCCGCCCCCTGCCGCCGCCCCGCGGGCGGCCTCCGACCGGTCGGTCGCGGCTCGAGTCCTGTTGGGTGTCACCGTGGTCGGACTTTTCGGGCTCGGCGTCGGGCTCGATCGTCTCACTGCGCCCAACGTTGTCGACGATCCTGACATCGGCGCGGAGGAACTGCCCGTGCCGCCGCCTGGAGGCGCGGATGATTTCGACCGCTCGGAAACCGACGCACTGGGCGTCGCGTCGAGCGGGAAGCGCTGGCGCGAGGTCAAGGGAACCTGGAACGTCGGTGACGGCCAAGCCGCCGTCACGTCCGCCGATGGCGGGCTGAGTCTCGCCCTGCTCCCTGTCGCCGCGCCCAACGCCCGGATCAGTGTCGTCGCCGACGTGATGGCGCCGGGGCTCGGACTGGCATTTCGATGCCGGAATGCCGCGAACTGCTGGCGAGTCGAAGCGGTTCCGCAACTCGGCACCTGGAACCTCATCAAGGTGACCGGCGGGATCGAGGTCGAGGCAGGCAATCTCGGAATCGTCCCGATCGCCGATTCGACCGAGGTGTCGGTGACAACCGTCGAAGAGGTCATCACGATTTCGATCGATGGCGTCGAGGCGCTCACCGTGCGCGACCCCGAGTTCCGCGAAGAGGGCGGTGCGGGCCTTTCCCTCCGCGAGCCGCAGAGCGCCGCCACGGCACGGTGGGCGAACTTCGCCGCGATCCCCGTCGAGTCCGAAGGTCTCGTCACCGCGGAGGTGGCGGTGATCGGCGACGAGTTCGACCGCGACGATTCCTCCGATCTCGCCGCGGGCGACGGCAGCATTGCCTGGCGCGAAGTCAACGGCGACTTCGCGATCGCAGACGGACGAGCGGTGCTGACCGAACGTGCGTCGGACGGCTCGCCGAACCTCGCGCTCGTCGACGCAGCTGCGAGCGACGGAGTCGTTCAGATCGCGATGATGCCGCACCAAACCGGTGCCGGCGTCGCATTCCGGTGCCGCGACGCCGAGAACTGCTTGTACTTGACGGCTGTGCCGGGCTTCGCGACCTGGAACCTGGCCAAGCGGGTCGATGGGGTCGAAACCAGGCTCGGCAGCCTGCCGCTGGTCTCGAATGCTCCCGGTGTTGCGATCAACATCGAGTACTCGGGGTCACAGATCGCGGTCTCGGTGAACAAGGATCGGCTCTTGACGGTCGACGAACCGGCCCTCGCCGACGAAACGGGGATAGGTCTGATCGCGTACGACGGTCTTCACCTGGAACGAGCTGCCTGGTCACAGTTCTTCTTCACCCCGCAACTCGGCAGCGTGACGCCGTGACCGCCGAGGACGTGACCACCGAGGCCAACGACCGCGGCCGCTTCGGCGCCATCGAGGGGCTCCGTGCGTTCGCCGCGCTCGCCGTGCTCCTCTACCACACGGTCACGCACTACAACGTCTTCACACTCGAGTACGCAACGTGGGAGTGGATCAACCGGCTCGGCAACTTCGGCGTATCGGTGTTCTTTCTCATCAGTGGTTTTCTGCTGTTCCGACCCTTCGTCGTCAGCAATCTCGTCGGCAGCGCAGCACCGAATCACGCGCGCTTCTATACGCGCCGATTCCTTCGCATCATCCCCGCCTACTGGGTTGCGTTCTCAGCCGCCGCGATTGCCGCCTACGTCACCTTTGGCGACTGGACGGACTGGCTCACCGGTTACGCACTCCTCGGGAACTACCGCGGCGGCTACCAGTTGTTCGGTCTCGGCGTCGAGTGGACCCTCGCGATCGAAGTGTCCTTCTACCTCGTCTTGCCGATGCTGGCCGCCGGCCTCGCTCGCCTTTCCCCCGCCGACGCCGAACCGCGCCGCAAGGTGCGCGGCTACCTCGTTGGACTGGCGGCGCTCTACGTCGCGACGATGCTCACCCGCATCTGGTACCTGTGGCGGACCGGCGACACGCTCGCTCCGCGCGGTGTCTGGTTCCCGATCCAACAGGTGCTCGACAAGACGATCATCGGCTACTTCGACTGGTTCGCGATCGGCATGGCGGTCGCAGTCGGCAGCGCGTGGCGGGCGACCGGTGGGCGGCTGCCGTGGCCGATCGAGCGGCTGGCCGCAAACCCGCTCGTCAGTTGGCTCCTCGCGGCGCAGGCCTACTGGGTCGCGCTCCAACTCAATCTGCCGGTCAGCGTCTTCGATCGGGTGACGCGCGTGCAGACATTCGGCATCGCGTTCGTCTACGGATTCGTCGCACTGTTGTTGCTCATCCCGGCGGTCTTCAACGACGGCACGAGTCGCGTCCAACAGCGCGTCTTCGAGAATCGAATCATCGTCTGGCTCGGCACGATCTCGTACGGCATCTACCTGTGGCACTTGATCGTGATCAAGCGCATCGAGCAGTGGACGACGAGCGGTGCGATCGACGCCAACCTCGCGCTCTGGCTCGCACTCGTCGCAGGAATCACGCTCGCCTTCGCCGTGGTGTCGTGGCACCTCGTCGAACGTCCGTTCATCCGGCTATCCGGGCAACCCTGGGTGGGTCGCATCACCGATCCGACGACCCGCCCGCCGCGTTTCGGACCACGCTCGTTCGAACTGCGGTCGATCGCGGAGTTGCTCGGCGCGTCTGGCATCGCGTTTGCCCAACCGGTGCTCGATCTCCTCGGCAAGAACCCGAGCATCTTTCTCGACCGCAACGTCACCAGCACCCAGGCCATCGTCTTCGCCGTGTTGATCGTGGTCGGACCGCCACTGGCGATCTACCTCCTCGAACTCACAACCAGTTTGGTGTCGGCCCGATTGCGCCGCGCCGTGCACGTCATTGCGCTCGCAGCGCTCCTCGGCCTGTTTGCGCTCCAGTTCGCCAAGACGTTGACCGCGTGGTCGCCGACACCGCTCGTCATCACGGCGTTCGTCGTTGGCGCGCTCGCGATCGTCGCGTTGGTTCGTTTCCGCCAGGTCGCACTCCTGTTGCGCTATCTCGCGGTGGCCGGGGCGCTCTACGGATTGCTGTTCTTGGGCTTCTCGCCAGCCAGCGATGCGTTCTTCGGCAGCACCGCTGACCCCTTTGGCGGCAACTCCGATGTCGGCAACCCCAAACGCGTCGTCATGATTCTCTTCGACGAACTGCCGACATCGACGTTGCTCGACGAGACCGGCGCTGTCGACGCCGACCTGTTCCCGAACTTCGCCCGCCTGGCTGACCGCTCCACCTGGTACCGCAACGCGACCACCGTCTCGCCGTACACCCAGACCGCCGTACCGTCGTTGGTGACCGGCCAGTATCCAGAACGGAACGACGCGTTGCCCTCGGCGAGCGAGTATCCCGAGAGCGTGTTCACAACGCTGTCGGGCTCGTACACCATGAACGTGCACGAAGCGGTGACGTCGTTGTGTCCGACCAACATCTGTGTCGACCAGAGCACGGGAGGCGGCTTCCGGGGCCTGGTGTCGGTCACCCGCGACCTGTGGACCGAGTTCGCCGCGCCGTCGCGCAGCGAGTTCTCGTTCAACGAGTTCGAAGGCGCCCTCCAGGCCCTCCCCACCGCCCGTCGCTTCCAACGGTCGATCGCCGAGAGCGATCGACCGCAACTCGATTTCGTTCACGTCGAACTTCCACACCAGCCATGGCATTATCTCCCCGACTTGCGTGACACCACGGTCATCGGTGGTGCGCCCGGGTCGAGGTACTTCTCCTGGAGCGACCAAGAGTCGGCCGACGTGGCATTCCGACGACACGTCATCCAAACGCAAGCCGCCGACACCGTGCTGGGCAACCTGGTCACCAAACTCGAAGCAAACCGCGCTTGGGACGATTCGATCGTCGTGGTCGGGGCCGACCACGGCATCGCGTTCGAAAACGACGAACCGTTGCGCAGCGTTTCGGAATCGAACTTCGACGACGTGATGTGGGTGCCGCTCTTCGTGCATTACCCCGGCGAGGCCACGGGTCGTGTGGACGACCGCCCGGCGCTCACGATCGACGTGATGCCCACGATCGCGGACGTGCTCGAAATCGAGGACACTCCGGAGTACGACGGACGATCGCTACGCGACGAACCGCGCGACGAAGGCCCGCGACGCATGTACCAGAACGGCGAGTTGATCTTCGAGCCACCCGACGCGCTCGCCCCACCCGAAGGCAAGCAGTACTTGGAGTTCGACGGCACCGACGGTTGGGCTCGACTGCTCGACGATCCCGGCCTCCCAGGATCAGGCGATCCGCTCCGTGTCTACCGGCGCGGGCGCTACGGCGACCTCGTCGGACGACGGGTCTCGGAGTTCACCCTCGAGCCGCAAGGCCCAGAGGTCACGTACCTCGGCAACCAAGGCGCGTTCGACAACGTCGCGCTCGCAAGTCGACAGGTTCCATGGGCCTACGGCGAGGGATACGTCAACCGGTTGGCCGAGGAGTCGCAAGTCGCGCTCGCGCTCAACGGCACCATCGCCAACGTCGCAACGGCACGCATGTTGAACGACGAGGGGGACGCCTTCTACATGGTGATGGTGCCCCCGTCGCT
>SXGT01948084.1_pt1 | contig 59042 bp, 53 predicted proteins | sample 3176221 | NCBI WGS metagenome assembly SXGT01 (sample SAMN11356862, study PRJNA531348) | freshwater metagenome | isolation source: freshwater sample F1-120 | place: China: Fuxian Lake, Yuxi | collected 2017-12-25 | reverse complement strand
TCAAATTAAATACTTGTGATGTCCGCGAGGAAATCTACTCCAAAATTTGCGACAATCTTCAGGCTTTTAGTGAAGCGGCGTAGCCGCTGAACGTTTCAGATGCCGGCCGAAGGCCCTCCTTTATTGTCACTTTCAGGCTAAGCATGTACTGGCTACAGGAAACTGGAAAGTTTTTCAGTATTCATCTAATGCGTACCCCGAGTATTATAACCATCCCCCTTTAGTTATTTGGATTGAGGCCCTGTTTTTTAAACTGTTTGGGGTTTCTGACGCGGTAGCACGATTAGTTCCGGCCTTTTTTGGACTAGGCACTCTCTTGGGTGTGGTTTACTGGGGAATGCTTAATGGCTCCGTTCAACAGGGGCTTCTTGCTGGTTTTATTCTTCTTACTTCCAATCGATATATTAAATTTGCTTCAGATGTTCTTCTTGAAGGGCCTCTTTGTTTTTTTTTAGTCTGGGGAACGATTGGTTTTTTAAAGGCTGTTTCAGTAAAATCTTCTCAGTCGATTTACTATTCAATTTATTATTCAATTATTTGGGGCCTCTGTTTGGCCGGGGCCTTTCTAACTAAAAGTATTTTCTTTGTTATTTTACCTCTATCGATTTTGGGAGGGGTGGTTCTTAAGAGAGAAAAAGTAAGACCTCTTCTCGTTCCCATTGTGATAGCGACTGGGGTTTTTATTTGTGTTCTTGGAGTCTGGTTTATCGCAGCAGATGGATTTAATTTTTTAAGAAATCACTATAGTGCCATTTCTTATCGAGTGGAGAATCGAAACTGGGCTACAGTGCTTGCTCCAAGCCAGAATATACTTAAATCTTATTGGCCCTGGCTGCCCTTTTTCTATGGGGCTCTCTATCTCACATTTCGAAAAAAGGCAGAACAGAGTCTAGGACAATGGATTGCAATCTCAATGGTGGGGGTGGTGTTTGTGGGGTTTAGTCTTTCAGGCCATTTTTTTGAGCATTATTTAACGAGCCTATATCCGGCGGCAGCTATTGTGTGTTCATTAAGTCTTTGGAGTGTTTCAAAAAAATATTTTGCTAAATTTGAGAAAGGGCTTTTGGGTTTAGCTGTATTGCTCTCGGTTCTTCTGGCCGTTCTTCCCATTCGGTTACGTCGGGATCGTACTGAGCCTTTAGGAACCACTTTGAAAGAGATGTCGACTGTGTGTCGAGGACAAAGTGAAATTTTAGTGACTCAGAATGCAGTGGATAGATGGCTTGCGACAGCGATTGTATTGTGGATTACCTCTTATGAAGTGAGATCTACTTCAACCACAGATCTACCTCCTCAAGAGGGGCAGCTGCTTATAACAGCTAAAGAAGAAAGGCCTCGAAGTGAGATCTGGGTAAAGGTTCCGCTGTGTGAATCCCAATTGAATCTTTATCAATCGAGAAAGTATCCCTTGTGCCATCGAGAGTAGCCTATAGCACCGCCCCATTAATCTTAGTGTTACAGCTCTAGATTAATTCCTGCAGTAAAGCTGTCCATTCTTCCAAAGCCCAAAAGTAATCGATAACGAGAATAGAGAGTCCATTTCCAACTTGTAGGATAGGCAGAGTAGCTAACCTGTCCTTGAATAAATGGGTTATTAAGGTTGTAAACCGAAATTTCTTCAAATGTTGAGACCTTAATTAAACTTGAAATACTTTCATTCCATAAAATTTCCGTTCCAAAATCCACGGCAAAATCATGTTCACTAAAGCTTGATCCCACGATTGAAGGGAGAAGATAGGGTTTATTGAGTCGAACATTTCTTTTATACCATCCACCATGAATGAAAAATTTCCAAAATGAGAATGGAGTTAGATTCAATTTAGCTAGAAAGAGCCAATGAGTTTGTGCAGTGGTTGAATTAAGCAAGTTTTCGTTAGATAGGCGTACTGAGGTTTCAAAAAAAGAGAATAGAGGAAGAGAGGCTGTGAGAGCGTAGCTGAAGACTTCCAAATCTCTCGTTGAATTCGATAGTCTGGCTCCGATCTTAAAGTGAACCCCTAAAACAGGATCGGGATTGTAAAGAGCCGTGAAAGTTGTCAGATCACGAAAGGTATTTTGTACTTCCACTCTTCCATCGAGGCTAAGGTGACTTGCAAAGAGTGACAATGAAACTAAAAAGCAAAAGAGAAAACATTTAGGAAACACGGTGAACTTTAAAACCTCGACTGGTGAGCAACTTAATAATCTCTTCGGTGTGCTTTGCCCCTCGGGTCTCGATATCAGCTTCAACTTCGGCTTCACCGATACAGGTGTGGAGAGTCGCTCTCTGGTGATAGATCTGAGAAATATTGGCTCCCGATTCTGATAAAACCTGGGTAAGGGCATTGAGCCCCCCTGGACGATCGATGACGGTAATTAATAAACGAATGAGTCGCCCCTGTTCAACCATTCCCCTTTGTAACACCATCGATAGCGCAGGCAGATCGATATTTCCTCCGGAGAGTATGGCCGTGATATTTTTTTCATGGATTAGATTGTCACAAAGAGCCGCAACTGCAAGAGCCCCAGCCCCCTCAGAGACCAGTTTGCCGTGCTCGGCTAAGAGTGCAACCGCATGAGCGATAGACTCCTCAGAAATTGAGAAGATATCGTCTATCGATGCTTTAAGCGCATTGAGCATAAAATCATCGGGCCCTTTAGTGGCCACCCCTTCGGCTAATGTAAATTTGGGAGTCTCTTTGGTAGCGACTGAGCTCTTAAAAGATTTATAGGCTGCGGGTGCATTAGCTGCCGTCACTCCATAGACTTTGATGCCGGGTTTTAAAGCTTTTAGAGCGGTTCCTATTCCAGTGGCAAGTCCCCCCCCACCCACACACACTATAACCGCTTCTGTATTTTCAAATAGAGGAGAATCGACTAGTTCCAAACCGATAGTTCCTTGTCCTGCCATCACTTTCGGATCTTTAAATGGGTGAACCAAGAGAAGTCCATCATCTTGAGAGAGCTTCATCGCATGTTCGTAGGAGTCATCATAGACTTTACCCACGAGTTCCACTGTAGCGCCCCAGTTTAAAGTGTTCTGAACTTTAATCGCGGGGGTAAATTCAGGCATGACGATGGTCGCTTTGATTCCCAATTGATGACAGATTGCAGCTACCCCTTGAGCGTGATTACCTGCACTGGCTGCAATGACTCCCGATTTTTTGCTTTGGGTTAAGTTATCCAAAATGCAATTGGCAGCCCCTCGAATTTTGAACGAGCCAGTGATTTGAAGGGATTCACATTTAAGGAAAATATTTTTTTGGGTTTCACGACTTAAATAATCGAAACGCATGAGTGGAGTATTTCGAATATAGGGGGCGATTCTCTGTTGGGCCGCTTTAATCTCTTTAAGATCTATGGGTGCTGTGTTCATAGATTAGAAATGATAGCACTAAAGAGGGGAGGGGAAAAGGAGGCACTGCCTTTTTTGGATATACTTTCTAGGGCGCTACATGACACGTTGGCCCCTCTAAGTTCTAGGGGCAATTACCGATATACCTCTTTGCGATGCGCGATTTTTACAACCCATATCACAAGCTCATTTTCATGTATTGAATAGACAATTCTGTATGGGCCTTTACGGATTCTATATTTATCATCGCCAGATAGTTTTTCAGATCCGTCAGGTCGAGGATTATTTGCTAAGGTCCCAATTATTTTCGTAATGGCAGCCAGATAGACTTTAGGAAGGGCTTCTAGTTCCTTCTGGGCTGATCGTTTGATGAGTACATTATATAGCATTAACCAGTTAACTCCGCACCCGCTGGGCGGTTGCTTTTGTAGTAAATCTTTGTTGCGCCTCCTACGAGTACCAAGAGTACACGGTTGTCGGCGCGTCTCGCTTTGCTACCCAAAATCAACTCACCGATCTGGTACGGGGTTAACTGGTTAATGCTATATTTTGCCATCACGTTTGAGCTTTTTAAGAACCTGTTCAAAGGAAACTCCTGGTTCCTTAGCTCGTTCCTCAAATGCAGCCAAATCCTCGGCGTCTTCGCTAAGATAGGTCTTAATGGCTTTGGAAACAATGGCAGATACGGAACTCTCGGTTTCTACAGCCTTCAGCTGAAGGGCCCTGAGTAGTTTCGGATCGAAATATATAGTCGCCCTTTTAGATTCGTTTTTCATAAACTACCTTAGGTTGAATTATAGCGATAAAACGTTATAGCGTCAAGTAGCCATCGAATGGCCGGCAATTCTCGGTGAGTCACAGGGGATGATAAAAAGTGGAGTCATTCAAGAATTTGGATATGAAAGTGTGGCTACTAGCTCCAAGGGAAGTCGCTGTACGCCCCACTTTCATATCTGAATTCTTGAATGAGTCATCATAAAATTACCCTAATGGCACACCAATATTTTGCGGAAATATTTTTCTGGAGATCCTCAATTAGCCTCAAAATTTATTCACCGAGAACTGCTGTCGAACTGTCTAGGACAGAATCTTGAAATACCATTATCTGTTTAAAAATCAATTAAAGGTGAAGATCTTCTTTATAGGGTCAAACTTTTCAAAACTCTCAACTACTTTTCTCCGCTCAACAAAACTTTTTCTTATTTACCTACATTATAGTCTAAAGGATGATGACACCCCAATACTCATCGTTTAGAATTTTTATATGATTAAGAAGTCTCCTAACAACATCACCTGGAAGGGGCAAGACGTAAAAGGATTGCCAGTTCAGGAACGCTTAATTCATAGCCCTGAGTTTATTCAAGCCGCTGTTCTAAAGGCTCAACGGTTACTGAACTTGAAGCGAGTATGGGTGCTTGGATCTCGTGCGAGAGGAGATGCGACACCTCTTTCAGATTATGATCTTGTTTTTGAAATCGATGAGCAAAACGTGGGACTCTGGGCAGGATTTGTCGCGGATCAGAGGGAAATACAAAAGACACTCTTATCGGTGGACTGGATTTTATACTCTCAAATGGGAACTCAAATGATAACTTCATTAGAAAATGAGGGGATATTGCTCTATGAAAAAAAATGATTTTGGAAAGGAAAACTTTGCTCGAGCCTTGAAAAAATTAGAACAGTTCCTAGCAGAACCCATAAGATCGGAACGTGAGCAGGCGGGAATTATTCAAGCATTCGAGTTCTGTTTCGAAACGACGTGGAAAACACTGCAAAAAAGAGCCCACGCTGAAAAACTTGCAATTGCAAGTCCTAAAAAAGCTTTTGAATTTGCTTTGCAGGCTGGTTTTATAAATCCCTCTGAAGAAGGTCTCTGGGTTCAAATGTTAGAAGATAGAAACCTAACGACTCACACTTACGAAGAGACTTTAGCAAAAGCCATAGCTGATAGAGTTCCCATGTATTTCAAGTTGATGAGTGATCTGATAGGGAAAATATAGCATCTGAAACTAAAGATGCCTCTAACACTCATTTTCGAAATTACGTAAAAATGCGTGACTATTCCTTTTTGCTATTTTGCAGATCTAGCGTCATCCAATAGACTAGATTTCTTCTTGAGTAGTCCTGAAAGGCGCAAATACTCTCTCCTCGAACTGGCCAGCTTCTGAAAGGCTCTTGCATATAACCATCATAGTGAACATTAAGCCTCATTTGAGCCATTTCGGAGTTTCGTCCTACTTTATTTAGATCAAAGGCGCTTCTTAAAATGGCCCCTTTGCAGAGTGGGGCAAACTTTTTTCTGTTTTCGAAAGAGAGGGTTTGAATGCAAAGCTTGGATTTAAACTGATCAAAAGATCCAAACTCATCATCAGCCCCTCGAACTGCAGGCTGAGTTGAGACATGGAAGGGATAGAGCTCTGGATGCATCAACCTTCGAGTCCAAGGGATCACTCCATAGGTAGTAGGCCCGCCTAAAGAAAAGGCCCAGAATCCTGCCCAACTTCCGAAGTACCCTTGATCTCCCCAGGTATCTTTGTACAATCGGGACATAGTTCTGATATTGAGAAAACTATTAGGGGGTTGTTGCCCGTCTGCAATAAGTCCAAGTTCATCAATCACTGGATAAAGACTATCACTGAAGAGCTGTTCCAGGGCCTCAAGATTTCGCTTATTTACAATTTGAGCTGAAGCTAAATCATTTTTCATAACTGTGGGATTGTGCCCTGTGGAACTTAAAAGTCTAAAGAGCATTTCGTTTCCACTTTCAAGAAGAATTTGGTTTTCCCATTTCCCTAAATCTTCCTCCTGTTTAATTCTTAAAGCATAGTCGTACTGAATGAGTGTTGAGAGTCGATTGGATAAGAAAGTATCTCTCTGAAGAAGAACATTGAACTGTTCGAAGGCCGATTCAATCACAAAAGCATAGGCCTTTTTAATGTCGTCACTTAAAGAGATCTCATCATTTTCGATAGCGGCCTTAGCGATACTTCGAATTTTTTCATAGCTATCTAAAACCTTTTTAATTCTAAGTCTTGTATCCTGAATCGTGGGAATTAAGATCAGGTCACCATTGGAGTCCACGATCTTTTTCTGAAGAGTTTTTAAATAGGCCGAAACGCGCTGTAAGCTTTCAACCACAGTGACCGTTTGGCTTGTGACCGATTCGTTCACAAGATTTGGCATATCCACAATCATTCGCTGCTGAAAATAGAGACTGGCTTGATTTAAGGCCTGTTCCATTAGTCGTTCTAGCTGCTGACCTATGACTTTGGAAAGCTCATCAGGATTTTGAAAAACCCCTTGGAATTGCCCTCCATTAAGCATCCATTGGTCCCAGCTCACTACTATTCGACTCTCTCCATTACTTGGAGGACGGCATTCATTGGGCATTACGCTGAGGCCAATAAGTTTGAAAGGGATCATGTCCTCATGGGTAGCTAGGGTAAAAAAGTTTACATGCCCATTAGTAGATTCATGGTTGCCGCCTGAAAGTCGTGAGGTCAGACCTCGAATTAATTTTAAAAGAGCGTTCTGTTTACTGGGGAGATTATTAAGGGTGGAGTAGGTGAGCATCTCCTCTGAATAGGTTCCTTGAATGGAATAGATATCCATCATGAGCCCATTTACATCTTGAAGAACGCGATTTTTAAATACGGCATCGGTGGATAGTTTAGGACGAATTCCAAACTGAATTTTTTGCAGCCATTGGGAGATCTTGGGGATGTCATGCGATAGAACATAGTAGCCCTCGAGAGGATTATCTATGTAGCTTTCCCTTCGGTTATTACGGGAGGGCTTTAAATTTTGAATGGAATAGTCGAGGAGTTGTCTCGCGTCTCGAGCGGCACAATAGGTTTGGCTAGTGGTTTCCATGAGACAGCTCATGGAAAGCCAGAATTCGCTTTGATCGAGTTTTCTTAAAACCGTGGTGAACTTTCGATTTCGAAGCATAGTCACGAGATTGGCGATAGAGGTTGCAAGTCGGCTTGTGACCCCTTCCTGAGAAGAGACAAAAGCTGCTGCCATTTTTACCGAGGCCGCAAGAAGGGCCATTCCCTGATCGGGGTTGCCGATAAGACATCGATCATAGCTAGGAAGGACTGTGAAGACCTGGTCCATCATGTCCATTCCGGTTAAAGCGGTTCGTCTTACTCTGACCGAGAGATCCTTTAAGCCCATCGCAATCGCTGCAGCAGCAGGGTTAGCCGCAGCTCCAATCCCTGAAGTTATCCCCTCGATTTTCATTGTCTCAGCAGCTAGTGAGGCCCCTTCTAGGGTCCTTGCAGTTAATAATTTAAAAACCTCAGATTTTAGTTGTGGGGTTGCAACGGCGAAGCTTCTAAGCGAATTGATTTCGTTGGGGATACTCTCCATTCGGTCGGTTCGTTTGGATTCCCCTTCAGGCGTTTTTAGAGCATCTTCGGCAATTTTAAGTTTAGGAACAATGGATTCGATCCCTTTACAGTTGGGATCATTCTTTAAAGACTCCACAATCCCCATGATGTTTTTGGTCTGTGTAAGGGCAGCCTGGGACCAGGCTCCGATTGAGGCACAGCCCCCTCCGAAGGAGTAGGTTCCTGCCAAAGCAGGTCCGCTGATTAAGAAAAGAATAGCCAAAGCCCTTAAAGATCCAAAGCTCATCAAGTCTCCTTTAGTGAAGGTTGACGCGTTGTACCACTGTTCAGTGAAATTCCGAAATGGTTTCTTGAGGGGGGGCTTGGAGGGCTTTAGCCGATGACCGGAATCGAACCGGTGACCTGCTCATTACGAATGAGCTGCTCTACCGACTGAGCTACATCGGCGCTATGGAGGGCAAAACTGTATTCAATTTCAAGGGGTTTGTCTACTTTGGGGGGAGGGCTAAAGTTTGGGCACCTAAAAAAGCTTAAATCTAAAGAACTTAAAATCTTTTTTATAGAATTTGTCTAGAGATTAAACAGTCAGAGGGCTCAATTTAGCCTGGGATAGACTTACATTTTTTGGCTCTAGGGTTGCACACTTATAGTGAACAACAGAGTTTTATTATTTGTTTGAGGTGAACAATGGGTAAGGTAAAAACACTTAATATAATAGCTTTATTTCTTTTGCTCATTTCACTCTCGAATTGTGGTGGAAAAAGTCGCAGTGCGATTGAGTCTAGAGTCGAGTTTAGTAATATAACATTATTCATTCCCCCCTCTTCATCGGTAACGACAACCACCTTACCTTTTTGCTCTCCCAACCCCTCAGTTGAAGTTTTCCCTGGACAGCTTGTTCGCGGGGTTCCTGCAGTTATTAGGTTCATAGGTTTGGGCATGTGTAATAGGCAGTTTAAGGTTGTGGGGTTTTCTGAAGTTTCATCCAATGGTTCTTTAGATATTAGACAGACCTTTAATGTCGCTGGAAACCAAGAGGTTCGCTACAGCATACAACTGGTAGATAACTCAGGTAATCCTGTGGGAAATTCCTTTTTTACCCATTTTATATTAATAAATGTTTCTGAGCCCTCAGTTACAACGATGCCCACAACACCTGTTTGCTCTCCTAATCCCTCAGTTGTCGTTATTTCCATTGAACAGATTGTTCGTGGGGTTTCTGCAGTTATTAGGTTCATAGGTTCGGGCATGTGTAATAGGCAGTTTAAGGTCGTTGGGTTCCATGAAGTTTCCTCCTCTCTCTCTTTAGATATTAGACAGACCTTTGATATCGCTGGAATTCAAACGGTTCGCTACATCATACAACTGGTAGATAACTCAGGCAATCCTGTAGGAGCTTCCTTTTTCACCCCTTTTATATTAATCAATGTTGCTGAGTCTCCAGTCACTACGACTACAACAACTTTAAATCCAGTGGTACCTGTAACAACAAGTACAGCAACTAAACATAGTTACTACGGTCCTGCTAGTGGTTATAATTTAGATTATAATAATAATGAAGTTGCCGTCGGTTACGGTGCTGAAACAACATTTGATTATTGGCAAGTTACAGGCGCAGTGACTTCTAAGAAGATTATTACCTCGAATATTACTTTGAATGATAGTCAATGTCCTAATAATCGGGTTGTTGTGGGATTTTCACCTGGTAATCGTGCAGGGGTATATTGCGCTCTAGTCGACTCAAACATCATATTGAGTCCAGGGGATCAGATCCAATATCGGTGGACATTTGGTTCTTCTGCTACATGTCCATCAAATCAAGTGATGGTTGGAAATATTCCTAACGCCAATGCAACATACTTTACCCTTGTTTGTAATAGGATTAGTTCAAACTAGAAATCAAAACTGTTTCAGATTAGAGATAACTACCGCGCTGCCAACTCTCAGGTTTAGGTAGGGTTATGCAGGTACTGCGCAAACGGGTTGTTATTAAAGACTAATGACTTTAGGAGTAAAGATCGAATCCTCTTTGGAGAGTGCCGCAGAGGCAGAATTTTCCAAAACTCTATCGACTAAATAGAGAGGACGCTCTTTAACTTCATCGTAGATTCTTGCGATATATTCTCCAATGATACCTAAACATAATAGTTGAATTCCGCTTCCAAAGGCGAGAGCGGACATGGTTGAGGCCCAACCGGGAATAGCTAAGTTAGTAAATATCTTGATTCCCATAATCACACTGCCAGAGAAGATTGCGATAACTGATGCAATCAAACCAAAAATACTCACCAATCGGACTGGAGTGCTTGAAAAACTTAAAAAGGCGGTAATCGCCAAATGAATGAGCCCTTTTAAACCAACCTGAGATTTTCCATTTTGTCTTTCAAGGCGATGAATGGGGACCGCTTCAATTTTAGGTGAGCTAAATCCGACTAGCCCTGGAAAGTATCTGTTTTTTTCTTTAAGCATTTTAATTCGTGCCATCACACTTGCATCGAGCAAACAATGGGTTCCGAAATTAACGGGAGGAAGAGTCGGGGCGACTTTATGAAGGAGATAGTAAAAAGTATTAAATAGGATTTTATTTTTTTCAGCTCGTGAAGATCTTTCGGCTACGACAGTTTTGGCCCCCTTTTTCCAAGCCTGAAACATTTCAGTAATGGCCTCGGGAGGATCTTGAAGGTCCGCATCCATGAATACAGCAAGATCTCCTCTGAAATGTTGAACCCCACAGGCAAGTGCTGGGCCGTGACCAAAATTATGGAGCAGATGAACAACACGAATATCAAATCGCGTGGAGTGAAGCTGGTTTAAGTATTCGGTGGATCCATCTTGAGAGCCATCGTTAATGAAAAGATAGCTGAAAGTAGCTTCAGAGCTTAGTTTCTTTCGGACTTGATCGAGCCTTTCTACAAGAATAGGAATGTTTTTAAGTTCATTATAAATAGGAAGAATGATTTCAATATGGGGCATGAAGGTTTTTCCGTGGAAAAGTGTTGCTTTAAAAAAGGGAGCTATAGTCTATTTTAGCGCGGTTTTTCAGGGTTCGGAAGGATTTCTGAGAAGAATTCCCCGTCATGAAGCTGTGTGACAATAATTTGCCCTGGGGATACATCTTTTATTGATTGAATAATTTTATTTTCTGCAGTGCGAGAGAGTGAGTATCCTCGAGCTAGAACATTGAGAGGAGAAAGAGAGTGAAGCATTTGAAGATCTCCTTCCAGCTGATTGCGTAGGAGTTTAAGTCGATTTTTAAAAGATGAAAAAAGTTTTTGTTCTAAGAGATGAAACTTTTCCTTTATATAGCGAATTCGTTCTCTGGGATCCACTAGGCGATTACTTAAGTGGCCTAAATGCAATCGTATTTGCATTAAGTGTTTTTTAAAGATTGTCCTTAAGCGCACCTCTTGTTGAGTTACCTGTTGGAGAAGATCCTCTTTTCTAGGAATCACCAGTTCGGCTGCCACTGAAGGGGTGGGGGCTCGTAAATCGGCTACAAAATCTGCAATGGTTACATCGGTCTCATGCCCTACGGCTGAGATAATTGGAATAGGGCAGGCAAAAATAGCTCGAGCTACGATCTCTTCATTGAAAGGCCAGAGATCTTCAAGTGAACCTCCACCACGACCTACAATAAGAACCTCAATAGCTCTTTCGGGATGAGTTTGATTCCATTCCTCGACAGATTTTAATGCCGCCACGATTTCAAGGGCCGCTTTGTCCCCCTGAACACTCGTGGGAAGAATTAAAATCTCTCTCTCATTAAATCGACGTTTAAGAACATTTAAAATGTCCTTGATTACAGCTCCAGTGGGGGAGGTAATCACTCCGATCCTTTTGGGAAGGGTAGGGATGGTTTTTTTGTATTTAGGATCAAAAAGTCCCTCTGCATGGAGTCTCTTTTTTAATTGCTCAAAGGCTAGTTGTAAGGCTCCCGTTCCTAAGGGCTCGGCGCTATCGGCGACAAGTTGGTAATCTCCTCTGGCTTCATAAACTGTCATAGTCCCATGAAGCAAAATTTCCATTCCATCTTTTAATTCAAATTTAAGTTTTGAAAGAGAGCCTTTGAACATCACGGCTCTTAATTGAGCATTGGCATCTTTTAGATTGAAGTAAGAGTGGCCCGAAGAGGGTTTTTTAAAGTTACTAATCTCCCCCTTAACCCAGACATCAAAGAAAGCATTCTCAATGTGCCCCCGAAGCCTACGGGTCAATTGAGATACTGAGGGGATTTTGCTTTTCCAGTCAGAAAATTCAGAGGTTATTTCCACGAGGTTAAAAAGGTTGAAGAATGACGAGCAATACGATTCCAACCATCAGAATTGTCGGCACTTCATTTAAGATTCTAAGCGTTTTTGAACTATAACGACATTCGCCCTTAAGTAGTTTTTTTCTAACCGCTTCAGCCATGTGAGTAATCCCTACCATCAAGAAAGCTAAAAATAGTTTTCCGTGCATCCAGTGGTAATGAAGAAGATTGGGATTATAAGCGATCATTGCAACACCAAGAATAAAGGCCACTATGAGTGCTGGCATTGTGATGTAGCGAGAGAGTTTGAACTCCATCATGGCTAAAGTGTCTTTAACTACCTGTTCTTTAGCCTCTACGTGATAAACAAATAATCTCCAGAGGTAGAGGACTCCAGCCATCCATGCGATAACTGAAATAAGGTGAAAGGCTAAAAACCATCTATATAGGGAATTCACAATTGTCCTTTGGTTGACGAGCCTCTAATTTCTTAATTAAAAACTCTACTTGATATCCTTGCGTAGGTTGAAATTGCATTGTTTGAGAGACTTTGTCAAAGGCATGGATCACAGTGGCATGATCTCTACCGAAAGTTTTGCCGATCTCTTCCAATGGCAATAAGGTATATCGACGAGCTAAATACATGGCAACTTGCCTAGGCCAAGCAATGGCCTGTTTTCTGGATTTAGATATCAGGTCGGTTCGGGTGATACCGAAATTATGCTCAACTAGAGAAATGATCTCATCTAGAGTGATCACCTCTTTCTGAGACTCCTGGATCCAGCCCTCTTTAGCTAAAAAATCGTTGTTAAGAGGTTTATTTTCAAGTTGAGCTTGGAGATGAATTCTAAAGAGAGATCCAATCAGCTCTCTTACGTCTTTCTGTCCTTTATCTGCAATACTTCTTAAAACGGTGGCATCTACAGAGATTTGACTATGGAAGCTAACCTGTCCCAAGAGTTCTACCTTCTCTTCGTGGTTGGGTGTTTTGATCTCAATGCTTAATCCTGAAGCGAGTCTTGATTTGAGGGGATCGATAAATTCAGTGAGTCGGGAAATGGGCTGTGATGTTGTGAAAGCTACCCGTCCCCCTCGAGCTAAAATTTCATTGAAAATGTGAAGTAGTTCCTCTTGGCTTCTTTTTCTACCTGCGAGTCCTGCTACATCATCAAAAAGCAAAACATCTGTATCCATACGATAGCGATGTTGAAAGGCGCTTGCAGTCTTATCATTAAAACTTTTTACCATTTCAGAGGTGAAAGATTCAAATGTGGTGTAGCGAATTCTTAAATTGGGTTGTCGACGATGAATCGCCTCACCGATTTCACTTAATAGGTGAGTTTTTCCCATCCCCACCGAAGACTGGATAATAAGCGGATTGGCTTGAGCATTGGACCCTTCAGCAAAGAGCATCGCGCATTGATAGGCCAGTTGATTAAATCCTGTGACTAGAAATGGGGTAGTAAATTTTGGATAGTTGGGGGCCCTAAAGGATTCAACAGATGAGGAATTATCTTCATTAGAGCTATTTTTGTTTTCAATTAAGCGCAGTGCCGGGCGGTTGTTGGGATTGATATTAGGAGCAGAGGCCTGAGGTATTAAAATTTCAGATCTTGAGGCTTCAGTGTTTTCATCGCGGACCAGAATTTCAAATTCCAACTGGAGATCACTTCCAGTTTGTCGACGAATAGCTTTCTTCAAAGTATCGATGAAACGGCTGCGAAGCATGTCTTCATGAAAGCGACTAGGAACGCCTAAATGCACACTTGTCTCGTTAGAGCTAATGTATTCGATGGGCTTTAACCAGTTTTGAAACTGAGCCGAGGGTAGATCCTCTTTGATCGAATTAAGTGTGGCTGTCCAATCTAAACTATTCATTAATCTTATTGTGTAATAACGAAATTTATACGTTAGAGGTAAGATCAGCGGCAATTCCGGTATTTTTAGAAAATTAAAAATTAATTCACAGCTTTATCCACATGGATAAGGCATTGAAAGTATTAAAGATGACATGTTGAGCAGCTTGCAAAGCTCATCAGTTAATGGTTTATAGATATTACCTATATAATATTAAGTATATTCAATTACTTACAGAATCAATCCACATACTGTGGATAACTCGTAACCTACAGTTTTTTTCGTTTTTTGATGTTTTTTAAAGTTTTTTTAAAAATAGGTTAGGATTTTAAGGATGAAAAAAGGATTAACGACTCGTTTGAATGGACAAAGCTCGACCTCTCATAAAAGCGTAGATACATTCAGCCGCAATTCGGCTGCTGCGTTCTGTAGGATCCAAGGAAGGGGCAACTTCGGCCAACTCGAAAAATCGAACCTTAGGTTGGCTACCTGCTAAAGAGGCGAGTGTGTAAAGTTCAGTGGCAGAGAAACCGATAACCGGTGCAGCACTCATTCCTTCCGCCTCAGAGCAACTATCAAGATCTAGTGTAACCCCCAAAGAATGGTGGGTTCTGGCTAGTCTCTCAAGTTGGTGTTTAAAAACTTCAGAGATGGGCTCAGCTCTCATTCTAAGAGATTCCCAAGTTATCACTAGAGCATTTCTTTTTTTTACATATTCGAAGTGGGTTCTTGAGTTTCGATTGGATCGGGTTCCAAATTCGACAAAGCCATCTCCTGAGATGGCCTCAGAATCCAGAATTTGCCGGAAAGGGGTTCCGCTATGAGGTAACCCATTTTCCAACTCCCGAACATCTAAGTGAGGATCAATATTAATAAGGGCTACTTTTTCTCGAGGGTTTAAGGCTCTTCTTCCTTCGACAAATCCTAAAAAATGAGGAGCCGCTACGTCATGTCCCCCACCTAAGGTAATAAGAGAGTGTCCTAACGATGAAATTTGGTGAGTAAGCTTTTGAGCTTCGGCGTGGGTCTCAAGAATTGATTCTGAGACTTGGGTATTGCCTGCATCTAGAAGAGAGAGATGATTCTCCCAATGGAGATCCATAGGTAAAGCCATCTTATACAGGTGTTTTCTAATACTATTAGGCCCTTCTTTAGCTCCGGGGCGTCCTAAGTTTTTGACAACTCCAGTGTCATCTGGGGTTCCAAGAATCACTATTGTTTCCTTATTGGAAGGAGGAATAGAGGATAGCTCAGAAATAGCTTGAACCCACTCACCTAAGCGGGAATCACCAGAGCGACCTTTGAAGAATAGTTCCTTGGGAGTCGGGAGTGATTTAAGCATTAATATAACTTTAAAGCGGATTTAAAGATGTTTCAATCAAGAAGGGGAGGGTAACTGGTTAGTGCTATAATAGGTCTCATTATGACAAACTCAATAGATGAATCCTTTTTAGATGAAACCATTTTAGAAGAAGCGGGGGATCGTAAGGGATGGATTTTGCAATTTGCTATTTTTTATTTGTTTTGGGTGGCTCAACCTCTGATTTTATGGAGCCTTGGGGCCTGTGAATTTCAAAAAGGTCAGATTCTCAGTCTCCTCTCAGTATTTATAAGGTTTCTTTTTTTCGGAGCTGGGCTTCATGTTGTGTTGATAGGCCCTCTTATCTATTTTGCTTATCCTGATCTTAAGAAAATAGAGACTAAAGTTTTAAGGGAACTGGCTCTTTTTGTTTTTCTAGCACTTCCTATTTTATCCTTTGGGTATTTTATATCTCAAATTAATCATGTAGGGGCTTTTTATGAACTATTATTTCCTACGGTAAGTCTTATTTTGATTTCGGTTCTTCTTTTTGAAACTACACAGAGTTTAACCTTACTCTCGTTAGGCCTTAGTACATCACTGTATCTTCAGTGGTTTGGGAGTTCGGATATTTTGGGGCCATTTAAAACGGCGTATCAAATGGTTCCTAGTAGCGATCTCTTTTATTGGGCAAAGAGCTCATGGATAGTTTTAGTTTTAGGTTGGGCCATCTGGAAAACAGATCGTTTGGATAAGGGGGCAGTTCAGGAGAGAAATAAAAACAGAATCGTGACATTTTTGGTTTGGATGTTTGTAGGGAGTTTACTTTATTTTGGACTCCCTTGGATTGTGTCCTATTATGAAAAAGAGGCCCATCTGAGTCTGTCTGTTTTTGATTTTCTATTTTGCTCGATTCCAATAGTAGCTTTGGTAGAACTTAACCCTAGAATTGCAACTTCCAAACTAGGGCAGGGGTTTAAAATTGTTTTGGGGATTTTGTTTTTGTTAAGAGCTTTATTTTTAGTCTTATCTCAAGAGGCGACGTTAGTGTTTATGAGTTGGGCTGCTTATGATTTTATATCAGTGGTTCTATTGGCTTTAAGCCTCCCTCAACGCCACCGAGTCTAAATTGTCGGGCCTACTTGTTTTTAGGGGAGAGAGTTACCCCTCTCCCCTGGCTTTTATCTAGAGACTCGATATTCAATCACGATGCGATCTGAGATGCTTAACTTAGATGTATCTATAGTATCCCAGTTTATAGTTACCGCATTACTGGAGGCTTCATAGCTCCACTGATCGGTATTGGAACCTGTGTTTCCAGCTAAGGATACATTACCTATAGAGACTTTGATTGTTTTCGTACTCAAAGGCTGTTTAGAGAGTGTGAATGGATTGTGACCGTGAACCTTGGCTCTGAAAATGACATCCTTAGCGTAGTCATGAAGAGTTTGTTCCATGTCGAATTGACATTGGTTTACGTAATACTTCCCATTCGTTTTCTGAACGATCACATTGTAAGCGTTAGAAGGGGCCGCAGTTCCCGGATCACTGGAGATAAGAGTCGGGCATCCGGGGGCTATAGCACTTACTCTGTATCCTTTTTTCTCCTGCTTATGGAAAGTAACGAAATCTCTAGCAAAGTCATTGGGAGTATAACTCTTTAGAGGCTCCGGTAACTTTCCAGTGTAGTGCTTATAATGATCCAATTGATGGGTCACAATGAGCGCATCTGTAGGAATCGACTTCATCACATAGTTTTTGTGATAAATGTCTGCCAGTTTGTCTGTGGGCAGTTGCTCATAGAATCTAAACATCGACCAGATGGGCGAGTTATTACAGTTATTGCAAAGCCCAAAGCTACCTGCAAGTCCCACCCGTTTTTGGAATTCCATAATGATATCTTGGTTCTGATTTCCAAAGAGTTTGGAACCATTATTTTCAGTGATAGGCAGCCCTTTAAATTTCTCCACATCGCTAGATAGGAGAACATTTTGGTGACTTACTTGAGCCGTATCCAAATCAGCATAGAAGAGATTGATATATTTCTTCAGCGATTTGATCGTGGAATCACAATATTTCGAATTATCAATGATCCATAAGAGCTCTGTTTTTGCAGGTCCTGAGGTATCAATATTGAATAGATCGAGTTGTGTTCCAGGAACTACATTGACGACTAGGGTGCCATCGCTAGAAAGCCCGTCTTCGTTAGTGACTCTTAATTTAAATTCTTGAGTTCCTAAGTCAGCATCTTTCGGAGTTCCAGTGACGATTCCCTCCGCACTTACGGTTAACCATTCTTGACCTTCAACCTTCGAGAAGGAGATCTTCTCACCATCTAGATCTTTCGCTAAGGTGGAGATCGAGTGGGTCATTCCTTCATTGGTTTTAGCGGTCAGTGTGGTAATGGGCTCGTTTAACCAAATGGGGGCCCGAGGGTTTTTTTCCACTGTAATTTTTAAGGTTCCTGCGACCATGAGTTTGCCGTCATCGACTTTAAAGTTACAGTCGTGATTTCCCACATGGATACGTTTGGGGTGATCTAAAGTTAGTTTACCTTCATTTGAAAGGATAACCCAATTTTGGCAGTCCGATGAATTGAGTAGAACGAAGTGTAGAGTATCATTATCTTGATCTTTCACTAGATCAGCTAAAGAAAATTCAGCGACTTCCCGTTCTTTAACTGTGAAAGAGGGCAAAGTTCCAATGACAGGCGGATGATTTTTATGAATAACTTTAATGATCGCCTGGGCTGTGGCGCTAAGCCCTGCAGGATCAGAGACTTTGAAGGTTGCAGAGATATTGTCTCCTAGATCGGTACCGGTGGGTACGCCTGAGATAGTTCCACTAGAGCTCACCATCATCCAGTTAGGTCCGTCTACTTTTTCAAAGGTTAGAACATCTCCATCTGGATCTGAGGCATAAACATTGAGAGGGAATGCATAGCTTGTGTCCTCATAGGCATCATTGAGAGGTATTGGATTTGCGCTCCATCGAGGAGCATGATTAATTTTATCTACAGTTACTTGAACTGTCGTTACAGCTTCTGCATTGGCTGCATCAAGAACTCTCACTTGGAAAGAGTGAGTTTTTCCGGCATCAGCCATTTTGGGACGACCTGTGATAGTTCCATCTTGAGCGACAACTAGCCAAGAGGGACTTGCTGAGATTTTTATTATTCTTAAGGTATCATTGGGGAGATCGGGATCTGTTACAAAGGGGGCTAGCGAGGCTGTGTAGTTTCCATCTTCCGTGGCGTTGGCTAGCACAATAGGATTTTGTGTCCATTTTGGAGGATGATTTACATGAAGGACTTTGAAGATCACTGTGGCTTGGACCAGTTCCCCACTTGCATCAGCTACGGCCACTTGAAAAGTATTATCCCCTTCATCTGTTATTTGGGGAGTTCCTGTGAAAACTCCTTTGGAATCAAGTTTTGCCCAGGCTGGACCTGAAATTAATGCAAAGGTCATAGCGTCGTTGTCGATATCCTTGGCATATTGGGCAATACTTTGAGATATGGCTTTCTCCTCTGGAATATTGAAAATCATGGGATTAATAGTCCAATAGGGCAGATGATTGGTGTGAGTTACTAGAATTTTCACTTCAGAGATGTCATCTGGGCTAGAGATTCGATCGGAAACTCTTAAATGAAAAGTACTTATCCCCACATCATTGCTGCCGGGAGAGCCGGAAACGGTTCCGTTTTCATTGATCTGTAACCAAGTCGGTCCGTCCACTTTGGAGAAGTAGACTCTATCAGCATCGGGATCGGTAACATATTGGGTGAGATCGATGTTGTTGTAGTTTTTGTCTTCTGCGGCATCTGGAAGAATCGTAGGGTGTGTCACCCAGACAGGAGGTTCATTAGCCTTTTCGATTGTAATTTGAACCTGCGTTGTGTCTTTAGCTCCACTTTGATCGGTTACAGTTAATAAAAAGGTGTTGAGTCCTAAGTTGCTTTTACCAGGAACTCCCGAAAAAACTCCGGTAGAGGGGGTGATTTTAGCCCAATCCGGACCCGACATTGAGAAGGTTAAAATGTCTCCAACATCAGGATCGGTTGCAGAGTTGGCTAGAGGTTGAGAGATTAAGGAGCCATGTTTTGTCGTGGGGAGTGTGATGGGGTTTGCTAACCATTTTGGGGGATGGTTAACGTGAAGGACTTTGAATTTAAAAGTGGTGGAATCGGTGTAGGTGACACCGTCAATCACCGTAGAGAGAGAGATGACCACCTCTACATTGCCCGGCTGTTTCGGTGTTCCAAACACAGTTCCACTAGCGCTTCCCATGTTAAGCCAAGGTGGAGGAGTTTGATTTACTAGCGTGTATTGGATGGGAGTGCCTTCGGGGTTGATTACATGCTGTGCTGTATCGGCTGAGTAACTAGAATCTTCATAGGCATCGGCCAAAGCGATAGGATTAGCTGCCCATTTTGGGGGGACAATCTTTTTCAGAACATTTCCATGAGCTGTCATAGTGGATGTTCCAGATGAATTTGAGGCACTGATAACAATGTTACCGTAGGGGCCTGCATATTTATGATTAGGTGTGTAGGGGGGAACTCCTGTGAGTTTGCCTTGGGCTCCATCAAGAGTGAGCCAGCTTGGAAGTCCCTTAGCTGAAAAGCTCTTGGCTGATGCAGGATCGGTTAGAAACTGAGTGAGATCTACTGAAAGTGTATCTCCCTCTTTAGTGACTCCAAGATCTAAATCGCTCACTGTAAATTCTGGCGGAGGGGGTAAAATTAACAGATGCCCTGGATGGTTGAGATCGGAGCCCTCGGGGGTAGAATCTTGTACCGTTAATTTCGGTATAAAGCTTCCGGCCTGAGAGGGGGTTCCTTTTAATAGATTGTTGGGCTGATCAATGGTGAGTCCGGGAGGGAGACTCACTCCAGACCACCTGTAAGGGGGCACCCCTGGATCGGCTAATAAGGTTCTTAAATCTAAGGAGTAGGCAACACCTACAATGGCATTTGGCAGGTTAAGAGGCTCTTGGAATTTAACTGCTCGTGAACTTGCGTAAGCTTCAGAGGAGGTTGTTATCGTCGATAAAAGCAGAAGAAGTACAGTTGAGATATAAGAAAAACGTGATTTCAAACGAAGTGCATGAGCCATGTTGTCCCCCAATAAGGTGTTAAAACTGCAAAATAAAATCTGAATTTGACTTCAAGTTTACTTCAGTAAAAAAAAAAGCTTAAGATAAACAGTAAAAAGAGTAGACAGTTGTTATCACTTAATTACAAATCTCTTAGCGGCGTTTGAGCCAAAAAAAGGGTTAGGGTTTGATTCTGTGAATTAGACGCGGGAAGGCTGCCGCCTCTCTCAAATGTTCCAATCCGCAGATCCAAGAGAGGGTGCGTTCTAACCCCAATCCAAAACCGGAATGAGGCACTGAACCGTATTTTCTTAGGTCCAGATACCAATCAAAGTCCTCTTCTCGTAATCCGTGTTCATGGATACGTTTTTTGAGGACTTCAAGATCCTCTTCCCGTTGACCTCCGCCGATGATTTCACCATAGCCTTCTGGGGCAATACAATCACAACCAAGAGCTAATTTGGGATTTTGCGGATCTGGCTTCATATAGAAGGCCTTGATCTGTGCGGGAAAGCGGTGAATAAAAATAGGTCGATCAAAGTCTTCAGAAACAGCTGTCTCTTCGGGAGCTCCAAAATCGTCACCCCAGTTCGAAGGCAATCCTTTTCTTTTAAGGATCTCAATGGCCTCGTCATAGGAGACTCTAGGAAATGGGGCTTTAACATTTTGAAGTTTTGTAGTGTCTCGCCCTAAGATCTCCAACTCTTGGGCGCATTCTTTAAGAACATACTGAACGGTATATTCCAGAAAGTTTTCTGCAAGCTTCATATTGTCATCAAGATCATTAAATGCAACTTCGGGTTCAATCATCCAGAACTCTGTTAAGTGGCGACGAGTTTTACTCTTTTCAGCTCGGAAGGTCGGTCCGAAACAGTAGACCTTTCCAAAAGCCATGGCTGCTGCTTCACCATAGAGTTGACCGCTTTGAGATAGATAGGCCTTTTCACCAAAATAGTCTGTTTCAAAAAGGGTAGAGGTTCCTTCACAAGCCGCCGGAGTAAAAATAGGGGTATCGATTAGGGTAAAGCCTTCCTTATCAAAAAAATCCCTAACGGCTTTAACAAAACGATCTCTGATTCTTAAAATGGCATGGGGCTTTTGAGATCTTAGCCATAAATGGCGATTGGAAAGTAAAAAATCTGGGCCGTGTTCTTTAGGGCCAAGTGGATAATCTTGGGCAATTTGAAGGATCTGAAGATCTACCCCCTCCAGTTCAACTCCAATGGGAGATCTCTTATCCTCTTTAACTTTTCCGGTAACGATGAGGGAGCTCTCTTGAGTTAGGGTTTCAAGCTTAGCAAAGATCTCTTCCGAGAGATTGCCTTTAAACCAAACCACTTGAACGGTACCGCTTCCATCTCTCATTAAAAGAAAACGGAGTTTCCCAGAGCTTCGGATGTTATAAACCCAGCCTCTAAGCTCAACGGTTTCCCCAACTTTGGTTTTTAACTGACGAATAGGGGTTTGTACGGCCATAAATAATTATACGGTTATAGGTTTAGAAGCAGATCGGCTCGATTTTGATTTGCCATTTCGAGCCTCTATGAACTTTTCAACGTAAATTGTGAAAGGCGAAGCAATATACATTGTAGAATAGGTTCCCACCAAAATACCGAAGCACATCGCAATTGCAAAACTTTGAATCTCCCCTTTACATAGAAAAATAATGGGGACTACTGAAACAAAGGTTACGAGCGAGGTAAGAACTGTTCGAGACAAAGTTAAATTAATCGCCTTGTTAATAGTTTGAGAAAGAGGGAGGTTAGAACCGCTCTGTTTTAACATTTCTCTGACCCTATCGTAGACCACAATAGTGTCATTCACGCTGTAACCTGCGATAGTGAGAAGAGCTGCAATTGCGGTGATAGTGAACTCTCTTCCCGTAAGCATGTAAAATCCGGTTGCCATTACAAGATCGTGGATCATGGCTAGCGTAGCTCCTGGGGCAAATCGAGCGTCAAATCTCAACCAGATGTAGATAGTAATAAGAATGACTGAGTAAAAAAGGGATCGTAAAGCGGCACTTTTTAACTCAGCTCCCACTTTAGGCCCTACTACGTCAATGGATTGTACGGTGACTTCACTAGCCCCCACCTTTGCCACAAAACGAGCACTGAGGGAGAGGTTGTTTTTGGCCTCTTTTTCATCTTTAGCCACTCTTGAGGTAATCATGAACTCTTGACCGGCGTCGCCTAGCCCTACCACTGAAGCATCCCCTTCACCTAACTCTTCCATAACTTTACGAACAGATTCGGCTGAGTGAGGTTGGTTGAACTTAATTCTCATTACAGTTCCACCGGTGAAATCGATTCCATAGTTAAGTCCATGGGTCCATAGCCCAACTATAATGAGAGCGAGTGTTACCATGGAGAAGGTAATGAAGTATTTAAACTTTCCAATGAAATTTAGGGAAAGGTTATTAGGGATCAAGTGTAAATATTTTTGCATGGTTTTTTCCTAAATGCTGATAGTTTTTTTACCTTTAACAACCACGAAGTAATCGAAAATAACTCGAGTTATAAAAACCGAGGTGTAAAGTGAAGCGACTAATCCAATGAGCAGAGTCACTGCAAATCCGCGGATAGGGCCGTAACCAAAGCTCAAGAGAACAATACCTGCTATTATCGTGGTTAAGTGTGAGTCGATAATGGCTGAAAAAGCTCGGTGATAGCCTTCTGCCAAGGCCATTCCAAGGGATTTTCCTATGCTAAGCTCTTCTCTCATGTGTTCAAGAATCAGAACGTTGGCGTCAACGGCCATACCTAGAGTTAAGGTGATACCTGCAAGTCCGGGTAGAGTTAATGTCCCTTCAAAGGCCGCCAAAATAGCGACAATAAAGAGGCCATTTAACAGAAGCGCCAGATTCGCAAAAAGACCGGAGGTTTTGTAATAGATTCCCATGAAGAGAAACACCAAAGTTAAACCTGCAATCAAAGAATAGGTTCCAGCTTTGATGGCATCGGCTCCAAGAGAAGGGCCCACCACTCTTTCTTCCAAGAACTCCAATCGAGCGGGAAGGGCGCCTGAACGAAGAACCAAGCTAGTGTCCTTAGCATCATTAAGAACCTCCGCATCACTGCGACCCTGAGAGCTCATTTCAATCATGGCTCGACCGCCCCCAATTTTAGATTTAATTCTTGGGGCCGAATGAACATTGCTATCTAAAACAATAGCCATGTATTTGCCGACATTTTCCCCTGTCGCTTTTTCAAACTTAGTAGCGCCTAGGGAGGTCAATTCAAAGTTTACGATGGGCTGTTGAGTCTCGGAATCGAAACTGTAATGGGCATCCTGAAGATCTTCACCCGTCACCAAGGCATCTCGATCAAGAAGATAGGGAATATACTCAGCGATTTTAGTATTGATGTTGCTTTTTTTCTGGAAAAGAACTTCAGTTCCACTAGGAATTTTTCCGTTTAAGTAAATATTAAGTTCTCTTAAATGCTTTGTGATGGGTTCCGTTTCACTTAGAACGATCTTCTTCTCAGTTATGAACTGCGAAATAAGTTTATTCAGCTCGGATATTGAAGGAGAACCATTCTCTTCAGGCCCTGAACGTTCAATCTGGAAAGAAAGTTTAGCTGTTCGGGCAATGATCTCTTTTAATCGGCCTGGTTCTTGAAGACCAGGAAACTGAACTAAGATCTTTTCCTCCCCCTGTTTCTGAATAATGGGTTCGGCAATACCAAATTCGTCAATACGATTTCTTAAGGTTTCAAGGGATTGTTCTATGGCCCGTTGGTTAACCTGAGATTCCCAAAGAGCGGTCATTCTAAATTTAGCTGAATTTGCAATCTCACTGTCAAAATCTACAAACTGTCCGAGATCTCGCATGAGGGCTTTATCGAGATTTTTCCAGTCCTGAACATTAGTAAATCCTACGGTGATAAAATTGTCTTGAGTTGTGTCAAATTTAAAACCGGTCAACTTTTCTCGGTCGGCGACATCTTTAAACTGAGATTTAAGCTTACTGACAGCATCCCGGTGAACCTCTTGGAAGTCGATTCCCAAAACTAAATGTAATCCGCCTCGAAGATCTAGCCCTAACTTAAGAACTTCAGACGGAAGAACATTGTAATACCAAGGGTCTGAGGGTTTGCTTATCTTTGGAATGGAGACCCCTTTTGAAAACTTAAGAAATGTAGGGGTGAGTAAGTAGAATGAAAATAGAACCGTAGCTATGATAGTGCTAATACGCCAGGTCATTCCCTTCATGTTGTTGCCTCTTTCTGGCTGGAGTTTTTGTCATCTTTTAAATTGGCTGCACTCTCAAGAATTTGAGATTTTAAAATTTTCAAAGAGACCCCTTGATCGACTTCTAGGGTTACAAATTTATCACCTACAGTTTTTATTGTTCCAATGATGCCGGCTTGGGTAACGACCATATCCCCACGTTTTAATTCAGTGATGAAGCGCTGTTGATCCTTTTGTCTTTTTTGTTGGGGACGGAGAATTAGAAAGTAAAAGACACCAAAGATTAAGATTAGGGGAATAAATGGGGTCAGCCCTTCACGCCCTGGAATGGATGGAGTTGCAGCAGGTGCACCTTCCGCTAAAACTAACTTAGTTAATAAACTTAAAGACAATAACAATTTTCCAGTTACACCCATCTTAATCCTCCCTAGTTTGCTCTGTCGTGGTTCGCTCCGTTTTATCTGGGTAACTAGCCGTTAATCGCGGTTTCATTTTTTTATAGAAACTAGCAAACGTGCCGTTATCCAAAGAGTTGCGGATTTCCGACATGAAGCGGTGATAGTAGTAAAGATTATGAAGCGTGGCAAGACGTAACCCTAAGATTTCTTTTGTTAAAAAGAGATGTCTTAAATAGGCGCGGCTATAATTTTTGCAACACTCACATAAACACGTTGCGTCGATTGGGGTTTGATCATGGGTGTGAGCGCTGTTTCGAATATTTAAAAGGCCATCATCTGTAAAAAATCCTCCGTTGCGGGCGTTACGGGTAGGGAGAACGCAGTCAAACATATCAATACCGCAGTTCACTGCCTCTAAAATATCTCTTGGGGTTCCCACTCCCATTAAATAGTGAGGAAGGGATGAAGGGAGATGGGGTGCAATTTCAGAAAGCACGTGGATCATTTCTGCGTGGGGCTCTCCTACACTTAATCCTCCTACGGCAAGTCCATCTAAGGGGAGTTTAAGAGTCCCTTCTAAACTTTCAAGGCGCAGAGATACTGAAGTCCCTCCTTGAATGATGCCAAAAATTTTCTGATAGGGATGGCTAGGGACTTCAAAGAAACGCTTTCCCCATCTCAAACTTCTTTGAACGGCATCACGCAAATTTTTCTCAGTATTAGGAAGTTCAACGCATTCATCAAACAGCATGGCGATATCGGAACCGATGGTTTGCTGAATTTGGGCCGATAGTTCTGGAGTTAGAAAAAGGGGGTCTCCGTTTAAGTGGGACTGAAACTTAACCCCTTCTTCAGAAATCTTTTTAAGGTTTCCCAAACTAAAGACCTGGAATCCACCGCTATCGGTGAGCAGGGGTTTGTCCCAGTTCATAAATTTATGGAGTCCGCCAAATATCTTTAAGGTCTCAAGACCTGGGCGTAAGTAAAGATGATAGGTGTTGCCTAGAATAATCTGGCTTCCTAACTCTTTGAGTTCAGGCGGAGCCATTGTTTTAACAGCCCCTACGGTTCCTACGGGCATAAAGACTGGGGTTTCTACAACTCCATGATGGAGAGTGAGTTGTCCGCGTCTTGCGAACCCCGAGGTTTTTAAAACTTCAAAATGAGAGATTGGGGTCGTCATATAAGGCTTTGGTTCTAGGCGTGGTAAGCTCCTTTAGCAAGCAAGTTTCAACATCTGATTTTTAAAAGTTTCATTATTAATCACTTATTTTTGTTTTAGGACACGAGGGTTTTCTGTAGAGTAGTAAAACCATGTCAGAAATCATTCCAATTCCAGCAGTCAATACAGCGATTTTTAATGAAAACAATGAAATTCTTTTGACCCGACGGTCTTCGATAGTTCGAGAGCCTGGAAAATGGTGTCTCCCTGGGGGCCATCTAGAAGTAGGAGAGTTTTGGTTAGAGGGGGCCATTCGTGAAACCCAAGAAGAGGTTGGGATTACGGTTAAACAGGCCATTCTTTGCGGAATCTATTCGGATCCTAAATTAACGGTGACGCAAGATGTGTTAGGCGTGGAAGGGGATTATGGGCAATTTGTAGTAGCTCTGTTTAAAGTATTATCTTATGAGGGGAAAGTTTTTCCTAATGAAGAGGTCGATGATTGGGATTGGTTTTCTCTGGATAATTTACCTGACCCCATTTTAAAATCGCATCCCATTAGAGCTCAGGATGCTTTTCATTTTAACGGCAAAGTTTTTGTTCGCTGAGGAGAGGTTATGTTTAAGTATCAAGAACGTCCCAGACCTGTGGTTTCCGCAATCATTTTGAATAAGAAAAATGAGGTGTTATTAACCTTACGTTCGGACAAAGTGGGGGGAGCTGGAAAGTGGTATCTACCCGGGGGATACCTAAAAGGTGGGCAGGATTGGCTTACCGCAGTGAAGGAAGGGATCAGCGGGGGAGTAGGTCTAGAAGTAGTTAAAGTAGAGCTTACGGGGATCTATTCTGACCCTAAATTGAATCAGCTTTATGAGTTTAAACTAGGTAAGACCTTAAATTTTGTCGCTGCCACTTTTTTAATCAGGGAGTTTCAGGGAGAGGTTAAACTTAACCACGAGTCTTCAGAGTTTGGCTGGTTTTCTTCGGACAAATTACCGGATGCGATTTTTGCTTCAGAACGGATTAAGATATCCGATGCCCTTCGCTTTGAAGGGCAGCCATTTGTGAGATAAATGGAAAGTGACTCTATTAAAAGAGTAAGTCTATCTCTCCTCTTTTCCTTCAGCGATTCTCGGTGAATCACGGTGCATTATAAAAAGTGGGTTCATTCAAGAATTTGAATATACAAGTGGGGCTACCAGCTCCAAGGAAAGTCGCTGTACGCCCCACTTGTATATTCAAATTCTTGAATGAACCCTCATAAAATCACCCCAATGGCATACCGAGACTTTGCGAAAAGGTTTTTCTAGCTCTCCTCAATTAGCTGCAAAATTTATTCACCGAGAACTGCTGCTTTTTCTTTGAATATTGTTAAGGCCAACACAAGAAAAAGAATAGCCCCCCCTAAGGTTCCTAAGAGCTGAGCTAGTTGAAGTTTATGGAGAGCCCATTCGATGGGAACTGCACAGCTAACGGGGGTATCGATAGGGGGTTTGAAATACCAGGCGATGGCTTTAGGGGCTAACCATGAAGTCGTTATACCTCCAAAAACGCTTCCGATAGCCGCCATTCGAATAAGTTTTTTCATGACGGGTTTTTCCTCTATCTCTTTTAGTTATTCACTAGAGTTGAAGTTTAAGGAGTCCAACGATAAGCCGGGTTCTGTCAGAGTTTCCTCCGGGCTATCATTCATCTAGCTCTTCCGTTACCAGAAGAGTCGAGCGATCTACCTGGAAGTCATTTGGGCAAGCGACCCAAAGGTTTTTTGATTTGACTCAAAATACACGCTTCGCTGTTTGATCTTGCATCCCGTAGAGCTTGCCTGTTTTCACTACAGCAGCTTTAGCTATTGCTAGCCCACCTTTTCACTTTGCCAAGGTAAAAAGTATCGCCCTGTACTTCCTTTCTGTTGCGCTGGTCCGCAGTTTTTACACTGGACGGGTGTTACCCGCTACGGTGCTTTTCGATGTCCGGACTTTCCTCGGGTGTTACTAAAAACACACGCGATAGCCTGTTGGACCCCTTAATTGGGGTCTTTATAACCGTTTTTGCCCCAAAACTTAACCTATAAATGAAGGAGGTCTTAGTTCTTGGTCTTCTCTCATTTTTACATTGACTAACCCTTTAAATTTTTTAAAGTTTGGGCTTCTAAAGGGGAAATCATGGCCATTGAAAAAGGTTTAAAATACACCAAAGAGCACGAGTGGGTTCTTATTGAAGATAACATCGCAACTATTGGAATCACCGACTTTGCACAGGAATCTCTAGGAGATATCACTTACATACAGCTTCCTAAAGAGGGTGAGAATATCCAGAAGAATGATACTTTTGGAGTTGTTGAGTCTGTGAAAGCCGTCAGTGATCTCTATGCTCCCGTGACAGGCAGGGTGGCCGAAGTTAATCAGCCCCTTCTTGAAGCCCCTGAACTCATTAATGAAGATCCCTATCATGAAGGCTGGATGCTTAAGGTTGAAATGGAGGGGGAGGCAGATGAACAGGATTTGATGTCTGCAGATGAGTATAAGGAATATGTAGAAGAGAACTCCTAGAGGCTTCTTTTGGGGCACCATTTAGACAATCAATTATCTCGTTGGGGTAGCTCTTCGAGATCCTCTTCCCGCTGGAACTTAGGGTTCTCCAATCAGTGGTATGGGATTAGCTTGTTCCTGCTTGCGGGCTTTCATCTTGTTTTGTCAGGTATTCTTCCCCCAACGGAAGATGAGCTTTACTATTGGACCTGGGCCCAGAATCTCCAGTTAAGTTACTATGACCATCCACCTTGGGTGGCCATTCTCATTAAACTTTCAACCTCTATTTTTGGTAACAATCTTTTTGGGATTAGATTTTTTGCGACCCTTTTTCATCTCTTTATCTTTCTTTTGATAGGGGTACTGACCCCTGGAAGAAAAGTTCTTGGACTAGTGTTACTCACTCCACTTGCTTTGTACGGTGCGGTTTTAATGACCCCTGATGTCCCTTTTTTGTTTTTCTGGACTCTGTATCTAATATGGCTTGTTTCCATTAATAAATCTTTCTCTCAGTGGGGAGATGATCCCGTTTCGAGAGTGTATAGAGTCTCTCCTATTTATTGGGAACAGTGGGTATTGGGTGGAGTGTTACTTGGACTAGGGTTGCTTAGTAAGTACACCATGGTTCTAGCGATTCCTTGTACCCTTTTAGTTTTGGGAACTAAGTATCGAGTTCGGTCCTGGCTTAAAGGTTTTGTTATTCTTTGTTGTGTAGCGCTTATCATTGCCTCGCCTATTTTATTTTTTAATCTCAAACATCACTTTGCTCCAATTCAGTTTCAATGGAACCATAGTCTTTCAGATGGCTCTGGAGTTTTTGGGGAGTTTATAGGAGGACAAGTTTTACTATTGGGGGCTTTGCCTCTTTTAATGTTGGGATGGGTGTTGTTAAGACGAAGAGATATCTGTTCCAACCCAGTCTTCCATGTCTGTTTTTACTGCTTTATTTTTCCGTTTTTATTCTCATTGTTTCAAGCCGCGAAGACTCATGTTGAAGCCAATTGGGCCTTAATGAGTTATGTCGCATTTTGGCCTATGGCTCAATTTCTTCTTAATCAAAATTCCATAAAGCTTTTAGATTACATTTTGCTAGGGTTAAGTTTTATTCCCCCTATTCTTGTTTCGGTATTGGTGGCAGTTCATCTGGTTTATCCTCTTAAGTTTGTGTCACCTGAAAAAGATAGACTGGGGAAATATCAAGGGCTTTTTGAATTGGTAAAGACGGTAAAGTTCGATCTTAATGAGAATGGAAAAGAGGAGCCCTTATTTTTGCCGACCTATCAATTAACCTCCTATTTTCGTTTTTTGGGATTGAAGGCTGATCAAATTTCTCCTTTGGGAAGAGCGAGTCAATTCACTTTGGAAGCTATTGATCCCTGTCAATATAACAGCATCATTGTGCTTACAGAGTCTAAAGATCCTAATTATGAAGCCCTTAAGTGCTTTCCCGATCGACAATTTTTAAAAGAATATTCTATAGAAGTTAGAAAAAAGAGGGTCTCACAGTTATACTTAATAGAATTCTTTAGACCTTTATGAAGCACTACTACTTTTGGACAGTGTTTGTTGTTATTTTTGTGGTTGAGCTTTATTCCGTATTGCCTCCTAGAAACGTAACTCTTCCTAAAGAGAACTTAAGCTCGAGTAGAAATTTTGCTCAGGGTGTTATTCATGTTCATTCTAAATTTTCTGATGGGGGTGGAACTCCTGAGGAAATAGCTCAAGCGGCGGATCAAGCCGGTCTCGATTTTGTGATTGTGACAGATCATAATAATTACGAAGCTAGAAAAAGAGGGCTTGAGGGAACTTATGGCAAAGCGGATCTTTTTGTGGAGATGGAGAGCTCGACTCCTGTCGGGCATACGGTAAGTTTTTTTTCTGAAAGCGATTCATTACGAGAGGCCCCTAGTGATACGGTAGTCAAAGCCTCTTATCAGCAGTTTCTAAAAAAAGAGTTCTATCCAGGGCTTTTTGTTTCAATTGCACATCCGAGTAATATGAAGAATCCCTGGTCTCGTTTGGATGAGTTTGCAGAAGGATTAGAGGTGGTTAATTTTGATAGTAGCTGGCAACGACAAGTCGCAGAATCTCCCCTGAATTTTTTATTCACTTTGGCTATTTATCCCTTCAATCAGTATCTATCTTCAATTAGGTTTTTGGAGATCTATTCCAAAGATTTTGTGGCGTGGGATGAGATGACATCCCGAGGTCCTGGCCATTTTGCTTATTTAGCTCAAGACACCCATTCTAAGGTTAAGTTGAACAATGAGAGATCTCTGGAATGGCCTGGATATCTTCAAACGTTCAAGCTTGCATCGAATGTTTTGTTATTTAAAGAGCCAAAGGCGACCGATTTTTTAAATCGAAAGAAACAGTATTATTCAAGTCTTCGTAATGGAAGATCGGCTATTTTGTATCAGTCAGTTTTTCCGTATCAGGGTAATAGCTGGATTGTGAAGTGTGGTAATAATGAATTTATTTCGGGAGACATTATTAATAACGGCTCGAGTTCGTGCCAGGCCGTTATTACAGCGCCTATCACCCCTTTTACCAAGATTGTTAGGTTAATAAAGAACGGTAAAATGACAAACGAAGTCGCCTTGAAGGGGGATTCCATGACTCCATTGAATCTTGCCTTGAGTGGAGAAGGGACCTATCGTGTTGAGGTTTGGGGGAAAATGCACTCTGCATTCCGTCTTACGCTAAATCGATTAGTCCCCTATGTTTTCTATAGTCCTATCTATTTTCAGTAGTTTATTCGTAAAAGAGATTACTTGAGCAGATACGTTAGTTTTTTTATGTCTTGGTTTTAGGATCTGAGACACTTCCAACCCCACTCACTAAAAATATTCTTAACGCTATCAAAATCCTTTGTGGCCAATAAACTGAGTGGTTCCCAATCTATTTTTCGAGGCGTATTGATCTCCTCTGTTATTTTAGGGCTCATAAATTGCTTTTCTATTTTAATTATTTTATAGCCCTTTGAGATTAAATAGTCTGTTGTTGGGGTAGGGGGAACCTCTAGTTCTTCAAATAAAATATGCCGTATTCTCCCCTCTCTCAATAGCTTTTCTGCCCCTTTAAAAACCTCCAATTCATGTCCCTCTACATCCACTTTCATTAAATCAATAGTTATATTATTTAAATCAGGACAGGCTTCAAGAGTCTGTGTTTCCACGCTAATTTTTTCCCCTGTGACTTTACTTTCAGAGCTTAAATAGCCAAGTCCTTGATTTTCATTATATCCCTGAGGCAAAACTAAAGTAGCCTCTCGATTTTGAGAAGAAAGTGCGAAGGGGTGAATTTCACAAACCGATTTAATCCCTTCCCACAATTCCACATTATTTCTAAGCAATTTCAACAAACGAGGATTGGGCTCAAATAAATGAACCTTTCCTTTTGTTCCAATTCGCTTTGCTAAAATACTTCCGGTGTATCCAATATGGGCCCCCACATCACAGACAGTGCCCCCCAAAGGACAAAGTCTCCATAGAGCTTCCGCTACGACCAAATCATAGAGCCCTGTTTTAATAATAGCGCGACCGATAGCATCCTCGGTATTGACTATTAACTGAAGCCCCCAGGGTAATGTGAGACAAATTTCCCCCTTTTTGGGCCAAAAAACACTGCGGTAAAGTCGTCGATATATTTGCCAGGGCCTAAAAAAATATTCTGGTTTGTCTTTCAGTCCAAATAACATAGGTCTCTCAGTTGAAATTATATTTCATCTGATCAGATAAGGGTAATTTTGATCAATGCAAACAAATCTCTTTTGTCAGAGCGTCATAAAAGCGCTTTGCCTTGTTGCGTTACTTGCCTAATTTAATCAAGAGGAGCCCATCCGCGTGGACTTCACAAAGAGTTTAGTTTTTTAGGCTAAACAGTCGATAAGAAAAGAAAAGTCATTATGATGAAAACTCTTTGGGCTCCATGGAGAATGGAATTTATAACCTCGGAAAAAAAAACGGGGGGCTGTGTGTTTTGTGACCTTCCAAAGGAGAAGGAAGATAAAAAGAATTTGATCCTTTATCGTGGAAAAAAAGTTTTTGTGATCTTAAATAAGTTTCCCTACAACTTAGGACACATGATGGTGGTTCCTTATGATCACACCTTTGAATTCAGATCTTTGAAATCGGATCAGTTATCCGAAATGATGGCTGAAGGGCAGAAAATTATAGATGTTCTCACTGAAGTCTATCATCCAGAAGGTTTTAATATGGGAATGAATCTAGGGCAGGCTGCGGGAGCAGGAATTAAGGATCATTTACATCTGCATGTGGTGCCGCGATGGAACGGAGATACCAATTTCATGCCTGTCATTGCTGAAACCAAGGGAATGCCAGAGCATTTACAAGTTTGCTTTGATAAGTGTTTTGAATCTTATAGGAGACGAATGAAATGAAGGGCTTAAAAATCATACCTATGTTTCTTTTGTTAATTGCGCTGACCTATACTGGAATGCTTTTCGTTCAAGCTAATGGGGATGAGATGGTAGTTAAGTTGGGATCTTATCAGACTCCGCCAATTGCAATTGGATTTATCATCTTAAGTAGTGTTTTTGTTGGAATGATTATTTGCGGAGTTTTGTGTAGTGTCGAAATGTTAGGTTTGTATGTTCAGAATAGAAGATTAAAGAAGAAGCTTTTGGGAATTAACCTATCAAATAAAGTTGTTTCTACATCGCCGCCTGTTCAAGATGTGACCTCTACAAAAGCCTCTGGGAGATTTACCTAACCGAAGGGTTCCTTTTATGAAGCTTCTTTTTGTTGATGTAGTGCCAAGCAGGGAGTTTCAAAGAACGGTGGTGTCCCATGGGTTTTCCTGTGTTGTGAGTCAAAAATCTACTACTATCCACAAGCCTCAATCTTATGAGATGGTTATAGTTTCTGTTGAAAATATCGAGGATTTAAAAAAAATAGAAATACTTCGAAATAAGTTTCCGGGTAGTTGGTTGTCAGTGGTTATTAATAAAAAGAGCCTATTGAATGCTGAGTTTTACAGTTCACTGATCGAGAATGAATTAAAAGATGGGGTTTGGTTGGAAGATAGTTGGGAGTCAGTATTTTGGTTCTCTTATCAACAGATGCTACAAGTTCAAAAAAACTCTAAAAAAGTTAAGTTATTGGAAAAAGAGTTGTTTCAGTTCCGTGAAAAAACAACAGAACTTTCAGAAGTTTCAAATAAGCTTCTAGATAAGTTTAAAAAAGATATTGATTTAGCAGAAAATATCCAGAGAGTTTTGCGGCCTCGTTTTTCACCCCATATTCCAGGAGTCAGTCTGAGTGTGAAGTTTGTTTCATCACTCGAGGGAGGGGGAGACTATTATGATGTGTTTGAGTTCGGAGATAAGAAAAGGTACGGAATTTTATTGGCGGATTCTAAAACCCATGGAATGGCTGCTGCACTTTTGTCTGTGCTTTTAAAACTAAGATTAGAAGAGATGAAGGATCGTTTTCCAGATTCAAAATCATTTATCAGTTTTTTAAATCAGGAAATTAAAAGTATTCACACTAGTAAAAATGAGGCCTCCATGGCTTTGTTTTATGGAATCTTAGATCGGGCTTCACTTACTTTTCAATTCAGCTCTGCAGGAAATCTGAAACCCATTTTATGGAGACAGGGGGAGGCTAAACCTGTTCCCAATCTGCAAAATCCTGAAGTGGGGGGGATTGAATATTTTGAGTTTCGCGAGCATGTACTTCAGTTACAACCTGGGGATCTTATGATTCTCTATACTAACGGTCTTGAACTTCCCTTGAAAAAACGGGGGATTTCGGGTGAGGAAAGAATTTTAAGTTTGCTAAAAATGGGCAAGCAATCGCCCGATCCTTTGAAAATGCAGAATGAACTTATGGGTGTTATCGATGAATACACTTCAAAAAGAAAACTTAAAGATGATTTAACCTTGATTCAACTGGCTGTAGATGAACGGGCTATGTATGTGGCTAAAGCGGAGTGAGATTAGTCCAAGTATATTCGTGGGACTCTTGGGGAGATGCCGCAAAGAATTTCATAAGGGATCGTTCTTGCCCAGTTAGCGATATCCCAAGCTGTAACAGTCTGTTTCCCTTCTTTTCCAATTAAAGTCACTAAGCTGCCCTCTTTCACTGAAGGGATAGAGGTGCAGTCTACTGTGGTTAAGTCCATGGAGACCTGCCCTCTAATACTGGCTTTACGGCCTCCCATAATAACATTTCCTTCATTGCTGAGAAGTCGTGGAAGTCCATCTGCGTATCCAATCGATATAATAGCAATCTTTTCCCGTCGTTTAGCTTTGTAGCTACGTCCATAACCTACAGTGTCTAAGGGGTTGAGACTCTTAACGGAAAGAACTCTAGCTTTCCATGAGAGAGCAGGAACCAATGCTTCGCAAGATGAAAGACGGGGGTTAGGAGAAATTCCATATAGACCAATTCCTGGCCGAACGGAGTAGCTCAGTCCGATTTTTTTTCTTAAAACAGCCCCTGTATTGGCAATATGAATACTGGCATCGGTTTGAATAAGGCGGCGATGTAATAACTCCTGATAAACACCATGAAAGATAGCGATCTGCTCATCAACAAATTTAGAGACCGAATTTTCGCTCTCGGCAAAGTGTGTTGCAAATCCTGAGAGTTTGATTCCGAGCCGTTCGAGAGTCAGGTAGGCTTCAGCCATCTCTTCGGGGAGAAGACCCAGTCGGCGCATTCCAGTGTCGAGTTTTAGATGAATTTCTGGCAGCCTTTTATGATAGAGAAGGCTTTTTAAGTGATTTAAGCTGTGGATGACAGGTGTTAGATGATATTTTAGATAGGCCTCTAGTTGATGAGGTAAAAATCCTGACAATACCCAGATTGAGATCGCGTAAGGGATCTTTTTTCTTAATTCAATCGCCTCTTCTAGAGTGGCTACGCATAGAGTGTGGCAACTTCCTCGGGTCACTAGAGCTCGTGAGACAGGGAGAATTCCATGGCCATAAGCATCGGCTTTTACGACCGGAACTATTTCTCTTTGCGAGAGGCTTCGAAGAGTGACAAGATTTTTTATGATAGATCGGACCGAGACTTCGGCTACAGATCGATACGGAAATTGAAACAATGTCCCCATGACCTCACTTTAGCTTTTTTAGGAGCAGAGGCAAGTATACTTTACTTCACCCATTGAGATATTAGGGCCATGACAGAAGCTCTTTCTGTTGCAGTTAATCTAACACTGGTTTGAGCCATTTGTCTTACCCCAGTAAAAGCGCTTAGAACGTCACTTTTAGACCTAGGGGAGCCATCTTTGCTTAGATTCCCATTGGCATCAATGGAAACTGCACCGCTATGGCACTTATTACAGGTAGTTAAAATTGTTGTGTATGCCGCTGCTGCTCCATTTCTATTATTAGAATTAGAGGCTATTGTGGGATTGGTACTGGTCGGTGGGTTTACAGTATTTGATTGGATTGGATTTCCTGTTTGAGATCTGCTGATGGAGGAAGGGGTAGAGAACGAGGAAGGTGCACCGGTAGAAAAATTACCATTATTATCAACAAACCACTGTTTCATGGGACGGGTATTAAAAGGGGAAAAGGAGACTACAGCTCCGTTAAATCCCTTTCTGTTTTCAATAAACTTGTCGAAGGCATTAGATACACTTTCTGAAGTTTGCCCTAGGTGTAATCGTTGTGTTTCATTCTGTTGAGACATGTCTAGGAACTTATTTCTCCCCTCTTTGAAAGATAAAGCATCAATAATACGATCGGCGAGTTTTTCGTTGCCATGTTTTTTTTGCCCATCGACAAATGACAACAATGAACTTGGATCTAAATTGGTTCTGAGCCAAGTTTTAGCCTGTTCATTTCCTTCAGATGCCTGTTTAATTTTTTCTAGAATATTGTTGTTTCGTTCCACCACCGTTTTAAAGGCCTCATCAAACTCTTTATTGTATTTCTCAGCCGATTCCTCTTTTGAAGGATCTTTTAAAAAGGCCTTGGCTCCCCAAACTATACGTTCCATTAGGGCGATATAGCGTTCATCACCTGCATTGGGTTTTTTTGCATTTTCCGTATCTTTCTCTTTTTTTGCATTTTCCAAAACTTTTTCAGCCTGATTTTTATTAACCATTCCCATAAGTTCTGCAATTGCTTGACTGCTATCTTTTTCATCTTTGTTTTTTATGGCCTTTTCAATCGCTTGAGGAAGTTTTTCAGAATATTTATTCCAAACAGTTAGTTTAGATAAGAAAAAATTATCAGATAAAAATGTCATCTCTCGATCAGTAAGAGGAGCCGCTTGAGTTGCTCGAGATCCAGTTGTGGTTTGTGAGGGGGAGGCTCCTGAATTGCCATGGGTTTCACTTTCTGCGATCCCATGATTTCCATTTAAAAAAAATAGGAAAAATAAAAATAAAGCACTACGAAAAAAGCTTTTCATAAAGAGCTCCTTTTATAATTGAACTCATGACTAAAGTCTGCAACCAGGGTGCCACGAGTTTAGTGTATACAATAGAGAGCTGTAGGTAACTTAGAGGTATTAAATTGAGAGGGTTTTTTGGGGGAAAGAATGAACTAGGGTGGCTTAATTTAAAAATCGAAGTGAGTACAAACCATTAATTGTCCCTTAAAGCTTAGTGGGAAGCTCTCAATAATTGCTAAGTCATCGAAAATAAAAGTTAATCTCAGTTGTGTAACTCGGCATATCGAGAGGTCAGCTTTTAGACAGTGTATACTATAAGTCTGACTTCAAACCTTTCCTTAATTCTGTCGAAAAGAACAATATGAAGATTTTTTTATCTCTACTAATTTTATTAGTTTTTTTTACAGGTGCCTTTACATGGGCTGATGATTCTTTTGCAATTTCGACTGAAGGACTCTCACAGGAAGGGGTTAGTGCAACTCAAGATCTGAGTTTAGATACGCTTTTACAGGGGAGTTTATTAGGGGGGGACTCAAAAAAGGATTCTATTATGAGTGGGGGTAGTACGACTTTTATGGGGGGATCATCCCTATCGAGTTTAGATTTTAACTCAGAGGGGGATTTTTACTCCTCTCCATCGGTTAACTCTCAAAGATCCAAAAAAGAGTTTCTTGAGCTATTTGATTCCAGCCTTTTAAATAGCAGCCGTGATATGAGTACAACAGAATCTTTAAAAACACTTTGGACTTCAACCCAGTTTTCCATGGGAAATTACTTCACGGTTGATTCTTCATCTGACTCAAATCTAAATCTCTTCAGCGAACACAAAGCTGAACCTCTTAGAATTAATGCTCTTTGGAATGAGGATACGAATCTTCAAAAATCAGACGTTTCATCAGAGCCCCCTTTGGGGTGGAGTTTAGGTCCAAATACAGCTAAAAAACCGGCCAAAAAAGGATGGTTAGATTGGTAGATTAAATTCAGCTATAACGGGCGCGTGATCAGAGGGCTTTTCGCCCTTTCTTTCATCTCGATCAATTTGGGCGTGAGTGCATAGTTTAGCCAAATCTTTTGAGGCAATAATGAAATCAATTCTAAGCCCCTGATTTTTTTGAAAGCCAAGTGCTCTGTAGTCCCACCAAGAGAACAATCCTTTCTCCTGAAAGTGCAATCGAAAGGTGTCTTCGAGCCCCAACTTTAGAAGCCCAAAAAAGCTTTCCCTTTCTAGATTGGAGCAGAGAATTTTTTCTCTCCAAAGAGCGGGGTCATGAACATCTCTGTCTTCGGGAGCAATGTTAAAATCTCCTGCTATGATTAGAGGGGACTTTTTCTCTAATTCTTCTTTAATGAATTGAGTGAACCCTTTGAGCCATTCTAATTTATATTTGAACTTTTCAGAACCCACCTCTTGACCGTTGGGTACGTAGCAGCAAACAAAGGTGATTTTGCCAAATTGCCCTTTTATAACTCTTGCTGCGGGATCCTGATAAAAAGATTCCATTCCCTTGCTAATGTTATTTAGAGGTTTTTTAGAGAGTATCGCAACTCCGTTATAGCCCTTTTGCCCAAGGACTATAGCCTCGTAACCCGCCTGTTTAAGAGCCTCGAAAGGAAATTTCTCCTCAATAGATTTTAGTTCTTGAAGCAATACGACATCAGGCTTTTCGCGATTTAATAAGGCAAGAAGCCTCTCTAGTCTGACAGTGATAGAATTTACGTTCCAGGTGACTACTTTCAACATGCAGGGTATCCTAAGTAACAATGATGGCTAAGAAAAGAACAAAGTTAAAAAAAATTATTTTGGCCTATGTTACGACAAAAAACAAAAAAGAGGCCTTAACTATAGGTGAAACGTTAGTTAAAAAACAATTGGCAGCTTGTATTAATATCATACCTTTAATGATCTCTTCTTATCGGTGGCAGGGAAAAATAGAACGCGGAAATGAAGCTGTTTTGATAATAAAGACTCTCAGGAGTAAAAGGAAAGCTATCATTAAAGAGGTTAAAAGACTTCATTCTTATTCCGTGCCCTGTATTCTTTTTTTAAATATCGATGGGGGCAATCCTGATTATATGGGGTGGTTAAATCAGGAAGTTACATAGGTTTTTGTTAAAACAGAAATGAGGCATCTAATGATCGACAAAAGTATTAGTTTTATGAGAAATCTATGCATGGGAAATATTGTTGAAGAGATTCTTTTCCCTTTCCCTCAAATTAATAAAAATGAAAAAGAGCTTTTAAAAACAACTTTTGATTCTTTCAGCTCCTGGCTTAAAGGACGTGAGAGTGAATTTAGAAAGTGGGATAAAGCAGGTGATTTGCCCAAAGAGTTTCTCGAAGAGATGAAGCAAATGGGGCTTTTTGGTTTTGTAATTCCTGAGGCTTTTGGTGGTTTGGGATTTTCTGCAAGTGCTTACTCTAGAACTATACAGGAATTGTGTCAGTACGATGGTTCTCTTGCCATTACGGCAGGAGCCCATAGTTCCATTGGCCTGAGAGGCCTTATACTTTTTGGTTCTGAGGAACAGAAACAGAAATATCTTCCCAAATTATCGACGGGTGAGATGATTGCTGCGTTTTGTCTTACGGAAAGCACTGCCGGATCTGATGCTGCAGGGATTAAAACGAAAGCTGTTAAAGAGGGGGAGTCCTGGGTTCTAAACGGGGAGAAGCTGTGGATTACTAACGGTGGAATTGCCGATTTTTATACTGTCTTTGCTAAAACTGATGTCTCTGAGGGGCAAATGACCGCATTTATTGTAACTCGAGATCTTCCCGGGGTCAGTTCGGGGCCTCACGAAGATAAAATGGGGCTTAGAGCAAGTAATACAACTACCGTGAGCTTTGATAATGTGCGTTTGTCTAAGGAGCACGTATTGGGGGAGGTTGGAAAAGGCTTTAAGGTAGCCATGAAGATTTTGAACGTGGGTCGAACCGGTTTAGGCGGGGGGAGCATCGGAGCTATGAAGAAGGCTATTCGCCTTGCTTCTCAACATGCAAAGAGTCGACAGCAGTTTGGAAAAAACATTTCTGAGTTTGGTCTTGTTCAGCAGAAGCTGGGCCACATGGTGGTGGAGTGTTACGCAAGCGAAGCTGTCGTTTCGATGGTGGCCGGCCTATCTGACCGCGGTTATCAAGACTATGCTGTTGAGGCGGCTATTAGCAAAGTGTTCGCTACTGAATGCCTGTGGAGAACTATCGATGAGTCCTTACAAGTGGCTGGCGGCACAGGATACATGAGTGAATATCCTTACGAGAGAATTATGCGTGACTGTCGAATTAATCGTATCTTTGAAGGTACGAATGATATTTTAAGATTATTTATCGCTCTCACTGCAATGAATGATGTGGGGGCTCAATTAAAAGAGGTTGCTCAATCTTTAGGGAATGTGCTTCAAGAGCCGATTAAAGGATTTGGAGTGCTTTCTGAATATGCAAGAAAACGGGTAAGTTATGCCACAGGGTTAGGTAAAGCCATTATTTCTAAAGCTCATCCTGCAATAAAAGCTCAAACTGAAGTGTTTGAGGACTGCACAAAGACCTTAGCTTCATTTGTGGATCGACTTTTACGTAAATATGGAAAAGATATTGTAAATAAGCAATTTGCGACTCGACGTTTAGCCGATATCATGATCGATCTGTTTGTGTTGGCTTCGGTGATTAGTCGGGTGACCGCTGCGATTGAAGAAAAAGGGGTTGGAGGAACGCAGCAGGAGCAGGAGATTCTTCAGGTTTTTGCGGGGCAAGTTTCTCGAAGAGTTAGAAGCAATTTTAATAAAATTGACGATAATGACGATGAACAAATTATCTCATTAGCTTTGCATGCAGTCGAAAAAGAGGGCTACAGTTGGGATACTATTTAACAAGTAGATCGCTGAAGTCGGAATTATTTTCGTAAAGTTTTCGATACCAGTGGTAGCTACTTAGAACGTTAGCTACATAATCTCGGGTTTCACGATAGGGAATTAAGTCGATCCACATAACTTTATCCTCTCGAGGATATCTTTTCTTCCAGTTCTTAGCCTGTGCTTCTCCTGCATTGTAGGCGGCGAGAGTTAGGGGAAGATCTCCATTCATTTCATCCAAAACTTTTTCTAGATATTTTGAAGCAATTGTAATATTGGTCTCGGCATCTAATAAATCAAACTTGTTTTCAGGATAAAGTTCTTTGACTGTGTCAGGATTCATTTGTAGTAACCCTTGGGCATTAGCGGGAGAAACTGCTTTTGGATTAAAAGAGCTCTCTCTTCTAGCGAGAGCTAATAACAAATAAGGGCTAGTGCCTCTTCGGTACTTTTCAAACAGAGGAAAGTACGCTTGAGGAAAATTAAGAGTTAGTGTTTCTTTTGAAATTAATTCTGGTCGAAACATTAGAATTCCTGGGAGTTGCATTACTTTCGCCTGCGCATCGCCCAGTTGTGCTAGATAAACTCGAAGTCCAGGTTCGAGAGTTTTGGGTTGAGTGAGGAGCCAATCCACTATGAGGTGAGCACTCTCTTCAAATCCTAAACGAATAAGGAGCTCTACACTCTGAATGTCATTATTAAATTGTTTAAACTTGCTGGAACGAGTTGGGAAACTTAAACTTCTTGAGTGTTCAGGTGGTGGCTCTTGATTCTCCTGATGAGAGGCCACTAAATTGTGGAAGGAAAAACGGTGATGTTTGGCGAGTCTACTTAAAACCTGAGAAGCCCCGTGAGTATCCCCCTCTTGCTTTTTAGAACGATAGAGCCAGTATGCGGTTCTTCCCGAATAGGCATCGGTAGGATTAATCTTAGCCAGAATAGCCGATGCCTTTTTATAATCCTTCGAAATGAAATAAAAGATTCCGGATCGAGTTAAAAAGTGCTCTCGATCAATCGGTGAGTTTTTAGTGCAGATTCCTCCACGTTCATAAAGTGATGCAAGTAAGGTGAATGGAATTTCATCGGGAAGATAGTCTTCGAGGGTTGCCGCAGCAGCTATTGCAGCGTTATTGGGGCATTTTTTTTCCATTTGAGACCGTTGGGATACCCATTGTAATTGTTCTTTAGTTAAAGAAAGAAATCCTTTGAGTAGATTAGGAATGGGAGTTTTTCGAATTATTTGCCAGTTAGTGATCCTGTTTTTTAAAAAGATTGGAGCCAAAGGGGCTAAGGGTTTGATCCCCAGGGGTTGGTAGACGGTCGTTTTTTTAGAGAGGAGTTTTTTGAGAACTTTTAGTTTTTTTAACGGAGAGCATAAGGCCAAAGAAGGATTTTTGTGACATTCTTTTTTTGCGATTTCGAGATGAGTTTCTTCTTCTGGTAGGTCCTTTAAGAGATTATTAAAAGCTAAGGCTAAGGGGTAATTGGGGTCGGCTTGAGCTTCTGCAGGGCTTAGGGTTGAGGTGTGCTCTCTTGATTTTAGAGGTTGAGAGGAACAACTTAAAAGAATCGCAAGATAAAATACGATTAAAAGAAATTGTCCCATGATTAATAACTTTCTAGAAAAAGGCATTTGAACTTTTTAAATTATAGCTCAAACCTTAGGTTTCTCACAGAATCCCTGAGTGGCAACATTGAGGGCCGAGTTAAATCTGGCCGACATATTTTGATAAGCAATAATTCCAGTTAGCTCCACTATTTGAGCAGAAGATAAAAAGGTTTTTAATTGATTTACTTGCTCATCAGTGACTGTACTTGTCGTATGAGTCATGGCCTCGGCGTATTCTAATACCCATTTTTCATTTTGAGAAAACAGAGTGCTTTCTCTCCATTGGCTGACGGTTAAAAGCTTTTCTTTGGATTTTAGTCGCTCCATGAAAAGAAGTGAATTGAGATCAACACAGTAGTTACAGCCGTGTAATTGGGCCACTCTCACCATAACGAGGCTTCTCAAACTCGGTGGAATAGGGGAATTTTTCCTCTCAATGGCTTGATAAAACAGGATGAAAGCCAGGCTTTGCCAAGTGGAATATCCCCATAAGAGGGTGGGATTTAAAATTTGGCCGAACCTCTTTTTTTGGAGCCAAAATAGAACCTGCAGTATCCAAGGATATTGATGGGGGTTTTTGTAAGGAATACGAGCCGTCATGAGATAAAAGTATCCTTCATAATGAGAATAACTCCAACTTTAAAAAGTTAATAACTCGGGGTGTTAGCGGTGTTTCTTAAGTTGCCAAAACTCTAATAGACAAAGTAAGTTATTTATCTGAACTAAATGGGGGGGGATTCTCATGAACTGGATAATAGGCTTAGCATTGGCAGGGGGGCTCTCGCTTTATGCTACCCCTCCTAAATCAGCTCTCGATTTAACGATAGAGAACTGTCAAAAACCGCTTTTAGTTGAACTTTCGAAAGCTGAAAGTCTAACTGATTTTGTAAGCCAAGAGATCGAGAAGTCTCGTCTAAACTTTTATTTAGGGCGATGCGCTTTTATTGAAAAAGAGTCCAGTATCTCAATCCCGTTTTTTGAGCAGGGAGAAAAAAATGCGGAGAATGCACTAGAGTTAAAAAACGACGAACCTGTAGCTCTCTTCTGGTGGGCTGCTAATAAAGGGGTTTTGGCCGATATTTATCGAAGTTTGAGCGCCTTAAAAACCGTTAAGCTCATAGAAACGAAAATGTTATTAATTCGCGATAAAAATCCTGATTATGGGTTTTTAGGGGCAGATCGGATTTTAGGAAAGTTATATCAGAAGGCTCCGAGATTTATTTCGATAGGATCCTCATCCAAAGCTGAAGAGTGTCTCAAAAGAGCTTATGAGAAGTTTCCGAAGTTTCCTGGAAATATCATAGCCCTTGCAGAGTTTTATGATGATGATGGACGATTAGAAGAGGCTAAGAAGGTACTTCTTCCTCTGGTGGACTCTCAGCAAATTCAAAAAGGGGATTATGGCCCCTTTAACGTGGAGAAGCAGGAGTGGGATAAAATTGTGACCGCTTTGATTGAAAAGTGGAGACCTAAAGGTGAGTGAGAGCCACTTTGATTATGATTGTGTCTTTGTGGGCGGCGGGCTTGCTAATAGCCTTCTCGCTTATGGATACAAGCAGAAGTTTCCTCGACTTAAGATTCTTATACTTGAAAAAAATAATCATTTAGGCGGAAATCATACATGGTCGTTTCATAAAACCGATCTCACCCGACAAGAGTTCGAGTTGATAGAGCCCTTCGTTTCCAAAAAGTGGGAAGGCTACTCGGTTCAGTTTCCCAAATATAAGCGAGAACTTAATACTCCCTACTTGTCAGTTCGAGCAGAGGAGCTTAACGAAAAGGTTAAAGAGTGGGTAGCTGTTGAATTTGGGGTCGATATCGTGGAAGTGGCTCCTCATAAGGTAATAGGAAAAGAGGGGAAACAGTGGTCGGCTCAGTTGGTTTTTGATGGAAGGGGTTTTGTTCCTCATAATGAAGAAAAAGTAGGCTATCAAAAATTTGTCGGTTTAGAGGTGGAGCTTGAGAAGCCTCATGGTTTAACCCGACCCATACTCATGGATGTTATTTGTTCTCAGAAGGAAAGTTTTCGTTTTTTTTACAGTCTGCCTTGGGATGAAAGAAGATTACTAATCGAAGACACTAGGTACGCTGACACAGGTGAGGTTAATGTTGAAGAGTTTCGAGATGAGATTAAAAGATATTGCGAGCAAAAGGGCTGGAAAATACTTAAGATCAATAGGGAAGAGGTGGGTTCACTGCCAATTCCTCTGAGCTCTCAGTATCTTTTTTCAAATAAGGGTTTTCCTGAGGAGTGGATTCAAAATTGGGTCCCTTGTGTGGGGGTTAGAGGTGGCTTCTTTCATTCCACGACAGGCTATTCTCTTCCTGATGCAGTTAGAGTTGTTTATAGGTTGATTCAATTAGAACAAAAGTATGAGGTTGTTTTTCCAGCCCTTGTTAAGATGGCTTACTCGACCGCAAGACGTCAGTGGTTTTTTAGATTGTTAAATCGAATGTTATTTGTAGGGAGTTCCCCAAACCAACGGTATCGAATTCTGGAGTTTTTTTATCGAATGCCAAAAGGGCTGATTAATCGGTTTTATTCAGGCCATTTATGGCCTGTCGATTACTTAAGAATGTTTATTGGGCGACCCCCCATTAAAATTAAAGATGCTTTGAATTGTATTTCTTACAATCGGGAGAGAGTTAATGCTTAAAAAAGAGTCTTCAATGATTCCTGAGAATCATCAAATTGAGTCATTATTAGATCTCAATTGGGGAGGTGAAGTTGGGGAGGTTGTTGATTCTTATTTGTTGTCACCTCTTAGAGAGTTTTTGGAGCGGCCTAGTAAAAAAATACGGGGTCGAATGGTGGAGATTGGCTTTCAGTTGGCAGCCAAAGGAAATGTGATTGAGTCTTTTAATGAAAATCGGCAGTGGATTGAAAATGCGGGTATCTTGCTCGAGTCTCTTCATTCTGCGTCATTAATTATTGATGATATCCAGGATAATAGCGAAATACGACGGGGAGAGCCTACGGTTCATCGTAAACATGGAATGCCTTTGGCGTTGAATGCGGGCAATTGGCTCTATTTCTGGCCGCTACAAAATATTGATCAGTGGAAAATATCGGCTGAAAAAAAACTAAGTATCTATCGAATTTGTCACCAAGGTTTGTTGCGAGCCCATTTTGGTCAGGCTTTGGATGTGGGATTAAATATTTTTGAGGTTCCTAAAGAGAAGGTCAGAGCTACCTGCTTAGCCTCTCTTGAGTTAAAGAGTGGTGCTCTAATGGCCATGGCTTTAAGTTTAGGGGCTGTTATAGGTGGGGCGGATTCGGAACTTGAAGCGCTCTGTGATCGGTTTGGTCATGCTTTTGGAATCGCATTGCAAATGTTTGATGATGCGGGAAATGCTTCGATTGAAGGGGCTAAACAATTTGAAGATCTGTTATTGAATCGTCCTTCGTGGTTGGTTGCAACTGCGGCCGATAAATTAACTCAAGAGCAATTCAATGAGTTTAAAAAGGCGGTCAAACAGTTGCCCCATTCAGAGGTTTTAAAGCAATGGCTGAATCAAAACTCATTAATTTCGTTAGCGAGAAATGAAGCTAGTAAATATTTAGAGCAATCTTTAAAAATTTTAAATCATGAGAAATTAGAAACAAAGACAAGTGAAAAAAAGCAGCTTAATGAACTGGCAGATGTACTAATGAGGGCTTATGTCTAATCAAAAACAGGCAGCGGTTATTGGAAGTGGTTTCGGGGGGCTCGCAGCGGCTATTCGTCTTCAATCAGCGGGTATTCAAACTACAATTTATGAAAAACGAGATATTCCTGGGGGACGAGCCTATGTTTTTAAACAGGATGGTTTCTCTTTTGATGCGGGTCCTACGGTTATTACTGCTCCTGACTCTATCAGAGAATTATTTAAACTTTCGGATCGAAAACTTGAAGATTACTGTGAATTAATTCCGGTGAATCCTCTTTATCGATTGTGTTGGGAAAATGGTTATACTTTTGATTACACCGCAGATTTAAAAGAGACACTAAGGCAAATTGAGAAGAAATCGCCCGGGGATGCTAAAAATTACGAAAAATTTTTGGCCTATTCGAAAGAGGTCTTTGAGGCGGGCTATGCGGAATTGGCTCATGTTCCATTTTTGAATTTTTGGAGCATGATTAGAGTGGCTCCGGAATTGGTAAAGCTTCAAGCGCAACGAAGTGTCTATTCAATGGTGGGTAAGTACATTAAGGATCAGGAACTTCGTGAAGCTTTTAGCTTTCATTCGTTGCTAGTAGGGGGAAATCCTTTCAATACAAGTAGTATTTATACCTTGATTCATTATTTGGAAAGAAAGTGGGGGGTCTTTTTTGCAAAAGGTGGAACTCACGCTTTAGTTATGGCTTTAGTAAAGTTGTTTGAAGATTTAGGAGGGAAAATCCATTGCAATGCAGAGGTTGAAGAGATCACAACCTGCGAAGGAAAAGTCACTGGGATTAAAAACAAGCAAGGGGAGGTGACCTCTTTTGATCTTGTGGTTAGCAATGCGGATGTGGCCCATACTTACATGCATCTACTGAAACAAACCCCTGAGCTTCGCAAGATGCGCCATAAAGTGGAGAAGATGCATTACAGCATGTCTCTATTTTTAATCTACTTTGGAACCAATAAAAAATATCCTGGAATGGCCCATCACAATGTTCTATTTGGACCTCGTTACAAGGAATTATTGAAAGATATTTTTACTCGAGGAGTTTTGCCTGATGACTTCTCGCTCTATTTGCATTGCCCGACAGTTACGGATCCTTCATTGGCACCTGAAGGATGTGAAAATTTTTATGTGCTTTCTCCTGTGGCTCATCTTGGAAAGATGAATATCGATTGGAAAGTGGAGGGGCCTAAATACGCTGAAAAGATACTTAAGTATTTAGATGAGCGTTATATTCCTGGTTTAAGAAAACATTTGGTAACTCAAAGGATCTTTACCCCTGAGGATTTTAAGACTGAGTTGAATGCATTCCAAGGCTCTGCATTTTCTTTAGAGCCCCGACTTACTCAAAGTGCTTACTTTAGAACTCATAACTGTGATGAAAAGATTCAAGGATTGTATTTTGTTGGAGCAGGGACTCATCCAGGGGCTGGGGTTCCTGGAGTTGTGGGATCTGCGCGAGCTACTGCCGATCTGATTATGCAAGATCTTCAAGGGAAAATAGAACTTAAGACCTCTGAAAAAGGGGTTTTGGATCATTGCCAGAAAATGATCGAAGTGGGATCAAAAAGTTTTTCTTTTGCTTCGAAACTTTTTGATAAACCGGCTCGCGAGGCGGCTTTTTGTCTTTATGGATGGTGTCGTTTCTGTGATGACGAGATTGACAAAACTACTTCTCATAAAAAGGAAAAAGTTGAGAGACTTGAAGCCTTGACTCGATCTGCTTATGAAAAACAGGAGAATCTTCCTGTTGAATTTAAGGCACTGAGCCTCATTGCAGATCAATATAAGATCCCATCCTATTATCCTTTGGAGTTAATTGAGGGAATGAAAATGGATGTTGAAGCGACTCGGTATGAGACATTTAAGGATCTTGACCTTTACTGTTATCGTGTTGCGGGTGTGGTAGGTCTCATGATGTCACACGTAATGGGAGTAAGTGAACAAGAGGCGCTCAAAAATGCATCTGATCTTGGCTCTGCCATGCAATTGACCAATATCTCAAGAGACATTGTGGAGGATTTTCACTTGGGGCGTGTTTATTTACCCTTGCAATGGTTGAAAGAGGTTGAAGTTGCTCCGGAGGAAGTTGGATTACCGAAACATCGCCAAGCGGTGGCTTATTTAGTGAGAAGACTATTGAAACAGGCTCAATTCTACTATGACTCAGGCAATCGAGGACTTCGTTATCTCTCTTTCCGCTCAGCTCTTGCAGTGGGGGTCGCAAGTTGTGTCTACTCAGCGATTGGTAAGAAAGTAATGAAGCGAGGCGAGAGGGCTTGGGATACTCGTACTGTGGTATCTCCTGTTGAAAAAGTTTTCTGTGCAATTAAGGGCTTGGGCTTAGTATTAATGACGATACCTTATCGGTTGGCCAGACCCTGGAAGCGGAGTATGATCACTACATTATGGAGACAAGCATGGACACAACCCGAAACTTTATAGAAGATACAGTTTTTTATGCTCGTCGAATAAGAATGTTCGAGCGTGAGGATTGGAACGTTTACTTTGCTTGGGTTGGATTGATGATAGGGCTTTTATTCTCCGTCTGCGGTTTTGTGGGGGTGGGATATTTTAACGGTGTAAAATATCCCTCCTACGTATGGAATCTTCCACTCGGAACGGTGATTTTTATTGCAGCCATTTCATTTGATACGATAGGACATCGATCGGTCTACAAGATGGCTTTGAAGAGGGGCGAGGCTCTCGTTCATCACATCACGATCGCGGCCGGGATTTCAAGTTGTGTACTTCTTTGTTTAGCCTATACATGGCCAGAATTTTTAAAAATTCCAGCTTTTTGTATGGTGGCCCTTTCGGTTTTTTACAGCATGATTGATGAGGGGATGCATTGGTTTCGTTTTTATCAAGGAAACTCGGATCGAGTTGAAATGTGGAGCCACTTTTTTATTTTTGTCGGACATACAATTCAGATTAGCACCTGGTGCTATTGGTTTTTAATGGGATATCCGGGAGTCAAAGAAACACTGCAGTTTTTACCACTTTAAGGGGAACTTATGCTAGGTGTGATTGGCGGAACGGGCCTTTATAAAATGGAGGCTCTCCAGGATATTCGAAAGAGATCGATTGATACTCCATGGGGAAAACCTTCTGCTGAAGTAACTTTAGGAACTTATGAGGGGAACGAGATTGCCTTTCTCCCTCGCCATGGATCTCATCACGAGCTTCTCCCCAGTGAAATTAATTATAGAGCCAATATCTGGGCCTTAAAATATCTCGGAGTTAAACGTGTTATCAGTGTCTCTGCGGTGGGGAGTTTAGACGATTCTATTCGGCCAGGGGAATTAGCTATCCCCAGTCAGTACGTCGATTGGACTCGAGGAAAAAGGGACGCAACTTTTTTTGGTGAGGGGCTCGTAGCTCACGTTTCTACTGCCGAGCCTACATGCCCAGATCTCACTCAACTTCTTATTAATGCAGGCAGAGAGTTGGGGATTCTTCTCCATTCGGAAAAAACTTATGTTTGTGTTGAAGGCCCTCGTTTAGGGACCCGAGCTGAAAGTTTCTTTTTAAAAAATAATGGATTTCATTTGGTCGGAATGACCAATGTCCCTGAGGTTTTTTTGTGCAGAGAGGCTCAAGTTTCCTACTGCACTCTTGCTGTCGTGACCGATTACGATTGTTGGATGGAAGATTCCAGTCAGCATGTGAGCGTTGATAAGGTCATGGCTCTTTACATGAAGTCTATTGATCTTGTTCAAAAACTTTTGAAAAATGTTTTTGCCATCAAATTTGATGAGGATTCTTCTAAATGTCGAAAAAGTTTAGAGGGGGCGATTGTAACCCAATCTATTCCGCTTTCTAAAACTGAAATGCTGCGTGTCTTAAAACTTTAAAATGAACTGGGCTAGACAACTTTCCATTATTATTCCTGTGGCTTCTGGAGATCTGAGCTGGAGGGCTCTTTTGCCCGATCTGGAACCTCTTAAGTCAAACTCTGAAATTCTTTTCGCTTCAACCGAAGAACTGGAGATGCCTCAAGCCTGGCAAGGAATTCCAAATGTCAGAGTTCTTCATTCAAAATCAGGTAGAGCAAAGCAGATGAATCACGCGGCTATTCAAGCGACGAGAGAGGTGTTGTGGTTTCTTCATTCAGATTCAAGATTTACTCCGAATACTCTAAGCTCATTAGAAACAACTCTTAGAAACTCGATTCAAGGGGTTCAGTTTTTTAATTTGGGATTTTTTGAAGGGCCGGCTTTAATGGCGGTAAACACCTTTGGAGTATGGATTCGTTCAAATATTTTAAAGCTTCCCTTTGGGGATCAGGGTTTTTTGATGAGCGGTAAACTCTTTCAAAAACTGGGCAGGTTTAGTGAGACTGCACCTTATGGAGAAGACCATTTGTTGATTTGGAAAGCCCATGAGATGGGAGTTCCTGTTAAAGCAGTTCCAGGTAAGATGCTGACAAGCGCCAGAAAATATTCTGGTCAAGGGTGGTGGGCCACGACTCAGAAACATTTAATTTTGACATTTATGCAGGGGAAGCAGGAGTTAAAAAGAATTGTTATAAAAAGACGGGATAAAAAATGACCGCAGTCGCAGTCTTTGTGAAAACTCCTGGCCATTCTTCTATTAAAACACGATTGGCTGCGAGTCTAGGTAAAGAGAAAGCTGAGGCTTTTTATCTCTTGTCCTGTCAGTGGACAGCTCAGGTTTTAAAAGAGACACAAAGCCAGGTTATTTGTAAACCTTTCTGGGCTGTAGCTGAGAAGGAGGCTCTGAACTCTTCCTATTGGAAGTCTTTTGAATCTGTTTATCAGGGGGAGGGGGATCTAGGGGATAGGCTTTACCTGGTTTACGAGAGTTTGTTACGTCGTTTTGGTTCAGTGATTGTTCTTGGTGCTGATTCACCAGAGTTGTCTGCCGAAGATATAATCAAAGCAGTCCGAGAGTTGAATGGTTCAGACAAGGCCTCCTTTGTATTGGGAAAGACCATTGATGGAGGGTTCTATCTTTTCGGTGGAAAAGTGGGAGTCCCTCGAGAGATCTGGAAGTCGATTGAGTACAGTCAAAATACAACTGGAAATAGTCTCGAAAAGTCTATTCAGTATTTGGGTTCCATTAAATTCTTGCCTATTTGTGCGGATGTAGACCTGAGAGAAGACTTAAGAGAGGTTATGTCGCGTTTAAAAGTTAATGATCCTCAAAAACATTCTGCTCTTCTCGCTCTTAATTTAATTTGAGATAATAACGCTTGTGGAAATTACACTCTATTTTCTGTCTCTCATAGGCTCTGGCGCCGGTTTTATGACTCAGATGTTGGTTTCCGGCTATTGGACTACAGCCTTTAGTCAGGATGTATTCTATTATTCGATTAATTTAGCTTTCTACTTATTAGCTTTGGGTATTGGAAGTCTATTATCGAATCGAATAAGGAAGCCCCAACTTAGAGATTTGGGGTTAATTATTTTGGGGTTGTTATTAATCTCCGGTATTGCAATTCCATTTTTAAGATGGGGAATCAAAAATTTTGGAAATGCAATCTTAGTCCCTATGATAGTAGTCATTTCTACTGGAGTGATGAATGGAATGGTAATTCCTCTAACTTTGAAGGTTGGAGAAAATTATCAGAGGATGTCTCTTGGACTTCTTTTCTTTATTGATTATAGTGCTGCGACTCTCTTTGCTTTTTTATTTACCTTTGTTCTGCTGATTCCTCTAGGGTATTCAAAGACGGGGCTTTTTCTAGCCATAGGCTCATCGTGGCTTGTTATGGCCGCTCTGGGTTGGCAGAAACAATTAGGTCGTCTGGAATTAATAGGAGGGTTGTTAATATTATTACTTCCTCCTCTGTTTTATTTTGGAACGGGTGCTCATAGGGCGCCTAGAATGGACCGTACAGGCATCTCTAAAATTATTCACAACGAACAGAGTCATTATCAGAAAATAGTTCTTACGGAGGAACAGCCTTCTCATGAAGTCTCTCAGGAGAAGTTACAACATGTTCTTTTCTTAGACGGATTTGTACAGTTTAGTAGTATAGATGAACAAAGTTATCATATGTGTCTTGCTGATATTCCTATGCTTGCCGCAAGTTATCAAAAGACAAAAGCTAAAAATATTTTGATTTTGGGAGGAGGCGATGGTCTTGCCGCTCGCAATTTTTTAAAAAATCCTCGGGTCGAAAAGATCACGATGGTAGAGTTAGATCCTGCGATGATTAAATTGGCTAGTGAAAACCCCATAATTCGTAAATATAACAATAATTCCTTGAACAATCCTAAAGTAGAAATCATTGTGGCCGATGCTTTTCGTTGGGTTCAGGACAAACAAGAGATTCTAAAAGGGAGATTTGATATCATAGTGATCGACTTTCCTGCGCCTAAGAATCTGACATTAGCCAGACTCTTTTCTGCTGAGTTTTATCGAGCTGCCTTTAAATTAGTGGCTCCTAAAGGATTTATCTCTATTCAAGCGGGCCCCTCCTATTCTTTTGAGGATCCTTTAAGAAAAACTCTTTCCCAGGTGACCTCTTCCATTTTAAAAACTATTAATTCTATTGGATACAGAGCTTTTCCTTATGTGACTCCACAGAATAGTGAATCTTTTGTTTTAGTCACTTTAGATGCAGCATTTGATATGGAAAAATTTAGTCGGAGTATAGGAATTTATACGGGGGGAGTTATGTCGTTTTTTTGCCGCTATGACAGGGGTTGGATAATTCCTGAGGTCGAGAAAAATACATTAAACACGTTACATCTCAGTCGATATATGATCGATTGGTTTAAAAAGGCTGGTGATACCTTCTTTTATTATCGCGGAAATCACTTGGTTTTTCTACCCGAGTAATTAGTTTGCATTTATACATTCCGAAGTTAAGGACACCGAGGATCCATTCGGATCGGTAGGATAAGGAAGTACAATACTAGAGGTTAATCCCTCTTTTTCCTTAATTAGAATACCGCCATACATTGTTTCTTTTGTATCTTTATAAATAAGATAGAAGTTACAGTGTTTAGGGGAAGAGCTCTTGTTAAGAATATTGAAAAAAAGAGAGAAGAAACCTGGGGAGTAGTTCAGAGTGTAGCCACACTGAGTATGAACATCTTTGATTGGAGGTAAGGTTTGGCAATTAAAGCGGGGATTAGAATTAAATCGTTTTAAATCACTTATCATTAAAGTTAACGAGAAGAGAAAATATAATATCAGCGTGGTTCGTGGAAACCTGTTAAAAGGGGTTTGTTTATTTGAGAGTTCAAAATAGATTGAGAGAAGTTTCAATAAAACAAGGGAGGTCCCTGTGTATAAAAGTAGAAATATCCAAGGATAAGAACTAAGCGATATTTTATCAAAAAATTCAATACAGACTAGTCTTGAACAGTTGGGATCTGCTATTGCAGTAAAAACAAAACGAGAGATAAGAAGCCCTCCTATCGATAGAAGGGAAGTTAGTAAATAAGGGGTTTTTGAAGGGCGAGGAAGCCTTCGAATAATTAAAAAACTTAGAAGAATCAAAAGAAGTGGATAGTAAGAAAATAAGAATTCTGCTTTTGAAAGTCCTGGGTGAAATCTCGCTTCAGCGAGTCCGAACAGAGATGCTTTAAAGAAATTGAACCAAACTGAATCGATTAGCCAAACAATAAGTTGAGGTGCTGCGATTGCTAAAGTTGAGAGAGCTAAACTTGGGAGTCGAAATAGTCCCGCTAATCCTAACCCCAAAAATGTTAAAAGTAGGAATGTAAAAAATAATCCTTGAAAAAATGTGTAGTGCCAAAGAAGGTATCCCCCATAAGAAAGGTAGAAAAGAATAGCAAGGACAGATGAAATATTTAAAGTTGAATCTCTGCTTGTTTTAAACATTAAGGGCCTCGTTAGCTTAGTAATGAAAGTGTTTTATCTTTTCTCCTTTGGTCCCAATATCGGTCATGGCCTCGATACCGATATTTAAATGGAGATCAACAAATTTGGCCGTAACCTGTTTGTCGCTATCTTCAGTTTTTACTCCTTCGGGAGTCATGGGTACGTCTGAAACGAGTAACAGTGCACCCCGGGAGATCTCATTAACCAAACCTACGGAAAATAGAGTCGCTGTCTCCATATCGATTCCAATGACTCTTAGATCTGTGAGCTTTTTACGGAAAACTTCATCGTGTTCCCAAACTCGACGGTTGGTAGTGTAAATAACACCGGTACGGTATTCGACCCCCGCCTTAACTATTTTTTCAGAAACGAATTTATGAAGTTTAAATGAAGGCATTGCGGGTACTTCAGGCGGAACATAGTCATTTGAAGTTCCTTCGCCTCTAATAGCAGCAATAGGTAAGATAAAGTGTCCAATCTCGGTTGATTTTTTAATTCCTCCACACTTACCCAAGAATAGAGCCGCTTCAGGTTTGACTGCAGTTAAGAGGTCCATGATGGTCGCGGCATTGGCCGAGCCAATTCCAAAATTGATGATTGTTAACCCATCTTTATTGGTGGCGGTTTGCATTGGGCGATCTAAACCGCGTACTGGAACTCCGAAAATTTGTGAAAACTTATGAACGTAGTTGTGGAAATTGGTGAGTAGAATATATTTCCCAAATTCCTCAAGAGCGGTTCCTGTATAACGGGGAAGCCAGTTTTTTACTATGAGTTCTTTGTCATGCATAAAGTATCCTAGTAATAGATTAGAACTGTTTATTTTATTGTACTACGATTTTATAAAGTAGGATTATTTTAGTCGATATACTAATCACTATGTTAGGGTGTTCAGTTTTTATACAGTTGTTTAAAAGTGTGACGGCCTTCATAGTTATTTCCTACTGTTTTCAGCCTAAACAACTGTCAAATTCACGGTATCCTGATTGCATCTTAAATAGGGTATACTTAAGGAAAAGCTCTTTGGAGGTTACTCATGAGAACACAATTCACCCTTCTCTTGGCATTAGGGCTTCTAAATTTTAGTTTATTGTTTACAGGGTGTATGAAGCAAATGCCTGGGAGTGGACAAAGAGGCTCCTCTGGCGGTGGGGGGTTATTAAACTCAGGGACCTCTTCAATTTTAAGTGGAGCGACTCCAGGAGCGGGGGGAAGTGGTGGGGCAGGAGCTCTTACTCAAGGCGATACACAATCTTTACAGGCGGTTGTTGGGGCATCTAATTCCTTATCACTTTCAAATGATGCAAATGCTAACTCTTTGGGAATCGATGGGGCTCTTAGTCAAGAACTTCTCAATCAGATTAATCAAATTCAGGCGCGGGAGCGTAACGGAGAAGACATGTCTGCCGAGAAATGGGCACTTGTCCCTAAAATTTTAGAGCAGTGTGCTTCCAAAGTTACTAAGCTTTTTCCTCTTCCGGGGCAACCTCTCATCGGAGATTGGACAGGAAATGGAGCTTGCGGTTTGAATACATTCTCGATTAATGGACCGGGAAATCAACAAGTTTATCCTGGAAATATTCCCGGTGCTCAGGGGGTTCAAGTGGCGGCTTACAATGACGGAAGATTTGAACTTAGATCGGATAAATGGAATGGAAGTGGAAGAGATAGTGGCTTCCAAGGACAGAATTTAAGTGGCGTGGGGACTCTAACCACTCAAATTAGCTCAACCACTAAATATGGAACGACTCTTACTCCTTGTCAGGCTCAGGTGCAATTGGTCACTTCGAGGAACCCGATTCCTGCCAATTATCAATCTGCGGTTAAGGCCATGGGGGGCTGTTATCGAAAAGCTCTGGGGTTTTTGGGAATGGATCAGATCTTTAAGAATATAGATCCTGTCTTGGCCCAAGTCCTTTTACAGCAGATGCTGAAATAGGTTTGATCAGTGATGGGTATTCCTTTTTTGTAACTTGGAGTATTTATGTTAGGTTCTTATTTATTCGAAAATAAATTATGAAAGTTAGTTCAGTTAATTCTCAGTCCGCCATTGATTTTCACAATTCTATATCAACCTCTTGGGTTGAAAAACATGGTAACAAGATCAGTTTTCAAAATAGGATTAAAGCTTTTGAAAGCCTGTTACCTAGGAATAAACTCGGTGGAAGTAAGTGGTTGGATGCTGGATGCGGGACAGGAAGCATGTCTAGATTGCTAGCGTCTTACGGTGTTAATGTTCTCGGAGTTGATGGTGCCAAAGGGATGATCGAAAATGCAATTCAAATCTCTAGTGAATTTATGAATTGTAGTTTCGAGTTAATCGATAATCTGGATACTTGGCAAAGTCCTGGTGAGTTTAATGGAGTTCTTTGTTCAAGTGTGCTTGAGTATCTAGAGAATCCGAGACAAACACTGAATCGAATGGCTGGTTGGATCTCGCATGGTGGGCATCTACTAATTTCTATACCGAATGCTTATTCGATAATTCGTAAGACGCAACAATGCATTTTTGAGGTTTCTAGATTTATTGAAATAACCCCAAGGCCTAGATATTTGCAGTTCTCTAAGCACGAGTATTCTTTGCATGCATTCAGAATTCTATTGGAATCACTTAATTTTGAGCTTGTTTCCTACTCGTATGCTGGAGTTCCTTGGTTTGGGGCTGGGTTTGAGTCTTTATTGTTTTCTCCTCTCTTGATTGTTCTTGCCAGAAAAGTCTAATCCCCTTTGATTTGGCAAGGATGGACTCAGCAGTTCTCGGTGAATAAATTTTGAGGCTAATTAAGGAGTACTAGAAAAACCTTTTCGCAAAGTCTCGGTGTGCCATTGGGGTGATTTTATGATGGTTCATTCAAGAATTTGGATGTAAAAGTGGAGTGTACAGCGATTCTCCTTGGAGCGGGTAGTCCCACTTTTACATCCAAATTCTTGAATGACTCCGTGAGAATTACTGGGATGAACTCAATTAAGTTGCCTCATTTCCATTTTAAATTAAAATAGCCCCTCTAACATGGGAGGGGTCATGAGCAAGTCCGGCAAAGCTTTTTCTTTGAAGAAAAAAATATTTTTAATTTCATCTTCTCTCATGGGAACTGGGTTTTTATTTGTGGCTACAGTTCCTCTTTGGTTTAATGTGGATCATTATCGGCCAGAAATTATTTCAGTGGCTCAGAAATTTATAAATGGCAAAGTTGATATGGGTAAATTGTCGCTTTCGCTTTGGGGAAAACTTCGAATTAAAATGGAGGGTTTGGAGTTAACCGATTCTCAAAATGAAAAGATACTGAGTGCTAAATCAATTTACGCTGAGATGCCTATTTTTTCTATCTTTTCATTAGCCCCATCTTTGACTTTAGTCATGGATAGCCCTGAAATTAGAGTCCTTAAAGACAAAAAAGGGAAACTAAACATCTTCAATGCTTTTTATTTCCCATCTAAAAAAGAGGAATCTGAAAAAATAGATAAGAACAAGAGGGGGCAGATAGGCGTGAAAAGCACCTCTGAACTGCCTAAGTTTATTTCTAGGGCCCAGTTAAATGTAAAATTGAAACGAGCTCGGTTTTTTTATTTGGATGCCGAGACAGATACACAGTCAAATATTAAAGAACTTAATGTCGAAATGACGAAAGTCTCATTGCAAAAGCCTTTTGCCATTAAAGTTAACGCTAACTTGGACACTCGTATGGGGAGCTCTTATGCCATTATCGGTCCTATGGAATTTTTAGCTCACATCGATGTGAAAAAGGGGCTGGGTAACTTTAAGCTTGAGGCACCAGGAATTCAATTGGAGACCCAGGTTAAATTAACTTCTTTAGAACAGCCCTCCGGTGACATAGAGATTCTATCTCAGTTGATTGATCTAGATCAATGGGCCACTCAAGGCTCTGAGGTAAGTGAGGTAAATAAGGAACAGTCTTCCATTTTGAGTAGGACTTCAATTACAGAGGCAAGCTCTAAAAAATCCGTGGATAAAAATGTTTCAGAGTTAAAGGCTAATCCTTTTGTGAATAATGCGGCATTTAATATCAAATCAAACTTTAAAAAAATTACTAATAAAGGGATCAGTATTACCGATTTAAGATCCCAGATGAGCTTTAAGTCAGGTGTTCTTTTTCTAAATTCTTTAAACTTTAATCTGCTTGGGGGTGAGGGGGTTGGAAAAGGAGAAGTTAATTTAATGACCTCAGTTCCCAGTTATCAATTCAGCTCAGAAATAAAAGAGGTTCAATTGGAGCAGGTAATGGCTTCTAAATCGGAGATATTAAAAAACTTACTTAAGGGAAAAGCCTATTTTCAAATAGCTGGGAAAGGACAGGGGTTTGACCCCTCTTTGGCAAAAAAGCAGTTCTCCGGTAAAGGAACTCTGAAAGTTACTGAGGCTAGATTTGCGACTTTAGATATAGGTAATTTATTGGCCCAAGGTTTAGGAGAGTCTTTAATCAAAGTGTTTGAGCAGGTTCCGATTCTTAGAGGAAAAGAGATCTCTAAAATGGGGCCCATTGAATCTGAGTATGAGATTATCTCTAGCGACTTTAGTATTCAAAACTGGGTTTTTGATTCTCCTAATTTTCAGGCTAGGGCCAAGCATGGAAAAGGTTTAGACCTTAAGGGTCATACTCAACTCAATTTAGACGATTGTGGGGTTAAGGCCGATTGGCAGATTATTGATCGTTACAATTTAACTAGGATCAGGGATATCTCTATAGAACAGGCCGGGGTTAAGATTGAACACATTCTAGCTCAGGGAAATGATCCTGTAGTCTTTCCTATCCAAATTAAGGGAACTTGTAAGGCCCCTCAAGTTAATTATGAAGCCATGACAACGGCCTTAGTTAAAGTAGCCCTAGGAAATGCGGCTAAGGGAGTTGCTCAACAAATCACTCAGGAGATCTCCAAAAAATTGGGGCAAGAACTTCAAAAAAGGGCTGCTAAGCCTTTACAGGACGTTTTAAAAGGCATTTTTGGAAAATAAAACCTGAACTCTCGACAACGGACCAAGAATATGGCTCAATACGGCCTTGCCACTTGAAACACTGGATCATTGGGGCGTCGACAAGTGGTAAGTCACTGGATTTTGATTCCAGCATTCCCCGGTTCGAATCCTGGCGCCCCAACCAGGTGGTATATTCCGGGCACCCCCTTTACATTTCATTCCGGGCACATGGTTTACACTTTAAGGCATAACAATTCTCAAACAGGGGGAGAGCTATGCCTTGGAAGGAGACGTGTGTCATGGACGAGCGAATGAAGTTTGTGGGG
>SXGT01379870.1_pt1 | contig 59051 bp, 46 predicted proteins | sample 3176221 | NCBI WGS metagenome assembly SXGT01 (sample SAMN11356862, study PRJNA531348) | freshwater metagenome | isolation source: freshwater sample F1-120 | place: China: Fuxian Lake, Yuxi | collected 2017-12-25 | reverse complement strand
GATGATGCGCGTGGTGCAGATCGAGCCGGGACCGACACCCACTTTGACGGCGTCCGCACCGGCAGCAATCAGCTCGCGCGCACCGGCGGCCGTCACGACATTTCCGGCGACGACGTCCATACCGGGGAACTTCGCCTTCACTTTGCCGACCATGTCGATGACCATCTGGCTGTGGCCGTGCGCCGTGTCGATCACGAGCGCGTCGACGTGCGTGGCGATGAGCGCCTGCGCGCGATCAAGTTCGCCCGGCGTGACGCCGATGGCGGCGGCCACCCGCAAGCGGCCGAGCGAGTCGCGGTTCGCGTGCGGGAAGGCGGTGACCTTGTTGATGTCCTTGATTGTAAGCAGGCCCTGCAAGTGCCCTTTTGAATCGACGATCGGCAGCTTCTCGATGCGGTGCTTGTGGAGAAGTTTTTTTGCCTCTTCCATCGTGGTGCCGGGCGGCACGGTGACGAGATCGTCCTTCGTCATCACTTCGCCGATGGGCTGCTCCCAGTCTTCCTGGAAGCGCAGGTCGCGGTTCGTCAGGATGCCGACGAGCTTGCCCTTTGCGTCGGTAATCGGCACGCCGGAGACGTGGTAGCGCGCCATGAGTTCTTCCGCCTCACGCACGGGGCGGTCGGGCGTGAGCGTAAACGGATCGGAGATGATGCCGGCCTGCGAGCGCTTGACCCGATCGACTTCGAGCGCCTGCTCATCGATGGTGAGGTTCTTGTGGACGACGCCGATGCCACCTTCCTGCGCGAGTGCGATGGCAAGGCGCGCCTCGGTGACGGTATCCATCGCCGCGGAGACGACGGGGATGTTCAGCGGGACATTGCGCGTGAACAGCGTCTGCAGGTTAATCGCGCTTGGGAGGACGTCCGATTTTGCAGGTTTCAGGAGGACGTCGTCGAAGGAAAAGCCTTCAGAAAATCTATCCTCGGAATGCATTGCGCCCCTCGCTTAAAACAGGAGAAGTTGCTTGCGCCAGCCGGATACTGGCAGCGGAAGGGCTACCAGTTTCAGGATTATACGGATGGGGTATATGGCCGTGCAACTAAGCACGCTGCGCGGCTTCAGAGAATGCCGAGACTCCGGAACATCAACAGATTTAAGTACGGCACGGCGAAGCGGCTGAGCACCTGGAGAAACAAGACAAAGCTCACGCACTGCCAGAAGCTATCGTCAAGCATTTCGAAAAAAATGAACAGCAAGGCCAGCAAGTGAAGAAGCCCCAGGGTGAAGGACACGACGAGGGCTAGTGATGGCCGCCCCCACAGTATGGTTTCCCCCAAAACACCGGCGAGCTGAATTGCAAGGACGGGAGTGCACTCCCATGCAACGAAACTGATGTTGCTCATGAACCCCTTGTTTGGAAAAGAGCCGTTCAGCAACAGGACCAGATACAGCGCGATAAAAACCGGAAGGACGACGGAAACGATCATCCATCCACGGGCAATCACCCACATCCCCGTGGATAAATCCCGCAGATCATTGGGCGAGAGGATTGCCGACGTAGAATCGGCCGCTATCGTTCCGGCCGGACTGCCGGTATCGAAGAATGCGTAGTAGACGGCCATCGAAAAAACCATGCAGACGAGCATCACGGCCGCACCCTTGAAGGCCAGCGCTTGCAAATCGCGCCACCGTGAACTTCGCCAGGACGGCGGCAGCACAAGATCCGCCGCGCTTCGCCGGAAATTCCTCCTGCGGATTCTGCTATTTGCGGAATGCTGCGCCTTGAGGCGCTCCGGCAGGCCATCCGTCGCCTGGTTCGAACAGACGTAACAGAGAACGCCGGCGGCGGTCTCCATGCGGTCCCACTCCCCGCGCAGTTCCGTGCCGCATCGGGAACAGGTCTCGTCCGTAAGCCCGTCGCGTTGAGAAAGTCCGTCGATGAAGATGCGGCGCGCGCGGTTCTCCGTTTGCCGTATTGCTTCTACGCGATCGAGTGCCGAAAGTTCCTGCTCCGGATCCGCCTCAAAGGGGCTGCGCTTGTACACAACGGCAGGCTTCGGTGTCTCACTCCAGATCTCCGGTCTTGCGGCAGGAGTCGAATCGGAAGAAGCCCGTCCTTCGGCCAGTAGCGGGTTGCCGCAGATGGTGCAGGCGATCGTCTGGCCCTGTCGTTCAACGGGGACCCGGTTTTCGCAGCCGCACGAGCATGTGACGCGCAGGGAGTCGGCCATGGCCGTTGCCTATTTTAGGGAGCCGGTATCGATCCGAATCCGCATTCTACCCGGCATCAGGTCACCAATTCGTACAAGCCCCACTGAAGAAAGAGGCCGACGATGTAGACCATGGTCTCGGTCACCGGGAGGTAAAAGAAAAACAGCCAAAAGAAATCCCGGATTCGGAAATCGAGATGGTTGGAAAGAATGGAAAGCTGGACAAGGAAAAAGATCGCGGCGGCGAACATCATCCATATTTGCCCGGCCACGTAAATAGCGTTCAGCAGTGTTGCCGTGATGACGGCGACAATGACGACGCCCAAGAGAAGGGTCATGACGCCGAGAATCTGAAACGCATTGCGGCGAAAGGTCTCATGCGGCAGATGATTGTCGCGATCGAGCGTGAGATAGATGGCAATGAATGTGCCGAGGAATGACGCGGCGATCCGCCACGCCCAGACCGGATACTTGATCCACTCCGGCACCGCAACGGTTTCGCTGGCGGCCTCCTGTGCCGCGCGGAGTTGATCTGGATCAGGCTTGCCCCAGCCGGTGATGGCGACGATAAACGCGATGAGCAGCACGCTGCAGGCCAGGAGTAGAACGGCCGTCTTGAATCCGTCGGACTTCGTGTCGATGAACCACGGCGCGTCCTCCACGGGCATCGCATGCGCAACCGGACCCGTGATCAATTCACTCTCGCGGACCTCGCGGCGGGCGGAGACGTCGGCCTTCAGGCGCGCGGGGACGTCGTGCGTGCCCTGGTTCGAGCAGACGTAACAGATCACGCCAGCGTGCGTCTCGATGCGATCCCAGGAGCCGCGGAGTTCGCGGCCGCACTGGGAGCACTTCTCCCCCGTGCGTGCGTCGTGCGGGGATATCGTATCGATGAAGACATGCCGGCGGCGGCTGTCCTTCGGGCGAAGCGCTTCCATCTGGTCGATCGTGGAGGGGCCGTCCTTCGGCGCGGGCCCCATCTCGAGCGAGAAAGGGCCGGCGACAAGTTTTTCTTCGTGGAGCTGGATGCGTTCGGCTTCCTGTGGATCAACCTCGAAGGGACTGCGCGGGCGCGGTGCGGACGGCGGTGGCGCAGCGGGAGTAGGCGGAGCGTACTGGAATTTCGGGCGGACGGCCGTCTCGACTTTGTCGTCCTCGAAGGGACTGCGCGGTTTGGCGGATCCGGTAGGCTTCTTCACTGCTCCTGGGCTGGGCGCCTGAGGAATTGGCGCGGCGGGCGGTTCGGACAGGCTGGGCGGCTCGGTGACGGGTTCTTCAACAAGGATGTCTTCGCCGCAGATAAAACAGGGGATCGTCTGGCCCCGCTTTTCCTCGGGGACCCAGTTCTCGTAGCCACAGCGGCACGTAATGCGCAGAGGTTCGGACATGGTCTCGATATGATTCGCCGTTGTGACTATATTACCGAATAAGTCCTGTATCTATTCGCGCGTGATGCAGGGACGAGATTAGCCACAGATGACACTGATAAACCCCCGCTGGACTGGGCGAGTCATAACCGGCAATGGTTCAGCGGAAACGCTATAGATATGACGGTTGAAGTGACGGGAGATCAAAAATGATTCGCACGTTAGCAGTACTGGGGATTCTCTGCGTGTATCTCGCCACTGGAAGCGCCGGCGAGCAGACGGCAAGCGTGGCGTGTCCGCCAGAGTTGGAACCGGTGCGGGAGGTCATCGCAACGGCGATGACGCGCGGGGATCGAACACCCGGTGTCGCCGTGATGGTGACGAAGAAGGGCAAAACGATCTGGGCCGAGGGATTTGGGATTGCGGACCTCGAAACAAAAGCACCTGTGACATTGGACACGATTTTCCTGCTGGCCTCGGTGTCGAAACCCATCACAGCCACCGGTTTGATGATGCTGGTGGACGAGGACAAGGTGCGTCTGGACTCGCCGGCGAATGAATACCTGCCGGGGCCGAAGCTGCGCGCCTTCGCGGGGACGCCGGAGGAAATCACCGTGGCACGGCTGCTGAGCCACACGGCGGGGCTGCCGATCCACTACAATTTTTATTACGCCGGATCGACACGGCCCACGATGGACGAAGCGATCGCGCGCTTCGGCGCGGCATGCTATGCGCCCGGAACGCGCTATGTGTATTCCAACTTTGGGTTCGGCGTTCTGGAATACATGACGGAAGTAGTCTCGGGCGAGCCTTGGGCGGAGTTTATGGAGCGCCGCGTATACGACCCGCTGGGCATGACCGGTACTTCGGACCACGTGCGCGTGGAACGGATCAGCGACCGTGCGCAACCCTACACGGTGAGCGCCGGAGGGCGTTTTACCCCCGTGGCTGCATACGATTTCGATCATCGCGGTGCGTCGGCGATCTGGAGCAGCGCGCACGACCTCACCCGCTTCCTGCGAATGCATGTGAACGGCGGCAAATTGGAGGGCACGCGGGTCCTGTCGAAGGCGTCCGCGGGGCGGATGCTTGAGCCGCCGCTGAAAAACTCGCCCTATGGTCTCGGCTGGTTCGTGGAAGAGCATTCCGGACGCCGGATGTTTGGCCACAGCGGCGGCATGCCCGGCGTCAGCACGACGATCGCGGCGTGGCCGGATCAGGATGTGACACTGGTCGTCCTGACGAACTGCGACTCCAACGCCGGCCTCCCGAACTCGGTGCAGCAGCGCGTCGAGCGGGCATTGATAGTGCCGGACAACAAGTCCACGCCGCCGCAGTCCAATCCCAAAGATGCCGGGAAACCCGACTACGCCGGCCAGTGGAAAGGCCGCATCGCGCACTTCGACGGCGACATCGACGTATTGTTGACCGTTGAGAAAGACGGGGCCGCAAAAGTAGCACTGGGCAACGGTAACGCCATACCTATGCGCGGTGTCTCACTGGATTTAGTGTTCACGGGAAACATCGACGGAAAATTGCGCGTGCAGGACGGCTACCACGGGACGCCGATCTTAACATTCCGGCTGGAGCAGCAGGATGCGGATCGAATGACGGGGACGGTATTCGCCGCCGCGAGCGGTTACTTCGGAGTTTCGTTTTGGATCGAAGTCACGCGCGCGAAATAGGGCTCCAAAATAGAGAAACACCCCTAAGCGAAGCTTAGGGGTGGCACCGATGTGATCGGGTGATTCTTACTGCGCGGCTTTGATCGTGGTGGCCTTGTCGAGCATCGCGCGGATTTTATCGACTTTCGGCAATGCAACCCCGCGGACGTAGCCCTGGGTCGGATTGCGGCAGACGAAATTCTGGTGATAGATCTCGGCCGGGTAGAACTCTTTCAGCGGCTCCAGCGTAGTGACGATTGGGTCGGAAAATTTATTCGCCGCGGTGAGTTTCGCGATAACGGCCTCGGTCGTCTTCTTCTCGTCCTCGTTCTTGTAGAACACGGTGGAGCGGTACTGCGTACCCACGTCGTGGCCCTGGCGGTTGAGCGTAGTGGGATCGTGCGTGGCGAAGTGCGCGTCCAAGAGTTGTTCGAGCGAGATGCGCTTGGGGTCATACACGAGCCGGACCGCCTCAGCGTGGCCTGTCTTGCCGGTGCAGACGGCTTCGTAGTTGGCCGTCTTTGCGTCGCCGCCGGAGTAACCGCTTTCGGCTTCGAGCACGCCGTCAATTTCCTCAAAGACCGCTTCAACGCACCAGAAACAACCGCCGGCGATCACAACCTCGGCGGTCTCGAGCGTGGGGACGGTCTCGGCGTGCTTCGCGAGATCGGGCTCGGCGAAGAATTGCAGCGACTCGGAATTCAGGCAATAGCGCAGGCCGGTTGGCTGGGGACCGTCGGGGAAAAGATGGCCGAGGTGCGAATCGCAGCGCTTGCAATTGATCTCGGTGCGCACCATGCCGTGGCTGAAGTCCGGCTTCTCGATGATGTTCTCGCTGGCGACCGGCTGGAAAAAGCTCGGCCAACCCGTGCCGGACTCGAACTTCGCGCCGCTGGCGAAAAGCGGCAGCGCGCAGGCCGCGCAGGCGTAGACCCCCGCTTCCTTGTTCTTCAGCAGGCCGCCGCAGAAGGCCGCCTCGGTCCCTTGCGTCCGCATAATGCGGAACTGCTCGGGCGTAAGCCGACGCTTCCATTCGACATCGGTATGGATGACCTTGGGCATGACGACCGGCGCCGACAGCTTGCCGGCGGCATCGATCACGCGGACGTATACGTTCGGGGATTTACTTTTCAGGGTCATGGGCTTCTCCTGGGTGGATGCGTCCTCGGCGCGGACGGCGATAGAGACAATCAGGGCGGCGGCGAGCGTGGCGATGAGCGGAAGTCGCATGATACGGAACCCTCGCAAAAACAGCTTGGTTGACCCACTGGACGCGGCGCGTCACCAGCGCCATACAGGATAAACGGTTTGACAGGAGGATTTCATTCCGCGCCTGGCAGGGCACAGGTCACAAATCGCTCGGCCAAGGCGCTCCGACCATGGCCGTCAAAGACTTACAGCCAGCTCGCTGTAGTAGTGAAAGCGGCAGCTGCCGCTGCCGCACTCCAAAGAGTACGGCGTGCATTTCGGCGTTTTCGTGCGCATACTCTGCGGCGCATCATGAGAGCCTCTCCGTCTACTTCACGCAATACATCCCTCGCGCCCTACGCCGAGATGCTCGCGGCGTCGCTTTGCTTTGCGTGTATGGGCGCGGCGATTCACTGGCTGGGTGGGCATTTGCACTGGTCGGTGGTGTCGTTCTTCCGGATGTTCCTGAGCGCGCTGCTGCTGATCGCCGTGGCGAAGGCGCGGGGCATTCCGCTGCTGGTGCGCGGCGTGCCCGCGATGTGGGTGCGCGCGCTCGCGGGCAGCCTGGGGATGATCGGCAACTTCTACGCGCTCACGGTGCTGACCGTGTCCGACGCGACGGCGATTTACCACACGATGCCGGTGTGGGTCGCCCTGATCCGGTGGGTGGTGTACAAGGAATCACTCGTGCCCGTGCAGTGGCTGTGCGTGGCCGGCGCGATCGCGGGCGTGTTCATCACGGAGGAGGCCACACCCGACGCGTTGAGTTGGGGCCTCGCCGCGGGACTCGGCGGCGCGTTCTTCTTCGCGATTGCGTCGATCGGGATGAGCTTTCTCGGTGACCACCATCCGCAGTCAGTCACGATCCACTTCTCGCTCGTCGCGAGCGGCGTCGCCCTTTTGTGCATGGCGCTCAGCCGGCCCGGCTGGGACGCGATCGCGCCGGAGTCCGTGACGGTCGGCGCGGCGTTACTGATACCTGCCGTGTTGGGCAGCATCGCGCAGGTGCTGATGGCCGGGGCCCTCGGCCGGGGCCATAACGTGACCGTGGCGCTGGTCGGGCTCACACAAGTGATTTTCGCAGGAATCTTTGATTTCGTCCTTTGGGACAGGGACTTCAGTCCGGTCAAAATCGCTGGAATTGCCCTTATTTTGGCCTCAGTCGGGGGGATGGCCGTAGGCCGGATGCGCCGTGGCGCGATTCGCTGATCCGTGGCACAATTTATTGGGTGTTAGGAAGCGGAAGGGGTCGCGGGGCCGGGCAACCGGCCACGCACGCAACGGACGGCGAACAGCGATGACCGAGGACGAAGCCAGACACGTGCTCCAAAGCGTGTGCACCGGCTACCAGCGCAACTCGTATGACCAGCTCTACGACGCGGCGCGGGTGGGCGAGCGCATCAATGGACAGGTGCCAGGCCCCGTCACGGGGACGCTGTACCCGATCATTATCGCCACGGAATGGGTCAGCGAACCCGCGGGCGATATCCGGGTGACGATCGTGGTGCACGACCACGGCGCCAACTGCTTCGGGTACGTCGTGGCGGACTTTGTGAAGTCGCCGGTAAGCGCCGAAGCCTGAGCGCAGGCTTCCACGCACCCGCGAATTCCGCAATCCCCGCCATTCCCTCTCTGGTCAACCCTGTCGCGCCGCTCCACGAGTGGAGGTGCGTCATGCGACAGGCACGCACACTATTGGCGGCGGCGCTGTTGTGCGCCGCGGGTTGCCAATCCGATCTTGCGCTGCGTCCGGTGGATGAACGGATCGCGTATGCCCGATCGCTGCGTGACGCGGACGGGGTCGTCATCGTTTCCGACACGCGGCACGTGGTGCTCGATTTCGAGTCGCCCCCGGTTGACGATGACATTGAAGGCGACATGGTCTTCGCCTATCTCTCCATTCCCTTGCATCCTGTGCAGGGCTTCCAATGGAACAATCCGAGTATCGGCGGCGGCTGGTCGAATATGGCGATGTCGTTCACGGGCGTTTTCCAGCCTCTGGAATTCCTGCGGAGTGCACATGGCTGGGAATACTTCACGGGCAATGACTCGCTCACCAAATGGCTGGCGGATCATCCGCAATTGCCGATGTCCGCCCCGCGTCTCGACGTTGAACCGGTGGATCCGCGGTTCGCGGAGTACGCCGCGGCGGCGTGGGACGATGTGTACCAGCGCGGTGCCCCGGTAGCTGAAGTGCTGGCGCAATCAGCCAGCACATCCTCCGCGGCGGCGGAAGACGACTAATCGCAATGCTCGGTTCGGCTATGATTGTCCTTTCGGTGAAGGTTCCGGAGTTCCAGCATGCGGATCGACATTTCTTGTGTGCTGCTGATTGCCAGCGCGACGGGCTGCACACACGACATGGCTTTCCGAACGCTGGATGCGCGCGGCGAATACGAAAATGCTTTCATTGAAGGAGAAGCACTGGCAATTGACGCGGATGGCCGGCACCGCGTGATACTGAGCGGTTCGCCGATTCGCGACGAGAGGATCGCCGACAGCGAATCGGTGCTGATGTATCTATCCATCCCTTACGACTCCAATCACGGCTTTACCGTGCGTGATACTCGAGTCTTCGTAGTGTGGTCGGATATCAGCGCGCAATTCTCAGGATTCGTGCACGAGACCTCGCCCAATGTTGAACGCTCCCGCGCATTAGAGAGTGTGCAGGGCAGATACACCGGCACCTTGCGCGAGAAAGAGACCGGCGAATTGCGTAACGTGAAAATAAGTGTGAAAGATGCGCCGGTAACGAAGGTGGAGTCCCGCGAGGAAATCGATCGGCGGGGCTATTCGGATGTCATACGGAATCACCTGTATCGGCTTGAATTCGACGCGGCCGACCGGGAGTATTGGCACGCCGAACAGGTGCCCGCAAAGGACTCGGAAGCCAAGGGAGAGACGAACACACGTGAACACGACTGACCTGAGCGATGCACATCCGGACGAGGTTCAGATTCCCGAACCGATCTTTGGCGACTTTGGCGGCGAACTGAAATTTTCCGGGCCGATTGCGACGGTGAAAACTTTCGAAGACAACACCCTCGTGCGCGCGACGCTCGAAACGCCGGGCGCGGGGCGAGTGCTGGTGGTGGACGGGGGCGGATCGATGCGCTGCGCGCTGCTGGGGGACAACCTGGCCAAGCTCGCCATCGACAACGGCTGGAGCGGCATCGTGATCAACGGGTGCCTGCGCGATTCGGAAGCGATCACCGAGATGCCGATTGGCGTGAAAGCGCTCGGGGTGCATCCGCGCAAGAGCCTGAAAAAGAACTACGGCTGGAGCGAAGTACCGGTTACATTTGCAGGAGTGACATTTACTCCGGGGCACTATCTGTACGCCGATATGGACGGCATCGTGGTCGCCGCACGCAAGCTCGGCTGAAGGCGGTAGTATTTCTGCCGCTTGTTTTAGGAATTGCCAATCGGCGTCTTCATCACGACCGTCGCAGTGCTGCCTTGGCCCGCCGCACGCGCTTCCATGTCGCGGATGTACGCGACCCACCACGACTCGGCGTCCTCGTTTGTCCACGGATTCCCGTTGCACCGGGCAAGGTCGCGCGCCAGGTCCGCCGCGCTTTGCGGACGATCCGCCGGGGACTTGGCGAGGCACGACATCAGCAGAACCTCGAGATCCACCGCGACCGGCCGCCCGGATCGCGCGGACGGCGGCACCACGTCGGCATGCAACTGCTGGTGAATTATTTTCGTGACCGACTCGGCCTCAAAAATGGTGGCGCCGGTCAAGAGGAAGTAGCCCACCGCGCCGACGGCGTAGAGGTCGCTGCGAGGATCGACGTCCTCCGGGCTGGTAATGGCTTCGGGTGCAAGATAGAGCGGCGTGCCCGCCCAGGAGCCTGCCGCGGTCAGCGTAGCTGCCGCTTTGGCGTCGAGTGCTTTCACCAAACCGAAGTCGAGCACCTTGACGAAGTCGCGGATGCCGGCGCGCGTGGTAAGCATGAGGTTCGCCGGTTTGATGTCGCGATGGACGAGCCCTTTGCCGTGCGCTTCCGACAATGAGCCGCAGATTTGGCGCAGGATGTGCACGACGCGCGCATCCGGCATCGGCCCGTACCGAGTGACCGCGGTTTCCAAGTCGAGGCCATCGAGGAGTTCCATCGCGAAATAAAAGACCCCTTCGGGCGTGCGGCCGTAGTCGAATACGGTGACCGTGTTCGGATGATTTAGCTGGCTCGTCAAGCGCACTTCGCGCTCGAACCGCGCGATGCTGTCCGAGGATGTGCTCTCCACGTTGAGCAGCTTCACGGCGGTGGGCCGTCGCAGCATTTCGTGATTGGCGCGATACACGACGCCCATGCCGCCGGAGCCAAGTTTTTCGCCAATGGAATACTGGCCGAGCTTCTTGGCCTCGAGCACCGCTTTGCGCGCCAGGCGGTTCAAGCGGGACACGATGAGCGTGAAGATGAAGATCGCGATGGCGGCAAGCCCGATCAGGCCATACAGACCCCAGAAGATATTTCGCAGGATGTAGATCGATCGGAACGCTTCCGAGGTATCAATTTCCGTGGCGATGCCGTACTGCTGCTCGGGCAACCACATCCATGCGCCGACAACCTCCACGCCACGGTAGTCGCGGTAACCATCGACATCGGAGCCGCTCTTTTCTTGCATTAACTCCTGCGCCATTCGCGTGAAGGGCTGTTCGGAACGGCGCAGCGCCGGCCGTGTGCTACCGCGCATGTCCACTCCGGGATCGCGTAATTCGATTGTGAGGATGGATTGCGTGGACTCATCATCCGTCAACAGCCCGATCTGCTTGAGCTCTTCGTCGAATCGGCTGAGCGACAACATTACGCCTTCCTTACTCATGGCGTAAGTTTCACCGCTCTCGCCCGACCGAGCGATGGCGAATACCCGCGTAAAGTCGGCATCCGGGCGTATCCGGATTGCGATTACGGCGATTTGTTTTCCGGCGGCATCGTGCGCAGGCGCGAGCACAAACATGGTGGGCACACCCGATCGGATCTGACCGGTAATATCCGGAAGCAGCACCACGCTCTCGAAGGGCGGCGTAACCGTCACCCGCCCGCCCAACGCGCGCGGGAGCCATCCCGAATCGACGGCATACGGCCGCTCGCCGACAATGGCTTCCGCGTTGGACGCAAGCACGCGACCGGTCATGTCGAATACGACATAGCCGTTAAAGTCATCCCGGCGCCACACGGTGTTCAGATGTTCCCGGAGCATTTCCGCGGCCGGCGCATTCAGCAAGCCCGACGAAGTTTCGGGTTCGCGCGCGGCGATTTCCAGCAATGCGGTAATCGGCTCGCGCAGCGACACGTCGCGTGCAATGGTTTCGAGATAGCGTTTCTGTTCCGCGATCCAAATCTGAACGGCTGCATTCTCGGCCTCAAGGACCGTGGTAAGTTCGTTACGTAGATTCTCTTTGAGCGGCCGTTCAATGGCGCGACGGACCCAAACGCCGAGTACGATCATAAGGACAAGCGCGAGCAACGGCCAGACCCACAATTGACGGCGGAACAGCAGGGCCGTCGTGCGCATCGTCCGGGAAAGGACACCCGATGCCTTGGAAAGCCGGCTCGAAGCCGAGCGCGATGAGCGCGGTGATTTACTCTCCGACATAATTGTCCTAAAAAATGTGTTGCCCCGGAGAATTCTTCCAAAATGGGCACTGTCGTACAAATCAGCGGAGCGCCGCACGTGCGCATGAAGGTTTGGTGAGCAACTACAACCCGGAGGGACGTCCATGACTGAAAAGAGCGCACTATCCACCGGAGCCACGCCGGCGTATGCCGATGCGATGCTGAAGTATCTGGGCAGCCGCGATCCGATGGAGGTGTTTGCGTCAACACCAGGCGACCTGCGCAAAGCGGTTGCGGGACTGTCGAAGCCGTTGCTGGCAAAACCGGAGGCGCCGGGCAAGTGGAGCGTGGCGGGCGTGGTGCAGCATCTGGTTGACGTCGAGATCACGCTCGGGCTGCGGTATCGGCGGGTGCTCTCGCAACCGGGGAAAAGCGTGCCGGCGATCGACCAGGACGCGCTCGCGGCGGCGACGGATTACAACAACTCGGACGTGGCCGGCGGTCTCGACGATTTCGAGGCAATTCGCCGCGCAAACCTGCGCTTCCTGCGCAAATTGACCCCTGCACAAATGGAGTCGCACGGAATCCACGAGGAGCGCGGCCGCGAGACGCTGTCACACATGGTGCGGCTTTACGCCGCGCACGACTGCTATCACCTCTACCAGATCGAGCGCATCAAGAAAGCGATCGGCGCGTAATTCGTAGCGCCGCCGTCCCGGCGGCAAATGCGCACTGTCGAACGCAAGAAGAAGCGAGAGCCTTGGCAAGCCGAGGTAGTACTCGCGCGTGTGAGTCCGTCTTTGCCGGCGAGACGCCGGCGTTACCGATATCGTTCACTTGTATTTGGGCGGTGTTGCGCCGAGCTGCATTGCGCTGGTCATGAAATAATTGCGCGCGTTCGCGCTGATTTGCTGGCGGCCGATGGCGATGAGTGCCTGAGCCTTGATCGATTTCGCCTCGGAATTTCCCGCATCCATCGCCAGTACGTGGTCGGCCAATTCCGCCGTCCACTGGTAATCCTGCGTTTTCGACGCATCGCGCAGCTTTTGCATGAGCGCGTCCTTGCCGCCGGCGAGCGCCGCGATTTTCTCCGCACGGTCTTTCGGCGAGAGCGGAAACAGGTGCGTGGCGTTGCCGTCGAACCAGCCGAGCATGCCGACGAAAATCGAGCGGACGGCCCAGGGCACGGTGCCGTAGAACTGTTCCAAGTAAGGCTTCGATGCGAGATTCTCCGGCAATTTCACCTGCTGCACGAGGTCGTCCGGCGTGAGACCTTTGTTCATCCCTGCGATGGTCTGCGTGTACACGGAGTCAATCGCGTTGCGATAGTCCGTGAGCACTTCGCGGATGTGCGCCTCGCCGGAAAGCGGCCGTGAATGGCTCGGCACGAGAAACTCCGGCTTCTCCGCAATCGCGAGGTCAACACTATCGCGCCACTTGCGCACATCGCGATACGGCGTGCCGCGGATTGCGTACAAGTTCGGGAATGCGAGGTAGTAATTGTCACCGATGCAGAGCACTTTTTTCTCCGGAATCCACACGTACAACTGATCGTCTGTCTCGCCTGGCGCGTGAACTAGTTTTACCTTCAGGCCTGCGACGATGAATTCGAGTTCTTTGTCGAAGGTCTTCGTCGGTTTGAGATAGGTCAGCGCGCCGCCGGAATCGAGCACGAGCTTCGGCCCGATTCCGGAGTTGGGCCGGGCGTCGTCGGGAAGCAGCGCGCCGAACTGACGCAGGTTGCGCGGCTGCATCGCAGGGCCCACTTCCGCGTTGCTCTGCACCACGAGCGTCTCGAGCAATTGCTGCGCATAGACCTCCGGCTTTGCGTCGCCCGCGAAGACTTCGGATCCGTTGATGTGGTCGTAATGGTTGTGGGTGTAGATGATCGCCTTGACCGGCTTCGTGCTGAGCTTATCGAACTCCGCCTTGATCGCGCGCGCCGCAGTCTTGCTTTCGGTGGTATCCACGATGATGACGCCGTCTGTCCCTTCGATCAGGACCGAATTCGCAAGCGCATAGCCCACGGCGACCCACACGCCCTCGGTGACCTTGATCACTTCGGGCCGGAACTCATCCATGTGCGCGATGAGTTTCTCTTCGTTGGTCTGCGCTGCGCAGAGACCAGTGAAACTGAGCAATAGCATGGGCAATACAAAGCGGTGCGGCATGGCAAATTCTCCCAAGAAAGAATGCCTTATCTTACACAATGCAGCCATCCCGGGACTGGTTTAGACCCCTATGAATTGATACGCTGGCCTGCTTGGAGACACCTGTGACCACCGCTGCTTCTAAATTATTGACGCTGGTCTTCACCGACCTCGCGGGATCCACCGCACTGAAGACCGCCAAGGGCGACGTCGCCGCCGGCGAGATCATCGGGCGTCACCGGGCCGTCGTCACCGACTGCGCCGCGCGCAACGGCGGCACGATTGTCGATTGGGCGGGCGACGGCTGCTTCCTCGTCTTCGAGACGCCGAGCGCCGCGGTGCAATTCGCACTGGCAGTACAGGCCGCTCATCGAGCCGATCCAGAATTACCCGGCGTGCGCGCGGGGATTCACGTCGGCGAAGTCGTGCAGACCCGAATCGAGTCCGGTGTGCGCGTCGAAGGTCTCGCCGTCGATCTTGCCTCGCGCATTCAGTCGCTCGCGGTACCCGGACAAATATTGATGTCCACCGAAGTATTCAACAGCGCCCGGCAGCGCTTGCGCTCCGAATCGGCCGGCGGTGTGCTCGCGTGGCGCGCACATGGGCCGTACTCGCTCAAAGGTCTCGACGACGCACTCAACATTTGCGAAGTCGGCCTCGAAGGCGCCGCGCCGCTCACTGCGCCGCAGAATTCCGACAAGGCCTATCGCGCCGTGCAGCCGCACGAAGAAGCGACCTTCGGCTGGCGTCCCGCGGTGGGGCAGACCGTGCCCGGGCGGCAGCATTGGGTGCTCGAGAAGCAGATCGGCACGGGCGGCTTCGGCGAGGTGTGGCTCGCGAACAACGTGCTCTCGCACGATCGCCGCGTGTTCAAGTTCTGCTTCGAGGCTGAGCGTGTGCGCGGACTCAAACGCGAAGTCGCGCTGTTCCGAATTCTCAAACAGAAACTCGGCAGCCACGAGGGCATCGCCCGGCTGCTCGATTGGGAACTCGAAAACGCGCCGTACTTCATCGAGTCTGAATACACCGAAGGCGGCGACTTCAAGACCTGGTCGGCCTCGCTGGGTGGACTCGACGCCGTACCTATGACCGTTCGTCTGGACATCATCGCGCAAGTCGCGGCGGCTGTCGCCGAGGCGCACCGCGCAGGCGTGCTGCACAAGGACATCAAACCGGGTAACATCCTGATCCGCGCAGCCACCGGCGGCCCGCCGCGTCCGATTTTGACGGACTTCGGCATCGGCCTGCTCACGGACGCCTCCGCGCTGCACCAGGGCGGCGCGGGCATGACGGGTATGACAAATACGCTGCTCTCCGGCAGCTCATCGTCCACCAGCGGCACGGCGATGTACATCGCGCCGGAGATCGTCGAGGGCAAGTTACCCTCTGCGCAGTCTGACATTTACGCACTCGGCGTGATGCTTTATCAGGCCGTTGTGGGCGACTTCAGCCGTGCACTCGCGCCGGGCTGGGAGCGCGACGTCGCCGATCCGCTGGTGCGCGAAGATATCGCCGCCAGTGTCGAGGGCCGGCCCGAAAAGCGCCTGGCGGATGCGAGTGTGCTTGCACAGCGCCTCGGTTCATTGGACGCCCGCGGACGTGCGCTCAAGGCTGTTCAACAGCGCAAACGCGTTGTGCGCGCGTCGCTCTATGCCGCGGCCGCGCTGGTGGTGCTGGCTGCCGCTGGAGCGATGGCGACCTACGTGCGCCAGGGGAACCAGACGCGTGGCCGAGAGACCTGGGCGCGAAACGAAGCACTTCCCCAGATCCAGGAATTGATCGCCAACGAAAAATTTTATGAGGCCTTCGAACTCACGCTCAAGGCGCAAAAGGTCATTCCGAACGATCCGGCGATCCAACAGGCGCTGGATGCATGTTCGAGCGAAATCGCCATTCGCACCACACCGCCCGGCGCCAAGATAACGTACAAACCCTACAAGGATCCCGACCACGCATGGATCGATGTAGGTGTCGCGCCTCTGGAAAAAGTGCGGCTTCCAAGGGGTTTTTACCGGTGGCATCTTGAACTCGATGGCTATGAGCCGCGCGAGTTCGTCGAGGTGGTCCGGCATCCGACGATGAACGTCTACAAGACGATCCCGCTCTACAAGGACCCCCTTGCGCTGGAGTTCGCGCTTTATCGCGGTGCGGACACGCCGCCGGGGACGATACCGATTGATGAGGGTGGTATCGTGCCGGGGCTGGTGGGCATGCCGGTATTGGGTAATACTCCAGTAGGCCCTTTCTTCATTGATCGCACCGAAGTGACGAATCGCGATTACTTCGAGTTTGTTTCTGCGGGTGGATACGACAACAGCGAGTACTGGCAGGAACGATTCGAGCGCGACGGCGCGGAGGTTCCTTTCGAAACGGCGCGCGCCACGTTCGTCGATCAGACTGGCAAGCCCGGCCCGGCGGCATGGGAACTCGGCCGCTTCCCGGCGGGCAAGGACGACTATCCCGTCAGCGGCGTGAGCTGGTACGAAGCGATGGCTTATGCGCGGTTCCGCGGGAAGAGCCTGCCCACGCTTTACCACTGGAGCCGTGCCGCGCAGACGCGTTTCGAATTGGCAGAACCCTTCAGCCCCTACGTGGTGCCGTTGAGCAACTTCGAGGGCCAGGGTCCCGCGCCGGTGGGCAAGTTCCAGGGGATGGGATTCGGCGGTGCGCTCGATATCGCCGGCAATGTGCGCGAGTGGCTTTTCACTGCCGACGGACAGAACAACCGGTATTGCCTGGGCGGGGCGTGGAACGACATCGGCTACCTGTTCACCCAGTCCAACGCGCTCTCGCCGTGGGACCGCTCGGCCACGAACGGATTTCGCTGCATGGCCATGCCACAAGGCGCGCCGATCCCGGCGCAACTTGCCAAGAATGTTGCGGTAGATCACGTTGACCTTGACACAATCGCCATGGCGTCGGATGAAACCTTCGAGGTCTTGCGTAGCGGCTTCGCGTATACACCCGCGGCCACTAATGCGAAGATGGAGAAGGGCGAATCCGGGCTGCCGGGAATCGTGGAAGAGCGGATCACTCTGGACAGCCCGGCGGGCGACGACCGTTTGATCCTGCACGTGTATCTACCGGAAGGAAAAACGGGGCCATTCCCCGCTGTCATCTTCTTCCCCGGCATCGATTGTCTGATCAACAAGGATTTTACTCAGCCGTACGTCGCCGCCTTTGATTTCGTCGTCCATAGCGGCCGGGCCTTCGTGTTCCCCGAATACAAGGGAACCTACACTCGCGGCGGTGGTAAGACAATCGCGACCTTCCTGACTAGCCCGCAGGGCGCGCGGGATTTCTTCGTAGGCGCTGTAAAGGAGGTCGGCCGCACGATCGATTATTTGTCCGAGCGCCCCGACATGGACACATCGAAGGTGTGTTTCATGGGCCTGAGCCTCGGGGCCGTCGGCGGCGAGTACGCGCTCGCCGTGGAAAAGCGCATTTCGGTGGGCATCCTCGTGTCCGGCGGCGTCCCGCTGGCCAATGTCTCACTGGGGAACCCCGCGACGAACCCGATCAATTACCTGCCCCGCATCCGGCAGCCGGTGATTCTGATCTCCGGCAAGTACGATTACACCTTTCCAGTGGAAGCCTCCCAGAAACCGCTGATGGCGCGCCTGGGCACGCCGGAGGCCGACAAGCAGCACGTCGTACTCGACGGCGGTCACGCGCCACTCCCACGCCTGCCGACGATGAACGCGGTGCTCCCCTGGCTGGACAAGTACCAGCCGTTGCCGAAGTAAAACGTCAGTGAACGTAGGATGGGCTTCAGCCCCCCAAATCCGGGCGTGTAGTACTCGTGGCGATGGGCTAAAGCCCACCCTACCTCTGGTCAGAGTTTGCGTGAACGCAGGATCGAGACCAGTAGCACAAGGCCCAGCGCGCCGGCGACAACGTAGCCCGCGAGGCCGAGGGTGCGCGTGCCGGGAACGCCCGAAGCCAGCAGCCAGCTCGAACCGATCACGATCGAACCGGCCATGACGCTGTAAGCCACGCGATCGCTCGCACGATCGACGGCGGCGGTCAATCGTTCGAGCCCCTGGTGCGTAAATTTGATGTTGAACTTGCCGTGCCGCGCCATCTGCATGAGCACATGCGCGTCGACCGGCAACTCGCGCAGCATCCGCAACATGCGGAACATGTAGTCCTGCGCTTCGTCCATCACTTCGCCCGGCTCAAAGCGGCGGCGAATGACGCGCTCGACGTAGGGCCGGAGAATCGGCAGCACGTTGAGCGCGGGATCGAGCGCGTGGCCGGTGGATTCAATCGTCGAAAGCGCCTTGATCAGCAGCGAGAAGCGCGAGGGCAGGCGCAGGCCGTGGCGGCTGAGCATGTCGGCCATTTTTTCGAGCGCCTTGCCCACTTCACCGCCGCTGATGATTGACTGCGCCTCGAAGCCGAGGTAATCCGCCACTTCGCGCTGGAGCGCGGACACGTTCTCGAGGTCGGTCGCGTCAGCGAGCAGCAGCATCGCGTCGGTGACGCGTTGCGAGTCCTCCAGAAACACCGCGCGCAGCAGGTCGGACATGATGCGGATGTCGCTCGCCTCGAGCCGGCCGACCATGCCGAAGTCGATGAAACCGAGGCGGTTGTCGCGCGTAAGCAGGATGTTGCCCGGGTGCGGATCGGCGTGGAAAAGGTTGTGCTCGAAGATTTGCTTGAAGACCGCGTGGCAGCCGATCTGCGCAACGTCGCGCGGCTCGGACCGGCGCTCGGCGTATTCGCTGAGCGCGTCGACGCGCACGCCATCGATGTAGCTCATTGTCAGCACTTCCGGACTGCTCAGTTCGGCGAAGATGCGCGGGATTTCGACCGTCGGATCTTCCTTGAAGTTGTCGTGGAAGCGCTGGATGGTGCGCGCCTCGATCGTGAAATCCATCTCGCGGTGAATGGTGCGGCTAAATTCGCGGATCAGCTCGGTGGCATCGAGCCATTTGAGGTCCTCGACATGCGCCTCAATCCACTCGGCCAGCGTGGTCATCAGGCTGATGTCCGAGTCGACCACCTGGCGGATGTTCGGCCGGCGGACTTTGACCGCGACGATTTGCCCACTCGGAAGTTTGGCCTTGTACACCTGACTGAGCGACGCGGACGCCATCGGCGTTTCCGGAAATTCGCGAAACAACTCGGCAAGCGGCTTGCCGAGCGAACGCTCGACCACCTCGCGCATGGTGTCAAAAGGCAGCGGGCCGACGTGGTCTTGTAAATGCGCAAGTTCGTCGCGGAACTCTTTGGAGAGGATGTCGGGGCGTGTGCTCAATACCTGGCCGAGCTTCACAAAGCTCGGGCCGAGTTCGGTGAAGGCTTCGCGCAGACGCGCGCCGGTGGTCTCGGGCCGACCCTTGGGCGCTTCGCCCAGGCGCAGCGTGCGCAGGACACGCGCCGGCAGGCTGCGGTGCAAACCGAGCTTCTGCATCACGTCGGCGAAGCCGTGCTTGGCGAAGACCTGCAAGACCTGCGCGAGGCGGACAGTGTCGCCGACGCGGCGCGCGAATGCGAGGTATTGCATGGGGCGGACGGTCTCCGGCTGCCAAATCCAATCGGGCCGGAGTATAACAAATGGCCGCCGGGACGGGCCGTCACAACGGAGCATCGAAATTCGTCATAGGGGTGTACATGCGGATCGAAAGGAGCGCCGAACCATGCGTTTATCGCCGATTGAACACCCTCAAGGAATCAAAATGCGGCTTGCCTATGCGTGGAGCCGCAAGGCGCTGGGCAAGGCGATCACGCCGCTGAAGGTGGTGTATGCGCGCTGCCCGAAGAGCCTCGACCTCGGCCGGGCCATGAGCAAATTTCTGCGGACGCCGTTTCGGATCGAGAAGGAACTCGTCTTCCTGATCGAGAGTTATACCGCTGGGCTGAACAAGTGCGGGTTCTGCCTGGACATCGCCCAGGCGATGGCGCTGCGGGCGCGGCCGGGCGTGATGGACAAGATCGCGGCACTGCCGGAATTCCGCACGAGCCCGAAGTTCAGCCCGCGCGAGCACGCCGCGCTGGCCTACGTCGAAGCGACCACGCGCGACAAACACGTGAGCGACGATATCTTCGCGGCCTTACAGGAACATTTCACCGCGGAGGAGATTGTGGAGATCACGCTGGTCAATGCCGCGGAGAATTTCTATAACATGGTCAACATTCCGCTTGAGATCGAATCGGACGGTTTGTGCGCACTGGTGCCGAAGGCAGGCCGCGCGACGGTGTCCGCCGGGGCGCGTCACTAGGGAAAATCGAGCATGCTGCTGCGCGGGATATTCGTGATCTTCGGCCTGATGTCGCTGGGTAACGGGTTGTACATGCTCGTCGCGCCGGGCCACTGGTTCCACGAAATGCCCGCAGCGATACCGGACACTGGCCCGATGAATCCGCACTTCGTGCGCGACGTGGGCGTGGTATACGCGCTGTCCGGCGCGGGATTGCTGTGGGGTGCGCTTAATCTCGCGCGTGCGTACCCGGTACTGGTAATGGTCGCGCTGTTCTATGCCGGGCACGCTGCGCTGCACGTGGCGGATATCCTGATGGGACATCTGCCCATGGACCACTGGTGGATCGATTTTTCAGGCGTGTTCCTGCCTGCGATTATCCTGTGCGCGATCGCCTGGCCGAGCGTCTGGAAGAAGCTAAGTTCAAGGACGAATTAGACATGATTTACACGATTTACAAGATTAGAATTCTCCTTCAGCTAAGCATGAAGGAGAGCGCGCATGAAAATAGACGACTTAACACGAACGGTAATCGGACTGGCATATCGCGTTCACAATTGTTTAGGCCCGAACTTGCTGGAAAAGGTATATGAGAATTCGTTGATGGTTGAGCTGGAATTGGCCGGAATACAGGCAGCACAACAACATCCGTTGCCGGTTTTTTATCGAGAGAGATTAGTTGGAGATTTCAAAGCCGATATTGTCGTAGACCAGCGACTGATTCTCGAACTGAAAGCAGTTCGCGAAATCGCTCCAGAGCATGAGGTGCAGTTGGTAAATTACTTAAACATTGCCAAGATTGACGATGGCTTACTGTTGAACTTTGGCAAATCAGTGGAAGTGCAACGGAAATTCCGGGTCTTCCGCCCGGAGGGAATTGCTGAATCGTTCTGAATTTAATGTTGTTAATCGTGTAAATCATGTCTAAAAAAGAACTCCCTCAATCTCCAGCAGAAGTCTTTGCTCAGCACCGATCGATGCTCTTCGGTATCGCGTACCGTATGCTCGGCAGCGTCATGGACGCCGAAGACGTCGTTCAGGAAGCGTATCTGCGGTGGGAACGTGCGGATCGCGAAGGGATCGAGTCTCCACGCGCATATCTAAGCACGATCGTGACGCGACTGAGCATCGACGCACTGCGCGAGGCCAAGCGCCGCCGTGAAGTGTATGTCGGCGAGTGGCTGCCGGAGCCGCTGGTAACGGGTCGCGATCCGCGCGAGGCGGCGGAACTGGCGGATTCGCTTTCCACCGCGTTCCTCGTGCTGTTGGAAAGTTTGTCGCCGCCAGAGCGTGCGGCGTTCTTGCTCCGCGAAGTGTTTGGCTACGACTATGCCGAACTCGCAAACGTGCTGGAAAAATCCGAGAACAACTGCCGCCAGATGGTGAGTCGCGCGCGCGGGCGTCTGGAAACGCGTGAGCCGCGCTTCGAAGCGTCGCGCGAAGAACAGGAGCGCCTCCTGGCGCAATTCATCGATGCGACCACCTCCGGAAACTACGACGCGCTCGTCGATGTGCTCGCCGAGGACGCGGCGGTCTATTCCGATCACGGCGGCAAGGCCGCGGCCGCGCAACGCACCATTGTGGGCGCGGACAAAATCGCCCGTTTCTTTCTCGGCATCCAGAAACGTTTCCCGCCAGCCGATCCATCCGTACGTATGGTTTCACTGAACGGACGACCCGGCGCGATCGTGTTTTCGGGTGACAAACCCGACTCCGCATTCTCGTTCGAGGTCGGCCCGCGCGGCATCGCGCGCATCTTCGTCGTGCGCAATCCCGACAAGCTCAAGCACCTCGCTGCAGCGGTGGCGGAGTAGTCCGCGCTATACTCTGGGCAGTCCACCGGATCGTGCCCATGATAGAAGCGCCTGCCGATAGCCCCACCCTTCCCGCGCAGTTTCGCGTGAAGCGCTACAACGCATGGAACACCCACCTGCGCGAGATCTTCGGCGGAAAAGTGTTCAAGGTTGCGCTGGACGGCGGTTTCACGTGTCCGAACCGCGACGGCACAGCGGCGCGTTATGGCTGCACATTTTGTTCGCAACTCGGCTCGGGCGATTTCGCAGGCGATCGGCGCGACAGCCTCGTCCGGCAATTCACTGAAGTCCGCGATCGGATGCACACGAAATGGCCCGATGCGCGATACATCGGTTATTTCCAGGCCTTCTCGAACACCTACGCGCCGGTCGACGTACTGCGCGAGCGCTATGAAATCGTGCTCGCACAGGAAGGCGTTGTCGGGCTCTCCATCGCGACACGGCCGGACTGCCTGCCGCCGGAGGTAGTCGACTATCTCGCGGAGCTACACGCGCGGACCTATCTCTGGGTCGAGATCGGCTTGCAAACCATTCACGAAACAAGCGCACAACTGATCAATCGCGCACACGATTTTACGGCTTTCGAGGACGGCGTTGCGCGGCTTCGTGAGCGCGGCATCCGCGTGTGCGTGCACATCATCAACGGCCTGCCGCTCGAGACGCACGGGATGATGCTCGAAACCGCACGTGCCGTCGCCGCGCAAGACGTGCAGGGAATCAAGATCCATCTGCTGCATCTGCTGAAAAATACGGCCATGGTGAAGCAGCATGAGCAAGGGCTCGTCCGCCTGATGGAAAAAGACGAGTACGTCGGCGTCGTGTGCGATCAGCTCGAAATCCTGCCGCCGGAAATAATCATCCATCGTGTGACCGGGGACGGCCCGCGCGATCTTCTGATCGGGCCGATGTGGAGCCTGAAAAAGTGGGAAGTGCTGAACGCAATCGACCAGGAGCTGGCGCGGCGCGGGACTTGGCAGGGCGCGAGGTTGCAGCGCAGCTAAGAAGCGGCGATCGTTGCCTGCATCCGCTCTGAGTCACGGCGGACGAAACGCGTGATGCCGAGCAGGAGCAGTAAACCCGCGGCAATGTAAACGCCGGACGCGGTCGCGATCGCGAAACCAAGATTGGTGCGATCCGCGATGACGCCGATAACGATTGGAGCCGTACCGCCGCCGGCGAGCCAACCAATCGCGTTCATGAAGCCCGCTGCGGTGCCGCGCGCCTCGGGACGGACGACGTCGTAGACCGCGGCGAAGATGTTTGCATCGTAGAGTCCCTTGAAGAAACCCCAGAAGGTAAGCGCGACCACGAGCCACGTGACCGAATCGGTAAGGCCGCAGAGAAGCACGAAAGGTGCGCCGCCGAAGACACCGATCATTTGAACGAGCATGCGGCCCCCGGGTGTGCGCGAGCGAAGCTTATCTGCGAAATAGCCGCCCAGTGGCGCGGCACACATGCTGGCGACCTGGACGAAGAGCGTCGCGCCAAGGCCGGCCATGGCAAGGCTCATGCCGAAATTTTCCTTCAGGTAGGACGGCATCCAGGTGAGCAGAACCAGCGCGACGAAGTTTGCACACATGAATGCGCCGAGCAGAACTTGCAGCGTGGGTGTGGTGCGAATGAGGCGGATAAATTCGAGAAAGGAGAGGCGCCCAACCGTCGCGACACCGTGCGATGCGCCTGCACCGAGATCGGCCCGCTCCGAGGCGCCGCGCTTGGGCTCGTGAAGGATGAAGTGCAAGAGGATGCCGAGAAGCACGCCCAGTCCGCCAAAAACGATGAAGGACCATCGCCAACCGTAGTGTTGGCCGATGAGCCCCGCAAAGAACCCGCCGGCGATGGTTCCGGCATAAACACTGGTCTGGTGAAAACTCATCGCGCGGGACCGGGTCTTCTTGTCGTGGAAATCACTCACGAGCGACATCGAGGCCGGAAAATAAAATGTCTCACCCAGACCTTCGGCTGCGCGAAAAATCAGCAAATGCGTGAAGTTTCTCGAGAGCGCCGTGGCCATGCAGATGACGCTCCAGATATGGAGGCCGAACAAGATGGCCGTCTTGCGCGAACTGCGATCCACGATCATTCCCGCGAGCGGTGCGGCGAGACCATAGAGCCAGGAAAACGCGGAGCCAAGCGTGCCGAGCTGCGTATTGGTTAGATTCATTTCCTCTTTGATGAGGGGAAAGACTGACGCAAGGGCGATACGATCCGCGTAGTTGAAGAACGCGATGAACCACAGCATCGCGATGACGTACCACTTGTAATTCTGGCTGACCCGGATGGAGGGATCGGCGAGCATGAACGGCAGATCCGGGGCCGCATTTACGTCGCGTTGCACCGCCATCATCGCCTCCAAATGACACTATTCCGCGAAAGGCGTACACTATGGCGAATTCAAACCACTTGAGTCGAATTACCGATCGCCAATGAAAGTCGTCATGCCATACATCTGCGGTGGATTTGCCGCCGTCGTTTTCGCGGTCGGTCTGGTTATCCATGTATCCAGCTTTATCACCAATCCGCCCCAACCAGATTCTAGACTTTCCATTCTTATGGCGATGGCATCCTTGGTTGCCTTTGGAACGTTTGTAGTCATAATCGCCGAGCGTTCAGCTCAAGATGCCGCAGTGGAATCCAAATGGACGCTGCGCTCATGGTTCAGGCGCGCGAGGAAACCGGCTGTATTTCAACAGATTCGGGAAGCAACTCCACGTGTAGCCCGTGTCGCCGTGACCGCCACCATGGTCTATGTGTTCGGAAATTTTTTCTGGTGCATGTACGAGCTGCGAGAAGGGCAACCAACGATGGGATCGTCTGGTCCCCACCTGAACAACCACGGCGAATATGTGCGGCCGATCTCGATCGATGAGTACAGGAGACTGGTTGGCGTGGAAATGCGCCTCTTTTCCGGACATTGGATAATCTTCGCACTCGTGCCCGCAATCTATTTCTTCGTTACGGGACCGCGCATGCCACCCATGAATTCAAATTTGGCGGAACATGCCCCGCCTTCGTAAGCGGCCCCAGTCACTCGCTCACTTGATACAACCGGCCATCCTTGACCGAATAAAACAACGGCGCCACCGGAAGCGTCGGAAATCGCTCGCGCAGCCGGCGCACCTGGACCAGCGTTGACTTCACCGGATCGTCAATCGCGAACTTTTCAACATTGTCGTCGAAATGAACCTCGGCGTCGACGCGCATCCATCCGAGTGAGACAAGGCCGGAGACAAACTCCTCGCGGCGATCGCGAATGGTGATCATCCCGCAATCGTCATGGCCGAATACGGCGACAGCACGCACGCCGCCGACCGCAATCGCGAAGGAAATTTTGAACTGCACGCGATCGAGCCTTGCGCCGCCGGTGCGCAGAATGAACGCAAAGTTATCGGGCATTCGCATGTGTTTGCGGTTGTCCATGCACATGCCGATGAGCAGTTCGGCACGGGCATAGGCGCGGTGCGGCGCGGCGAGATTGTGGTAACGCAGGAGATCGCCGATGGCGGTGTCGCGCCACTGCGGCAGGATATCCTGCTCCGCGTTGACAGGGTGCAGTATTTCGTTCACGGGGCCTCCGATACGGGAATGAGAATGCCGGTTGGGGCGCTGGATAAACAAGCCGCTGCGGGATTTATTTCCCGACGAGGAGCCCGTCGACCGCGATCCGCAGCGTTTCGAGCGAGAAGGGTTTTTGCAGGAACCCGGCGTAGCCGTTGTGTTCGAGCTGGTTGCGCGTCTCGGCTTCGGTGAAACCGCTCATCAGCATTACGGGCAAGTCTGGCCGGCGCGCATGCAGTGCGCGCAGCACGTCGCCCCCGCCCATTTCAGGCATTGTGATGTCGAGAAGCACGGCGTCGATGCGGTCCTTGTGCCGATCGAACACATCGAGCGCCTGTCGGCCGTCCCCGGCAACGAGCGTGTCATGTCCAAATCGCTGCAGCGCGCGCACGAGGAAGTCGCGCACACGCGGTTCGTCGTCTACGATGAGAAAGGTGCCCGCACGGCCCGTGACGCGAGAGGTCTCGGGCGCCGGTTTGGCCGCGACCGGCTCCTGTCCGGTCGCCGCTGGGAAGATGACCCGGAACGTGGTACCGCGGCCGACCGAACTGGTGACGCGCAAACCGCCGTGGTGCCCGCGGATGATCCCGAGCGCGGCAGCGAGCCCGAGTCCGCGTCCCGTAAACTTGGTGCTGAAAAACGGATCGAAAATACGATCGAGAGTCGCCGCGTCCATGCCGCAGCCGGTGTCGCTCACTTCGAGGAATACGAAGAGGCCCGGGTGCGGCGGTTCGTGGGGCGCGTAGGCGCGCAGCGCTTCCTCGGTGTACTCCACGGTGCCCGATCGCAGCGTGATCGTGCCGGGCCTGTCGCCCAATGCGTCGGACGCGTTGGTGATCAAATTCATCACGACCTGCTGAATCTGCGCGGCGTCGGCGTCGATCGGCGGAGCCGTGTCGTCGAGTTCGAAACGGAGCGCGGCTTTCTTCGATAGGGTCACTTCGAGCAATTTCGAGAGCTCGCGAACCATCTCCCCCAACTGCACGCGTCGCACAACAAAGTTGCCCCGGCCGGAATACGCCAGCATCTGGTGAACCAGGTCGGACGCGCGGCGCGCAGCGACTTCGATCTGCTCGATGCTTTCCCTGACGGGCCCCGTCACGGGCGCATCCACGAGGGCAAGGTCGGCGTGGCCAAGAATACCCGCAAGCAGGTTGTTGAAATCGTGCGCGATCCCGCCCGTGAGCACGCCGAGGCTTTCCAGTTTCTGCGCATGCTGCATGCGGGCTTCGATGCGCCGGCGCTCTTCTTCGGCCTTTCGACGCTCAGTAATATCGCGGTCGATCGCGAGCACTTTGTTACCGCCGAGCGCGGGAATCGCCCGCGCAACGACGTCGACGGGAAACACCGAACCGTCTTTCCGGCGATGTTCCCCTTCAAAATAAATCGTCTCACCCTTGCGCATCCTGTGGATGCGCTCGGCAGCATGCTGGGCCGTGTCCAGCGTATCGAGCTTGGTAATGGGAATGCCCACGATCTCTTCAAGACGCATCCCGTGCATGCGTGCGGCGGCGGGGTTGGCGTACAGAATACGCCCGGGCGTCTGCGGGTCGTCGAGATCGAGCAGCAGCAAACTGTCCGGCATTTGCTCGGCGAATGCGCGAAAGAGAGCTTCACTCTCGCGCAGCGAGTTCTCCACGCGCTTGAGGTCGGACACGTCCTGCACGGCTCCAACGACACGGACCACACGGCCGTTCTCGACCACAGTCTCGGCACTGACGTGTACCCATACGCGGCGGCCTTGGGCGTTGACGAGCTCGGCCTCGAAACTGAAGGGTGCCTGATCGATGACGGCCCGCGCACCGCGCTCGTGGATCATCGGCTGGTCCTCGGGACCAAAATGCGAGAGCAGCATGTCCCAAGTCATGTGAACGTCAGGACCCAGCCCGTATATGCTCCGCACCTCATCAGAGCAGGCGATCTCCCCCGCATCGACATCGAATTCCCAGCCGCCGATCTTCGCCATGTCCTGCGTGCGACGGAGCATGTCCTGATGCTTGCGCAGCATTTCCTCGGTGCGTTTGCGTTCGGTAGTGTCGACACAGAGGGTCACGCGCGGGTAGAGCGCATAGGGATACAAGCGGCTCACCATCACGTTGGCCCAGTGCGGCTTCCCGTCGGGATAGCGCAGACAGACATCGTCCAACACAACCGGTTTGATATCTTCCCCTTGCTCATCAAGTTGGCGCAATGCGTCGAGTATGCGGTGCCCTTCGGTTTCGGTGAAGAAGAAATTTGCCAGGCCTTCACGGTTCAAGCCCTCTGCTTCGGAATCGTCCTGCTGGCCGAAAATTCGAAGCATTGCTTCGTTTATGAAGGTGTACCGGGTGCCGTCATGCAGCGCGATGCCCACCAGCGCACTCTCCGCGATGCGGCGGAATTTCTCCTCGCTCTGCCGCAGCGCTTCTTCAGCGCGCCGGCGGGCCGTTGTTTCGGCGCAAATGAACAGCCGCGGGAAAGGCTTGTCCGGAAAAAGCCGGCTGACCGTAAGCCGCGCCCAGCGATCCGTGCCGTCCCGGTGGCGCAGGCGAATATCATCGAAAATAGCTGGGTCGGTGGATCCATCCGCCGTGTCCAGGCGGCTCAACGCGGCGATCATCGTGTCGTGCGGACCCTCGCCCGCGAGCAGCCGCATGAGTTTTTCGCGGCCCAGGCCGGAGAGTTCTTCGGGGGTGTACCCGATGAATGCAACCATCGCGTCATTCGAAAACGTGAACCGGTCGCCATCGAACAAGGCAATTCCGACGAGCGCGGTCTCCGCGACACGCCGGAATTTTTCCTCGCTCTCCGCCCGGGCCTGCTGTGCACGCATGCGTTCGGTCGTATCCACACTGACGGTAAGCCGCGGATAAGGACGATCGGGAAACAAGCGGCCAAAAAAGAGCGTGGCCCAGCGTAGCGATCCATCGCGATGGATGAGACAGACATCTTCCAACGCCTCCGTGTCCACAAAGCCGGCCGCGTCCATCCGCTGGAAGGCCTCGGTGATGCGCGGGATATCGTGCGCCGCGATGGATATCTTGGCCTGTTCCATCCAGGTCATTCCGTCGAAGTCTTCCGGTGAATAGCCGAGCAGGCGCCGAGAGGCCTCGTTCAAGTACGTGTACCGGGTTTCGTCGTGGATGGCGATGCCCACAAGGGCGCTGTCTGCGATGCGGCGAAACTTTTCTTCGCTTGCGCGCAGCGCCTCCTGCGCGCGCTTGGATTCAGTGATGTCCTCCTGCACGCAAACGCCGAAAGCGTTCCCGGCGCCGTCGAGGCGAGACAACCGCGCGCGGGTCCAGAAGTCGCTGCCGTCCTTCCGGCGATTTCTGAACTCGCCAATCCAGGTGCCGTGTTCGCGGAGGGCGGCGACAATCGTGTCGGAACGGCGGCCAAATTGGGAGGACGGCAGATGGTTTAGGATCGAGACGTTTTTTCCGATCAATTCGCCCGGCGCATAGCCAAACATCGCGTCGAAGGCGGCATTTGAATACAGAATAGTACCGTCCTCGTCTGTCGTATTCACACCCTCGGTCATGCTCATGAGGACCTTGGAATGCGTGCGGATCGTTTCTTCATTTTTCTTGATCAACGTAATGTCGGTCAGCGTACCGACGAAACCAGTGATGCGGCCCGTGATGTCGCGTTCCGGCACGCCGCGATCGAGCACCCACACCACTTCGCCGTCCGGATGCACGAACCGGTACTCGCGGTGATCTGGAAGGATCTCCTCGGTCACACGCCGCCACGCTGCCGTCACCGCATCGCGATCGTCTGGATGAATCGCTTTGAGCCAGCGCCGCAGATCTATCGGGCCCGAATCGATCCCCGTGATGCGCGCGGATTCCTGGTTGCCAAACGTTACGCGGCCTTCCGTGTCCAGACGGAAAATACCCGTCGGCGAAGCCGCCATGATCGCGGCAAGCTGCGCGTCGCTGGCATGCACCGCTTCCTCGGCCACCCGGCGCTTGGTGACGTCCACCATCACGCCGCGCAACTTGACGGGTTTGCCTGCTTCGTCCTTGACGACGCGGACCATGTCGTCTATCCAGACGACCGCTCCAGACGCGCTGTTTGCGCGATAATCCAGCCGGTGATCCTCACCGTGTTCGGTCGCTTCCTGGCACGCACGGATGGCCTTGTCACGATCCTCAGGATGTAACAAGACATCTGGAAAAAAATTCACCTCCAGCCATTTTTCGATCGGATACCCAAGCATCGGTACCGCGAAAGAACTAACGTACGTGAATCGGCCCTGCGGCGTGGCTTCCCAGATTATCGCATCGACATCGCCCAGGATATCTCCCAGACGGGACTCACTCTCACGCAAGGCTTCGCCTTGTCCGCGCACCAGCGCCAATAGCCGACGCCGAGACATAAACAACACCAGACCCAGCAGCAGCCCGCCCAATGCGACGGTTCCGACCGTCACCGTGAACACGCGCCGCGAAACGCTCGCTTCCTCCAGCGGGCCAAACCAGTGAGCGTAGGCCAGGTCGAAGGCGCCGTCGTGGCGCATGCTGTGCAGCGCCGGCGCGAGCAACGCCTCCAGGTCGGGCCGCGCCTGGCTCCGCATCAGCGCGATACGCTGGTGCATGTGCATGTCGCGCGAAGGGACCTCCACGATCGAGTCCGCCTCCAAGCGCCGGATCGCGTCCAGGGCCCCCATCTCGTTCGCGAATAGAGAATCGTAAGCGCCGGAAGCCAGAAGCAGCACCGCCTCATCAATGGTCGGTACCGTGTGAATCGTGATCGCGCCGTCGTCGAGCAGGTTGTGGTGCGCCTCACTGCCTTCGACAGCGATGATCTCGCCCAGTTCCGTCGCTTCAATTTCATGATCGTTCGATGGCTCACTGCGACGAAACACAGCCGAGTGCAGTGTCAGATAACTGCGCTCGAATCGGACGTAGCCGCTGCCCAACTCATCCGAAAGCAGCCATGACACCAGCGGAACCTTGTCCGGATTCAGCGCGTGCAGCGCCTGCACATCGGGCACGAGGACGAACTCGATGCGCACGCTCATGCGGCGCGCTGCCTCGGCTAGAAAGTCAATCACGAACCCGGACAGCCGACCGTCAGCGTCGCGCTCGAGCAGCGGCGGCAGGATCGGTCCAACACCGATCGTGACGGGTTGGTTCGCATGCACCCCGTCGTCCGCAGTCTGTGCGTGACAGAAAGGAGAAATCGCGAGAAACACCGCCGGGAGGAATACAAATCGCTTCATGTAACGGAATACGTGCAACGAAATTGCCCCCGGAATCCCCGAAAATTCGCACGCGAGACACGCGATGAGCCTGAGACGGCGCGCAAACCTAGACGATTATATAAGGAGGAAACGCGGTCTCGCCACTATGAGCGCTCCAAGACGGTGCAGGAATGCTGCCGGGCCGAACTTTGACTCAATGCGCGGCGGGCGGCGATTCGATGGTTTCGGTCGCTGCCGATCGCGCCTCTACACTGAACTCCGGCCGACGGAGGCTGCGGATCGCGACAAACACGGACAAGGCCACAAGCACTGACCCGAAGTAAAACGCCGCGCCGGGAACATGCACAGGAGCAGCATCGGAAATGAAGTAGCCGAAAAGATGTGTCGCAACGATTGGCCCAATGATGCCCGTGAGACTCTGAAGACTCGTGAGCGCGCCTTGCACGCTGCCCTGCTCGTTCAGCGGAATCTGATGGCTAATGAGCGCCTGAAGCGCAGGCATCGCCACACCGGCAATGCTGCCGAGGAGGATGATGCAGTAGAACATCCATCCCTGGTTGGCGAGACCATACAGCAAGTAGCAGCAGCAACTGATCGCCATGCCGAAGACCAGTGCGCGGCGCTCGCCGACTTTTGAAATGACCTTACCCGTAAGACCGCCCTGCACAACGATCGCAGTAAGCCCGACGAGCGCCAGCGAAAGACCGTTTTCAAACGCGGTCCAATTGAACCGGTACTCCGTATAGAGCACCCAGGTGCTCGGGAAGGCCTGGTGCGCAAGGCTGGCCAGCACGAGTGTGGCCGTAAGGCCGAGCACAACGGGGAACTTCCCCAACACACTCAATGTCGCAAACGGGTTCGTGCGGCGCCAGTCGAATGCGCGGCGGCGCTCACGCGGGTGCGACTCAGGCAACACGAAAAATCCATAGAGCCAATTCAGCAGCACGAGACACGCGGACGCGATAAATGGCATGCGCAGGCCGTAATGCGCAAGCAAACCGCCGGCCGCCGGGCCGAGGATGAACCCGACGCCGAAGCACGCGCCGACCAGGCCGAAATTTTTCGCGCGGGACTCCGGCGGACTCACGTCGGCGATGTACGCATAGACCGCGGTAATGTTCGCGCCCGTGATCCCAGAGATCACACGGCCCACAAACAGCCAGGCAAGCGTCGGTGCGAAGGCCATCAGGAGATAGTCGAGACCCGCGCCAAGCAGCGAAACGAGAATCACGGGCCGACGTCCGAAGGCATCGCTGAGATTGCCAATCATGGGGGAAAAAATGAATTGCATCAGCGCATAGGTGGCGACGAACCAGCCGTAGGTCGCGGAACCCTCGGCTATCGTTCCGCCGCGCATTTCGGTGACCAGCGCAGGAAGCACAGGCACGATAACGCCGATGCCGAGCATGTCGAGCAGCACCGTAATGAGAATGAAGGGCATCCCGGCCCGAACCGAACGCATATCGAAACTCCCGGCGAAACGCGTAGTCTAAAGGGAAACCGCCCCAAATCAAACCATGAATCCCAAACGGCGCGGGTATACTGGTCGAATGAACGCAGGACAAATCAAGGTGCAGCGAATAAAACTCGTGCCCGCAGGAGCTGCCGGGTATCTCACTCTCGCCATTGTGGTGTTCGCACTCCGGCGGCCGGAGTACTCCCATCTCCGGAGTACCATAAGCGAACTCGGTGAGTTCGGAGCCCCCGATTCACACCTGGTGAGCTTGGGCGTATTCTTCCCTGTCGGACTTGCGATGGCCACCTTTTCCATTTTCATTTGGAAAGCGCCGCGCGAGAAGCCGGGTGGCCGATCTGCGGCTGCCCTCGCGATGTGCGTCGCCGTGGGATATCTCGTCGCGGCATTCTTTCCTTGCGATCCCGGGTCTCCCCTCTCGGGCACTGCACGCCAAGCAATCCACAACTGGGGCGGCGCGATCGAATACTTCGGCGGTGCCATTGCGCTGTTCTCCCTCGCACGCGCTCAAAAGCAATTCCGGTGGGTCTTCGCCGCCGCCGGCCTCATTACCCTGACGGTTGCCTTCGTGATCTCCGCGCCGGATCTCGCCGAGGTGCGCGGGTTGCTTCAACGCATCGCCGAGGCCTCGCTCTTTGGTTCGGTCTTCCTCGCCACCGGGCTGAACACTCCGGCAAAGCCACGCGAGGGCTGACGAACAATGTCGCTATGGGCATGGGCAATCGTCGCGGGGGTAGCTGCCTTCGTCGCACTGAGTCTCTTCTGGCGCTACGGCGCGCGCAAGACTTCGGCCCCGTGCCCGACCTGGCTGGCGTGGATGCTCGAACCGGGCACGGAGGACAAACCCTTCGGGCGCAGCCGTGCGATTGAACAACTTACGCTTGCGCCGGGAATGCGCGTGGCGGATGTCGGCTGCGGGCCGGGCCGCCTGACGCTGCCGCTCGCACGCGCGGTCGGCCCGACGGGCGAAGTGGTCGCGCTCGATATCCAGCAGGGCATGCTCGATCGCATGACGAAGCGTATCGAGAAGGCGGGTCTCACGAACGTGCGCGCGACCCTCGGCGGCGCGGGCGACGGAAAATTGCCGAAGGACTACTTCGACCGTGCAGCACTCTCGACCGTCCTTGGCGAAATCCCCGATCGCGAACGCGCGCTGCGCGAAATCTGCGACGCGCTTAAACCGGGCGGTTATCTCGTCGTCGCCGAAGTCTTCGGCGATCCGCACTACCAGTTCAAGAAAAAAGTCATCGAAATGGCGACACGCGCAGGCCTGCGGCCGGGCGAAGTGGCCGGTGGCTTCTTCGCATATACGATGCGTCTGTATAAATAAAATTGAGCCCTGCAGGCCATGAACGGCACGGGCTATCGAAAGTTCTCGGTAGGTGCGCGCGGGATCGCCTCGTCCCACGCGTCCGGGTGCATGAAAGTGTGAAGCAGCGGACTCGTTATGAACGTGGTCACGAGCGCCATGATCACGAGCATGGTAAAGAGCGTGGGCGTGATGACGCCCAAATCGAGGCCGATGTTCAGCACGATGAGCTCGACCAGTCCCCGGGTGTTCATCAGCACGCCGAGCGCAGAGGAGCCGCGCCAGGACAGACCCGTCAGCCGCGCAGAGATAAGCGTGCCGCCAAACTTCCCCGCGCACGCCACCGCAATGATCCCGGCGCAGAGCAGCCAGTTTTCGAGACCGCTGATGAGCCCGATATGTGTCCGCAGACCGGTGAACGCGAAGAATGCCGGTAGCAGCAGCACGGCGACGAGGTCCTCCGTGCGCCGGCGAATCTCCGCGGCGACGCGGCTGTTGTGCGGGACGACCGTCCCCAGCAGGAACGCGCCAAAGAGCGCATGAATGCCGATGAACTCCGTGGCGAGCGCGGAGAGGAGCATCGCGACGAGGATGACCGCAAGGCTGCTGCGGCTCAGGCCCGGCGAAGATTCGATTCGCGGCAGCCAGCGGCGCAGGAGCGGAGCAACCAGCAGAAACACGGCGGCCACGAACACGATGGTGAGCACGAGCGAGAGCGCTGCGGCCTCCGGCCGGCCGTGCGCGATCCCGACAACGAACGCGAGCAGGCACCACGCGGTCGCGTCGCCGAAGGCCGCGCAGGTGAGCGCAAGTGCACCGAGCCGGGTTTTTTGCACACGCGCGCCGGTGAGGATGCGCGCGAGCACGGGAAAGGCCGTGACGGAGAGCGACACTCCGATAAAAAGCGCGAATACGGTGAACGAGATGCCGGCGCCTGCCATCGAATCGTATAGCGGCAGAGCGAGGGCCGCACCGAACACGAAGGGCAGGGCGATGCCCGCGTGCGAAATGAACAGCGTCGCGCGGCCGCTCTCGCGCAGATATCCGAGATCGAGCTCCAGTCCGACAAGAAACATGAACAGAATCACGCCGAGCTGCGCGATTACGCCGAGGATTGGCACGACATCCGCCGGAAGCAGATACGCGGCGGCCTCCGGCGAGATCCGGCCCAGCAGTGAAGGCCCGAGCAAAATTCCACCGACGACTTCACCAATAACAGATGGCTGGCCGAAACGGCGAAAGAGCAGACCCGTCACGCGGGTGACGATGATGATCACCGCGATCGCAAGAAGAACATGGAGCAAGATGTCCGCCGGCGCGACCCCGGGCACGATGGGTGAGGGTTCGACTGCCGCGGGATCCCGCGCGCCGTTCTCCCCCGCGGCGCGAATCAGGGCAAACGCGATCCCTGCGCCGGCAATCATCGCGGCATAACCTATAAACGACATGGGGCCCTGCTTCACTCTTTTGCTCCTCATCGATGGGAGAATCCACCCTAACGCGGGCTGCCCAGGCGGCGTGCGGCGCGCCAGATTTTGCGCAGCGGCCCGATCTGTCGCAATTTTGGGCGCAGATGCAGCTCCGTCCACTCGCGCACAGCCGCGCGCGCGCCGTGGTCCTCAAGCGCGTCCGCCGTGCGGTATCGATCGGGCCACTTCGTCAATGCGTGCAACGCGCGCACAACGCGATCGGTCGCGCCCGCACCGGGCTCAGTGAAAATGAATGTAAAAGGATCGTCGGCGGCGTCGCCGCGCGCAGGAATAACCGGTAACGGGCGTACTTCGCGCAACGCCGCACGCAACCCGTCGGTCGTATCGCACTTTTGAACAAGTCCCGATTCATCTTCGCGCAGGGTCCGTTCCTTTTCATAAAAGGGATCGAAATAGATCACCGGCCGGCCCGTGAGCAGCGCCTCATACGGCAGCGAGCTATCGCGCGAGACCAGCACGCTGCATGCTGCAAGCTGATCGCGCACTTTGTATGCGCCGGAGGGCATGACGTTCGGATACGCCGAGAGATCTGTGTCGTCCCGCGGATGCTTCGTGATCCGGAAATCGAGATTGAGATCGCGCATCACGCTGATTGCTTGTTCCATCCACGCCGGGCCACGTTCACCCCCGATCCCGAGAATGAAGTTGCAGTTAATCAGTACCAACGGCTTGTCATGCACAGGTAATAGTGCGGGAGCGTATCCATCGAATCGTGGATTGCCGGTCAAAAAACTGACTTCGCGCGAAAGATAGCGCAGCGCCTGCGGTCCCGAGAGGCACACCGAATCCGCCCAACGCATGCGGTGCGGTGCGCCATCGAAGTCCACGTTCACCGCCTCCTGAAGACTCAGCGTAGGCATGCTCGCGCGGCGGCAACGGCGAATGAATTCCCGCCGCACGACGCTCCAATCACTCCCGAGAAGCGCGGCGTCCGCCTGCGGAAGACGTCCGCCAGGAACGTTACGCTCAAAGTCGAGCTTCTCGAACTCTAACGAGCGGATCGCCGTGTCGTCTTGATCGGGATGCACAATGAACGTCGCCCGGCGACACCGCTTCGCCACCGGAGCCAGGGTCTTCACGTCCGTGTCCGTGGCGGCGAAGAAAAGTACATGCGCATCGAGCCGCACACCGACTTCCAGCACTTCAGCATGCCCTACGCGAAACACAGGGCCGGCGTCCGACGTTTCACATTCGATCCCCGGCCCGGCAATCACCTCGCGTGCGACGCGCGTGAACAGCGCAGCCTCGTATCCACGGCGATCGAGGAGCACGAGCGCGGAACGGCCTGCGGGACGCGCGTCGCCCGGAGCCAGCAACGTGAGCGAATCAAGCACCGGCGCCGGCCTCGGCGTACAACGCGAGATCGCTCGTCGCGGCGTCGCCCCCGAGCGCGACGATGGCCTCGATGCTGTGCCCGGCATCCCGCAGCGGACGCATAATGTCGCGGCGCAAATCGGGCACGTAGTACCGCAGGAATGCACCCTGCCCGCGGATTTCCATCCGTTCCGAAGCGCCCGCAACCAACAGGGCCTCGCCCGGAGTCAGCGCGCGTTCGCAATCCTCCACCGCAATCGTCAACCGGCCCTCAAGACCCAGGCACAACTGAAATGATTCGCCACCGATTTCAAAAAAAGTGCCGCCGGAAACCGAAACATGCTCCGCCGCGAAATACCGGCACGCCGCCAGCACGTTTACACGTGCGCCGGGAACTTCATGCCCCAGCGGTTTCGCCGCGCCGGAATGCCGCGACCCGAAACGAATCACCTGCATCGCCTTGTCGATATGCAGTTCGCGCGGGGTGCCATCCGGTTGCGTGCGGCCCCAGTCGTCGATGCGGTAGGTCAAGTCGCTGTTCTGCTGAATTTCCGCCAGCAGACACCCGCCGCCGATCGCGTGCACTGTCCCCGCCGGCACGAACACCGCCGTGTCCGATTGCGCCTCAATCCGCGTGAGCAAGTCCGCCAACCGCCCCACGCGCCGCGCGGATTCGAAGCGCGCAGCATCGACCTCTTGCGGCAGGCCACAATAAATCACGCTCTCCGGCCGGCCCTCCAGGAGGTACCACATCTCTGTCTTGCCGACGTCCGGCTCGCCCAATCGCACAGCGTCGGCATCGTCCGGATGGACCTGAATCGAGAGTTCCTCACCCGCGTCCAGCAACTTGAGCAGTAGCGGAAACCGGCCGTGCACCGTCAATCGCGCGCGTGTGCCCAAGATTGCGGGCGCGTCCTTTTCGATTAGCTGACGCAACGTAAGCCCCGCATGCGGCCCGTCCTTCACGACGCTCTCCTGCTGCGCATGATCGGACACAAGCCACGCCTCGCCCACGGGCTTGCCCGTCGGCGTTGGCTTTCCAAACACCTCGCGCAGGCGCGTGCCGCCCCACATCCGCGGCACGTACGCCTCCTCAAATGCCAGTATCGGTGTCACGCAGCGGCTCCCGGCCTCATGCTACACTCCAGCGGCACGCGGTGTCGTCCGGCGATGATTGCGCATACAGCACTTCGAGAATCCATCCCACATCCTTGGCTTCGGGCGAACTCCCATTTTGCGCGGTGGACGCGCCCGCCGCAACTGGCCTCAACCGCCGGCGCGCCGTGCTAGGAATCCGGTAGCGTGCGCATCCTGCAAATCAACAAGTTTTTCTGGCTCTCCGGCGGCGTGGAGAGCTACATGTTCGACCTCTCCGCCCTGCTCGCGTCGCACGGCCACGAGGTCCTCCATTTCTCCATGGCGGACCCACGGAACCGCCCGAGCCCGCAGGCGGGGTACTTCGCGGACCACCTCGACTATCGCGGGATCGGCCTCGCCAGCGGACTCCGCCGCGCCGGCCGCATCCTCGGCGGCACGATCTATTCCTTCGAGTCCCGTGAGAAACTCCGCAGGCTCCTGCGTGACCTCCGGCCGGATGTCGCGCATGTGCACCTCGTCGATCATCATCTCTCGCCGTCCGTGCTCCACGCGCTCCGCGACGAATCTGTGCCCGTGGTACAGACCGCGCACGACTACAAGCTCGTCTGCCCGAACTATCAACTCTACATCCCGCGCACGGGACAGGTTTGCGAGCGCTGCCTGTCGGGAAACTTTTACCATTGCGCAGTCCATCGCTGCCTTAAGAATTCATTCCCCGGCAGCACGCTCGCCGCGGGAGCGAAATATTTTCACCAAGCGACGCAAATCTTCGAACGCAATATCCATTCATTTCTCTACGCGACGGACTTCGTCCGCACCAAGCTCGAGCAGGGCGGCATGCCCGCCGAAAAACTCCGTCACGTGCCGCTCTACATCGATCTCAATCGCTTTCGCATGCCGCGCACGCGCGGCGACTACATCGTCTACGCAGGCCGTCTCTCGCCGGAAAAAGGCTTGGTGACTTTACTAAAAGCCATGCACCTGTTACCCGGCGTGACACTGCGCCTCGCGGGCGATGGGGCGTTTCGCGCCGCACTCGAAGCGCAAGCGCGCGATCTCGGCTTAAGCAATGTCGAGTTCACCGGTTTCCTTTCGGGCGATGCCTATGCGCAGCAACTCGCGGCCGCGCGGCTGCTCGTGCTGCCGAGCGAATGCTACGAGACCTGCGGCCTGGTGATCTGGGAAGCGAACGCACTCGGCGTGCCGGCCGTCGGCGCGCGCATCGGGGGTATTCCTGAGTCGATTGCCGACGGCGAGACCGGCCTGCTCTTCGAATCGGGGAACCCCGCCGATCTCGCCAAAAAAATACAAAGCCTCCTCGACGATCCCGAACGCGCGGACGCGATGGGCGCGCGCGGACGCGAACGCGTACAGGCGAACTGCGCTGCGCACCACGATCGCATCCTGGCTGCCTACACCGATGCTATACAGGAAGCGCAGGCATGAGAATCGCCATGATCGGCATCCGCGGCGTGCCCGCGCAGTACGGCGGCCTCGAGACCTGCGGCGAGGAAGTTGGCAAACGCCTCGTGCAGCGCGGGCATGAGGTCATCGTCTATTGCCGCCCCGGCTATTGGGACGACACGGCGGCCGAATATGAAGGCATCCAGCGTATCGTCCTGCCGAGCCTGAAAACCAAAATCACGGACACCTACAGCCACAGCCTGCTGAGCATGATTCACGTCCTGCGAAAAAAACCGGATGTAATCCTCGCGTTCAATCCGAGCATCGCGAGCCTGTGTATCATTCCCAAAATCTTCGGACTCCCAGTCGCGCTCAACCCGAATGGTTTTGACTGGCGCCGCGAAAAATGGGGCGCGTTCGCTCGCAGCTTCATCTACGGCTCGGCCTGGCTCTGCACCAAGGTCGTCGATCAGATGATCATCGACGCCGTCTCCGTCTGTGACTATTTCAACCAAACCTTCCATTGCACGCCGCCGGCCATCTACATCCCCAACGGTGCCGTCCCGGAAACGCCCGGCGAATCGGACGTATCGGAAAAAGACCAACTCGCGATCCTGGAACGCTATGGCGTTGAACGAAACAAATACCTCCTCTTCCTGAGCCGTCACGTGCCGGAGAACAGTTGTGAGTATCTGCTCGAAGCTTTTCGGGGTGTGGATACGGAAATGAAACTGCTCTTCGGCGGTTCGGGCGATTCGGCCTACGCCAAGAGCCTCATCGCGGTAAAGGACCCGAGAATTCTGTTCCCGGGCGGCATCTACGATCCCGTCCACGTAAAAGTCCTCCACCACAACTGCTACTTCGTCTTGCACGGAAACCAGCCGGGCGGTACGAGCCTGGGCCTGCTGAAGGCGCTCGGATTCGGCGCCTGCGCGATGACGCTCGACACGCCCGACAATGCCTACGCGATTCAGGACGCCGGCGTGAAGTATCAATTGTCCGTCGACGATATCCGCGAGAAAATGCGTGCGCTCCTGAATAACCCAGCCCAAGTCCAGACCTATCGAGCCAAGACTGTCCAGCGAATCCGCGAGGAATACCTCTGGGACGTGGTGACCGACAAGTACGAAGCCGCACTCACGCGGATCGTGAAGTTACGGTCCCGTACATAAAGCCCAGCAGGGGCAGGCCGTTCCGACCGTCCAGTTCGAGCAAAATCCCCCGAAATTCGGTATGATCCCGTCACCTTGGGGCCGTGGGCAATGGGCCGGCGGCGAAGCACGGAGAGGACACGCCGGCCATGACCCGCGGCACGCGCTACCTCGTCCGGATCGCGCCCATCATCCTGCTCGACATGCTGCTCGCTGCGGCCTGTTTCCTCGCGGCCTATTTCATTCGCCACCGGCCGCCAATCGAGGACCTGCAATCGACCTTCGCGCACCTGCGGGAGAACCAATGGTTCCGCCCCTACGTCGCCATCATCATCGCCGCGCCCTTCGTCCGCGTGTTCACCTACAACCTCTTCGGCGTCTACGAAGCGCGGATGCTCAACCGCCAGACTGCGCGCAACCTGGTGAATATCAGCCAGGCGGTCACCGTCGGTTCTGTACTGCTCATCGTCCTCTCGTTCATGTACCGCGGGCTCGTATCATTCCCCGAGTTCGACTATTCGCGCCTCATCTTCGCGATGGATTGGGTGTTGAACCTCGTCCTCGTCGCAGGTTCCCATTCCGCCCTCGCCGCGCTGCGCAATGAAATGCTCCGTCGCGGCATCGGCTACCGCCGCGTCGCCGTGCAGGGCGTCGGCGAGCGCGCGTCGGCATTCATGAGCGAGATGGGCGCCTACCCGGATCGCACGTATCGCGTTGTCGGCTATATCGCGGATCACCTGTCGTCGACCGCGCCTGCAGTCCGCGCCGCCGAGTTTCAGTATCTCGGTCCACCCTCGAAAATCCTCGACATTATTAATGAGCATCGTATCGACGAGGTCGTCGTGACGAATGCGTCCAGCCTGGGCTCGGACCTGATGGCCTTCGTCGAGGAATGCCACAAGCGCGACGTGGTCGTGAAACTGTCGCTGGATTTCTACGGCATCCTCATGCAAGGCCGGCGGCTCGAGGACATGGCCGGCCAGCCCGTCATCCAGGTCAACGAAATCGCGATCGAGGGCTTCGCGAAATATCTCAAGCGGACGGAGGACGTCGTCGTCTCAGTCCTCATGCTCGCGATCACCTCGCCGCTCTGGCTCATCCTCTCCTTCCTCATCAAGCGCGAGAGCCCTGGACCGGTCCTGCTTCATCAAAACCGCGTCGGCAAAAACGGCCGCACCTTCAAGATGTACAAGTTCCGCTCGATGTACGACGGGGCCGACGCAGATCTTGCGCGGGTCGCGCAGTTAAACGAGGCGGACGGTCACATCTTCAAAGTAAAAAACGACCCGCGCGTCACGCGCATTGGGCGATTCATCCGCAAGCGTTTTCTGGACGAACTGCCCCAGTTCGTCAACGTCCTCAAGGGCGAGATGAGCATCGTCGGCCCGCGTCCGCCGCTGCCGGAAGAAACCCGCCGTTACAGCGACCAGCACATGCGCCGCCTGAGCACGACACCGGGCATTACCGGCCTGTGGCAGGTCAATCGCGGCCACCGCTACTCCTTCGACGAGGTCCTCGCGTGGGACACGTACTACATCGAAAACTGGTCGCTCTGGCTCGACATCAAGATCATGATCAAGACCCTCTGGGTGATGTTCTCCGCGCGGGGCACGTGATGCCGGCCGCAACGCGCGCCACCGGATGGATCGTCGCAATCGCTGCGCTCCTGCTGCTCGCCGCGCAATTGATCTTCAGCACACGATCGCTGCAAGCCTCGTATTTCGCCGCACAGGGAGACGCCGCCCGGCGCGCCGGCGATGCGGAGGGCGCGCTCGATGCGTACCACCGCGCCAACCGGCTGCTGCCTTTCGATGCGAACCGGCTGCGAAGCGAGGCCTCGGCCGCGCGCGATGCACTCGATGCGGCGCAGGCGGTGCCGCTCTTTGCGGAGTCTCTGCGGCGCGGGCCCTATGTCCCGCTGACGCTCCTCGCCGCGGCGGAGAATTACGCCGAACTCCGGCGCTATGACGATGCGACCACCGTGCTCGACACAGCGATGTCCATCATCCCCGCGGACTGGCGCGTGCGGATTCTACGTGGGAAGATCCTGAATGAGCGCGGAGAATACGCCGCGGCCGAAAAGGAGCTTCGCGTGGCGGCGGAGGTGGCTTCGCCGCCGCAGGCCCGTGTGCACTACGAGTTGTCGCGCGCGTTTCATGGGCAGACCGAGTACGACGCCGCCCTCCGCGAGGCCGATCGCGCACTGCGGCTGCAGCCGTTCCCGCCGGAGTACCACTTGGCGCGCGCGAAGGCACTGATGGCGACCGATCGCGCGCCGGAGGCCTGCAACGATCTGGCCTTCGTGGTGCGTACCTATCGCACACAGCTTGAGCGCGGTGAAGATACGCTCGCTGCGCTCTTCGAAGCGGGGGACCTGTATGCGCTGGCGCTGCTGGCCGATGGTCGGTTCGACGAAGCGGAAGCGACCTTCGCCGATCTCTACACGCGGTGCACGCCGCCACAGATCGATTTGCTTGCTGTGCACCTGCACCAGATCGCGGGGGAAATGTACGACCCTTTTCCGAACCCGTCCCTCTTCGCCTTCGCGCTGGATTTGCTGGTGCAAACGCAGCGCACCGCGGAGTTCGAGAAGACGCTCGCTTCGGCCCGCATGCTGTATCCAGAATCGGAAATGGGACTGCTCATCCCGCCGCGGGCGCGGGCCCTCACGCGGGCCGGTGATGCGGAAGGCGCCATTGCGTTACTCGCCACAGCACCCTTCGGCGTGGCCGACTCCGCGCCCTATCGCCTCGCGCTGGCTGAGGCCCATGCAGTCGCGGGACGGCCCGCGGCGGCGCGCACCGAATACGCGATGATACTGGGCATGGAGAATCTCTCGCCCGTCATCCGCAAGCAGGCCGAGGTGGTACTCGCCGCGATCCCCACTCAGTAGACGTGTTTTTCGAATTCCTGCCCGCAGTACATGCACTTCCAATGCCTCGAAGACGCCACGCGCTTGCACGAAGGACAGCGTAACGGCACCGGAGTGATTTTCTTGTCTTCGACACCATCGCGCAAATCGATCGCCTTCACGCGCCGATCGAGTTCTTCGTCGGTAATCTTGAACGCGTCGCGAACGAGTTCCCACAGTGCGCGATTCTCCAACTCAAGCCGGTCCACGCGCCGCTCAAGTTCGTCCACCTTCGTGCGGGTAATGTGGTCGGCGGGATTCGGCCCGAATGGACCTCCAGCATTTGGCCGATAACCGCTAATCATGCCCATAAATAGGCCCTCCTACACCGCGCGAACTCTCGATAGGGCTGGATTGTATAGTAGAGAACAGGACGAGGGATAGCGTCGATGAACTCGCGGCACGAGCGGTTGCTGGACCTGCTCGCCAGCCTCATTGCATGGTTCGTTGTAGGGTTTTCTGTGGCGGCGTTTCTATTTATCGCCTTCGGAGTCAGAATTCTGCGGCCAGCATGGCATCACGTCTCCGCATGGGAATTCCTGATTGGCTGCGGAGTGATCGGATTCGCTGTTGCACTGTTCACAATGCGCAGAGACCCTGGGCTCAAGTAACCACACCACAGATCACCGCAGACACAGGACATCGGTGCGACGTCTAATCCGGTGTCGATCTCTAGCTATTGCGGTGGCGCTACCGGAGCAGGTACCGGCTCCGCTGCGGCCGGTGTCGCTTCAGCTGCAGGTTCGGGCGCGGGCGCAGGCGTGAGCGTGGCAAAATCGACGAGCACGCTGTCGATCTGCGGCTTGCCGACCAAGTACGCCGCCGTAACGCCCGGCTTCGTCACGATATGTTTGCCGGATTGCTCGCCCTCGACCGTGACCGAATGCTCCGTGCCGTCCGCCAGCGTAAATGCGACCGTGCCAACGACGCCGCCCTGCACGCGCGCTTCCGCGAAGTCGAAGTCGTCTGCCGTCAGTCCGGCGATCGCGCCTACCAGTTCATCGACTTTCCCATCGTCCGCCGGTTCCAGCGCGGCATCGCCCAGTGCAATTTGCCAGCCTGTGTCATCCGCGTTGCGCTCGATGCGCGCGGTCTGATCGCCTTTTGTGACCGTCACTTTGCGAATCGCCGTCGAGTCCGTCTCGAAAAGTTTTGTCTGGAATAATTTCCCGTATGGCGCAAAGATCGCCGCCGTATCGGCCTCGGACATCACCAGCACATGCTCGCGGCCATCGAGCCGAGCATAGCGGCCTTCTGTGGGCGACACACCGCCCAGCATGATCGTGTGCTCGATCTTCGGTCCTTTGAACATTACGCGATCGGGCGAACCATCAAAACCTTTATCGTTCGCCGAATCGGCATAGTCCTCGGCCTTCCACGAAATCAGCGTGCGCACCAGATTGTCGATCTCGGCCGTCTGCACGGGCAGATCCGTCTTCGGCTCAACCAGCTTCCACGCCTCGCCTTCGCGCGCGAGTTTCGTTGCGTGACCGCCCGATATGTATTCGATTGTGTCTACTTCGGCCTTGTCGACCAGCACGCCGGGCAGCTCGAAAAATTCGCCGCCCTTGTAGAAAATCTGCTCGAAATCGAAGGCGCTAATCTTGTAAATCAAATCACCTTCGCGTCCGGCCACGCGCAGATACGCGTAGGTGTCGCCTGCGGGACGGCCCGCTTCGATAATCACCGGGGCGGTCTCGCCTTCGATCGTCACCGTCGCGCGATACTTCGGCGCATCAAGCCCGTACTCAGCCTTCTTTGCCGGATCTTCGATGCCGGTCGCATTGATCCGCGAAAGCCGCCGTGCGAGGTTCGCCCCGGAATTCGTGTTGAACTCCGTCCCCGGTCCGCCCTTCGCCACGGCCCATTCAAAGGTCTTCGGTGCGTCGGCCGGTTTCGCGGCGTCCTCTGCCGGCTTGTCCGCGGCAGGCGCATCCGCAGGCGCGGCCTCCTCCGGCTTCGCTGCCTCGGCCGGCTTCTCGCGCAACTCGAATTGAATCTCTTTGTCGGGATACGCCAGCGTGACTGCTTTGATCTTCTCGCTCGGCGTCTCGAACACGGTCTTGTCGAGCCACACGTCCGGCTCCGGCGCATCGCCCATTTCAAGCGTGTAGATCCCCGCTTCGCGGCGCAGGCTCACGTTGATCTGGAACACGTCGTCGCTGTCCGCCGATCGTACAAAGGCCAGACCAAAATCAGGCGATTTCCCGTTGATCAGATGAAAACTTGGCTCGGTCGCGCCCGCAGCAAAACCAAACACATGAAAACCGCCCGCATCGTCCAGGCTGTATTCCTTCAACCCGTCGCCGGACACCGTCGCGCGAAACTCGCCCTGCAATTCCGACAACGTCGTAAGAAATTTTTCGATCTTGTCTTTCGCTACCGGTGCACCCCAGCGCGACGTAAGTTTCCATTTCTCTCCGCTACTATCGCGCTCCAGCACGAGCTTTTCCTCGGGCTTCGCCCCGGCGTACATCTCGATCTTTGCAATCTCTGCCTTGTCGAGCCCATCAGGCAGTAGCGTCTTGAGCGAATACTGTTCTTCGATGCGTGCGGGCTGGCTCTTGGATTTCTGGTACGCCACCAGACCCACGAACACGGCCAGGATCACGGCCAGGAGAAGCAGTTGTTTTGGTTTCATGTCGTTCGTCCTTCGATCAATCGGCGTGTGCCGCGTTGTTGACCCGGAAAACCGTCAGCGCCGCGCCGGCGAATGCGCCATCGTGTACGCGTCGCGCGAGCGCCGGCGAATCACCGCCACCGCGATCCCGACGCCGGCGATAATCACCGTCGCCAGGCCGTAGTTCACGACCTTCCAGAAACTGCGCTCGCCCGGCCGCGGCATATTGATCAGGCGGTCCATCGGCTTCTTGCCACGCACGTCCACGAGGTCGTCGCCCAGCGTAATCGCGTCGACGCTGTTCATGAACAAATCGAGATTGCCCGACTGCAGAAAGTTCTTGCGGAACATCTCCGAGCAGCCCAACAACACCAGCTTGCCCGGCGCCGGCGTAACCTCGCCCGCGGGCGCGTCGTCCGGCGGCGGGGGCGGCGGGAACTGGCCCGGCTGCGGCTCGGCCACCGGCCACGCAGGGCGCTCTTTGCCCGCGAAGGCATCGGGGAATTGCCCCGACGCCATCACCATCAGCGGCAGCGGGCCGTCGCGCTCCGTCGGCTCCTCGAAGGCTTCGCTCGTCAGTTGCTGACCTTTCGGCCACACCCACGCGTCTTCCGTGGACGAAATCAGCGTCTTCACGTCGATCTTGTTCTGCGCGAGCTTTTCCTTGTCTAGCGCAATCGCCGTGCCCCACAGGTAAAAAATTTCCGAGAGACGGCTTGTGATTGAGGTGTCCTGATCCATCGTCGTGTTGTTCACGAGGATCTGCATCGGCAGGTTCACCTGCTGCCCCATGCCCATCAGCGCATCGATTGAATTGCCGCCGCCGTTCACCGTCAGGGGCACCTTGTTCACATCCATCAGGATGTCTTCGCTAACCTTGAGCCCGTAGGCTTCGAGCAGCTCGTTCACCTGCGGCTTTTCCTCGCGCGAGGTCACGCTGAGGCCCTGCGCCGTGGGCTGATAGTTCCACTCATAAGTCTGCACGGCGAGAACCACCGACTTGCCCGCGTGCAGAGCACGGTTGATTTCCCAGCGCTGTCTTTCATTCATCCCGCGCGGATTCACCACTACCAGCGTGTCGTACTCCGCCGGCAAGGGACTCTCGGGCGTCAGGTCAACGCGCTGCACCTCGTAACGCTCAAGGTCGAGCACGCGCTGCAGAAACTCGTAGGGGTCTTCCGACTCCGGAATCGTCTGCCCGATCTGTTCGTACAACCGGCGCAACTGCGGATCGATGTTCACCGCTTCCTTCGGCGCGACCAGCGCGACCACCGGCTTCTTCTCGCGCGTGAGCTTGTAGATCGTGCTGACCAGCCGATATTCGAGTTCCGGCATCGCCTGCGGCAGAATCTGCGGGAGGATTTCCTCTTTCTTGTCCTTGTACGCCACGCCCAAGCTTGAGTAAATCAGCTTGCTCGTCATCTGGTTCTGACTCATCGCTTGCACAGCAAAGGGTTGCACACCCTTGTCGAGCAAGCGTTTTTCGAGTGCCTCGGCCTTGCCTTCCGGCGAATCGTCCTTCGCGCCTTCACTCTCGCCCTCGGCCTGCACGTCGGCAATGGCTTCTTCGACGCGCAAATTGATCACTTCGTACTTCAGCTTGCCGCCGGAAATGATGCTGAGCTCGTCGAGCTTGTCCGTAATCTCCTGTTGCAATGTTGTGAGTCCCGTCGGCATGTCGCCGCGCGGCGTAATGTACAGCTTCACGCGCACGGGCGTGTCGACTGCGGTCAGAATCCGCTTCGATGCCGGCGACACGGTATAGATTTTGTCCTGGGTCACGTCGAAGCGGCCCAAGCTCATATCGCTGATCGACCAGTTCGCGAAGAACCCGATGCCCAGGCACAGCGCCGTCGCCACGGCAAAGAGCAGCCGCGATCCGGCCTTGCTGCGCCGGTCGATATACAACACATTCAGGAAAAGAAACAGCGCCGTCCATCCGAAGAAGTACACGATATCGGCGATCTCGACCACGCCGCGCGCAAACGCGCTGAAGTGGTCCGACATGCCGACGAGTTCGGACAACACCGTGCCCAAACCGGGCACATAGTCATCCAGATACGCTGCAATGAAATTTGTACCCAGCAGGAATATTGCAAAGCAGGTCAGCAGCGTGACCACGAACGCGAGAATCTGGTCCTTGAAGAATCCGGAGAAGAAAATACCGATCGACAGGAAGAAGACCCCCAGCAGCACCGTGCCGAGGTAGGCCGAAAGGATCGCGCCCAAATCCGGCGATCCCAGCTGGAAGAGCATGACCGGCACGGTGACCGTCGTGCACAGCGTCAGCGCCAGGAACACAAGCGTCGCGCAGAATTTTCCGATCACCAGTTGCCAGGCCTTCATCGGGAAGGTCAGCAGCATTTCCCAGGTGTTTTCCTTGCGCTCTTCCGCCCAGACCCGCATCGTGACTGCCGGGATGAACACGCAGAACATCACAGGAAGATTCGCGAAGAAGGGCCGCATGTCCGCGACCGGGAACGTAAAGAAGGAGGTGATGAAAAGACCCACGCTGATCGTGACGAACACGATCATGAAGATGTAGCCGATGGGTGATGTGAAGTAGGCGCTCAATTCGCGCCGCATGATGGTGCCGACGTTCTTCATGCCGCGCCTCCCTTCCCAATCACTTCGGAACTGCCTTCGGTGAGCGTGAGGAAGGTCTCCTCGAGGCTCAGCGGTTGGTCATACAATTCGCGCAACGACCAGTTCTTCGTTCGCGCGAGCCCGCTCACTTCGCGCCACAGCTCCGTGCCCGGCTTCGCGAGCACAATGAACTGCGCAAAGCCGTTCTGCTCGCCGCGCCGCTCGACCTTCGTCGCGCCGGACAGTGCCGATAGATCGCGCTCGACCGCCGCGGCATCGCCCTGCACGGCAATGCGCACGCGCTCGTATTTCTTCGCGCGCTTGCGGAGTTCCTCGACTGTGCCGTTGCCGACGATCCGGCCCTGGCTGATAATCACGACACGATCCGCGGAGGCCTCGACTTCCTGCAGGATGTGCGTCGAGAGAAGAACGGTCTTGCCCTTCGCGAGTTTTTTCACCAATTGCCGGATTTCGACGATCTGGTGGGGGTCAAGGCCGGAGGTGGGTTCATCGAGAATAACAACGGAGGGATCGTGAATCAGGGCTTGCGCGAGTGCAGTACGTTGCTTATACCCCTTCGACAAGTCGCGCACGAGCTTGCGGAACATCGGCCCAAGGCCGGTCTCTTCCACAACCAGATCCGTGCGTTCCTTCAGCCGCGCGCCGGAGAGTCCGCGCGCCTTGCCGACAAAGGTCAGGTAGCTGCGTACTTCCATGTCCATATACAACGGCAGCGTCTCGGGCAGATAGCCGATCTGTGCGCGCGCTTCGAGCGGATTCTCGAGCACGTCGAACTCGTTGATCTTCGCCGTTCCCGCTGTCGGGTGCTGGTACGTCGTCAGGATTTTCATCGTCGTGGACTTGCCCGCGCCGTTCGGCCCGAGCAGCGCGACGATTTCCCCCTGCTTCACCTCGAAGGAGACGTCACTCAGGGCCGTGACCGGCCCGTAACGCATGGATAGCCCTTCTGCCTTAATCATGAGCCCTCATTCCTGGTCAGAGTCCGCCGCAGAATTGCGATGACGCCCCGGAGCCGGAGGCCGCAAAAGCCCGCCTCCCGGCACATCCGAAGCGCCGCCCGTGAATCGCGCCTTCCACTCCGCTCGTCGGCGGCGCGAGCAAAGAGAGTGCCACCAGAGTGTGGCAACACGGAACGCATAGCCTAACATCGAAACCCGCGATTTTCAACGGAGTTCCGCGCCAATCACGCCCCTTTTGGATCTCATTTCGTACCTGATTTGGGGCATAGTGTGCCTCCGGCTGCCCGACTTTGGGTGCGCCGCCGAAGGAGGGCTGCACCGCGTGGTTTCACTCATCGTGCATGGAGGCGCGGGACGCTTCGAGCCCGGACGCGAACAGACCGCCCTCGACGGCGTTCGCCGCGCGTGTGAAACCGGGTGGCAACTGCTGAACGAAGGTGCACCGGCACTGGACGTCGTCGAGCGGGTCGTCACGCTGTTGGAAGATGACCCGACCTTCGACGCGGGCACAGGGTCCTATCCAAACACCGAAGGCTTCGTCGAGATGGACGCGATCCTTGTCGATGGCGGCACGCTGAATTTCGGATCGGTCGCGGGGATTCGTCACGTAAAAAATCCAATCCAGGTCGCGCGGCGCGTCATGACCGCGACACGCCATTGCCTGCTCGTCGGTGATGGAGCGACTCGCTTCGCGCACGCGCAAGGCTTCGCACCCATCACCGACGCCGAACTGATCGGCGGCGCAGCAAGTGGTCCGGGCCAAGGAACAGTGGGCGCGGTCGCCCTCGACGCCGAAGGCCATATCGCCACAGCCACCTCCACCGGCGGCATTAAGAACAAGCTCCCCGGCCGCGTGGGCGACTCGCCCCTCATCGGTTGCGGCGCAATCGCCGAGGACGGCATCGGCGGCGCTTCCGCCACCGGCGAAGGCGAAGGCATCATGAAAGTACAGATGACGCGCAGCGTCCTCGAATACCTGAAAGCCGGCCTTACTCCCCAAGCCGCGGCCGACGCCGCCATCAGCGATCTCGCCGAAAAAGTCCACGCCCGCGGAGGCATCATCTGCCTCGACGCCCAAGGCCGCCCCGGCTTGGCCTACAACACCGAACACATGGCGCGAGCGTGGGTCAATTCAGATGACGAAATAGAAGCGGCGATCTGATGGACACCCGAGTAATTTTTCGCGCACCCCTCGTTAGCCCTGAAAGGGCATCCCAGAATAGCCCAGGGCAGAGCGAACGAGAGTGAGTGCCGCCCTGGGTTCGGACACCCTAAAACTTATGAGCCCTGTAAGGGCGGCACTAGAGTGGATTCTCATTCGGAGCAGGTAACCGTACACGCAGCAAGAATCACTATCTTTGTGCGGCGCACCGCGAAATCCCATCGTAATCGCCGCCGGAGATGAACGCTATGCACCGAACAACCTTTGCATTCTCAATCCTTTCGTCTTTTCTGTCCCTTTCGTTCTTAGCCTCAGCCGACGATGCCGCTCTCAAGCGCCGCGAATGGACCGTCGATGGCGCCACGCGCACCGCACTCGTCTACGCGCCGTCCAGCGCCACCCAATCGCCTGCGCCCGTCATCTTCGCGTTTCACGGCCACGGCGGCACGATGGGCCACGCCGCGCGCACTTTCGCGTATCAACGTCACTGGCCCGAGGCCATCGTCGTCTACATGCAAGGTCTGCCCACGCCGGGCCAGCTCACGGATCCCGAAGGCAAAAGATCCGGCTGGCAAAAAACTCCCGGCGATCAAAACGATCGCGATCTGCACTTTTTCGACGCTGTCCTCGCGTCACTGAAAAACGATTACAAGGTCGACGCAAAGCGCATCTACTGCACCGGCCACTCGAACGGCGGCGGCTTCACGTATCTGCTCTGGGGCGCGCGCGGCGATGTGTTCGCCGCGGTCGCTCCGTCGGCCGCGGGTGCCGCGCGCAACCGCGGACTATTAAGACCTCTCCCCGCGCTGCACGTGGCCGGCACGAACGACCCCCTCGTGAAATATGCATGGCAGGAACAAACGATGGAATTCGTGCGGCGTCTCAACGGTTGCGCAGCCGAAGGTAAACCCTGGGCCGCGGCGGGAAACCTGATCGGAACGCTCTACCCTTCAAGTTCCGGCGCGCACTTCGTCTCGCTCATCTCCCCCGGCAACCACAAATTCTCCGAAGATGCCCCTGGACTAATCACAAAATTCTTCAAAGAGCATTCCAAAAAATAATGAACTCCATATCGCTAGTGGCCTTGCCACCATCCTGTCTGCTCTACAAATGCCCTAGCCCTGAAAGGGCGCCCCAGAATAGCCCAGGGCAGAGCGAACGAGAGTGAGCGCCGCCCTGGGTTCGGGTATCCAAAATTTATCGAGCCCTGTAAGGGTGGCACCAGGGTGTGCCGGACCGCGCTACTTCGCCTTCAACCGCTCGACCACTTTGCCGACTGACGCGCGGCTCTCGGCGGACCACCAATGGTGCAGGGTATCGCCGTAGCCGACGGAAAACTCTACATTCATCGCGTTCAACAGCGGCGCCCGAAGCGTGGCTTTCGCCTTGCGCCAAGGCTCCTGCGGTAGCGCGAGCCAGCTTAACAACTTCTCCTGCGCGCGCTCGATCAATTGATCCGCCGGCACGGTCGCGTGCACCAGCCCGAAGGCCCCCGCCTGCTCCGGGAACAACAGCGCCCCATGAAAAATCATGTCGCTCGCGCGCGTGTCGCCGACGACGTGCCGCGCGAGTTCGACGATGGGCGTCGGGATGACAATGCCGACCGGCACTTCGTTCAAGCCGATGCGGCCCTGGCCCTCCGCCATGAACCGGTAGTCGCAACACATCGCCAAGACGCAACCGCCCGCCGGCGCGTGCCCGTTGATCGCCGCAATCAGCGGCTTCGGAAAGGACACCAAATCGTGCAACAGTCGCCCGAATTCCTGCCAGAACTGGTCCATCTGTGTTTCGTCATACCCAAATAACTCAACGACGTCCAGCCCCGCGCAAAAGATATTTCCGCTGCCCGTCAGGATCGCGCCATCGATATTCTTCGAGTCGCGCAAATGAACAAAGGCCTCGCGCAAATCGTCCACCAGATGCTTGTTCAGCGCATGCGCTTTCGGCCGGTTCAACTCCACCACGGCCACATTCTCGCGAAACGACAGTTTTACCGTGCTCATCGATACTCCAATCCATCGTAGTGGACGCAAAGTACCAACCCCGCGTCCGCAGATGACGCAGATTATCGCAGATGACCCGTTAACGTCACGCCCCGTCGTCTCCGGCGATGCCTCCTATATATACATGCGGTCCGTTGCACCGGGCGGAAACGCGCACTGGGAAACAAGGTTCACGGAGGAAGCGGCGGGATGCCGCTTCCTCCTTCTCGCCTGCGAGACAAGGGTGATTTGGTTGGCTCGCGTGTGAAATCAATAAAGAAAATGCAACAAGCCGGTTGTCTGATTACCGGACGGTATCCAGCGCGGCGCGAATTTTTGCGTCCAGTTCGCGATGGATGCGAGCATTTTCTTCGCGGTTGGTGCGCACTTCGATCAAAACGGGCCCCGGAGTCGCGGTACACTGAACCAGTATCGCCGCGAATTCGCCGTTGGTCATGGGCTGGCAACACGGCAGACCGTACATTTTCGCAGCGTACTCGAATCCAAAACCGTGCGGTGTGCCAAAAAATCTTTCGAAGTGCTCCTTGTGCTTCGCTATCGGCAATAAATTGAAGATCCCTCCACCATCGTTGTTCTGAACGACAAGCAAGAATGGCGTCTTCAAATCGCGTACCAACGCCAATGAATTCAAATCATGCAGCGCCGCCAAATCCCCGATCACTGCCACTACCGGCCGCTCCGTGGCTCGCGCAATCCCCGCCGCCGTCGCGATGTTCCCATCGATCCCGCTCGCTCCGCGATTCGTCTCGACTGATGGCCCGCGCGAACCGGCATGGCCAAAAAGGTCCATGTCGCGAATCGGCATGCTATTGCCCAGGAAAAGCGTCGCTGAGGATTTGGCTGCTCGCGATACTCGATATGCGAGTGCCGGTTCGCTGATCGGGTCATCGTCGGCAAACGCATCCTCCAGTGCTCCAACCACGACGCGGCCGGGTTCCACCGCGGTCTTCATCCATTCGGAAGTCGCTTCAATACGCGAAGTCATTTCCAGCATTTGGGAAAAGCCCCGCAAATCAACGGTCAGCCGCTGGCTTACATTGCCATTGGGATTGAGCCCCCCGGACGACGGCGACACGCGTATGTATTCCTGTCGAAACTTCGCCACCGCATCGAGCGTTCTGCGCGACGTAATCGGTCCCCCGAGATGCACCACAACGTCGGCAGCGCCGATCAGCCGATCTACATAGTGAATCGCGTAGTGGGCGCAACGCGGCGTCTCGCGAATTCGAAAACCGGAGGCAATGTCGGGGATAACAGGCCACCGCAACCGATCGAGAACGGACAGCGCCATTTCCATGTCCGGGGGCGATAGCTGGCCAAGGATCAAAACGCCGCACGACGCCGCTGACATCGCCTGTAGTCTGCGCTTCTCACCCAACGGATCAATATACGTGTGTCCCGTTTTTATTAACTGTACCGGTGCACTTGATCGGAGCCACGACGAAAGAGGTGACAGGCGCCGCGACCAGTCAGGTGTGTCGCCGCCCGCCGATTCGGGTGCGAGCGGCTCATCCATCATGCAGTTGAGATGGACCGGACCAGGCCACAGCCCAGTCGTGCGGCTATACGCGGAATCGACTGCCGGGAGTATTTCATCCACGTCGAAGTGTTCGTCGTCGACAACGAAGTTGCGCTCCCAGCGGACGAACTCACGATAGATCCCGACCTGATTAATCGTCTGATTCGCGCCGGTGCCCTGCAAACGCGGCGGGCGATCCGCCGTAAGCAAGATCATCGGCACACCGCCGTGGGACGCCTCAACGACCGCCGGCAAGGCATTCGCCACGGCGCTGCCGGAGGTACATACAAAAACCGCCGGCTTCCCGCTTCCTTTCGCGAGGCCGAGCGCATGAAACGCGGCCCCGCGCTCGTCGTGATGCACGACTGTCTTCGCACGTGGATGGCTCGCGATCGCCCACGCTAACGGCGCAGATCGCGATCCGGGGCACACGACGAACCACTCGACCCCGTTGCGGATCAATTCCTCGACAACGAGCCCTGCAAAAAGATAGTTGAGGTTCGGCGCGTCGCGCAGCATCCCGGCCACAAATCAGGACCGGCCGGAACCGGATTCCGCCGCCGCGCCCTCGAGCACACCGCGGAAATCCGCCAGCTTCGTCTCGAGTTCCTGCCATTCCTCGTCTGCGTCGGATCCGGGCACGATGCCGTTCCCCGTGAACACACTCACGCAGTCGCCGTGCACGAGGGCCGAGCGAATCGCCACGGAAAACTCCGCGGCGTCCCGGCCGATCCAGCCCATCGGCCCGGTGTACCACCCGCGATCGAAGGGCTCCAACGCGCGGATGCTCTCGAGCGCCTCGCTGCGCGGCACGCCGCCGACCGCGGGCGTCGGATGCAGTCCCTGCAACAAGTCCGCGTCGCTCGTACGCGGAAGCAAAGTCGCGCGCAGCGGCGTGAGCAGATGCTGCACATGCCCCAGCCGCGAAAGCCGCGGTGTCCCGTCCTCGACACGTTCGCACAACCCGCGCAGCACCGCGCGAATGCTGCGCGACACATGCGCGTGCTCGCGCTGCTCCTTGTCGCTGTCCACAAGCTCCTGCCCAAGCCGCTCGTCTTCCGCCGGCGTTGTGCCACGCGCGCGTGTACCCGCCAGCGCCTCGGTTTCGAGGTGACGCCCTTCGCGCCGATACAGCCGCTCGGGCGACGCCCCGACAAAGGCCACGCCCGGTTCGGGCTGAAAACAGTAGTGATACGAATTCGGCGTCCCGCGCAGCAGCGAGCGCAGCAAGCCGATCGGTGCGGCAGACTCCGCCGTATAAAAATCCGTCTGCCGCGCGAGCACGATTTTTTCCGCCGCCTCGCGTGCAAAGGCATCCAGGCACGAATGCACCGCCGCCGCCCAGCCCGCCGGTTCCGGCTGATCCACGCGGCGCAACACGGTCGGATCGAAACCCGCGGGCACGTCGCCAATTTCGCCCGCAGCGCGAATCTCCGCGGCAATCGTCTCCGCCGCTCCAAGGCGCTGGGCGTCCGCCGGCAAATCCAGGTGGCAGGCAAGCGTGCAGCGCCCGTTGTCTTCGCGGAGCTCAACGCGCGGCACGAAAAACTGCGCCGCACCGAATCCATGCCACAGTTCCGACGCATCACGCGCGGCATCGAAGCGCGTCCCGCCGTATACGCGCACACCTGCATCGCGGAAAAGTTCTTCAATTTGCGCCAGCAGCGGAGCGACCGCGTCCGCACTGTCCACGCGCGCGCGCCAGGCCGTGCCGATGCCCGCCGCCGCGAATGCATTCTCGCGGTCCGCCCAGAACCACCGGACGGGCGCCGCATGCCCTTCGAGCCAGCCGAGCAGGTCGGCCGGCGCGACGGCTTGCTCCACACGCCGGATGCGCTGCGGGCCCGCCGCGGAATCCGGCCGCTGAAGCAACGCCGACACGGCATCCCCGATGGCCTGCGCCGCCTGCATAAGCGACATCTGTCCGTCGCGCATCAGCGGTCCCCCGTGTAGAGCGTCGCAATGCCGAAAGACTGCGGCATCGCGGTGGTTTTCGTGAAACCCGCGTCGCGCATCAGCGCCAGAAACTTCTCGCCATAGGGAAAAGACTCGACGGACTCGTTCAGATAACGATAGGCCTGAGCGTCTCCGGAAACCATGCCGCCGACGCGCGGCAGCACATGCCTGAAATACGCGAGATAGCCCGTGCGCAGTAGCGCATTCCGCGGCAAGGAAAATTCAAGAATAAGCGCACGGCCGCCTGGCCGCAGCACACGACGAATCTCGCGCAGCGCGGCGGGCACATCGGGCACGTTGCGAATGCCGAAAGCCATGGTCACCGCATCGAAGGTCTCATCGGCAAATCCAAGCCCGCAGGCATCGCCGCGCACGAGATCGAGCGCAGACGCTCCACTCTCGCGAGCCACTTTTTCACGTCCGCGGGCGATCATGCCGGCTGATTTGTCCAGGCCCACGCCCCGCGCGATCTTCCCAGGGGAAGCGCACAGGCTGATCAGCACGTCCGCCGTACCCGTCGCCAAATCGAGCACACGCAACGAATCGCGGGGCGGCAACGCGCACACAATCGCCCGGCGCCACGCCACATCCCGCCGGAAACTGAGCAAGCGGTTGAGCAGGTCGTAGCGCGGCGCGATTCGGTCGAACATCCGCCACGACTCGGCCGCCGTGGGTTTTACTGTCGTCGAGGACACGCCCTGCGCGCTCCAAAAGAATTCGCAACCGTGCCGGGACGTCTCCACGATCCGATACATCATAGTGGCGTTCCGGCAAACACAGTATAGCGTGCCGCCGTCGTCGGATTCAGGTCGCGCGCTTCAGTCGACGTAGCCCAGGCTCTTGAGCGCTTCGACGTCTTCGGTGGAAAGTCCAGCGTCGTTCGACGCACCGGAAGCGACGGCCTTCGACCATGTTTCGATCGTCGCTTCGAGCGAGGCCAGCCGTGCGGGCGACTTCATGGCGAGGTTGTGTTCCTCGCCGGGATCGTTGGGCAGGTAGTAAAGCTCCGGCGGTCCGGATTCCATGATTAGCTTCCAGCCTTCGAGAATCGCCGACTGCAATTCCGGCCCGGATCGCGTCATCATTTCCTTCGCGCCCGGCACATTGAGCACAGCCCCGCCGTAGGCTTCGACCACGCGCACGCGATCGCGCCTGGGCAACGCGCGCGTCAGCGCCAGGCCCTGCATGCCCGCCGCAGGCTCGAGTCCGGCGAGGACCAACAGCGTCGGCGCGAGATCGATTCCGCGCACGGGCGCATTGTTCCGCCCGGGCGCCACGCCCTCGCCATGAATGAAAAACGGGATGCGCAGACCGTTCTGGTAAATGCGCCGGCCGTGCCCGAGATACCCGTGCTCGCGCAGGCTCTCGCCATGATCGCCGACGAACACGATCAACGTGTTCTCTCGCGGCAGCGATTCAAGCAGCCGCGCAATCTCGGAGTCGGCATACGCGATCTCGGAATCGTAGCGAGCCTTCTCTTTCGCGCCGGGGTCGCCGGCGTAGTCTTTCTCGGTGGATACGACGAATCCCTCGTGCAAACGGTACGGCGCGTGCGGATCGGAGTAGTGATACCAGGCGAAAAAAGGCCGTTCCGGATCGCGCGCGGCCAATTGCGCCAGCGCCAGGTCGGTCACCTCGTGCGCATCACGCTCCGCCTTCAGAATTACCCAGCGCATTTTCCGGAACCCGTCGTCGTAGGCGTCGAATCCGCGATCGAGCCCAAGCAGGCGTGATTTTAGCGTCCAGTTGCTCGTGACGCACATTGTCTGGTAGCCCGCGTCCGACAATATCTCTGCAACTGTAGGTACATCCTCCGGCAGGCGGATTCCGTTCCGCGTAACGCCCGTCGATCGCGGATACCGCGAGGTCATCATCGCGCAGAAGGACGGGGCGGTCAGCGGCACTTCGCAGATCATGTCGTCGAACACGAGCGATCGCGCCGCAAGCTTGTCGAGATTGGGAGACGTCGGCGCAGCGTGGCCGTAGAAACCCAAGTGGTCCGCACGCAGGGTGTCGACAGAAATCAAAACAATGTTCGGCGCGGAGAATGTCGCCGCGACGAGTAAGGCAAGCATCATCCGACCCGCCTGCTTATGGGTTGCCCGGTGCGGCCGCTCCCGGCGCGGGAGGCGCGTCCGTCGTTGCTGCCGGCGCAGCATCGGTCTCCGCCGGATACTGAATCACCAGCGGAAATGCCGTCGAAAGCGGCGCGGCCTCGCCTTTTTTGTCTTCGACGACGAGCAGGTTTCCGCTCGCGTCGAATCCAGCCACTTCAAAGTGGAAATCGCCCGGCGGCGCATTGAACGGCACATCGACCTGAATCGTCCAGATGCCGTCCCCCGCCTTGTCGTCCGGCGGAACACCGTTGTCTTCGAAACGAAACGTAATCGTGCGGTCTTCCTTCACCACGCCCTCGACCCGGCTGACTACGTGAAACTTGTCTTCAATCTTCACGGTAATTACCGCCGTGTCTCCCGGCTTGAGATCGTCTGGCAGGATCGACGCCGTGCCCATCGAGGGCTGGCCCGTCATCGTTGCGCAGCCGCTGCACACAACGGCCGCCACTGCCCACACCAGTCCATGCCCCGCGCGCCGCATCCACCCAGTCCGCCTCATGCGCCGTAGTCTACCCCCGCCGGGCACGCCGTTCCAAGACCCTCAGAACAATGTAGCGGCCCTGCCCAAAGAGACCTATAGGTCGTATACGTCCTATAGGTCCTACGATCCCTATCCTTCCTGTAAACTGCCCACACCCAAAGGAGCAAACTCATGCCGATCAAAGTCGAGCACGACGGCCCCGTAACCATCGTCACCATAAACCGCCCCGAAGTGCGCAATTGCGTCGATCGCACTACCGCCTTTGAACTGGCGGACGCCTGGCGCGCCTTCGATGCGGATCCGGCGGCGCGCGTTGGTGTGTTCTGCGGCGAAGAAACCGGCTTCTGCGCCGGCGCCGACCTCAAGGGCGTCGCGAGTGGCAACGGCAACCGCACCACGCCGGACGGGGACGGCCCGATGGGCCCGTCGCGCATGCTGCTGAGCAAGCCCGTCATCGGCGCGATCACGGGGCACGCCGTCGCCGGAGGACTCGAGCTCGCGCTGTGGTGCGACATGCGTGTCGCCGAAGAAGACGCAATCCTCGGCGTCTACTGCCGGCGATGGGGCGTGCCGCTGATCGACGGCGGACCGGTTCGTCTGCCGCGGCTCGTCGGCCTGGGCCACGCG
>SXGT01293370.1_pt1 | contig 59078 bp, 54 predicted proteins | sample 3176221 | NCBI WGS metagenome assembly SXGT01 (sample SAMN11356862, study PRJNA531348) | freshwater metagenome | isolation source: freshwater sample F1-120 | place: China: Fuxian Lake, Yuxi | collected 2017-12-25 | reverse complement strand
TAGGACCTCCAACGATTTCTAGCTTTAGTCCAGCGAGTGGGATAGCGAATAGTCAGGTGACGATTACAGGTTCTGATTTCACAGGAACCACTTCTGTAACGCTCAGTAATGTCAGCGCTCGATTCACCGTTGTTTCCGATACCCAGATTACGGCTACAGTTCCAGATAGCGTCACAACAGGAACTTTAACGGTCACTAGTCTTGGAGGAACAGCGACAAGCTCTTCTTTCTTTGCTGTGATACGACCTCCAACGATTTCAAGATTTAGTCCAGCGAGCGGGGTAGCGAATAGTCAGGTGACGATTACAGGTTCTAATTTTACAGGAACCACTTCTGTAACGCTCAATGATATCAGCGCTCAATTCACCGTTGTTTCTGATACCCAGATTACGGTTACAGTTCCAGATAGCGCCACAACAGGAACTCTAACGGTCACCAATCCTGCGGGAACTGTGAGAGTCCTTTCTCCCTTTGCTGTGATACTACCTCCAACGATTTCTAGCTTTAGTCCAGCGAGTGGAATAGCAAATAGTAAGGTGACGATTACAGGTTCTGATTTCACAGGAACCACTTCTGTCACATTCAATAATGTCAGTGCTCAATTCACCATCGATTCTGATACCCAGATTACGGCTACAGTTCCAAGTAGCGCCACAACAGGAACTCTAACGGTCACTAGTCTTGGAGGAACAGCGACAAGCTCTTCTCCTTTTGCTGTGATAGCATCTATTCAAGTTTTCAAAATTTTTCCTGATAAAGGTCAAGTTTCAGATATATTAATCACGGATGAAGATCAAATATACTATTTAACAAACAAAAATGAAGACTCAACTATTGTAACTCAAAGATTTGTCGTAAATAATGAGTTGGAAATTATAGAGAGTGGCCTCTGGGATCCGACTATTGATCCGGCCCATCCCCTTTTTAATAACCCTGCGCAGCTTTATTCAGATAATATAGACAACTCGATTTTTTGGTACTCTGATTTCAGATCAAACCTTGAATTATCCGCCTGGGAACGAGCGGTTCCTCTCGCGGGGCATTCAACCGATGACTTTGTATTTGCAGGTTCCGTTAATAGGATTTTTAAACTTAATCATCAAACAGGGGAACTTATCGAGAGATTTGCTCTTCCAAGGCCTGAGGGTACTTATGATACAACCCCAATATCTATGGAGCATCAAATATATATTAACCATATAGAAAATGCCCAAGGCAACTTGCTTATCCATGGCATAATTCATGACCTCAGTAATTACAGTAGTAGTGATGATAACATCCGAAATTATATATTTGAATATGACATGGTTTCCAAAACTAAAATCCGATCCTTTATTTTAGAAAAACAAAGTCCTCGTGACTGGATACTCAAAATTAGGATGTTTTCGGATCACATACTCTTTGGCGGACGTACCCACGATGGGGGTATTTTGGCTGGTAAAATCAATTTTCCTCCGAATCACCCACCTACTGACCCCTGATATAAGTTATATAGGAAGTTTAACCTGAGTATGGAAAGAGGCAAATTGGGTCGTAAGATGACTGATAGGATTTAGAAGTTCTTTAGAGAAGTTAATTTCATCCCAGTGAGTTAGTTTTATTTTATCTGCAACATTGAGAAGGTTTCGTTGAATGGGATGCAGAATTAAACTACCGGAGAAATCGGCCTTGGGTGAACAGGCACGACATAATATACCTCCGGAATTAAGGTCGAAAATCCCCTCACTATCATCTTTACTTTCGCATTTAGCACAAACATCTACTCTGGGTTTTAACCCCAGAAGTGAAAGTAGTTTTAATTTAAAAATGCAATTTAGTAGGTCCAGTTTTTCAGGTTTAATTTCCTTTTCGATTAGAGCTAAAGACTGTCCAAGTAAGCTGTAGATATTGGGCATAGGGGTAGGCGTATCGGCCAGTTTTTTTACCCATTGGACTATTTTTCCGGCAATTAAAACCTTATCTAAGTCCTCTCTTAGCTTAGGAAATGAATTTAAAACAGAAAGTTCATTAAGATAAGGACGGTCCTTGGGATCCCCTCTTAGGAAAATCTCATTATGACAAAAGAGATCAAGCCCTCCTACATATCTTCGTTTGCTTTTCCTCGCGGATTTAGCAAGTACCGATATCATTCCCCAGTCTTTGGTATAAAACTGAACATAACGGTCAGCCTCTCCAAAGTTTTCTATCGAAAGTACAATGCCCTTGGAAGAATAGGTCATAGACAAGGGCTAGGGGCTCCTAAATTATTTAAGCTGTTTGTAGGTAACGATGTGGAAATTTTACGTTTAGATTTTAAGTAGAAGATGGCACCTAAGCAATTATACAAAATCGTATAAATCTGCATTAGGGTACAAAGAGTTGCTCCAAGATTAGGATCGGAAACCCCCATCCACTTAAACAGAGTAAAAAAGGCCACTTGGCCCGTTCCAATTCCTCCTGGTAAGAGAGGAACCGCAGAAACTGTGAGAGCTAAAGGGATAATGAAGAAATATTGAGCATAGGACAAAGGAATTTTTAACAAAGTTCCTAGGTAGATATGAAATAAAATAACCCCTAGAACTGAGATTGCAGAAAGTCCAATACAGGCAATGAGTGCTAAAGAATGTTCTCTGAAAATCATGACTGAGTGAGTGAGCTCTTTGAGGCGTTTATTCTTATTAAGAAGTGATATGAGTTTTTTTGTGAGTGAGAATTCCCAAATAGGAGGCCAAAAGAAGAGCAAAGTTATTACAAGGCAGGAGCCACTAAAAATCCAAACCACTAAAGTAATAAGCTTTAATTGAGGGTTTTTCTGCAACCCTTGAGTAAGAAAAAGTAGGGTGACTGCCGAATAGCAAATAATAACAGTTAGCCCTAACACTCGATCGATAAGTACCGAAAAGATTGCTCGTGTTCTTTTTTGGGGCTCTCTTCCCGCAATATACCAAGCTTTAATGAGATCTCCTCCCACAGAACCAGGCATGAAGGTATTAAAAAAGTTGCCAATCATTGTGAGCGATAAAATGGAGCGAAAAGACTGGGAGAGCTTTTGAATTCGAATAATCAGAAACCAGCGCGTGCAGCAACAAAATATGGAAAAACTCAAGAACAGAAAGGCGAGCATCAAGTGGGTGGGAGAAAAGAGAAGTTGTTTAAGCGATGCGAAATCGATCATTTTGGATTTGAAAACATAAACAACTAAAGCGACGCCAAGAAGGGTTTTTAAAATGGTTTTTACTTGAAGCTTCCATTGAGCCATAAACTTGTCCCCTCGCGTTAATCTCTTGGTTACATTGACTTAAACTTCAGTGTTAGTTTAAAGTCTTAACTAGCGGTACTCAATTAAAAAGTCATGCAGTAAGACAAACTTTTTCTTGAAGAGGCCGAATTAGAGGGGCTCTTATGAGACTTTGTGTTTTAGGGACAGGATATGTGGGCTTAGTTGCCGGGGCTTGTTTCTCTGACTCTGGAAACCATGTTATTTGCGTGGATCTAGACAAAGATAAAGTTGAGAGACTTGAAGCCGGGATTGTTCCTATTTTTGAACCTGGCCTTGAAGAGTTGGTGATTCGAAATACTAAAGCTAACCGTTTGGAGTTTTCAACAGATTCTGCTTCTGCAATTGCTGGGGCCCAAATTGTATTTATTGCTGTGGGAACCCCGTCAGGAAAAGATGGCTCTTTGGATTTGAAATATGTTTTTGAAGCTGTCAAAACGGTTAAGGAAAAGGCTGAAAAAGATCTTCTATTGGTTTTAAAAAGCACAGTGCCCGTCGGAACTGCGACTAAGGTTCGAGAACTGTTGATTGGAAGTAACGTGAACATCGAGGTAGTTTCCAATCCTGAGTTTCTTAAAGAGGGTACCGCGGTTAACGATTTCTTACGTCCTGAGAGAGTGGTTATTGGTTGTCAAACTGCCAATGCTCGAAGGGTTATGAGCGACCTCTATGCCCCTTACGTGCGTTCTGGAAACCCTATTTATTTTATGGATAATAGTTCTGCGGAGATGGCGAAATATGCAGCGAATGCATTTTTAGCGATGAAAATTTCGTTTATTAATGAGTTAGCTTCGCTCTCTGAAAAAGTGGGAGCTGATATCCAAGAGGTTAGAAAAGCTTTAGTCAGTGATAGCCGAATCGGAAACAAGTTTTTGTATGCGGGCTGTGGTTATGGTGGAAGTTGTTTTCCCAAGGATGTTCAGGGACTCATTCACGTAGGGAATCAATTTGGAATGCCTTTGGAAATGTTTCGAGCAGTTCATGAAGTGAATGAAAAACAAAAGACTGTCATTTTCGAGAAGATTAGAAAACATTTTAAAGGAGATCTCAAAGGCAAAACAGTGGCTATTTGGGGCCTGTCATTTAAGCCCATGACAGACGATATGCGTGAGGCCCCCTCGGTTTCCTTAATCAATGCTCTGATTGAGGCGCAGTGCAAAGTTAAAGCGTATGATCCTGTAGCTAGTCATGAAGCCTCTAAGCTTTTTGAGGGACGTATTGAAGTTTACGAAAACGCCTATGATGCCGTATCAGGAGCCGATGCACTCGCCATAATGACCGAATGGAATGAATTTAGATCCCCAGATTTTGAATTTTTGAAAACTAATTTAAAGTCAGCAGTGCTATTCGATGGAAGAAACCTATTTAATCCAGAAAGTGTTAAAGCTTATGGATTAAATTATTACTGCATAGGAAGACCCGATCCGGTTCTGTAGAAAAATATGACAAGTTCAAATCTCGCAAAAGGACGTTATTTAGTTACGGGTGGAGCCGGTTTCGTGGGTTCCCATCTATGTCAAAGATTGTTAGATTTAGGGTGTGAAGTGGTCGTAGTAGATAATTTCATTACCGGAAGAAAAACTAATATTCAGCCGTTTTTAGGAAATTCCAAATTTACTCTAATTGAAAAAGATATCATTGAGCCGCTTGAGCTTTCTGGAGGACTAGCCGGTATTTTTCACATGGCAAGTCCGGCGAGCCCAGTAGATTACATGAAATTTCCCATTGAAACTCTACGTGTGGGAGCAATGGGAAGTGATAATATTTTGAATTTAGCCCTACAGAAAAAGTGCCCCATTTTGGTGGCATCGACTTCAGAAATTTATGGAGATCCTTTGGAGCATCCCCAAAAAGAGAGTTACTGGGGAAATGTTCATACCATAGGGCCTAGAGGTTGTTATGACGAGTCTAAGCGGTATTTAGAGGCCATCACTATGGCCTATCACCGAGTTTATAATCTTCCGACTCGTATTATTCGAATCTTTAATACCTACGGTCCTCGAATGAGAACTGATGACGGAAGAGTGGTTCCCAATTTCTGTATGCAAGCTTTAGCTAATAAGGATCTCACCGTTTATGGCGAGGGGAAGCAAACCCGAAGTTTTTGTTATGTAAATGATCTGGTTGAGGGAATTTTGAGAGTGATTCAGTGCGATCACTCTGAGCCCATTAACTTAGGAAATCCAACTGAAACCTCGATTTTAGAATTTGCTAAACGAATTATTACTATGGCTAAAAGTAGTTCTAAAATTGTTTACCGAGCTTTGCCCGAGGATGATCCAAAAACCCGTTGTCCTGACATTTCAAAAGCCAAATCATTGTTGGGATGGAATCCTGGAATGGATCTGGAAACAGGACTCCGTCACACATTTGATTACTTCAAGTCCACCTTATAATTTAGCAATATAGAAATCGCTTGTTAGGAATAGCCATTGACGCGGCGGCAAGCTTGAGGTTTTTATGATGCGTTATTTAATTTCGCATTTTAAAAGTTAGATTCTGTTCGTAGTATTAAAAATATTGGTTCCAAGAATCCATTCACGTTATAATTAAATATCTTCTTTTTAAAGCTCAGCACAAAATTCAAACCTTTAAACCGAGACTAAATTAAAAATGGATAATCGCAAATCGAAAGATAATGGCGAAAAACAGATTATTGATTTAAATAATTACCGCAAAGAGCGAGATGAAGAGCGCAGAAGAGAGTATGAACGGGTGCTCTTTAATCGTATTTTAGGGGTCTATAGTTATGCGGAGACTTCCGGGAAAAACTCGTTGAACCATGTGGAGGTCTTAGATGTGAGTTACTCGGGTCTAAGATTTAGAGAAGACAAGCCGGAGCTACCTCTACAAGTGGGGCAGAAAATAGCTTTGCGATTTTATTTTACTCCCAGCTCTTATTTAAGGGTTGTTCTCGATATAAAACGCGTGACCAAATTCCAAGAGGATGATCGTCATGGTTATGATTATGGTTGTGAAATGGATTCTACTACAAAATCGTCAGAGGTTTTAAAATCCTTCGTAGGATTCATGTACAAATACGCAGAGATTGCGTGTAATGATCAAAATCCTCCTCCTAATTTCTATTAAACTCTCTTAGTGAGTCAAATGAGTCCAAATCGAGGCTGGCATCTCTACGTCATTGCAGTAGGGATAAAGAAACATACCTAAACGGTTGAGTTCTTTAATAGTGAGGCCGCCTTCAGGAATAATAATCTCAACGTTAAAATCCGGACGTATGGGAAACGAAACTTTTCTAGAGGAGTGAGTTAATACCTTAACTTCTGGAGCTGGAACTTGAGTCGGAGCTTCTATTTCAGGTTCTTCAACTTGTATTTCGACCGATTTGGAAACTTTCACCACCTTTTTAGAACGTCTTTGTCCTTGGGTAGAGGCCTTTTTTTCGTTAAGCTTTCTTTCCCAAGCAAAGGGATCATTGCTCCAGGCCTTATAATCTTCTAAAGAGCTTTTTACTCTGGATTTATAAACTTTTAGAGTGGCTTCGTTTACAGACTTACTTTTATTTCTAAAACGGTTAATTAACAGATCAAGATTACCTAAAATATAATCTAAATGGTCTTCCTCTTCATTAACGACCGAAAACAAATTGTGACATGCAGTTAAACGACAATGGATTGCGTGTTCATCTAGGATTGATTTTTTTCCTACGAACTCAAGAAACTTCAGTACCTCTTCGGTATCTCGGATGAGAGACAATTGATTCCCACCCTGAATAACTTTCATTCCTGTCTTCTCCATGCTGCCCTTCCCAAACGCTTCCAAATTTCCAACAAAAAAATAATGAGATTAGTTAAGTAATTGAAAGGACTCTAACTAATTCTTGATCAAGAGACAAGTTTTTGAATTGTTTTTTTAAGTGATCTGGAAATGCTTGCTGATCGCTTTTATTGAGTTAATTATAGTTATGTCAAGAGCTCTTCAGCAAATTCTTGAAAACCATTTCCACCTTCAAGTTGAGTTATAAACTTAGGATGAAATTTAAGTTTATCCCAAAACAACCTGATGTTAGCGACTCCTACACTGTGATGAAAAAACTGAAACAAGGGTTCATCGTTTGGAGAATCTCCCGAATACAAAACATTTTCCAGGTGAATAGAACGTGTTTTTCCTTCGGTATTGAGTAGATATTCACAAGCGGTAACCTTGGTGTGTTGACCGTACCAATAATTGATATGAATCGACGATAACTTGGCCGTGATTCCTGGGGCTCGGTTTAAGAAGTTAAGTGTTTTTTCAGTTTCAGTAGCCGATAAAGGAGGCGGTTCTTCAATAAAATCGATCGCATAGTCGTACAATCTATAGGGTTGATCGGTTGCTAATTTTAGATGGGGGATCTCTTTTTTTAGCGAAATAAAAAGCTCTTCAAGAATTTTTTTCTCCTCAGATAGATTTTTATCGCTTGCTAATCGAACAGTCGTGATTTTGGAGCCCTCTTTAATCATGACCCCTGCACCATTTTCAAAAACCATGGCATCAATGGGAAGAATTCTCATCAAGCAATCTGCCCATCCTGCGGGTCTGCCGGAAACCAAAACTAACCAAAAGCCTTTTTGCTTGAGTGATTCTAGTGTTTTTAAGGTTTTAGAGTGAAAAAGAGAGTGATTTGTCAGCGTGTCATCAAAATCGCTGAATATGGCTTTGATTTGTGATTTAACATTAGAGGGGAAAATCAAAGTGTGGGCCTTTCATCAAATAACGAATTTTTCTCTTCTAAAACTTGTGAGTGATGTTCACTTTTTGCAATTCCCACCATGATTTGTTGTACAACCTGGTCGATAAAATCTTCTCTACTAAAGGCAAATAAATGGCCTCTTCCTGAACCATCAAAAAGTTTATGGCACCCTAATAGAATTCCCCAAAGTAAGAAAACAACCTGAAGAGCTTCATCATCATTTTTTGCTCGAAACTCTGGAGAATCAACAATGAAAGTTTTTAACTTATCTAAACTTCCTAAAGTTACACTCATTAAACGGGTTAAAGTGGAGCCCTGAATTTGAACCTGTTTTAAGCCCTTATAAGAATAAAGCAACATATCGAAATACTCCCCATAGGGGGAGTAAAAATCAAAAAAGGCTTTAGCTATATTGATTAGGACATGCTGGGCCGAACTTTTTTTACGGAGCGATTTTTTTAAAGTGGCTTCGAGATCTTTATCAAATTGCTCTGCCCCCTTGAGAGCTAGGGAGGCGAACATGTCCTCTTTAGATTGGAAGTATCGGTAGATAAGACCCACCGATATTTCGGCCTCTTTGGCCACATCTTGTAGGGTCGTATTTAGGAAACCTTTAGATTCGAAAACTCTTCTTGCGGCTTCAAGAATATCCTGTGATCGCTGGAGCTTTTCTCTTTCTTTTCGCTCTTTTACGCCCATCGTTAACAACCTCGTCTTTTAACTTCCTCGCTTTTTCCAAATATGCTACATCACTGGTCGCAAGAGGATAGTCCTGAGCCCATGGGTTTTCAAGGGGTTATAATTCTTATTCAATAAGTGAACGGCGTTCAAAAAGAAAATGCGGTTCATGTAACATGTTGAATTGACTGTATTTTTTGATTGTTAGAGAATGGAAGTGAGAATAAAAGGTGGGGGTGAATCCTGGGATAAATCCTAAAGAAGAGGCCTCATTGAGGTTTAACTTACTTGGGAATGTTGAGAATGAAAGGGCAGGGAAATGGATCACAAAAAACAAAGCAGTTCAAACGGTCATAACGGTCATTTAAAGGGGCACGAAGCTCCCCATGGCGGCTCTACCTCTCACATAGGGCACAAAGATATATTTACTAAGTGTTATGAATTTAACCATCATACTAAAGCCCAGTCTTTAGGGCTTTATCCCTATTTTCGAAGAATTGATGACACAGTAGGAAACAAGGTCATTTGTCGTGGGGAAGCTAAAATAATGATCGGTTCAAACAACTATTTGGGGCTCGCCCAAAATGAAAGAGTTGTAGAGGCCGCAATTGAAGCTACAAGAAAATATGGTGCTGGCTGCACCGGTTCCCGATTTTTAAATGGAAATATTCAGTTACATGAAGAACTTGAAGAGGCTCTGGCTAAATTTTTGAAACGAGAATCGGTACTTCTTTTCTCGACCGGTTTTTTTGCCAATCAAGGAGCTTTGACCTCTCTCCTTGAGGATACGGATGCCATTTTGTGTGATCGGGAAAATCACGCCAGTATTATTGATGGATGTAAGGCTTCACCTGCCAAAACAATTCCATTTGCACATAACTCAGCTGAGGCTCTTAGACGACGATTAAAGAGACTTCCTGAAACCGCAGGAAAATTCTTGGTTGTAGATGGCGTGTTTAGCATGTCTGGAGACATTGTTGATCTTCCAGCCATGCAAAAAGTTGCCAAAGAATATGGATGCAGAGTTTATGTAGACGAAGCTCATGCCCTTGGGGTTTTGGGACCTAAAGGGGAGGGAACCGTACATCATTTCGGTCTTAACTCTGAAGTTGATTTGATCATGGGAACCTTCTCGAAATCTTTGGGTTCCATGGGAGGTTTCCTAGCGGGCTCTAAGCCAGTGATTGAATATTTAAGACATAAAGCCCGATGCTTTATGTTTACCGCTTCATTAGCTCCAGCTGTCACGGGTGGGGTTTTAAAAGCTCTTCAAGTCATGCAAGAGGAGCCTGAGCGAATTGAGCAGCTCTGGAAAAATTCACGTAAAATGCATGAAGGGTTTAAGTCTTTAGGTTTCAATATCGGAACGACTCAAACTCCAGTGGTTCCTATTCTAGTGGGATCTGAAATTAAAGCTCTTCACTTTGCCCAAAAACTATTTGAAGCTGGTATTTTTGCGACGCCAGCGGTATTTCCAGCTGTCCGATACGGTGAGGCCATTATTAGAACCAGTTACATGGCGACTCATACTGAGGACGAGTTAGATTACGTTCTTGAAACCTTTGCCAAAATCGGTAAAGAGCTTGGGGTTTTTGAAGACAGCGCTTATCGTGAAGGCACCAAAAGAAGGGCAAATAATGGTTACGATTTCGACGTGCAAGACGAGAAGGTGTCTGAAACTCTTCGAGCAGATTCCGGAACTCATACACAAGCATGATCCTTATTACGTTCCTCCGTTTCCGGGCAGCATAGTAAAGTTAATCGGGCCTAAATCTCCATTTTTTAAGCATGGAGATTTAGTTGCCATGATTGCCTATCGAAATAATAAACCGATTGGAAGAATCGCAGCTATAGAAAACCGATCTCATAACCAATACTATAAAGACAAAGTTGGATTTTTTGGTTTTTTTGATGTCATTGATGATGAAATGGGGGCGCGAGCTCTTTTAGATGCAGCGGAAACTGAGTTGAAACGGCGAGAGCTTACTTCTGTTAGAGGTCCTTACAATCCTACTGTGAATGATGAGTGTGGTCTTTTGGTTGAGGGATTTGAATCATCTCCAATGATTATGATGCCCTACAACCCACCTTACTATTTAAATCTATATGACAAGATTGGGCTCAAAGGGGTGAGAGATCTTTATGCTTATTATATTTCAAATCAAGTTCAAATTCCGGAGAAGATAACTCGGATTGTTGATCGATTTAATAAAATGGGAAAAGTAAATATTCGTCACATCGAGATGAAAAAACTTAAAGAAGAGTTGAAGATTATTCATGGGCTTTATAATGCAACTCTGAATAGAAATTGGGGTTTTACACCACTTGCTCTCGAGGATTTGGAGTTTGCTGCTAATGATTTTAAAGCCTTCGTAGAACCTGAATATGTTCTTATCGCTGAAAAAGAGGGTGAACCGATTGGTTTTTCCATGCTTCTTCCTAATATTAACGAGATCATGTGGAAGGTAAAAAAGTCCTCGACTCTAGGACAAATCATAAAGTTTATCTGGAATTTAAAAATGAATCCCCCCAAGGAAGCGAGACTTGCAGTGCTTGGAGTGAAACCAGAATTTCAGGCTTCAGGTGTGGCCGCTGTATTTTATCTTGAGGCTATACGTCGAGGCGGAAAGAGGTTCATGGGAGCTGAGTGCTCATGGGTCGAGGAGAGCAATACCCCAATGATTCGGTCGTTAGAGGTGTTGGGGGCAAAGAGATATAAAAATTATAGAGTATTTGAGAAGCCAATATGAGGTTGTTGCTAACGGGTTCGACCGGCTTCGTAGGTAGAAATCTTTTGCTGGAAATTCTAAAGCGTAAAAGCTACGAAACTATCTATCTTCCTATTCGAAGCGAAAAAAAACTTAAAGAACAATTAAAGGGAGAGGGGATCGTAGAACTTCCGAGAGAGCTGCATCTGCTTTCCATGGAAGCGCCTGACTGGGATTTTAGCAGCCTTTCAGGTGTGGAGCATGTGGTCCACAGTGCTGGAGTTCTTTTCGGCAATTCTCTTCAGGATTATAGTAAAACTAATACCGAAGGAACTTTACGTTTGATGCATACTCTTTCGGCACCAGAAAAAGTTGTTATTCTTTCTTCTCAAGCTGCCAGTGGCCCTTGTGGCTCAGGTCAAGATTGCAAAACGGAAAATGATGAGGATAGGCCGATCACTTGGTATGGTACCTCGAAGCTTGAAATGGAAAGTAAACTAGCAAGTGAATTTCCCCAAAAAAACTTTATCTGTTTACGTCCTCCAATGATTCTTGGGCCTAGGGATAGTGCAACTTTACCACTTTTTAAAATGGCCCGAGCTTTAGTTCAATTTAAGCCCGGCTTCAATCAGAAACAATATAGTTTTGTAGCGGTTCAAGATTTGGTTCAAGCTATACTTAAAGTGTTATCTCATTCCACAGAACTGCAAAAGTTGAAGCAGAGGAAGTTTTTTGTGGCCTCTGAAAAAGTGATTACCGATACAGAACTGATTCAAACTGCAACTGAAGTTATGAGAAAAAAAGGTAGATTAGTAAAGATTCCACAGCCAGTCATTTGGGGGATTTCACAAGTTATCGGAAGTATCCCAGCTTTAAGTAAGGCTGTTCCAAATCTTTCTAAAGATCGATCGAAAGAGATTTGGCCTGATAGATGGGTAGTTTCCCCCAAACAATTTGAAGATCAGTTTGGGTGGAAGGCAACTATCGATTTAAAAACTTCTCTTAAAGCAACTTTGGATTGGTATGTGAAAGAGGGACAGTTGTCTCTTTAGCTGTTATTGCGAGCGTAGCCGAAGCCTGTCTCTGTGTTATACTAATAATCGTGAAAATCGACCCTAAAATTCTCTCAGGACAGATTCAAGATCACATTAAGTGGTTGGAGAACAATAAAACCGGAATTCATATCGAGATTGCTTCCCCTTTGAATGAGCTTCAAATAGCTGCGAAGAAAGAGGGGTTTCAACTTACTGTATGTAGTGGATTTAGAAATTTTGAATCGCAGCTCGCCCTATGGAATGCAAAAGCGGTGGGGGCTCGTCCTCTTCTTGATAAGAACAGTCGGAGACTAGATATTTCTAAATTAAGTCCCGAAGATATTATGTTTGCTATTCTTCGTTGGTCTGCTTTGCCGGGGCTCAGTCGACATCATTGGGGAACTGATCTTGATGTTTATGATAGACAGGCATTACCGAAAGATTATCAACTTCAATTGATTCCACAGGAGTTTGAGGGGACAGGATATTTTGCTCCCATGCATGATTGGTTAGATAATAATTTGTCTCGCTTTGGTTTTTTTCGTCCTTTTGAAAAAGATCTAGGCGGGGTAAGTCCAGAAAGATGGCATATTAGCTATGCTCCCTTGGCGCAGCAATACTGGAAACTTCTTACCCTTGAACACATCAGACAAGTTCTCACTCAAGTTGAGTTCGAACTTAAGACCCATGTAATAAAAGCGCTTCCAGAGATTTATGAGCGATTTTTTCAACGAATTACACCACCTTAAGTCATTGTAATTACTAAATAAACAAAAATTGTCAGTGACAAATCTTGCCTCTTGTTTTCAAATTTGATTTTCCTTATATTGCGCTCTCTTTAATCCTACATGAGGTGAAAGTTGGCTTTTTTTCGGCAAGGGCATGAGCGCTCGATTGTTCTTAAACCTTTTTTACTAAAAGTTCGTGAAGGTTTTCTTCTGGGGCTAGCCCCAGAACCTGATCAGAGTTCGCCATGTGCAGGTTGTATTCAAATGTGGCTAATCGATCGGAATGTAGAAGTCGAAAGAGTTGAGTTGTCCTCTCTTACTATTCGAAGAGAACTTATCCCTGAGCTACTTATCGAAAATAACGGGCATGTTTTTTATGAGATAGATTTAGATGGAACCTATACCCGCCTTGAAGCTTTAGTTTATCCTCATCCTAACTGTTCCTGCGAAAAGACAAATTACATTCCTCCAAAAGAGATCAATAAACGAACAAATTTCGCTTTCTCTCCTTTAACTGAGATCAAAGTGGCTCGTTTTGGGACTCCCGATGGAAATCTTTGGCTGGCTAGTGCTACTGGGGAAGCCCCACTATCTGAAGAGAAGTTTACTTGTTATGGCGTGGACAAAGATAAAGAGATCGCAAGATTTAAAGCTGTGGATGAGTGGATGAAACGTTGTGTGGTCATTGATCTCCCTAAAAGATTAGATCGAGGAGAAACAGTTCCAGCTGAAATTTTACAGACTGGTAACGTGGAACTTATTAGTCGTTCTCTTCCTAAGCAGTCCCACTTTGAAGGTATGGGAATAGGGGCAAATAAGGAAGAGGCAACACTCGATGCTTTATTTGGTTTAGCCAAAGTAAGAACCTTAAAGAAGTATGCTTCAATAATGAAAAATCCTATGTTGGTTGTGGGGGCTAATAACTGGATGAGAACTAAAGTTCCTTTCTATTTGTTGCAGCAGTATGATCTGCATCTGCTTTTTTATCCTAATTCAACTCAAGCCTGGGTGGTTGGACTCGCAGCCTTTTCGAGACAACGTTTAGATGAAAAACCGAAGTTTGTATTTGCAGCAGAGGCCGATATTCATAAGGCGATTGATCAGTTGTTCTTTAAGATTGTTGAAGTTCTGCGTCCTAGTGAACCAGAAACAGAGATTCCAAGAATTCCTGAGGAACATCCTAAAGGGATGGGTTCAAAACTTCATATGTGGTGGACCCATTGGATCTATCGTTGTCCGAAGATTGTTTTAAAAGATGTTCTTCACCTCGAACCTTATTCTAGAAATTTAGAGCACTGGAGAAACTACTTCAGAGATGGTCAGGATTTGGTCTCAGTGCTTGCAGTTAATAATGATTATCTCCCTAGTCAAATTAGAACTCTTGTTAAGCTGAAACTCTCTTCTTCAGATTCTTTGCATACGGTAGCTAATATCAATGGAATTGGAACTTGGAATGATTTTAGAGATGCTTTAGCTTAAGTTGGGTTCAGATTTCAAAAATGGATAAGAGTTAAAAGCTTTCTCTATCTCTCTTTGAATTTTTGAAGGGGTGAATTTTTCTAAGGCTGTTTCTCGGGCTCTACGACCCAACTCAATCAATCGTTCTTTATCTTGAGAAAGACCCACAATAGCTTCTGCTAAAGCCTCAATATTGTCGGGTTCTACTAAAAGGCCATTTGATTGATTCTCAATAATGTCTGTGACTCCACCACACCGATAGGCGATGGAAGGAACTCCAAATAAAGCTGCTTCAACGTAGACAATTCCAAATCCCTCACCTTTCCATTTTTTATTCCAGTAACCAAAGCGAGAGGGCATAATAAAAATATCGTGAGACTGATAAGTGGCTTTAAGATCCTCTCTATTGTTGACGGCAGGTAAAAAGGTTACGATTTTTTCCAGTCCATATTCATGGGTTAGCTGTTTCAATCTTGGCAAATCATCTCCATTGCCTTGAATCGTATATGAAAAAGAGAGATGAGATTGTGTTTCATTGATCTGTTTGAGAGCTTTAAGAACGTGGTCATGTCCTTTGTATTGTTCGCTAGAATCCAATCGAGCTAGGGTCAAAAGTTTAATGGTGGAGTGGTTAAGGCTTGTTCTGTTACGAGATTGTGTTGTCACATTCAGGCTTGCCATATCTGGACTTAAACTTGGATGAACTATCGATATTTTATGGGGATTAAAGCCCTGTTTTTCCAAAATAGTCTTGGTCCAGTCACTGATAGAAATAATGCCATCCGCTTTTTTTAGAGCCCATTTGTCTTGGGGTTGAAAATTTCCCCAAACTTCAAAACCGTAAGCGATAACGAGGAAAGGGGTTGCTGTGAGTCTAGATAGAATAGCAGCCATAGGGGCTAACGAAAGGTGACTAGCAATAATCACCGATGGCTTTAACTCTCTAGCTATCTTAAGACTTCTTATGAAAAATCTAGGACTGAAGCGATTTTCAAGTTTTCGCAGTAAGCCTTGTGACAGCTTAATGGTTTCAATGGAGTAGGGGCGATGGCCCATCTGAAAAGAGTCGCCTCTTTGCGCTAGCAAAACCTTGAGTGAATTAGGGCCATAGAGGTTTGATAGGAAACTTAAAAAATCATCGATGTAATACTGAACTCCGCCGTAGGACTCAAATACGGAGTCATGCTGTAGAAAGAGCACATTTTTGTTTTGTGTCTTTGTGGGAATCAATCGTTTGTCGTGTAGACTCGATGCTTGGGTCTGTCTGCTAAGATCTGCTCTTTTCCCCACTGGGTCACTTTCTTAAAAGCTTCGGAACGAATAAAGGTGTCAAAAGCGGTCTTATCGCTCCAATCAGATACAATAAGATAAGAGTTTAGCTTTTCTATATCTTTATAGAGATGAGATTCGGTATGCCCTGGGGCCTCTTTCAAAGCTGTAAGAACATGAAGAAAAGCCTTCTCAAATACAGATTCCTTGCCAGGTAAAACGACATAATTCATTCCAATAGTAACCATAAAATCTATTTAACTCGATTTTGGGGTAAACGTAAACTTTACTTGATAAAAAGTGAGCCCAGTGGCTAAAGTAGAGCATGTTTGATGAAAAATACCCCGAACTCGATCCTAATAAAAAAAGCGCAGTTGAAATTTGGGAGGCGCGTTATGCCTCGTCTGGATATTTGTTTGGCAAAGAGCCCATAGTTTCTTTGAAAAACTTTATCCAGAATCTTAAAACTGGAAAGGTTTTGGATGTTGCGATGGGGGAAGGGCGTAATGCCGTTTTTTTGGCTCAAAGCGGATTTCAAGTGGAAGGACTTGATTGTTCAGTTAAGGCAGTGGAAAAAGCTAAGGCATTAGCCGATGAGAAAAAAGTTACTCTCGAAGCTAAAACTCAAAATCTTGACTTTTTTTTGATGCCTCTAATGAAATATGATTCCATTATTATGAGTTACTTTAAACCATTGCCTCGGTTTTTTAGTGAGATTAAAAGAGGTTTGATAATGGGCGGAACGGTTTTATTTGAAGCTTATACAACCGAGCATCTTAAACTTCAAAATCCACCCAACCCTTTAATTGATTTCGAACAGTGTTTTAAACCTAATGAACTGTTAACACAGCTCAGAGATTTTCAGATTCTTTACTACCATGAAATGGCAGAGGGGAATTCTCATTTAGTGCGAGCGATTGCTAAAAAAACTAAATAGTCATTGCGAGGGGCGTAGGATCTAAAGCAATCCCCTCGAGATGGTTTCGTTATTTTACTTCTCGCCAGGGTTATCCTTGCAATCAAGCAAGAAATTACATCCCCATTCCACCATCGACAATTAGGGTTTGACCGGTGATATAGCTGCTATTTTGAGAGGCTAAAAAGAGCACGGCTTGTGCTATTTCATCAGCGGTTCCAATTCTTCCCAATGGAATCACGCTAAAGATAGATTTTTTCTGCTCTTCGGTTAGCTGATGGGTCATGTCGGTTTCAATAAAACCAGGTGCGATAGCATTAACTCTGATATTTCGTGAGGCCAATTCTTTTGCCATGGATTTTGTTAAACCGATGATTCCAGCTTTGGCTGCGCAGTAGGCGGCCTGTCCTGCATTTCCTGTGATTCCAACGATAGAACCCATATGAATAATACTGCCTTTACGTTCTTTCATCATGCTTCGAATCACGGCTTGAGAAACAATAAAAGCACTTCGTAGGTTGGTATTGAGAACTTGATCCCAATCTTCAACCGAATAGCGCATCATGAGCCCATCGCGAGTGATTCCAGCATTATTGACTAGAATGGAGATCCTCTTTTTGTCTTTTAAAATCTGTTCAATGGCTGCTTTGGTCTCTTCAGTATTAGCGACGTCAAACTTTACAGCTGAGGCTTTACCCCCTATAGCGGCAATTTCGTTGCACGTTGCTTTAGCTTTTTCTTCATTGGAGAGATAGTTAATGATAACTTCTGCCCCTTCTTTAGCTAATTCGATTGCAGCGGCACGTCCAATACCTCGAGATCCCCCAGTAACTAAAGCAATTTCACCTTCTAGTGTCATGACTGACTCTCCTTGAGATATGTTTCAAATTTCTTTAAATCCTCAATGGAATCCATCGAGAAAAGTTTTACATTGTCGGCGATTCTTTTAATGAGCCCTGTTAAGACTTTGTTGGGCCCCATTTCTACAAAAGCAGTTGTTCCATTGTTTACTAAAGCTGAAACACAAGAGGTCCAGAGAACCGGGTGGTCTAACTGTTGAGTTAGAAGGGGAATTAAATCGCCCTCTTTTCGAATCTGAGCATCAACGTTGTGAACAATTGGAAATTGTCTGCTTTGCCATTTAACCGATTGTAAATGGCTAGTGAAGTTTTGGGCCACAGGTTTCATGAGTGGACTATGAAATGGCGCGCTGACATTAAGAGGAACAAATTTTCTAGCTTTTAGTTCTCCAGAGTTCGGATCGTTTGCAATAGTTTGAGCTCGATCCACAGCTTCAGCATGACCTGCAATGACCACTTGAGAGGGGGCATTAAAATTGGCAGGAACAACCAAAGAGCTATTATTGTTCTGAGTGGCCTTTTGGCAAAGCGCTATCACTTTGTCATCAGAAAGCCCTAGGACTGCTGCCATTTTTCCTTTGCCTTGAGGAACTGCATTTTGCATTAATTCGCCGCGAGTTCTGACTAGCTTTACAGCTTCAGTTAAGGTTAAAGCCCCCGAGGCTAAAAGGGCCGAGTATTCACCTAGGCTGTGGCCTCCTCCCGCAAAGGGAAAGAAATCCAATGTCTTTTTTAAAACCTGAAACCAGGCGTAAGAGGTTGTTAAAATGGAGGGTTGCTGATTCTTGGTGAGTTGCAAACTTTCTTCTGGCCCTTCAGAGCAGAGTTTTAAAACATTTTCTTTAATGGCATCTGAGGCCTCTTCATAAATTTGATGTGTCCAGGGAAACTCTTCAACTAGAACTTTGGACATTCCCACATATTGAGAGGCTTGCCCTGGAAAAACTACGGAGATGGTATGTTTTACAGTTGTATCAGTGTGGCTCCCCATGTGATGCCTCCTCCAAAAGTTGTCATGAGAACTTTGTCTCCAGATTTTATCGCCCCGGCTCTCCAAGCTTCATCTAAGCAAATAGGGAGAGTCGCTGCTGAGGTGTTTCCATACTTATCTACATTGAGCCATGTTTTATTGGCAGGTACGTTTAAGGTCTTTACACACATCTCAATAATTCTGATGTTGGCCTGGTGGAAAATAAAGAAATCGACCTCTTCTATTTTTAGATGGTTATCCTCTAGGACCTTCATTGAAGCGTCGATCATGTTTCTCACAGCAAGCTTAAATATTTCAGATCCCTGCATTTTTATTTTATGTTCAGAAGGGCTGTAGTCAGCTCGCCATGGGGGGCAGGCAGCGTATCCATGAGGGATTTTTAAGAGATCGCCACGAGTACCATCTGAGTAAACTCTTGTGGATAAAATAGAGTGGGACCTATCTTCGCTTCTCGTTAAGATTGCTGCGCCTGCAGCATCTCCGAAAAGAACACAGGTAGATCTGTTTTGCCAGTCGACTAAAGTTGATAGAGTTTCAGCTCCAACTACCAGTGCGGTTTTAATGGTTCCGCTACGGATATACTGATCGGCAATAGATAAACCATAGAGAAAGCCGGAGCAGGCGGCTTGAAGATCAAAGGAAAAAGCATTTACAGCTCCCAAGTCTCTTTGTAAGGAGTTCGCCGTTGTAGGCATGACACTTTCTGGGGTGACGGTTCCTACTATAATAAGATCAATATCCTGAGCAGAAATAGCTGCTTTCTCTAAAGCATTTAAAGAGGCTAATCTGGCAAGACTTAATGTGGACTCTCCTTTTTCGGTGTTAGCTATATGGCGCTGGGAGATACCAGTTCGGGTTCTAATCCATTCATCACTGGTTTCAATGAAGGATTCGAACTCCTTATTGGTCATTATTTTTTCAGGGAGCCCTTTACCTGTTCCAATAATTTTTGAATAGTAGCTCATGTTGATTATTCTTTCTTTGCCACCTGAGTTTTTTGTGCCAATTGATCTCTCATTTTAGATAGAAAATTGGTCTCGGCCCCTTTTTTAGAGGTCAGAATTCCATTTCGAATTGCAATCGCATTTGAACTTCCATGGCTGATAAAAACGACACCATTAATTCCTAAGAGGGGGGCAGAACCGTAGGGCTTGTAATCAAATTTTTGCTTAAAGGCTTTTAAAGTCCCTTTCAAAAAGGAAAGTCCGATGAGACCCATGATCTTATGTTTGCTGATCTCGTTTTTGAACCAATTAAAAGCTGTCTCGGCAAGCCCTTCGGAAACTTTTAAAGCAACATTGCCCACAAAACCATCACATACCACTATGTCAGTAGTTCCGTGATAGATATCGAACCCCTCAACATAACCTTTGTAATTGAGGCCTTGGGAGGCTTTTAATAAAGCATGGGTCTCGCGAGTTAGTTCATTCCCTTTGCTCTCCTCGGAGCCATTAGATAATAGCCCTATTGAAGGATTTTTTCGGTTTTCAATGAGTTCAGCGTAAATTCGGCCCATCTCGGCAAACTGAAATAGGTGGCTCGGCTTACAGTCGACATTTGCACCTGCATCCAACAAGATTACAAAATTCTCTAAACTTGGTAATTTAATAAGAATTGCGGGACGCTCGACCCCCTCTAAGCGTCCTAGAACTAAGATAGCGACTGCCATTACGGCGCCACTATTCCCGGCTGAAATGAAAGCGTGTGCTTTGCCTTCTTTAACCTGTTGAAGCCCTACATGAATACTGGACCTTTTCTTCTTCCGCATTCCTTGAGATGCGGTGTCCTCCATTGTTATTACCTCTTCGGCATGGATAACCTGAAGGCGGTCTGACTCAGTGGCTTTTTTTTCTGCCAGTTTTTTGAGAAGAAGAGGGCGGTCTCCGACTAACTGAATTTTAATCTCAGGATCATCATTAAGGGCCAATAAAGCCCCCTCTATATTGATCTCTGGAGCATAGTCTCCCCCCATGGCGTCAACAACTATACAGACACCTGAATTTAATTGGGGAGATTTCAAGAATTAGTCTTCAATATTAAGAACGCGTTTACCTTTGTATCTGTTGCAGCTTGGGCAAACACGGTGAGGTAATGTTGGTTCTCCACAATCAGAGCAAGTTGTTATACTTGTTTTTTTGAGAGCGAGATGACTTCTTCTTTTGGTTTTTCTTGTGTGTGATTTACGTTTCTTAGGTACGCCCACGAGTTACTCCTGTTTAAATAATTTTACTTCTTGAAGCACTGAAAAGGGAGTGACAGATTTTTTTTCTGCGCACTGACACATTTTAGTGTTTAGGTTAGCCCCACATTGCTGGCAAATTCCTAAGCAATCAGGCTTACACAAAGATTGGTAAGGAATGCTTAGAAAAAATTGTTCTGTAATGATGGGGTTTAAATCGATCTCATTTCCTTCGAAAAAATTGATATCCAGTTCTTTGCTTTCTTCAGTGATCTTAGAGGAACTTAATTTTCCTGAAGGAACATTGGCTAAGGTTACTTCAAACGGAGAATTTACATTGAGAATAAAGTTTTCAGCGCAACGAGCGCAGGACTGCTCAACAGAGAACTTTAACTTCCCTCGCAAATAAAAGTCGGGCTCAATTTTAGTTAAATGAGCGTTTACGACTAAAGGAGATTTAAATTGATAGCCTTCCTTGGAAAGGTCTGAAAGCAACTCTTTTAGCCAACTCTCTTTTTGACTATCAAAGTGGAATGGGTTTTCACCCTCCACTAAACTGGTTACAACAATCTTCATTCTTTACCTTATACTCTTCCTAGCTTTTAACAAACCAGGAGACTTTAAATAACAAACCGCGATAATGCAACAAAGCCACCTATTTAATCAAGTTGAAAAACTCAGTTCTTGTGGCTGGGTTACGAAAATCTCCTAAAAGGGAACTGGTGGTGGTGTAAGAGTTCTGTTTTTCTACCCCCCTCATCATCATACAAAGGTGGCTGGCATCCATAACTACCCCAACTCCCAAGGGATTTAGGTGGGTCATTAAAGCCTCGGCAATTTGAGAGGTTAACCGCTCTTGAACCTGAAGGCGCCTTGCAAAGGCATCTACTACTCTGGGAATTTTAGATAAACCAATAATTTTGCCATTAGGAATATAGGCAACATGACACTTTCCGAAGAAAGGTAAGAGATGGTGTTCGCAAAGGCTGTACAATTCAATGTTTCTAACGATGACCATTTCTGAGTAATCGGCATCGAAAAGAGCCTGGTGAATGATTTCGATTGGGTTTTTTTCGTAGCCTTGGGTTAAAAATTTAAACGCCTTTAAGAAACGGGTAGGGGTTTTTAAAAGCCCTTCTCGATTGGGATTTTCTCCAATGGCTGAAAGTAAATCGGTGATATTACTTACAAGTGATTGATTTAATTCATTATCATCTTGTTTTGTCATGCGACCTCCCTAGGCTTTGGCAGATTAAAGATATTCGGGGCCAAAGTACTCAACCCAATGATAAAGAGAACTTGCCAATTTGAGTTTCATTAGCTTCCAAGGTTCGTTTTGTGAGGCCTTCTGAATAGAGTCCCAAAGGACGGTGATTACATTCTCTGATGTGGGAATAAGCCCTTTAAGGAAATGGATATCCTCATTTAGATTCTTGTGGTCGAGAGGAAGAACGACTAGTTCTTTAAGTAGTTGTTTCGCCTTGGCAAAATCGATTACCATTCCGGTAGTGGAATCCATTTCCCCCTTGAAAGTCGCCTGTAGAGTGAAGTTGTGTCCGTGACCGTTAGGATTTGCACACTTGCCAAACAAAGCTACATTTTGCTCTAGACTTAATTCGGAACGATATAGTTTATGAGCGGCACAGAAGCTCACCTCTTGAGTTACATACAGGTATTTCTTCTCTTGAACGGTTTGATTAAAGCGACTCATGGTCGCACCCTACCCGAAGTACTCATTCTGTGCAATGGGGGGATTTTTCAAGCTAAAGCTTTACAAAACTCCCTTAAGGATTTGCGACTCAGTCTCAAAATAAGGGTTAGCCCTCTAACATCTGTTTGACAGTTTTACACTTTATAACTTTGAGCTTGTAGCCTAGCTTGAATCTTATTCCTGAACAAAAGGGTGTATTCGAGTGGGAGTCATAGCCTAATGGGGCCGTGGCATATTGATTGCTCATAGTAACAATCGAGCGAAACTCTCGTGTATCGCTCATCTTAATTGGAACACGAGTTGAATTTTGAAAGTAGTAGTTGAAGTAGAAGTTTAAATGGCTAAAGGAGACGCTGAAATGAAAAGCTCGAAAGTTGATGTCAAAGCAAAGTTATCTGTTTGGAGTGGAATTGCCCTCATGGCATTGGCCCTCTCTTCAGGAAAACCTGTACTTGCTGCTGAAGATATCAGGTTGTGGCGTGTATCAACCAAACCCGCCGAGCAAACCCTTCTCCTTCATTTAGGAGATACAGAGGTAGCCAAAAAAGAGGCGGTCGACCTTATCTTAGGAAAAGAAGGACAGAACGCTGATCTTAAGAAGTTTGCTGAGAAGTTTTCAAAAGAACCGATTCAGCTATTAGAAGCGGTTAAAGAGGCTTGGACTAAAGTTGATAAAGAGGATTCATCCACAGATAAGATTAAAGTGAAAGAGTTTAAAGAAAAACTCTTAAGAGATTTAGAAGCTGTTGATGCTAAAGCTTTCAGTGGAGCACATAGGAAAGAGGTTTTCTTAAAGTTAATTAAAGACCTGCTAGAGAAGAGGCTTAATGACACAAATTTAATTAGCGACCTGTTTAAAGATCCCCGTATTCTTTTAGCTCTAGAGATCACCAAGGATGAGCCCAAAAAAGAAACAGAAGATAAAGACAAGGATAAGGATAAGGACAAGGTCGTGAAAGATCCTGCACCTCCCACAGTTACTACTACAACCACTACAATTCCTCCTAGGCCTCCAGTAGGTGAAGTGGGTAACGACGCTCAGGACAGAGCCATGGCACAACAGATCTGTGATGCCATTAAAGGGCGTGAAAATAACTTTTCTCAAAAAGAGGCTGAACTTCAAAAATTAATGGATGCTGCTAATCAGCTCCTTAACTCGAGAGCTTCAGAGTCCTCTATCAATCCAGCCGCTCTTCAGAATAGGAAGAACGAAAAAGGGTTGGAAGAAATTTTACCTGGGTTGTTAGCCAATGCCTTAGGCCAGCAAGATAAACAGGAAGATGTCACTCCAGCTCCTAACAATACACAGCCCTTTGTGCCTTCAAATAGAAATGATAAAAACACAGATCCAAATGCGTTTAATCAACCTTTACCGCAGCAAGAACAACCGCAACAAGCCCCTCCATTCTTCTTGCCGCCTAATAACAATCCAGGGGTTACAACTCCTGTGAGATTGGATCTGCCTTCAAGTTCAGGTCAGCAAGAGTTGAGAGATGCACAAGCTTTATCGACTATAAATGAAGGAAGAACTCCGATTTCAGCTCAGTTAAGCCCTTATGCCACACCGATGGATTTAATGGCCGCTCGAGTGAAAGCAAAAACAGATATCCAAAAGACTCAGATCACTCTCACAAATGCTAAAGACAGAGCATCTAAGTTGGATGAGCAACTCGAAGAGCTTAAAGAGGGAGGCCGTGCGGCTCTCGCTCCAGAAGTTAAAAAACAACAGGCTCAGTTGCAGAACGATGTAGATACTGCAAAGAGAGGTTATGATCAGCAACGACAAATGCTACAGATGGTGGCTCCTGAGCAAAGAGATCAACTTCAAAGCATGTTGATGACTCTGCAACAGGACTTAAACTTCAAAGAGCAAAAGCTCTCCCAGTTTAACGCCAATGTGGATGTTGCCATCGAAGATGGAAGTAAGCAGATTAAGAAGTTAGCTAAAGTTCGAGATATGTTAAATTCTGAAGTTAATAAACTGAGCACACAGTTAGCTGGAATGAAAGAGGATGAACAGGCTGTAAGTCAGCTCATCAACCAAAACCAGCAGCTACAAATGGCTCAATTACAAGGGCAGACTGGAGTTCAAAACGTGAATAACGGAAGCAGACTTCAGGGGTTTACCGGAAACGTTGGAGGGCCAAGAACTTTACCTTCTAGATTCGGTGGAGCCTTAGGTAACCGAAGTGCAACAACTCCTGCTAATAATGGAAATGCGATTCGAGGCCCCTTAACCAAGTAAGGAAGTTTAAAGAGCTTAAAGCAAAGTCCCCCAAGGACTGAAGCTTAAAGGGCTAAGAGGAACTACAAAGCAGAGTAGAAGTTGTAGTTGAGTTGGGTTTTCATGGTAGCTGAAGTTCCCGCGAAAAGTTGAGTGTAGTGAAGACCAAAGTTCCTCTTAAGGCCTTTTAAAGGGAAGTCAAAAAGCCTCTAGCTAAAATGCTAGGGGCTTTTGAATTTTTATGTCTGACGGCTCTGAATAACAAAATTACCACAGAACACTTAGACCGCTAATAGGATAGCCTTGTTGTGTTTGACCTTCCTCTTCGGAATCATCTTGTTTGTCTTCTTGAACTTTGGGCTGTGTTTCTTCTTCCCCTTTTACTCTCTCGGAATCAAAGTCGGTTAAGGCCTCTTGGATAGGATCTTCTTCAGGGGAAGAGTCAGCAGCAGGATCAAGATTGTTTTCAACGGCAGGTGTTACAGTAAATTGACTCTCGCACTTATAACACTTTTCAATATGTTTAGATCCTTCATTTAAATAGAGACATCTATGACAGAGTCTAAGATGCATGCTTGGGGCAGACTTATCCTCTGAAAGAGATCTCATGACAGAAGGGTGCTTCTTTTTTTTCTTCATAAAACCCTCCTAATGAAGAGGCACACATCTACTTTAAGTATATCGAAACCTGAAGATTGGGTCAAAAAACAGGTTCAGTAATGGCTTTCTCCTTATCAGAGGTGTCTATAATTTTGACAGTTCGATTACTAAAAATAAAAAACCCGACAACAATTCTTTGCTGTCGGGTTTAGAGATTGTTCTATTTATTATTATAATTCTCCAGGGCGTTTTCCAGCCGCGATAAGTTTTCGCTTATCCAAGTTGTATTTTTCAACTTTATTGATAAGCCCCGCGCGACTAATTCCTAGCTCTTTAGCGAGTCGAGATTTGTTCCATCCGGTTCGCTTTAACCCTTCACGGATCATTTCTCTTTCAAGCTCTTCAAGAGCATCACGGAGTTTTCCTTGAATACGAACCCCTTGAACTTTATTGCGTTCACCGAATTCACGAATGCGAGCTGAGAGCATATCGACTGTAATTTTACCTTCCCCTCCCGCTAAAACGGTAACGCGTTCCATTTCATTTTCTAGTTCTCGGATGTTTCCTGGCCATGGGTAATCGAAGATCTTTTCGAGAGCCCTCTTGGTCAGTAACTTAGGCTTGATCTGTTTTTCTGCTGCTGATCTAGCCAAGAAGTGTTCACAGAGAATTAAGATATCCTCCTTGCGATCTCTTAGGGGAGGTACGGTGATATTGATCACGTTGATCCTGTAATAGAGGTCTTCCCGGAAGGTTCCTTTTTCAACCATTTCTTTCAAGTCTCGATTAGTAGCTGCTAGAATTCGAACATCGACTTTGCGAGGCTCAGTAGCACCTACGGGCAGGAAGGTTCCCTCTTGAATAACTCTAAGGAGTTTTACCTGCATCGTTGGAGAGGTATCTCCAATTTCATCGAGAAAGAAGGTCCCTTTATCTGCAGTTTCAAATAACCCTTTCTTATCTCTTACCGCACCCGTGAATGAACCTTTCACGTGCCCGAACAACTCTGAGTCTAGTAAGTTGTCGTTAAATGCAGAGCAGTTTTGAGTGACGAATATGTTATCTTTTCTAGGAGAATTGTAGTGGATGGCTTTTGCGATTAACTCCTTACCAGTTCCGTTTTCCCCTTGGACTAGAACGGTGCTTTCGCTGTTTTTAATTTTATCCAGTAAACCATATACATCTTGCATCGGTTTCGATTTACCGATCATGTTGTCATACTTATAACGTACTCCAAGCTCTTTATTGAGTTCCTGAATTCGGTCATCTCTCATGCTGATCTCTTTATGAAGAGTGCTAATTTCTTGAGAAACCAAATCGGAGAGCTCTGAGAAGTAGGGGAGTTCATCCTTCTCTAAACACCTGACTTTTGAAACCACCAAATCAATCTCCTGATGAGGAAAGTTGAAGTGTGCTAGAGCTTTAGCTAGTTCTTTTTTTTGCCCATCAACGACCCCTTCAGGGAAGTGGCCTAGGCAAATAACTGCCCCCATAAACTCATTATCAATAACTATAGGGAATGCAGAACCCATAAAGTTAGGTAAAAACTCTTTGAGAGTTCCTTTTTCTTGGGTTTTTCTTAATTCAGCGGTGGTATTTCTAACAAAATCCGCAAGGGCATCGTAACCCTCATCTCTTTGGAGAATCATATTCATCACATGATTTGAGTGTTCACGTTTTTTTCCTTTCTCAATAATCTTTAAATTGCCTCTATCATCAACAAAATAAACATCGATGCTAAACCACTTCGCAATCACCTCTTTTAATTTTCGAATCACATGAATATGCTCGAATTCATCCCAGTTAATCATAAGGCACCTCCCAAAAAGGTTTATTTTGTTAATATGAGAGGCTAGAGCGAAATACCGACTTAAAAATGGCTCGTATTTTGCTTTAATCTCTCTGTCTAAATTTCTTATTTAGTGAACTAAAAAGTAACGCCTAACTAATTACTACTGTAACGATACTGACACGACGAGTCAATACTCGGTTGGCCAACTTTAAGGCGAAATATTGAGAAGAGAATTTCATAATTGGATTTTGTATTTATAAAACAGGAAGATATGAAATCAGCTTTGACAATTATGTGGCCGATCACAATTTAGCCATTGAAAAAAAGAGAAACACTTTGTCTAGGAAGTAGGTAGTGGTTTTTTTTACAAGAGTTCCGACAAGTATTTACTAGTATGAAGAAGTTTTTTTTGTGCAATAGCTCGAGGTGTACCACTGGCCACAACTGTTCCTCCACCTTCACCACCGTCAGGCCCTAAATCAATAATGTAGTCAGCAGCACAAATCAGCTGAATGTTGTGTTCAATTACAATGACTGAGTGACCATTAGATATGAGTCTTCTTAAAACGTGTATTAATCGTATAATCTCATTGAAGTGAAGGCCTGTAGTAGGCTCGTCGAGAATAAATAAAGTTGAAGATCTTTTACTCAGACTTTGAGTCAGCTCGCGGGCAATTTTTAATCGTTGAGCCTCTCCTCCAGAGAGAGAAAAACCAGGCTGTCCTAGTTGTAAGTAACCTAAGCCGACATCAACCATCAGAGCAAGTTTAGTTTTAAGGGAAGGGATCCCCTTAAAAAACTCATAGGCCTCATCGATAGTCATTCTTAAAACCTCATCGATATTTTTCCATCGATATCGAACATTAAGTATTTTGGGCTTAAATCTTTTTTCTTTGCAATCCTGGCAAGGGACCCAAACATCCTCCATGAAAACCATGTCAATTTTAACTCGCCCTTCACCCTCGCAAGTTTCACATCTTCCCCCAGCTACATTGAAAGAAAAATAGCCAGGAGAGAAGCCTTGACGTACCGCCTCTGGAGTTTGAGCAAATAGGGCTCGAATTTCATCGTAGCCCTTGATGAAGGTAATCGGGTTAGAGCGGGAAGATTTTCCAATGGGACTCTGATCCACCAGTTCAATTGAGGTTAAATTTTCAAAGCCACTAATAGAGGAAAACTTGCCAATCTTATCGCTGGTGCCGTTAAAAATTTTTGAGAGCGCCTGAAAAAGTGTATCCACAATTAGTGTGCTTTTTCCTGAGCCTGAGACACCGGTGACCGCGACTAAGCATTTTAGAGGGATATCAACGTCAATGTTTTGTAAGTTGTTGCTTTTAGCCCCTCTCAATTCAATAAGATCACCTTTAGGTTCGCTAAGAGGTCTCATCAAAGAATGGCGGCATTCATTTCGCCAATCTCTTACCGCTCTTGAAGTGGTAGAGTCGGCTTTCATAAAAAGATCTCGGGAACCGGCAAAAATCACCTCTCCGCCTCGTGTCCCAGATCCTGGCCCCATGTCTACGATATACTCTCCCCATTCGATAACCTCTGGGTCGTGTTCTACTACAAATAATGAATTTCCAAGTTCATGGAGTTTGTTAAGAACTTTTAATAACTGTTGAGTGTCTTTGGGGTGAAGTCCTATTGAGGGCTCATCTAAAACGTAGAGGGTATCGGTAAGTCCTTGGCTTAACTGGGTTCCCAATAGAATTCGTTGATATTCACCCCCTGAGAGTGATCGAGTTAATCGTGCTAGGGTTAAATAACCCAAGCCCACGGTTTCTAAAGTGTCTAATCTGCGATGGAGTTGGGAGAGTAGGTCAATAGAGATTTGTTTCTCTCTAGAAGTAAGTTTTAAATCGGTGAAAAATTGTTTCAACTGGGAGAGCGTCATCGAAGACACTTGCGCAATACTCTGTTCTGAAATTTTAACTCTTAATGAGTCATTATTAAGGCGCTGTCCTTTGCAGGTATTGCAAGTAAAAGGGGATGTGTAGCGGCTTAAAAAGACTCTAATCCGCATTTTATATTTTTCTGCTTCAAGGGTTTTGAAGACCCCCTTAACCCCTCGAAATTTTTTATCACCGTTAAAGATCAGTTCTCGATGTTTTTTGGGGAGATCTTTATAGGGAAGGGTTTCATCAATTCGGTGAGTCTGGCAGAAGTCGATTAGTTTCTTCTGCCAGTTTCGTAAAGAGGGTTTTGTAAAAGGGTCGATAGCGCCCTTAAAAATCGAGAGGGAAGGATTTGGCACTACTAACTCTTCATCTATCTCAAGCTTGTTGCCAAAGCCTTTGCAATTTTCACAGGCACCTAGAGGACTATTAAAAGAAAAAGAGATAGCTGATTTTGGGCTTGCGGTTTCATGGCATTCTGGACAGCGGGCCCATTTTGTAAAATTGTCGACTATTTTATAGGTTTTATTGTCCTCTAAATAAAGATTAGCTTCATTGTCCCCCATTCCCATTGCATTTTGTATGGCCTCTGAGAATCTTTTTTGTTCATCCTTATCCTGAGTCTCTTGGATCTTTAGGCGATCTACGACAATAACAAAAGATTTAGGAAGTTTTTTCTTTTTTAATAACTCTTCAACTAGAACGGCTTCAGATTGCACTACAACCCTAGTAAAACCGGATCTTAGGAGTTCAGATAAAAAGTCTTGAGAAGATTCCTTAGGTTTTGTGTGAGCGCAGATAAGAAGCGTTCGTCCTGAATATTTTTGCTTAACTAGGTCATAAATATCCTGCGGAGTTTTTTGTTCTTTTGGGATGTTGCATTTACAGCAATATTCTTTCCCTATTTTTTCGAAAAGGAGTCTTAAGTAATCATTAATTTCCGTAGTGGTTCCGACCGTAGCTCTGGAGTTACGGACTGGATTGATCTGTTCCAAAGCTATCGAAGGAGGTATGTTTTGGAGCTTATCTACTAGAGGAGCTTTGAATCTTTCCAGAAACTGACGGGCATAAGTGGATAAAGATTGCATGTATCGCCGCTGCCCTTCAGCATAGATAGTTTCAAAGGCAAGGGATGATTTTCCGGAGCCGCTTGGGCCGGTGATTATAATACGTTTTCCAAGAGGTATATCCAGATCAATATCCTTGAGGTTATTTTGACGAACCCCTCTTAGAATGAGATCGGGTGGAGAATCTATGTCTTTTTCTTGATTCATCGGCTACATTATTAAAGACTAAAGGTACTACCAAGGTTAGTTTCCAGCAATGGACAAGAATAACAAAGTGTTACTTAGCATCTTTTTAGCCGTGACCCTACTGTTTGGAGCGGGGTTTGCTCTGATTTTGGATGCATTTATACGAGTTCCCAAATTTTCTGAAATGCGAACGAAAGTGGTCGTTCCTATTAAGCTTGCCGACAAATCTTGGGTAGACAGAGAAATGGGGCCTAAGACTTCGGGTTGGATAGGGGCAAAACAGATTTCAAACCCTATGTTTATGGCAGTCATAGCTTCGGAAGATACGAGTTTTTTTAGCCATCAGGGCATCGATTATCACGAGCTTCAAGAATCTATAAAGAAAGACTGGGAAGAAAAAAGATGGGCAAGAGGGGCGAGTACCCTTACTCAACAGGTCATAAAAAATGTTTATCTAAGTAGGCAAAAATCGTTATGGAGGAAATTTAAAGAACTAATCTGGGCGAGAGAAATTGAAAAGGTACTGTCTAAGACAGAGATACTTACTTTTTATTTAAATATGGCGGAGTGGGGACCCAGTATTTATGGAATTGAAATGGCCTCACACCATTATTTTGGAATTTCTCCTTCTGAAATATCTGCCAAACAGGCTGCTTTTTTAGCCATGCTGTTACCTTCTCCTATTAAGTTCCATAGCTATTTTACTAAGAGGTCATTAACCCCTTTTGCTCGAGGGCGGGTGGGGAAAATTTTGCGAGTGATGCAAAAGATGGGGTTTATCGATGCAGATGAATATCAATCGGCTTTAAAAGAAAGGTTATGGGGAGTTGCAGGGGAGTTGCCTTCATATAATGATGGGGATGTTGAGCCCAGTGAAGAGTCTGATTCTGGAATTTTTATGGATGTACTAAAAGATCCAGAGATTAAGCCTATTAGCCCAATTCTAGAGAAGAGTTCTGTTTCTGAAGAGATGGATTTATCTAAGCAGATTATCAAGGGGATCGACATTCTGAAAGAGCCTGAACAGGAAAAAAAAACTAAGATCTTCGATCCGATTAATTCGGCTCCAGTGGATATAACGGCTCCGTCCGAGTCAAGCCAGCCCGAATAAAGTTTTGGCATTTAAGATGCATTTCTAGAAAAAAGGAACCTTTTTTAGGGAGTGTGTATGGCTGCTTTAGCTAGTCGTGAAATTAATCCTGTTTTGGAAAACCCTTCTGTAATCAGATATGGTTTTTTGCAACGCTTTGCTTTGCTTAGAGCTCATCCTAGAAGGATATTTTTTGATATGGCTGTTTTGCCTTGGGAAGTTTACTATTTGTGGCAAGGGCAGTGGGGGGTTGCACTTACTCTCTTTGTACTTGGAAGTGCAGTAAGCTTTATTAGTGTCTCAGATGCTGATTATGCGAAAATAGCTGAGACAATCTTGGGGAAAATTGCACTTCTTCATTTACGGCCCGTTAATATTTTTTTTCAATTAGCTGGGCTGGCATTTTTTATACAGGGTTTATTAGTTCATAGCACCCAAGCGATGCTTGTGGGGACAAGTTCCTTATTGATCGGCCATATGGTGGGTTGGGAAAAAGTTCATTTGTCTCTTTAAAGTAAAACTTAGATTTCTCTAAGAGTTTATTTTCCCAATAACTATTTCTAAGGTATGTTTTTCATAATTGGAAATTTTATTGTGGAAAACACGTGCGAATTTTAAAAGAGTTAAGATTTATTGCTGTTATTGCTTTAGTCCTATCTTGCGGACATCTACCTTCTAATCATGAGGGGCAGAAAACAGCTAAGGTTCAAAAAATTGAGGGCCTTTACCCATCTAAAATTATTGATGCTCACAGCCATTTTTCTTTAGATGGAAAAAAAAACGAGATACAGCCCACGCTTGAGATGGATAAAATGTTTCAGGAGGCTAATGTGGTTGCGGCTGTAATCCATCTACCCAAAGATCTAGAAAAGTCTAAAAAAATTAAGCTGGACCGTAATCGGGCTAAATTAAGAACGGCGGTCTGTGCTGCTGTGGTCCCAGGAGAAGATCTCAAGCGAATCGAACTTGGCTTAAAGAATGGGGACTATCAATGTATGAAGGTCTATTTGGGCTATATTCCTAGATATGCCGCAGACCCTTTTTATTTAAAATTTTATCAACTGGCAGAAAAATATGCTGTTCCCGTAGTCCTTCACACGGGGGATACCTATGATAAAAAAGCTAAAGTGAAATATGCCGAACCCCTTCAAATTGATGAGGTAGCTCTTAAGTTTCCTAAAGTTAATTTTGTTATTGCTCACATGGGCAACCCTTGGATTCAATCTGCGGCAGAGGTGGTTTACAAAAACGATAATGTTTATGTGGATATCTCCGCTTTAATGTTAGGGGATCTGTCTAAAGCTAATCCAGAGGCGGTTGAGGAGTTGGTAATTAAACCGATTAAGTGGTTTTGGTTATATGTAGAAAACCCGAAGAAAATGATGTTCGGTTCTGATTGGCCTCTAATGGACGTGAAACCCTATGTGGAGGTTGTAATGAGAGCCATTCCTAAAGAACATTGGGAGAATGTCTTTTATAAAAATGCTGCCGAAGTGTTTAAACTAGATGAACTTAAAAAATAGGTTATTGAATAGGACTTAGATAGAGAATTCGCCATTGAGCGGAACTAAAAAGGGTGGACAGTCCATTTTTAATTGAATTAAAGAGATGGTCCCAGCGACTTTCCTCTTCGGGATCACCCAATAGTAAGTTTTTCAACAGTCCTTGTGAGGGCTCTTTTACTATAACGGGTGCAGAGTCTGGTAAACCCGCCATTTTTTTTGCCTCTTTAACTGCGTCCTGATATCCCCCTAAAACATCCACTAGCTTAGCCTGTTTAGCTTGAGATCCTGTCATTACTCTTCCGTCCGCAGTTTGTTCTAGCTCTTCATCTGTGAGTTTTCGCCGTTCTTTGACCGTAGCTCTAAATTGATTGTGAACATCGTTTAATAGGCTTTGCAGAAATGCTTTTTCTTCTGGGAGCATTTTACGTGTAGGGGATCCAATATCTTTCAGTTTTCCGGATTTAATAGCGAAGCGTTCAACTTTAGCCCACTCAAGCAGGCGCTCTGTATTCATTAGCTCCATAATAACGCCGATACTAGCTGTTAGAGTTCCCGGGTTTGCAAAGATTTTACGGCCTCCTAAGGCTGCGTAATACCCTCCGCTTGCAGATAAGGAACCCATTGAGATAATAACTGGAATTTTTTTATCCAGACTTCTTATCGCTTCATAAATCTCTTGAGAGGGGGCCACAACCCCACCAGGTGAATTAATTCTAATAACTACAGCTTTGCACTGTTTGGTTTGTTCTAGGTGTTCGGTCTCTTTGATAAATGTGGAGCTTGAATAAATGACTCCATAAAGATCAAGAACAGCTACATGAGGGGACATCGGGGATTTACTAGTATCAAAAATAGAATGTCTAATAATTAAAAGGGTGAAAATGGCAACCATGGCAGTAATGCACACTGCCATGGTTGCTCCAAGAATTCGCATGAGAGTTTTCATGCTTGTTATTTAGAATCTCCGTCTGTTCCTTCTCCCGAAGTATCAGTGTCAGATTTTCCAGCTGCTTCTTTAAGCTTAGCTGCAAGAGACTCACCTAGAACATCTCCAAAGCTTGAACGAGAAGAGGAAGAGGTTTGTTTCGCATAATGGCGAATATTTTCTCTTTCTTCTGCTTTATTCATCGCTTTTACGGAGAGCGACAGCTTATGTTCTTTTAGATCTACAGTGGTCACCATACACTCGATCTCAGTTCCTTCGGCAATGGTTTTGAGTTGTTCTTTGGGTTTTCCACCTTCGCCATCCAATTCAGAGACGTGAAGTAGCCCTTCAACTCCTTGTTCCACTTCCAAGAAGATTCCAAAGTCGGCAACTTTAGTGACCTTACCTTTAACTTTGGTTCCAGGTGCATATTTTTGTGCCACTGCTCTCCAAGGATCATCAGACAATTGTTTGATACCTAAGCTGAATTTTTCAGCAGCTTTATCGATGGAAAGAACCATGCATTCGATCTCTTCACCTTTTTTGAAGTGGGTGTTGGGATCGATAGCTTTGTTTTCCCAGGTGATGTCACTAATGTGCACCAATCCGTCGATACCTTCTGGAACTCCAACGAAGACACCAAAGTCAGTGGTATTTTTAATAACACCTTTGATTTTGCTGCCCACTGGATATTTGTCAGCAATGATATCCCAAGGATTAGGTTCAATTTGTTTCATGCCAAGAGAGATACGTCGGTTTCCAGTATCCACGTCGAGAACGATTGCTTCAACAACATCGCTTTCGTTAAGGATTTTGGAAGGATGCTTTACTCTTTGTGTCCAAGACATTTCAGAAACGTGAACAAGTCCTTCTACACCGGGTTCGAGTTCAACAAAAGCACCGTAGTCAGTTAAGCTGACGACTTTACCTTTAACTCGCATTGCGATGTTGTAGCGCTGTTCCACAGTGTTCCAGGGATCTGGCAACATTTGTTTGTAGCCCAAGCTGACACGTTCTTTGTCTTCGTCATACTTAAGAACTTTAACTTGGATTTTGTCTCCGACTTTGAATAGTTCGGAGGGATGCTTAATCCGTCCCCAAGACATATCGGTGATATGAAGAAGTCCATCCAATCCACCCAAGTCAATAAAGGCACCATAATCGGTAAGATTTTTGATGATTCCTTCGGTGACCAAGCCCTCTTCAATATTTGAAAGAGTTTTCTCTTTCATACGTGCGCGCTCTTCCATTAATAGCATTCTGCGAGAAAGAACGATGTTTCCACGTTTTTTGTTAAACTTAATAATTTTGAATTTATAAGTTTTGCCAAGATATTGATCTAGGTTTTTAGTTGGGCGAATATCGACTTGTGAGCCAGGTAAGAAAGCCTTAACACCGATATCAACGGAGAGGCCACCTTTAACTTTAGCAACAACAACCCCTTCAACGAGTTCGTCTTTTTCACAAGCTTCACTGATTTCATCCCAAGCGCGAAGAACATCAGCTTTTTCTTTGGAAAGAATTAAACGACCTTCATCGTCTTCAACTCTCTCGATATAAACGAGAATATGGTCACCGGCTGCAACGATAAGTTCGCCTTTGTTATCCAAAAATTCTTGAGAGCTGATTTGACCTTCGGATTTATATCCAATGTCGATAGTGACAAAGTCACGATTGGTTGAAACGACTAAGCCTTCAACAACTTCACCTTCTTGGAATTTAGCACCTTTTTGGCTCTCTTCTAGAAGTTGGGAAAAGGTTTTGCCATTTTCTTCCAGCTTCTCACCAAAATCTTCTAAAAATCGATCTTCAGAAGGAAGCTCCGGCAACTCAGTTACCGACAGTTTTTTTAATTGAGATAATAAGCCTTTGCTTTTTGTTTCTTGACTCAAGCCCATCCTCTTTTGGTTTCTAGTGGTTTGTTCTCCCAAACCAGGGTTATCTAATGACATGAATTACAACTCCAAACTCGCAACGAGAAATTCGCCGTAAGTTACCTGTGACTTTCGTCAGTCAGGATTTGCTAAAGGCCGAAGCCCATTATACTTATTCAAAACGCTTCTGGTTTTGCTCCCGAGAATCGTGGTCAAAGCACAGCTTTGTCCCTGAGGAGCTATTAAAAATAGGCTTTAGCTCCCCACTTTGAGATGGCAGTTTTCCTATTTATTGGCCCTAGTGTCAATAATTTTAATGATTTAGGTGAATTTCTTATTCTTTCAGAACGCCTCGGGCAATTTGATCTCTTTCGATGGCTTCAAATAAGGCAGTAAAGTTACCCTCTCCAAAGCCGTTGTCTCCACATCTCTGGATGACTTCATAGAAGAAGGGGCCTACCAGATTTTTAGTGAAGATCTGGAGCAAATAACCTTTGTCGCTCCCATCAACTAAGATGTCGAGATCGGCTAACTCCGCTAGATTCTCCTTGATGTTGGAAACTCGTTTGGGGACCTCTTCATAATAAGATCTTGGAACACTTAAGAAATCTAACCCCTCTTTTTTTAAGCATCTTAACGTGTCAGCAATATTGTTCGTGGTTAGAGCCAAGTGTTGAACTCCGGCTCCGTGGTTCATATCCAGAAACTCCTGAATTTGAGATGCCTCTTCAGTGGGTTCATTTACAGGCATTTTAATAACACTGTTAGGGCTTTCCATGACCTTTGAATAGAGACCTGTTCTTTGAGTGTGGATATCAAAAAAACGTGTATTTCTTAGGCCGAAGATCTTTTCATAGTAATTGGCCCAAGTTTCCATCTCCCCCTTGGCTACGTTATTGGTCACATGGTCAATGCCCATCAGCCCGAAACCACGACTGGTTACTTTATAGGGGACATCAAAACCTTCAGCAAATAGGTTTCCTTTACGAGAGATGAAAGTATGTCGTACATCACCGAAAGCTTTAATCGAAGCCTGGGTGACCGATCCAAAATCCTTCTGATAGGAGCGCGGACTTTCGACAACTTCAGCTCCTCTTGCAACGGCAATTTCTAGAGCAGAAACCGCATCCTCACAGAGAAAGGCTACAGCCATGATGCCGTCACCGTGAGTTTGCTGAAATTTTGCGACGGGGTCTTTGGGGGCTGTGCTATGACTTAAAATGATGTTGATATCATTTTGCGTAACCCGGTAAGATTTTAACTGTCTTTCGTGAATCTCCCTAGTTCCTGCCTTTTCAAATCCCATGTGCAAATAGAGAGAAAGGGCCTTGTCGAGATCAGCCACTGCAAATTCTACAAAATCAAAACCAATAATTTTTAAAGCGTCGAAGTCGGTCATAAGTTCCCAAAATACAAATATTGTTGAGCTCTTGTCAATTTAACTAGAAAGGGGCGGTCTAACCTAAGTTAGAGGGGTGAAATAGATCAGGTCGTTTGTTAGCAGTCCTAGTTTTAGCCTGCTCCAGCCTCCACGCCTCGATCTTTTGATGGTTTCCGCTTAGCAAGACTTCTGGGACCGTTAGGCCTCGAAATTCGCTGGGACGAGTATAATGAGGGTACTCAAGAAGTTGGCTTTGCCCGGAGGTGAGTGAAAATGACTCGGTTTGTGCTGTAGTCTGTGAACCTAAAGTTCCATCTAGTTGTCGAATGATGGCATCCGCCATAACTAAAGCTGGAAGCTCTCCCCCCGTGACTACAAAGTCTCCTAAGGAGATCTCTTTATCTACCCAGTTATCTATAAATCGCTGATCTACACCTTCATAGTGGCCACAGATAAAGATAAGAGGAGAGTTGGGTAGAATGGCTGTAAAGCTTTTGACTAAATTGTGATTTAGCTTTTCCCCCGCTGGAGACAGGTAAATGACTTTTGCTGAGCTATTTCCAATCTCCTGTTTTATCGTCTCAATAGCTCTTACTAAAGGTTCGATTCTTAAAACCATTCCACCGCCCCCACCGTAGGCTACATCGTCGACATTAAGGTGTTTATCGGTAGAGTAATCTCTTAATTGGTAGATTTTGAAGTTAAAGAGACCCGCTTTGTGAGCTCGACCTAAAATACTGGTGCTCATCCAGATATGGATAGTTTCAGGAAATAGGGTGATGAAATGAAAACTTGGTTTGTTCATTCTGGCAATAAAATATCTGAAAGATTTTTAAGCCAGACAGTTTTCTGAGAGATGTCTATTTTTTGAATGTATCTAGTTGTTGCTGGGATTGAAAATAGATTGCCGTTAGATTCGATCCACCATCTATCCTGGGATATTTCAGGAGATTGATTTGAAATGGGTTCTATTGAGGACAATGTTCCGCACTTTTGTTGAGATAATATATCGACGATTGAGGCCCCTAATAAATCATGTACATAGAATTCATTTTCGGCCACTGGAGCTAAATCATCTCGGAGAGCATAAATAGAAAAGGAGCAAAAACCTTTCACCATGGAATCACTGGTAATACCCGAAAGTTCAAGCTTCCAACCTTTGGGCATCCAAGCACTTTCCAAAACCTTGTGTTCGGTGATGTGTTCCTGGTTTTTTCCTAAGTATAGAGTCGTTAGATAAGACAAGGCTGAGTTGCGCCCTGAATCCGTTTTTGCGACTAGAGCCCCTTTAAATCCATGGGGTCTAGCTACTTTTGCGATTTCAACTAAGTCCATCAAAAAACTTATCTCAAGTTAAATTCTATTCTAAAATTTCCAGAACCGAACGCTTGCGAAGTTTAGTTGAAACAGCTGCTAAGATAGTTCGTAATGAGCGGGCTGTGCGGCCCTCTTTTCCGATGATCTTTCCAAGATCTTCTTTAGCCACTTTAAGCTCGATTACGGTTGTTTGTTCCCCTTGGACTTCTGCTACGTTAACCTTCTCTGGGAAGTCGACTAGTGCTTTTGCCATCACTTCGATTAAATTTCTTAACTCTTCCACTTGAGTCCTCCGTTTCCAAGATAACCCAAAATTAGAACTAAAACTAATTAGGCTTCTTTGGTTTTAGCTTCTTTAGCAGGTTTATCTGCGGCTACTGTTTTAGGAGCTGCAGATGCCCACTGCTTCATTACCAATTTCAATCTTGTCCTTACGGAATCAGAAAGTTGAGCGCCTGTACTGATCCAGTATTCTAGGCGATCTCTTTTCACCACTAGAGAAGCATCGCCTTTAATAGGATCGTAAGCTCCAATATGCTCTACAAAGCGGCCATCTCGAGGTGCACGCTGGTCTTGCACAACCATGCGAAAATAGGGTTTTTTCTTTGTTCCGTATCTTGCAAATCTAATAACTGTCGCCATTTATTTATAAGCCTCCAACATACGCTTTTAGCGAATAATACTACTGAATACTTCCTACCACATCCTACCGCGTTTTCCCAAAGACATTTTTGTAAGTCGTGTCATCATCTTACGTGCCTCTAGAAACTGCTTCATTAATTTGTTAACGTCCTCGACTTTCGTGCCTGAACCATTAGCAATTCTGCGTCTACGACTACCATCTATTAGATTGTGGTCAACTCGCTCCGAAGAGGTCATGGATTGGATGATGGCTTCAATTTTTTTAAGTTCTGTGTCTGGTGGGGCCATGTTCTTGAATTGTTTAGTCATTTGCCCCATTCCAGGTAAAAACTTCATTAGATTTTCGAAGGAGCCCATTTTTTTAATTTGCTGTAAATGTGAATAAAAATCGGCCAGGGTAAAGTCATTTTTCTTGGCCTTTTTAGCAAGTTTAAGCGTCTCTTCAGGGTCTAAGGTCGTGGTGGCTTTTTCAGCCAAGGAGAGAAGATCTCCCATATCTAGAATTCGTGAGGCCAATCGATCTGGATGGAATACCTCGAAGTCGGTCGGCTTTTCTCCAGTTCCTACAAATTTAATGGGGACACCGGTTACAGCCCTCACTGAAAGGGCTGCCCCACCTCGGGCATCACCATCTAGCTTAGTCAGAACCAGACCGGTTAAGGGCAAGCGCTCATTAAAACTGGAGGCAATTTTTACAGCATCCTGTCCAGTCATACCGTCTACAACCAATAGGATTTCAGCGGGCTCAAATACTTGGGCTAGTTCTGCGACCTCATCCATCATTTCGTTATCCACATGGAGTCGTCCAGCTGTATCCACCAGCAGAATGTCCATGTTTTTTCGAATGGCTTCCTCTTTGGCTAGAGTGGCCCGTTCACGAACCGATTTAGTCACGGAGCTTTCAAAGTGCTCTATCCCTTGAGCTTGCATCTGTGTGGCAAGTTGTTCGATAGCAGCAGGTCGGTAAATGTCCATTGATGCTGCAAAGACAGATTTTTTGAAGCGATCTTTAATATAGGTAGCCAGTTTAACTGTACTGGTGGTTTTACCACTCCCTTGAAGCCCCACCATCATCATGACTGCGGGTGGGCGGACTCTAAAGTTGAGTTCTGTGGCCTTACTACCCATGACTTGAGCTAATTCTTCGTAAACGATACGAATAAAATGCTGTTCGGGAGTAATGCTTTTTTGAACCTCAGCCCCTAAGGATTTAGATCTAACCGATTCAATGAAGTCTTTGACGACTTTGACATTGACGTCAGCTTCCAAAAGATTGGTTCTAAGCTGTCGACAAACTTCATCTAGTATCTCTTCAGTTAATCGAGTTTTACCATTGAGGGTTCTTAGGGTGGTGATAAGTTTTTCTGTTAAAGAATCAAACATAGTCTGCGTAAACTAAGCGTAAGCATGGCGCTTGTCGAGAGGTTGATTTATTAAGGGGGATAGCAGTTCTCGGTGAATAAATTTTGAGGCTAAGCGACTTTCCTTGGAGCTGATAGCCCCACTTTCATATCCAAATTCTTGAATGACTCCACTTTTTATTATGCGTTGTGGCTTACCGAGAATCGCTGCAAGGGGGAGATTAGAATATGGAGCTATACGAAAACGGGTTAAAACTTGTAGTTTCTGACATAATGACAGCTATAGCCTCCTGGATTTTTTTTGAGGTACTTCTGATGATAATCTTCGGCCGGATAAAAAGGCATTGCGGGAACTATCTCAGTTACGACCGGCCTTTTCCAGTCTCCAGATTTATCTACTAGATCCTTAACTTTGTGAGCTGTTTTTTTTTGTTTTTCGCTGTGATAAAAAATGACCGACCGGTACTGAGTTCCCAGGTCGTTTCCTTGGCGATTGATAGACGTTGGATCATGCATTTTAAAGAAAAATTTAAGCAGTTCTTCGAAGGAGATCTGTTTAGGGGCAAATTCGATTTGAACACTTTCGGCGTGGCCTGTGGTTCCTGTTTTTACAATTTCATAAGTGGGGCCGGGCATAGAGCCCCCTGTATAACCTACTTGGGTGGAAATGATCCCTTTGTAGGTTCTTAACAATTCTTCAACCCCCCAAAAACACCCCCCAGCGAGAGTTGCGATTTCGGTTTTTTGTGATTTTGCTTCCAAATCAGCCCCCTGTAACAGAAATATTATTGATAAGAAGAGTAGGGCTTTCTTCATCAGAGTCAATGATTTCAGTCTCTTTTGAGAGCCCCATAAGATCGTTGCCCAAGGCTTCAAAAAGATTTCCTGAAATAAGAGTTTCTTGCACATAGTATTTTTGTTCTCCATGACTCCACCATTCGGCCCCCTTTGCTACTCCTGAAAAATCTCCGGTGACAGGATCCGATTGTCCAGAGTATCGATGAACGACTAGAAAAGACTTCTGTGCATTTTTCGCTTTTTCATAGAGCCCTATTTTTGTTTCCTCGCCAGGAGCTAAACAAAGAGTATGAGTAGAAACGGTTGGTAGGCTTGAAGGCCCTCCTGCTGCATGGCCCGTACTTGAGAGATTTAAAGCATGAGCTGCATAATGGTCTAGACAGAAACCTTTTAATACCCCCTCTTCGATTAAGGACATGGGGCGGGTGGGAGTTCCTTCACGATCAAAACTGGAACAACCTGCACGGTCTGTATACCAGGGATTATCTATCAGGGTGATCTTGGAATTTAGAATTCGTTTCTCTCGATCATTAAGTCCCCAACGTCCTGTTTCTTCTGCAATGACTCGTCCGTTTAAATGATAACCAAGGCTCGAAATAAGAATGTCCAAGACCGCTCTAGGGGTAAAGATCACTAGCCCTTTGTAACTTTCTGATTTTCCGGTCTTAAGATTATTAAGAACCTCTTCAACAAACTTTCGTGTTGAGAGAATTAACTTTTCCGGAGTCGAAGTTGCTTTTCTTGATATTTCAGAAAAATAGTCGAAACTTGTAATAGTTTCTCCCTCTACTCCCATGCCCATTAAACTCCAACTTGCTGCGGTGTCGGCTTCAATTTGATGAGTTCCTAGAGAGTTGAGAATTAAGGAAAGGCCAGTGCCTATTTCGAGAGTCCCCTCATTGAGTTTAAATCTTTTGTCTTTGGTGGCTTCCGCTACCATGAGTTGAGTCCACTCTTTTTGAGTTTGAATAGAAAGATCAGTTAAAGCTGGATCGAGCAAATTATGAGGTGCCTCTGTGGGAATATTTTCACCTCTTTGTATTGTGTAATGAGGGTTCTCTGGTGAGAATCCTGCGATCTCGTTAGCTTTAATAGCAGCCTCTTTTAATTCAGTCGGATCGGTTGAGTTACATGAGGCAAAGCCCTGCCGATGGCCTTTTAAAACTCTAATACCCAACGAGTAGCCATCATCAGATGAGGCTAGATGATAATCCTGTTTTTCTAGGGTGATTTTGGTTTTTATTCCGTAGCTGCCACAAACTTCGGCGGTATCAGCTCCAGACTTAATTGCGTAGGAAAGTAATTTTTCCGCGGCTATTTCAAGTCGCTCTTTTTCAGGTTTTAAATTTTGATTCATTCTTGAACTCCCCCGATAGTAGCTCGGCAACGAACATAAGGTCCACCCGCATCAACCTTTGCGGGTTGCCCTTTACCACAATAACCGGATCCTAAATCCAAAAGAAATTCTTTAGAGACTGCATCTACAGTTGATAGAACTTCGAATGCTTGGCCTGAGATTGTGGCTCCCCGATACATTTTTGTAAGTTTCCCATTTTCAATTTTAGTGACTTTCTGAGCGCCAAACATAAATTCACCGGTCGCATCAGCTTGGCCTCCCAAGGGGCAGTCTACTAGGTATCCTTCTTTAGTGAATGCAATAATTTCATCCAAACTCTGATTGCCAGGTTCGATGTAAGTATTTCTCATTCGGATAAGGGGTTCATCGTAATATAGCCATGCTCGACCGTTGCCAGTGGGCTCAACTTCAAAGATGGCCGCCGATTCTCGGTTATGAAGATAAGAATTTAAGATGCCATTTTTGATGATTGTGGTTTTTTTTGTGAGAACCCCTTCATCATCAACAAGAAGTTCCCCTCCGCTATATTGCACTCCTGAGACTGTACCGCTGTCACTCATTGTGACCAATGGGCTTGCAACTTGAGTTCCTAATTTTCCTTGAGCTACAGATCCAGAAAGAACGAAGTCGGCTTCTACTGTATGTCCGATGGCTTCATGCGAGAGCAGGCCAACCATGGCCGGAGATAAGATGAGAGTGGCATTACCGCCTGGAATCCTTGGAGCCGAGAGACGATCCACGGCTAGCTTTGCTGCATTGTCAGCCATTTCATTTAGGCTTGAGCGTGAAAAAAGACAATTCCAACTGCCAGTTTTTCCCACTGACTCATGACTTTCTGCCATTTCACCATCTTTCGAGGCGATAGCTCCGAGCTTAATTTCATTTCGGGCTAACTTTGAAATTGCATTTGCCCCGTCAGTGGTCACAATAACTTTGTCTTCAAAAAATTCGTTATAAAGACAAGTTGCACTTTGAATTAGTTTTGAGTTTTTTCGGGTTAGCTCTTCGGCCTTTAAAACGGCTTGGAGTTTTTGTTCAAAAGGCATCTCTTTAAGAGATTCATATCCTTCAATTTTAAATTCTCCTCGAGCTAAGTTTGTTTCAGGTAGTTTTTTAACGAGAGTCTTTTTGAGTTGGCTTAAAGATTTTGCACAATCGATTGCTAACTTAAGAGCTTTCTCAAGTGACTGAGGGGTTAAATCGGAGGTTGAGGAAAATCCCCAAGCTCCATTTACAAGGACTCTAATTCCCACTCCTGAAGTTAAGTTAGATTTGGCCTGTTTAACTAAACCTTTTTGCACCGAGACTGATTGCGAGTTTCTGCGGTGATATCGAGCCTCTGCCCAGTAAGGGGAGTTAGTAAGAGTTTTTTCAAGGAGTTCTGAAATGGATTTCATTAAGTTCCTTTCGATTGAAGATTTAAAAAGTAGAAAACAATAAAGCAATCGAGCAAAGCACCTAACATCATGGTTGCTGCAGCATCTATGATTAAGGCCCCTCCAAAAAAACTAGATAAAAAATTTGCGATTAGACTCAATGGGAGTTCTGCTAAAAAACTTAGAGTAACAAGACCTATTGTAGTGAAAAGAATTTTCCGGCTCTGGGTGATCATCTTTTTAGATTTGTAAAGGTACTGGGAGATGGGTTGGGGAGGGGCACTTACTGCCAAAATTGGAACGAAAATATAAATCGCAAGAAAATAAAAGCCAGGCAGGATTAAAGCTGCTAAGCCTAAGCCGAAAAATAGGGCCACTATGAAGGATGATCCTGCTAAAGAAGTAAATCGATCGGTAAGCCTCTTCCAGTCGTGGGAAAAATTAGAGTGAGTATCGGAGTTTCGAGTTTGTACCACTAAAAAAGTAAGGGCTGTGCTTAGGCTTGAACCCATAGAAAAAAGAGGAAGTAAAATTATCAATGCTACGACTGGATGCCATTCAAGATAGGGCTCTAATAAACTTTGAAGGACCCCAAGTAACCCTACCGGAATTTGAATCAAAAAAAGTAGGAGAGGATTCTGTTTTGCAAAACTCAGAGTTTTTTTAGCACTGGTACCAATGAGATTCATAGTTGATGTAGAGAGTCATTGAAATGAAACTTTGGCTCTTATTATATCTAAGCCGAATCACTTAGGATAGTTTCATTGATAGAAAAGATGGCATTGAATGGCTATTTCAAGTAAATTCTAACTATGAAACATTTATGGCCAGCACAACCTACAACAGTACTTCATACTTCTGGAACCGATTTTGAAATAGGGCGACAACATGCTGAGATAATGGGAACTCGAGTCCACGAGGGGATGGTAGGATTCTATGGAGACTTTTGGGAGCGATTATTAAAAAACAAACCAAAATCCTTTCCTCATAATTTGGTTGTTCCACTGTTGCAAAAAATTGTGGATCCAGGATTGGTTAACCAGTTAGTTAAACAGGTTCCAGATCATGCTCGAGACAGAATTCTAGGTGTTGCAGCTGGAGCTAAATTGCCGTTTCAGAAATTATTGACCCCTCTTGTATTGCCGGATTTATTGCCTTTGCTTCAGGCTTATGCGGGCCGACTTGGCGCTGTGAATTTTATTGATGTTTCTCCTCCCCCCTTATTTGGATGCTCTAGTTTTGTTCATAATGGAAAAAAATTTCTCCAAGCTAGGAATTTAGATTTTCCTGGAGTCGGATATTGGGATCGTTATCCTGTCATTCAAATGATGGCCCCCAAAAATACGTTGCGATACATCGGGTTTTCTACTGCAGGGGTTCCCGTTGCAGGAATTACGGGAGTCAATGAAGCTCAGATTAGTGTGGCCCTTCATCAACATTATTGTTTTGAAACTAACTTGAAGGGTCATTTGCCTTTTGTCATAGGCGAGGAGATCCTTAGAAGAGCTCGAAGTTTAAATGAAGCATTAGAAATTTTAAGAAATTTTAAAGTAGCCTCTTCGTGGGCTTTTGTCGTTGCAGATGGAAAAACTCGAAAAGCTTTTGTTTATGAAACCCATCCCAAGGCTGCAGGCATTAGATGGTTAAATGAAAACAATCCCACTTTAACTCATTCCAATTTTTATCAAACGGCGGAACCTGCTGCAAAAGAGTATGCTACGACCGAAAGAATGGTGTGGGATAACTATTCACGTGCAAAAAGATTAAAGCAGATCATTGAAAAATCTGGAGATAACTTTGATATCTCTGAAGCGGTAAAGGCTATCAGTGATCATTGGGATCCCTACTGGGAAACCGAGAAGATTATGAATCGCACTGTTTCACAAATTTATAATGTTCAGAGCGTTGTTTGGGATTTGGAAAATATGAAAGCCTATTTTGCTGAAGGCGATGCCCCAGTTCAGTTAGGTCAGTATTTTGAATATGATATGGGGGCTATATTCTCGGGGGCCAATGGCAGAACTGGTAAGCATTTCGACGGATATGTTTTTCAAAGCCCAGGACGACGCAAGGCCAAACATCACTTTATTCATTCATTCATTCATTGCTTTGAGGGCAAAATAAAGGAAGCAAGGGCAGAGTTGGTGGAGACTTTAAATAGCGAGGACTTTCCTGAGGTTCGACTCATTTCAGGGCTGTTAGCATTAAAAGAGGGGGCTTACGAGGAGGCTGCTAGCATGTTTTTAGCAGCTAAAAACTTTATCGAAGCGGAGAAAATTCGTCTCAATAGGGATTTTTTTCCACCAGAATATTTTGAAATTTGGCTCTATTGGGCCCGAAGTATAGATCTACAAGGGAAGAGAGAAGAGGCTGTTAAGCAATATTTGGATTTGGCCTCTCATCCGGATTTACGAGATCAGACGGTTAAAAAAATTGCACTGGCTAAGAAGCCCTATCGAAAAGAAAATTTAGATCGGATAGTAATGCCTTACTCAAGTTATCTTCCCTTTAGTTGATTTTTAAGTGGGAGCTTGAGTGGCTAGAGCTATTTTATCAGCTCCTGCAGCGCGGGCCGCATCCATGATTTTAACAGCCTTTCCTAAAAAGATAGATTCATCACCGCGAATCACAACCGTTTTATCGGAAGACTGAAGAAGAGCCTCTTTAATCACTTGAGCCAAAGCAGATTCTGTAGCTTCTATATTATTTACAGAAATTCTTCCATCTTTCGATAAAGTAACATAGATAGGTTTACCGGTTCCGGCTTTGGTGAGAGTCGTTGATTTCGCGGAGGGAAGTTTAACTTGGAGGCCACCCTCAAGCATCGCTGAACTAGAGATCATAAAAATAATCAAAAGCACTAAAAAAATGTCTGTGAGAGGAGTGATATTGATCTCTGCAACGATTGCATCATCCTCATTTTCAGAAAATCTCATAGCCATAGAGCACCTTCTTAATTAGTGGGATTATTACCGTAAGCTAGATCAAGGAGTTCTTCCGTAGCAAGTTTGACCCCATTAATGGTTTGGTTGGCTGTAGTTACGAAAATATTGTAAGTAATTAGGGCAATAATGGCTACGATTAGTCCTGCAGCCGTTGCAATGAGAGCTTCAGAGATTCCTCCAGCGACCACCGAGAACCCTCCCGCTCCTTTTTCTGCCATATCATGAAAAGCACGCACGATTCCCACTACTGTTCCCAATAGTCCTACGAAAGGGCTGGCACTCCCGATAGTTCCTAGCATCCACAAATTTCGTTTCAAGTGAGCCATTAATCTAACTCGACTGCGTTCAGTCATCCGTTCTGCGAGTTCACGAGGGCGTTTAGTTTCGAGAGCATTGATGAAAACTTCTCTGATTTGAGGTTTGTCGGACATGCATAGTTGTTTGGCAGTGTTAGAATCTCCGGATCGAAGGCTTTGAACTAAAGAGGTTGCGGTCTTAGCCAATTTAGGTCGAAGGGTGAGGTAGGTGTAGATTCTTTCTAAAATAACCGCCCAAGAAAGAACTGAAAAGATCAAAAGCGGCCACATAACCCAACCGCCATTTAAGAAAAGTTGTCCCAAATTTGTGCCCATGTTGTGATCTCCTTGAAAGTCATATTTAGGATATCAGATTGATAGAGTGGTGAATAGGATAGACCCTGTAACCCATTGGGTCAAAAGCAAAAGAGCTCTGGAGAGTTAATCTCCAGAGCTCTTTTGAAGAGTTTAAATACAGGCTGTTTAAATAAACAGAGGAGCCATTAACAGGGTAATGGTCGATAATAGTTTAATTAAAACGTGAAGTGAGGGACCTGCAGTGTCTTTGAATGGGTCACCCACAGTGTCACCTACTACGGCTGCTTTGTGAGCATCGGAGCGTTTTCCACCATGAACTCCAGTTTCGATATATTTCTTAGCATTGTCCCATGCGCCACCAGCATTATTCATGAAAGTAGCCATGAGAATCCCTGCGATAGTTCCAACCATGAGTAGAGCCGCAACAGATTCTGCACCTCGTCCTGGTTCATTAGACAAGTATTTGAAAGTAATACCTACAATCAGAGGAACTACAACTGCTAACACTCCAGGAGCAACCATGGCTTTTAAAGCGCCTACAGTAACGATGTCTACGCAACTGCCGTAGTCAGGTTGAGATGTTCCAGCCATAATTCCAGGATTTTCACGGAACTGACGTCGGACTTCTTGAATTACGTATTGAGCCACGTTTCCTACCGCTTTAATCGCTAAAGAGGAGAATAAGAAGACTAAACCTGCTCCGATTAATCCACCAATGAAGACTTCCAATTTGGCTAAGTCCACTGAATGGAACTCACGACCCAAAAGATCAGAAACTTCATCTAAGTAGGCTGAGAATAGGAGGAAGGCTGCTAAAGCTGCACTTCCAATTGCATAACCTTTCGTCAAAGCTTTAGTGGTATTGCCCACTGAATCTAAACGATCGGTACGTTTGCGAATCTCTTCAGGTTGTCCGGACATTTCTACGATACCACCAGCGTTATCGGTGATAGGGCCGAAAGTGTCCATAGCTAGAATATAGGCTGCTGTGGAAAGCATTCCCATCGTTGCAACAGCAGTTCCATACAATCCACCGCCAACGACAGCTTTTTCACCAAGCCAATAAGCAGAGTAGATAGATACGCAGATTGTGATAACAGGGGCTGCAGTACACTCCATACCTACAGCAAGGCCAGTAATAATGTTAGTAGCAGGACCCGTAACACAGGATTCCGCAATTGAACGGACAGGTCGGAATCGGTATTCAGTGTAGTACTGGGTAATCAACACGAATACAAAACTTGTAATGACTCCGATTACGCCTGCAGCGAAGTAATACATGCTGCCCTCGAAAGGCAGCAACCATTTAACAGCGAAGTAGAAGCCAATAATTGAGAGAATCGTGGATACATAATATCCATGATTTAAGGCTTCCATAGGATCAGATTCTTCATCTTTCATTTTGACCCAGAAAATACCCACGATACTGGCCAAAATTCCGAAAGCTCTAGCTACTAAAGGAAAGAATACAACCCCAGTTCCTAGGGCAGGATTTTTTTGAGCTAAGAAAGCCCCAAGTACCATCGCCCCCACGTTTTCAGCAGCTGTGGATTCAAATAGGTCCGCTCCACGGCCAGCACAGTCCCCGACGTTATCTCCCACTAGATCAGCGATAACTGCTGGATTACGAGGATCATCTTCAGGGATTCCAACTTCAACTTTACCTACAAGATCAGCTCCTACGTCAGCAGCTTTTGTGTAGATTCCACCCCCTAATTGAGCAAACAGGGCTACGAAACTAGCTCCGAAACCATATCCAACTATCTGAAGAGCGATATCTTTTAATTGAACGGCTTCCATCTTTAGGTTGCCACCAAAGGCCACAAACAATCCTGTAACACCTAAAAGACTTAAGGCTACTACGGCTAAACCAGAAACTGCACCGCCCCTTAAGCTAATTTGAAGAGCTTTATTTAAGCTTGTTCTCGCGGCTGCCGCAGTTCTAATGTTAGCTCGGATGGAGACGAACATTCCGATGAACCCTGATAACCCAGAGGAAAGAGCTCCGAGAAGAAATCCAACCGTCATTCTTGTAGCAAGATCGACTCCTTTATATTTTGCGTAGAATACAAAAAGAAGGCCGGCAAAAATGACGCTTAACAAAGTAATAGTTTTGTTTTGGCGCCTTAAGAAAGCCTCTGCACCTTCTTTAATAGCATTAGATATTTTTTGCATTTCTGGTGTCCCTACGTCCTGTTTCATGACGTAATTGGACAAATAGAACGCAAAGACGAGTGCGACTAGAGCAATCACAAATATAACAACGAGTTCCATGGTTCCTCCGAGATTGAAAAAGGGCTTCCCCTCACAATCATTGATGATTTAAAAGGCCCTAATATATGCAGGAACCCAGATCGTCTGGCAAGACAAACTATAGAATTTGCACAAATTGGAATGGGGTAAAGAATAAGGGGGAAGGAAGGGTTACTTTAAAGGGGATTTTTGTTCGCTCGCATAAGAGCTTCTGTGCCGAGCACCAGGTAGGTGAGCATCCCAGCATGGCACGCTGCAAAAATAAAGTTGAAAACGGACTCGATTACAGGTTGAGACGGAACATTTGTAGTAAATCGTGTTAAACCCGATAGGTTTTTTACAAATACTGCATTTGTTCCAACTGTTATTTGGGGGATTTATTTCCATTTTTTCTAGCTTAACCGACCCTGAATAAAGTTCCAATGATCTTCGATCATATTTTCCAGTGAAAATTGCGGAGTCCACAGGAATTTGCTTTTCATTTCTGAGGTGTCGGCAACGAGTTCGGATGGATCACCAGGCCTTCGGGGATGAAATTCGATTTTTGCTTTTACCCGAAGAATTTTTTCTGCAACTTGGATGACTTCATGAACTGAGATCCCTTTGCCTCTACCTATGTTTAAGGTTTCACAGGTCACTTGGGGCTGTTTTTCAAGATAGTTTAGAGCTAATAAATGAGCTTTAGCTAAATCCCTTATATGGATAAAATCTCGAATGCATGTCCCATCAGGAGTAGAGTAGTCATTGCCGAATATCTTAAAAGGAATGTTTTGGATTAGGCTAATCACTAGATTGGGAATCAAGTGGGTCTCGGGTTGGTGCAGTTCTCCTAAACCTGAGTTAGGAAAGGCTCCTGCTGGATTAAAGTACCTTAGGTTAAGAACTCTGAGATTTTTCCACTTAGAGTATTGTTGCAAAACATTTTCTGAAGCTAGTTTACTTTGGCCATAGGGGGTTTCGGGGAGAAGTAAGGAGGTTTCTTTTATAGGGATCGTTTTTGGAGTTCCATACACTGCGCAGGTAGAAGAATGAATAAAGTAAGGAACCGAGAAATCTTTTGCGCATTCGGCTATGTTCAATGTTGCATTAATGTTGTTGTGGAAATAGTCCCAGGCTTTTTCCGTGGATTCAGGGACTAGAGCTTTTGCAGCGAAATGAAATACGGCATAAATCTTAGGCAGTTTTGTAAAGATTGAGCTTAGTTCTTCGTATTTAGTGAGGTCCACTTCATAAGTAGAGAATAGAAAATTTTTAGGACGATGGCTTGTAGAGAAGTTATCAAGAATAATGGGTTCGAAGCCCTCTTGTTTTAGAAAGTAGGCAGTACTAGATCCTATATATCCGGCTCCACCTGTAATTAGGATAGTTTTTCTACTCATGAACCCTTTCAGTATTAAGCATTGATTAGGGATTGAATTGGGGAAATAAAATATTACGCAATTCATTTCCAAAAAATAAATAGACGATAGCACCGAAAGCCAAAAAAGGACCGAATGGGATCGCTGTTTTAAAGTCTTTCTTGTGAAAGATCATGATAGCGATTCCTATGATGGATCCCAATAAACTTGAGAGTACTATTACTACTAATAAACTTTGAACTCCCAACCAGGCTCCAATCATTCCAAGAAGTTTAATATCTCCTCCCCCAAGTCCCTCACGCTTTGATATCTTCTCATATCCCCAGGCTATTAGAAGAAACGAACCTCCGCCCAATAAAATTCCAAGAAGAGATTCAATCCATGAAATATTTCCAACCCAAAGGGAAAACAAGAATCCTACCAATATTCCGGGGAGACTAATTTCATCAGGAATAATTTGGTGGTGAAGATCAATAACGGAAATAACTAAGAGGCTGGAACAAAAAACGAGACTTGATAAAAATTCCTTGGACTCACCAAAGTATAGAAAGAGCCCAACAAACATTAATCCCGAGAATAATTCGATTAGGGGATATTCAATTGAAATAGGTTGTTTACAGTCTTTGCATTTACCTTTTAGGCCCATGTAACTAAAAAGTGGGATATTACAGAACCAAGGAATTAAAGATTTACAACTGGGACAGGCCGATCTGCCCCAGATCACGGATTCATCCTTAGGGAGACGGACAATGCACACGTTGAAAAAACTTCCCCATAAAAGGCCAAAACTAAAGATTAATAGAGGAATTAAATAGGGTGGGAGATTTGCAAGGATTAAGGTCACGTTAAGATGTCTTTTCTATTAAAAGTTAAAGAGGCTGAAATTAGAAATATTGCCATACATAAGAGAGCGTAGGCAAAACTAAGTCCTAACTCTTGGGGTGAGATAGTGATTCCATAAGAGGCAAAAGTTTTTAAGTTGAAAATCTCTAGATTGGGAATAATAGCGGATAAGATTTCTTTTACTAGTTTTGAATCGCCACTTAAATGGCCTGAAGAAGGTGCTTTGTAATGACCGACTATAAAGAAAACAAAACTAGCTATAGAGGCTGTAATGCTTCCTGAATTGACTGCAAAGAAATAGGTGATAGCTGTGATTACGCAAGTTTCAAAAAAGATCAGTAAAAGAGCTTGAAAGATTGCTGTGTACTGAATCCCATCGAATTTTAAACAGGTTAGAGCAATAACTACCGTCATCGCAATAATGACCCCAAATTGAACGATAATCTGACCTAAGTATTTACCTAAGAGAAATGATGTGCGAGAGATGGGTTTCGATAAAAGCATCGATACACTACCCATCAACAATTCTCTTTGAAAAAGACTAATGCCCATGAATATGGAGAATAGAATCATTGAAATATGTGCGCATCCCAACATGAAATCTAATGTTAATTTAGCTTGTTCTCCAAATGTTAATTGGCCCAATAACATACCGAGAATTAGCGCAAGTCCTACGAATGAAAACAGCAGATAAAAAACCTTTTCATAAATCAATTCCCTGATAGCAATCCAAGAGATCTGAAAAATTTGCTTCATATTATCACCTCTGACATGGATAGCCCTTCATTAGCTCGGAAAAGGGCCTCCTCAAGTTTTTTTCTTTGTCCATTAATACTGATGACTTTTGTTTGGGTCTCAAGAAGTTTAGAGAGAACCCATGATAGTTTTTCAGTCCCTTCGACAGAAAAACTTTTGCCTATGGCTACGGTTTTTTGTGGGCATTTTTCAAATATAAGAGACTCTAGCTCTTTTGATAGATTTTGAATTACGACTTCATATCTTTGTTGCTCATTTGCAATAAGTGAATCAATGGAGGCAAATGTTTTTAGTTTTCCTTTTTGTAGGAGTGCAACCGATTTACACAATGTTTCCACATCTTCTAAAACATGGGAGCTAAAAAATAGAGTGGATTTAGGGCTCTCTACATGAATGGTACTTATGAGATTTCTCATTTCAATTCGGCCTAAAGGGTCTAGTCCACTCATGGGCTCATCAAAGATCAGAAGTTGGGGGTCATTTAGAAGGGTTTGAGCTATGGCGAGTCTTTGAGTCATGCCTTTGCTGTATCCTTGAACTCGTTCATTACAGGCATGTTTTAGGTTTACAAGATCCATTAGGAACTCAATCTTTTTGCTGAGTTTGAGTCCATGAAGTCCCAGTAATTTTCCATAGTATCTAAGAATGTCATTACCGGTAAGAAATTTTTGAAATCTTGGATTTTCAGGTAGATAACCGATAAAGCTTCTGGCCCAACGATTTTCAACATCATGTCCACAGATCAGAATTTCTCCTGAAGTGGGTTTTAAAAACCCTAGAATCATTTTAATGGTTGTTGATTTCCCTGAACCATTAGGTCCAAGTAATCCGACCACTTCGCCTGAAGGTATTTCTAAAGTTAGATTGTCGACCGCTTTTTTTGATTTAAAAAGGCCTAACTTAAATGTTTTTGAGACTTCAGTAAGAGTTATACAAGGAGTTGAGTTCATTGTTTGAGCTCCTTTTAATTGGGGCCGAAGAAAATTCCCACATTTTCCAAGGCATTAGTTTCTTCTGGGGTGGTTGATATAATTTTTTTGTTTGTCCGATCTAGTTTGAATTTAAAGTTTTCAGTAAGAAAGATCTTTGTTGCTTCAGAGGTTTTTTCATTCTCTATAAGGGAACTTAGCTCTCTACTTTTGGCTATAACTTCTTCTTTTAACTCTGAAATATCATGTGGAAAGGTGGTGTGCTTTTTAAGGTGTTGGGTTAGAGCTTCTTCCCATTGAAGTTTCTGAATTTTATAATTGAGACTTCTAACTCGAAGGCTTAGCCGAGATATTGCTTCTTGATTTCTTACCTGGGGAATTAATTCTAATGATGTTTTCAAGGCTTGATATAGCTGTCCTGATTCTGACAAGAGACGAATTCCTAGTGACGATAGCCATTCAGGCGCTCGAGCCATTTTTGATGCCTTGAGAATAAAGGGGGCTGCTGAGGCATAGTCTTTTAGTTCTAAAAAGTGGTGCCCTCCCAATAAATACCATGGACGCCAATAGTTGGGCTGTTTTTTTACCCACTTTTCAAGTAGGAGCTTCCCACCTGTTTTATCTCTTCTTAGAGTTGATATGAAAATGGCTCCAAAATCATAGGCACGGGTGTTATTGGGATCTAAAGTGGTTATCGTATCGATTTGTGCGAACTCCCAACTGACCTCATTATTCTTAACTGGATGGTGATCGCTATTTTGCAGAAGCTGAATCCAAATTGAAGCCCCAATCAAACTATTGAAGCCGAGAGCGTATTTTTCCACTGAGCTACTCTGATAGGAAGCTAACAAAGGTTTTAAGTCTGGGTTGTTGACTGGTTCTATACAATTATAATTCTGAAAAAAAAACTTCCCCAAAAGACAGCCACATAAGACTAAAAAAGGAATTGTGATTTTATGCATTAAACTTGAGTAAGGTTTATCCAGATTTTAATTCTACTCGTTTGAGATGGATTGGCAAAGAGAAGAGAAAAGGGAGTAAGTTTGAGGGAGAAGCTGAATCACCTACCATCGGCAACAGGTTTTGGGGGGGAATGGAAATGGGAAGGCTAGGCAATTATGACTTCTCACCTCAAATTACTTTTCAAAAAACAAGTTCTTCAGGGTGACCACAAACTACCTACTAACCCTGAAGAATTGTTTAGTTGTTATAGCAAAGCTAATGCCAACTTTTATTGGGTTTAACTATAACTTGTTGGCTAATTTGAGCTTGTTTTGGTGTGACTCCACGCGTTACTAGCCACTCCGGAAACGACTAAACCGGAACCAAAATGAGACCATTTTTTAATGATCACAAAGATTAATAGATACAAATAGTTATAGTGCTTTATTTTTTTAAATTGAGACCAGCCATTTAAATGGTTCCCCCAAAAAAACTGCATAATTTTTATTCGATAGTTAAAAAGTTCTTCGGTGGACAGAAAGGATTCAATTTTAAATCATTGAAATTAAATAACAAAAAAACGATATCATGAAGGCATTTAAATTGCTTACTTATGACTCCGTGAAGTTTTTGAGCTCATTTTGGAAATCTTCTTACTCTTTCAGTCGCTTTAAAATCCCCATTTTTATTCTAGTCACTGTAGAAGCTTTATTTATTGGTTATTGGACATCGTCATCTCGACCTCTTTATCATGCTGAAAAGGGGTATTTGGTAAAAAATGGGAAGCAATACATCGTTTTCTGGTTAAACGATGAAAAACAGCAGTCTATGGTGAGTCTTGAAAAGTTGAGTGATGCTTTAAGGTTTATTCACGACGAATTAGAGCTGGAAGTGGCTACCGATCGGCTGACTTTTCACCCTTTAGAGGTTTTATGGGTAAAAAACAACATCGATAATTACTATCTCTATTGGAAAACCTCAAATTCCCAGTTTCTTAATCGCCTTACATTCGTTTCCCAAGATGAAGTTGATGTCTTTCATAATCTTTTCAAAAGAGGGGCCTATACCCCATCTCCAATCGGACACTCCGTGGCTTTAGCCCCCATAAAGAAAAATTAGTAACAGGGTTGTCAACTTGGGTACTGCCTTCGTAAAATAGAGGGCTAACTCAATAATCCTTATGGGAGGCCTTGTGAATTTGCCTAAGTTTGAATTTGTTACAACAATAGAAACCATTAAATCACCAACTCTAGTTTTAGGTTGGTATCAAACTGAATCTCAAGAAAAGGATCAGCCTTCTCTTCCTTTATATAAAGGTAAACGCAGCAAAGAGATTGATGTTCTGCAAGAACAGATTCGAGTTTCAAAACATTTTAATGGGAAAAAGAATGAGGTCGATTTCTTAAGGTTTTTTTCTTTGGGGGGGTATTCGAATATCTTTTTATTGGGCTTAGGAAATCCAAAAAAGTTTTCTATGGAGGTCGCAAGACAAGGCGGAGCTGCTTTATTTCATGCACAGAAAAAAGAAAAGGTAACTAAACTTGCTATTCAAGCAGATAGCATTTTTGCCGGTGCTAGACCCTCTGAGATCAATTTGGCCGTTCAGGCCTTTTGCGAAGGTTATTTGTTAGCAAGTTATGAGTATAAGGATTTGAAAAAGCCGGAAAGCAAACCTTTTATTATGGAAGGGGTTACTTTTTTGGGGATGAAAAGTGCGGCATTGGTTAAAGCGACAGAAAAAGCCGTCTACTTAACTGGGGCTGTAAATTTCGCCCGTTCCTTAGGGGATCGTCCAGGAAACGTTCTGACTCCAACAGAATTTAGTCGTCTAGTTGAAAGAATGGCCAAAGAACGTGGAATCAAGTGCACCATTCTTGGTAGAAAAGAGATAGAAAAGGAGAAAATGGGGCTTTTACTTGGGGTGGCTCAAGGATCAGCTGAAGAGCCTAAACTGATTGTGCTTGAACACATGAAGGGAAAAAAGTCCGATAAACCAATCGCTTTGGTTGGAAAAGGGCTTACGTTTGATAGTGGTGGTATTTCATTGAAACCTGCAGATCGTATGGAAGAGATGAAGTATGACATGATGGGAGCTGCAACTGTAGCCGGTGTTTTTCAGGCTTTGGCAGATCTCAAAGTGGCAAAAAATGTAGTTGGGGTTATTGCTGCCACGGAAAACATGCCTGGTGGAAGAGCTCAGAAGCCTGGAGATGTTCAAAAAAGTATGACCGGTAAGACGGTAGAAATTATTAATACCGACGCTGAGGGAAGGTTAATTCTCGCTGACGCGATGGAATATGTTCAAAAGTATTTTGCTCCTCAAGCTATGGCCGATTTTGCAACTCTTACAGGTGCAGTTGTGGTGGCATTAGGAACTGTAACTACGGGTATTATGGGAACACATGCTGGATTAATTGAAGCTGTTAAGAAAGCATCTAGAGAGACCGATGAACGCGTGTGGGAATTGCCTTTATATGAAGAGTATGAAGAGGATTTAAAAAGTGCGACTGCGGATATTAGAAACAGTGGCAATCGAGAGGCTGGCTCCAGTAAAGCAGGAATGTTCCTTAAGTTTTTTGTCGATTCCACATTACCTTGGGTCCATTTTGATATTGCTGGAAGCGCATGGCATCGAAAAGACATTAATTATCACCCTACTAAAGGCGCTTCGGGAGCGATGGTGAGACTTGTAACTCACTGGATGGAAAATTGGCAAAATCCTAAATAAAGTGGCAGAACTACCTAAGCTTTGTATAATATAGCACTAAACAGTTAACTCCGTTCTGATATGGGCTTAACTGGTGAGTGCTATATTTATAACAACCCAGAGAAAACTCCATGATTATAAAAAAAATACTGACTCTTTGTGTAGTTCTGTCTCTTACTTTATCAACCCATGGGATTCGAGCCGAGTCGATGGATGATAAGTTTACGCAGATTCCACCTAACCATTCTCCGGGGGCCGGTGAATATGTTCACGGTGTGGGTTACGGTAAGTTGTTGATGAGAGTGATGTTGTTTGGAGCTGTTGGACAGCAGGGAGTTCATTATTTTCCTGAGGGTACCGATTTGATGTTTGCAATAATTTACTCTGGTGGAGTCTCTGAGGTTGCGAAGATGAATGGTATTAAAATTCATAGGCGAAATATAAAAGAACTTATAAATGTAGATCTAGAGGACTTGTTAGCTGAAGGAGAAAAAGTTCCCAAATTAATGGACGGAGATGTTGTTTCTGTCTCCTATAATTGGAGAAGAGACATGGCTACCCTTAGTACTTTTACCGGATTTATTGCTGGAATGACCGGTTTCGCGTTAGCGATGATCGCCCTGACCAAGTAGCGATTATCAATTTCTAAGTAAAATAAAAACGGGAGAAGGCTACAAAGCCTCTCCCGTTTTTATTTGATTTCTTAAGGCGAAGGGGAATTACATCATTCCGCCCATTCCGCCCATACCACCCATGCCGCCACCATGAGCATGACCCGCGTGAGAATCCTGTTCTTTAGGTTTCTCAGTGATCATGGCTTCTGTGGTGAGCATTAGAGAAGCAATACTTGCTGCGTTTTGTAGAGCGCAACGAGATACTTTGGTAGGATCAATAATACCAGCAGCTACGAGATCTTCGTATTTTTCTGCAAGAGCATTGAAACCAAAGTTGGGGTTTGAATTATTTCTTACTTTATCAACAACGATTGAACCTTCATATCCGGCGTTTTGAGAGATTTGTCTCAAAGGCTCTTCTAGAGCACGTCGAATGATGTTAGCTCCAACTTGTTGTTCTCCTTCAAGCTTCACTTTGTCTAAAGCTTGAGCAGCTCTGATGTAAGCGGTTCCTCCACCAGCGAGAATTCCTTCTTCAACTGCTGCACGAGTAGCGTGTAGAGCATCTTCTACGCGAGCTTTCTTTTCTTTCATTTCCACTTCAGTTGCAGCGCCAACGTTAATAACAGCAACGCCACCTACTAATTTCGCGAGTCTCTCTTGGAGTTTTTCACGATCGTAGTCGGAAGAGGTTTCTTCGATTTGAGCTCGGATAGTTTTAACTCTCGCATCGATATCTTTTTTGGAGCCCTTGCCATCCACAATTGTTGTGTTTTCTTTATCGATTGTGACAGTTTTTGCAGAACCTAAAGACTGGAGACTTGCGTTTTCAAGTTTAAGTCCTAGTTCTTCAGCAATAACTTCACCACCAGTTAAAGTAGCGATGTCTTTAAGCATGTCTTTACGTCGATCTCCGAATCCAGGAGCTTTAACAGCCGCTACTTGGATAGTTCCACGTAATTTATTGACGACCAAAGTTGCTAGAGCTTCACCTTCGATGTCTTCAGCAATGATAAGTAGAGGACGACCTGCTTGAACTACTTTTTCTAGAAGAGGAAGTAGATCTTTCATTCCAGAAATCTTCTTATCACAAAGAAGGATTTGAGGATTTTCAAGTTGGCACTCCATCGCTTCAGCATTAGTGACGAAATAAGGAGAAAGGTATCCGCGGTCGAACTGCATTCCTTCCACAACTTCTAGAGTTGTTTCGGCAGTTTTGGATTCTTCCACAGTGATAACGCCTTCT
>SXGT01396904.1_pt1 | contig 59123 bp, 50 predicted proteins | sample 3176221 | NCBI WGS metagenome assembly SXGT01 (sample SAMN11356862, study PRJNA531348) | freshwater metagenome | isolation source: freshwater sample F1-120 | place: China: Fuxian Lake, Yuxi | collected 2017-12-25 | reverse complement strand
GATGTCGATCTTCGGATTATTCATCACTCGCTCAGCCATGATCCTACTGGCGCGGAACGAATCGCGTCGGTGGACGAGATAAACCTTCGAGGCATACTTCGTCAAGTAGGTCGCTTCTTCCATCGCACTGTCGCCGCCGCCGATGACGACGAGAGGTTTATTGCGAAAACGAGGCAACGCACCGTCGCAGACAGCACAGGCAGAAACGCCACGGTTTTTGTACGCATCTTCCGAAGAGAGGCCCAGGTAGTTGGCTTTGGCACCGGTTGCGATGATGACCGAGTGAGCCTCATAAGACTCGCCAGAAAGGGTCTTCAGCTTGAAGGGTGTCGATTTCGTATCAATTTCGACGACATCATCAGTAACGATGCGAGTCCCGAAGTTCGAGGCCTGTTGACGCATCAGTTCCATCAATTCTGGTCCGGAGACACCATGCTTGGTGTGAGGCCCCATGTACTGACGTCGCTCTTTGGCGATGGAGTGATCGAGATAGCTTTCCAGGTCGCCAGCAGGGAATCCGGGGAAGTTCTCGACTTCGGTCGTCAACGCCAGTTGACCGAGTGGCAGGGTCCCATTTTGACGATTTTCTTCGGTGATGGCGCCTTCAAAAACCAGCGGGTTGAGGTCAGCTCGCGCAGCGTAAATGGCTGCTGTCCAACCTGATGGACCTGAACCAATGATGATGAGCTTCTCTGCCATGACGTCACTTTCGTATGGAATCGTAAATCCTGTGAACTGGGATGTCGGTCGAGCCTGTATTTCCTGACAATTCCTCGACGTTATTGGGCGAACAGGTATTAGAACGAAAATCCTCCCGCAAGGGAACACATCGGCGTCCGTTACGCAGCCCCCGTAAGCAAAACCGCGAACCCGGGCGTCTATGAATTCGTCGCGTGAATCAACAGTCAGGCAAGACTTTCGTCTTCCGAACGGATATTATTGATCATCGGCAGACATCGTGTCGGCTGATTTCGAGATGAGGAAACGATCGACATTCATGAGTACCGATAAACCTGCCCGGATCAAACGAATCACCGTCCCCATGCTGCGTGAGATGAAGCAGCAGGGAACCCCGATCACGATGCTGACGGCTTACGATTACCCGTTTGCCCGCATCTTCGATGAAGCTGGTGTTGATACACTTCTTGTTGGCGATTCTTTGGGGATGGTGGTCCAGGGCCGCAATACAACGCTTCCCGTCACGCTCGATCACATGATCTACCACGGCGAAATGGTCGCCCGCGCTGCCAAACGCGCTTTGGTGATCGTGGATATGCCGTTCATGAGCTATCAAGTCAGTCCTCAGCAAGCCGTTGAGAGCGCTGGTCGCATTATGAAAGAAACGGAAGCCGCCGCTGTGAAACTCGAAGGCGGCGTCGATCAGGCCGAGACGATTTCAAGGATTGTCCGCGCGGATATTCCCGTCATGGGACACATCGGGATGACCCCTCAATCGGTCCACCTTTTCGGAAGTATGTCGAAAATCCAGCGTGACGCGGATAAAATTATCGCGGAAGCCAAAGCCGTCGAAGAGGCAGGCGCCTTCGCGATCGTGCTTGAACTGATCCCGAAAGATCTGGCGCGCGAGATCAGCTCTCAACTGTCGATCCCGACCATCGGCATCGGAGCAGGTCCTCACTGCGATGGTCAAGTTCTCGTCATGCACGATATGCTGGGGATCGTTCAAGACTTCCATCCGAAGTTCGTGAAGCGATTCGAAGATCTGAAGGGCAAGACAAGCTCCGCCGTTCAGAGTTATATCGAGGAAGTACGTAGCCACGCTTATCCCAGTGATGCACACAGCCATGCGTAATCCTTGAACGAGTAACGAGTACTCCAGAATTCCATTGGAAATGAGCCCTTCATGTTCAGCTTGAAGAACTTCAAGATCGGCAAACCGAGTTCCAAGGATACGTTTTCATTACCCAAAGAAGGCATCATCTTCCTCGTGATGATGTTCGCGTTCTTCATTGGGGCAATGATGGGTCAATCGAACCTGCTGCTGCTCATCTTCTCGATGATGGCAGGGGCCTTTGTCGTCAATGGATCCGTTGGCTACAACATGCTGCGGAAGATTCAGATTACGCGCAAGATTCCTAATCACGTCATGGTGGGATGCCCCGTTTCGATCGCGATTACTCTTCGCAATAACAAGCGTCTGTTCCCCTCCTTTCTGATGGGAATCAAAGATACGATCCGCAACCGCACGGAGTTGATCAACGGCAACGTCCTGTTTCTGCACGTTCCACAAAATGATGAGCGAACGACTCAGTACCAGCTCTGCCCGATGCGACGTGGCAAATATCTCTTCGGGCCCGCTCAGATTTTCACTCGCTTTCCCCTGGGATTTGTGGAACGTGGCCTACTGGTTGATTCGCCACAGGAAATGGTTGTCTATCCGCGCCTGGGGACTTTGCAAAGCGGCTGGAAGCGCATTCTGCGATCCTCGACTCACCTGACTCAGCAAACCCGATTCCGCAGCGGAAACATGGATGACGAGTTTCACCATATCCGCGAATACCGCTCGGGTGATGATCCACGTACGATTCACTGGAAAACGACGGCCCGTCGCAACGAGTTAATGGTCCGCGAGTTTCGAGAAAGCCGCGATCGGGATCTGATTCTGTTCCTGGATCTCTGGGCTCCCGCTAAGCCATCGGCTCAGGAATCGATCGTTGTCGAAAACGCGGTCAGTCTCATCGCGACCATGGGCGTCGAGCAGCTGCAGGGGTCGGGAGAGACCTCCATGAATGTCATCATTGCTGGTCGAACTCTTGCCAGCTGGTCGAATCAGGACAACTTCAACTCGATGGCATCTTTCCTCAACATCATGGCGCTCGTCGAGCCCGGCGATGCTCAGGAATTCTGGGACTACTGGAAAGATACTCTCGACCATCCCCCTGCCAATTGCCGTTTTGTCATGCTGACGACTCGTCCGGCTGAACAACAGACGTCTGGCAAGTTCCAGCAGCATTTGCAGAAATCCTGGCAGGTACTCGATGGGTTTCATTTTATTGAAACCTCACCCGAAAAGACGGCTCCATTTTTTCAATTGCACTAATCGTCTTCCACTGAATCTGCCTTCCCCTGAATCTGTCTGGCGATCTGAGGTCTGACCATGAACCACCCGATGTCAGTTTTCCGCTTGAGTGTCCTGGCGATGATCTGCCTGTCGACACTGACGCTGACAATTGCAGAAGGCTCTTTATTCCCGACGGTTCTGACCATTCCGATCGCGGTCTTTACGTACTTCTACACCGACCTGCGAAAATCGGTCGTCATTGATGCAACAATCGCTGCGATCTTCGGGATCCTCGCGATCATGGCGACGGGGTTCGAGTTCTTCAGCGGTACCGAACAGCGAATTCTTTCTTCGGCTCACCTGGTCAGTTATTTCATCTGGATCGTCCTGCTTCAGGAAAAACGTCTTCAGAATTATTGGACACTGGCAGCCCTCTCCTTGCTTCAAATGGCGATTGCAGCAGTCCTCACCAACCACGTTTTCTACGGGTTCCTGACGATCTTGTATGTCATGATCTCAACCTGGACGCTGGTCGTTTTTTCGGTCTATCGTGCTGGCCTTCGCGTCAGAATGGTCTCTGAAAACCAGGAACGCAAGGTGAAAGAACCCGAGAAGGAATCGGTCGTTCCGACATCCATATTTGGCATCAAACGCGATCCGATGGCCTACCTGAACCCTGGCCACAGCTCGTCGCGCGGTAGCATTCACCTTGATTCGGGGCGTCAGTGGATTACCTCGGGACTGGTCGCGGGCGTCTGCATGATCAGCCTGATATCGATAGCGATCGGCGGCCTGTTCTTTGCTGGCACCCCGCGCGTCTGGCTGAACCGGATGGCCTATTCCGGAGAGATGCCCGGTTCGCCACTCATCTCGTCCATGACGGGCTTTACCGAATCCGTTCAACTGGGACAGACAGGAAACATCCGCGAAAACAACCAGACCGCGATGTACGTGCAGTTTCAGGACTATGACGCCGCGATCAACATGCCGGAAGAAAATCGCCCGAGGCTGCACATCCCTGATATGTCTGTCCGCTGGGGATATGACCTCCCATTATTTCGAGCATCCGCACTGGAGCACTACAGCAATGGACGCTGGGAAACGGTCGTCAATCAACGCCAGACCTATCCAGCCCCGGAAGTCCCGACATCGGGACGTTATGTCCGTCAAAAATTCATCCTCGAAACCGTCCAGTCGCCTCGCATTTTTGCCATGCAGCCGATCGTCGCGACGGACCAGACTCGTGCTCCCACGATCTTCATTAACTACCTCAACGACACCGTCATCATGCGCAGGCGTGGTGGAGTCGATTCCCTGGAGTACGCCCTCTACACTCCCGCATCCAGCGAAGGACTCCAGCCTCGCCATGACATTACTCCCGTTTCCATGGAAAAGTACGACGATCTCGTCAACACAAAATACATCAAAGCATCCCTCCAACTCCCTGAAGATCCCGGTATGAGCGAGTTGGTCAGTCTGGCCAGACAGTGGAAAGCAGATGCCGAGAAGAGCAAAAAGAGAGCCCTGACGAATCGCGAAGTCATGGAAGTCTTCGAGCAGAGATTCCTGAATTCCCCGGAATTCTCGTACACACTCAATCAGGAAGTCGCCAATCCCAACATTGACCCTGTTCTCGACTTCCTCTTCAACCGTCGCAAAGGACACTGCGAGTACTTCGCCTCCGCGATGGTTCTGATGCTGCGAGCCGTCGATGTCCCGGCTCGTATGGCCGGGGGATTCAAAGGAGGACAGTGGAACGATACTCGCAAGGAACTGACGGTCCTCCAACGATTCGCCCATACCTGGGTCGAGGCTTTGGACGAGAATAAGGCCAAGAATCGTTATGAATGGATTACGCTCGATCCCACCCCTGCGATTCGCAATCAGGAACTCGGCGCCAATAGCGGAGACGAAACGAAACGCGCCTTCGGATTCAGCGATGACTTCTGGAAAAACTATGTGATCGGAATGTCGTTTGCGCGCCAGAAAGAACTGCTTTACCAGCCCTTTCTCAACAACATGAAATCGCTCTATGATTCGGTGTTCAACAAAGGCCAGTTTTTCGAAATCGCAAAACAAGTCGTCATGGAGTTTATCCGGCACCCCGAGCGACTCTTCAGCTGGCAGGGAGGTCTGATCGTCGGCAGCTTCTTTGCCGTCGTGATTGGCTTTGTCTGGTTTACATCCCGCTTCTTCCGATTCCTGCGAGGACGTGGTCTGCTCAAGACTCGTGGCGCAGCTCGTCAACGCGCGATCATCGAGTTCTACGAGCGTTTCCAGAAACTCATGCGGGCCTACCAGCTTCAACGTGAGTCATCCCAGACACACCGCGAATTCGCCGACGTGTGCCACGAAACGCTTGAGCCAATGTTCCCGACTCAGACGCGGATCGAGGGCATTGATGAACTGACCGATGCCTACTATGCCTGGCGTTTCGGTCATCAGCAGATCCCTGAAGAACGCGTCTCGGAGTTGATGCGTACGCTCGATCAAATCGAAAAGCTGCTGACGAGCGCAAAACCGCAGGTTGCAAAAGCCTGACAGGCCTGTTTGAAATTACCGTCGTGCAATCTGCGCTCGAAGTCTGGCAACTTCAATAGCCGCCTGTTCGCTGCTCTTATCGAGGTACGTCAGATGCCCCATCTTTCGCCCAACGCGCGGGTTAGTCTTTCCATACAGGTGCAGGAACGACGACGGATTCTCCAGCGATTTGCTCCAGTCCGGCTCACCGTGTTCCCAGACATCCCCCAGCAGATTCGCCATCGCAGCTGGTGAGTGCTGCCGAGAACTCCCCAGAGGCAATCCACAAACAGCTCGCAGTTGCTGCTCGAACTGGGAACATTCGCAAGCTTCAATCGTCAAATGCCCGGAATTGTGAGGGCGTGGCGCGATCTCATTGACGATCACGTTGCCTGTCTTCGTCAGGAAGAACTCGATACACAGCACTCCGACAACATCATACTTCGCCATGACCGTTCGCAATGCATCTTCTGCTGTTTGACGAGCCGACTCAGGGTACGCAATCGGCATCAGCGAGACATCGAGGATATGATTGTGATGTCGGTTCTCGATGGGACCGTATGAGGTAAAGCTGCCATCAAGTCCACGGGCCCCGATCATCGAGAACTCTGTTTCAAATTCGATGAACTGTTCGAGGATGGCTTCCTTCGTTCCCAAACTGTTCCAGACAGCAGCGAGGTCACTGTCTGCTTTCACGACCGCTTGCCCCTTGCCATCATAGCCAGTCGTCGCCGACTTGATCACACAGGGCGTTCCAATAACGCCAACGGCGTTCGTCAGATCCTCAACACTCTTGATCACTTCAAACTTCGGAACCGGCAGACCGAGATCTCTCAGTGATGATTTCTCACGTACGCGATGCTGAGCCACTTCGAGAATCGCTTGCCCTGGACGAACAGGCACAATCGCTTCAGCTGCCTGGGCAGTCGCAGCGGGAACGTTCTCGAATTCGTACGTGATGACATCAACCGTTCTCGCGAAATCACGAATCTGATCAAGATCGTCATAGCTGGCGACGAATTCGACATCCGCCATTTGCCCAAGTGGCGAGTCGTTGTCAGGCGAGTAGACGTTGACGCGATACCCCAGGCGTCTGGCGGCAAGGGCAAACATCCGGCCGAGCTGACCGCTGCCGAGCATTCCTATCGTCGAACCTGGCTGCAACATGGGCGATTTCATAGGGGTTGTTTTAAGGCGAGCGGGGGGTGTATACCCCCTGTCTTATACAGGACAGACTGAGCTTAAAGTTGATGATCATCCAAAACAGACTGCGTTTGCTTCTGATGAAACTCAACCAGTTTAGCAGACAGTTCCTGACAGCTGGTTGCTAAGATCCGACACGCGAGCAAGGCTGCATTTTTCGCTCCGGCTTCACCAATCGCAAGCGTCCCGACCGGAATTCCGCCTGGCATCTGGACAATCGAGAGCAGCGAGTCGAGACCGGAAAGGGCTTTGCTTTGCACCGGGACGCCAAGAACCGGCAGGATCGTCTGAGAGGCAACCATCCCCGGCAGGTGAGCGGCTCCGCCTGCACCTGCGATAATGACTTTTAGCCCGCGCTCAGCGGCGGACTTGGCATATTCAAACATCAAGTCCGGCGTGCGGTGCGCAGAGACGACTTTGGCCTCATAAGACACGCCGAATTCGTCGAGCAGTTTGGCGGCCTGCTGCATCGTCGGCCAGTCCGATTTACTGCCCATAATGATGCCGACCAGCGGCTTTGGGGAAGGGGTCATCATCTCAGGTCTTCCAGAAGGAAATCGCCACGACAGTTTTCATCGCGACAGTTTTTCTCACGGCGGATTATCTCACAACCGTCAAAATCTGTGTCACAGCGTAACGACAACCGGGGACGCATGCTAGTATGAGGCAATGAGTCATACCGTCCTTGCCATCGATGTTGGAAATATCCGTGCCAAATTCGGACTGTTCGAGATCCAAGACCGCTCGGACAGTACAAAATTGCCCAATTTTGGCCTGACCACCGCCCAGTCGTCTGCAAATCCGATCAACTGGTCGTCTGTCATTTCAGAACTGAAACTGGAGACGCGCCAGGATCTGCGAGCCGTCATGGCTGGCTCCAATCCGGTCGCGATGCAGGGGATCGTCGACTCCTGGCCAGCCAGCCTGGGACCAGTTCCCTGGCAGTTGCAGAGTCGAGCCGATTTCCCGTTTGAAATCAAAGTCGATTTTCCAGACAAAGTCGGAACCGACCGCCTTCTCAATGCGACTGCGGTGAATCGTTTGAAATCAAAAAACTCGACAGCCCTGGTCATCGATACCGGAACCGCGACCACAGTTGATCTCGTCTGTACGGATGGAGCCTTCCTCGGCGGCGCGATTCTTCCCGGGTTTGAATTGTGTGCCCGAGCCCTCCATCGATACACGACGACACTTCCTCTGCTGGATGTCCATGATCTGTTTGATCGCATTCCAGACGCCGTCGGTAAGAATACACACGACGCCGTCTGCAGCGGGCTGTACTGGGGACACGTCGGGGCCGTCAATCAGCTACTGACATCCATGTCTGCAACGTGCCCGGGCGAGGTTGAAGTTTATGTCACCGGCGGGGCTTCGCCTTTGCTGGAACCTCACCTGCCTTCCCAGACGCAGGTTATTCCTCACCTGGGGCTTCGTGGTTTAGTTGCGCTCTACGAGACAGTGACCTCCGGCCAATCATCATGACGACGCTCGCGACGATCTCAGTCCTCACGCCTCCCGGCACTGGCGGTGTCGCGACGTTACGAGTCTGTGCGCCGATGTCGCTGCTGGTCGACGCCGAGCTCTTCCAGTCGCGTACAGAGTTGAATCTGCTCACGCTGGAAGTCGGTCGCATCATTTACGGTCGCTGGGGACAGGAAGACATTGTCCTTTGCCGAGTCGATGAGGCTCATTTCGAACTCCACTGCCACGGCGGCCCTGCTCCACAAAAACGCATCATCGACGATTTGAAAGCCCACGGAGTTTCGCAAACGTCCGGCTGGGATGCGTACGCCACTAATCAGGAAGCAGGCCCAAGCTGGGAGCAACTTCTGGCAGCCGTCTCAACAGAGTCGCAGGCGATCTTCGTCCTTCAGCAACGAGACAACAGGACTCAGCTTGAAACGACAGTCAAAAACTTGTTGGCAAGCGGACATCATGACGATGCTAAAGCCCTCGTCGAGGAATCACTGAGTTGGTTCGACTACGGCCAACGACGACTTCGCCAACAACGGGTTGTCCTTGCGGGTCCACCCAATGTCGGAAAATCGAGCCTGATCAATGGCCTGCTCGGCTTCGAACGTGCCGTTGTTCACGAGCAGGCCGGGACGACTCGCGATATTGTTACCTCCACAGTGTCGATGAATGGCTATCCGATCGAGTTATCAGATACCGCAGGCATTCGAGTCGCGGACGATGAAATTGAAGCAGAAGGGGTCTCACGAACGCGTCAACGTCTCACGCAGGCGGACGCCATCCTGATCGTGATTGACGCCGCGAATCCTGATTGGGAAACGTCCCGTCAGATCAAAACCCAGTACCCCCAGGCAATCATCATCCTGAATAAAATCGACGACGCCCATTCAACCACAGACTTGCAGTTGCCGATCGATGTGAGGGTTTCCGCGAAGACTGGAACAGGGCTCGCTGAACTTCAATCTCGACTCACCGAAACTCTCTTTCCGGTTCATCCTGACATCACCCAATACATCCCGCTGACACCGACGCATGTCAGCCAATTGAAGTCATTCCTTCAACATTGAGCGAATTCTCTAAGGAGACAATACATGCCAGCCGCGGTTTCCCGACGGACGTTAGATTTCAGAAATGGCTCCGACGTCATCGCAGAAGTCGAGCGTTTGAAAGCCTCAGGCTATGACCGCCTCGGCAAGTGGAATCTCTCCCAGATCTGCGATCACCTCGGCAAAACCACCGAAGCCGGCCTGCGTCCGAAGGGCAAACGCATGCCGTGGATCCTCCGGAAGCTCTTCGGCGAGCCAATGACTCGGTCGGCTCTTAAGAACCGCGGCATGAAAGCAGGCGGGATGACGGCGAAATTCCTGCTGCCCGATACAAAAGTCGTTGACGAGCAGCCCGAACTGATTGATCGCTATCTCAATTTGGTTCAAGAAGCAGACGCGTTCCCAGGCCCATTGCCGCCTTACATTCTCTGCGATATCGAGCTAGAAGACTGGAAGCAGTTGCAGTGGATCCATGCGGCACACCACCTGGGATTTTTGATCCCGAAGGTGTGAGCTATGCCTCAACAACCTTCGTCGCCGTGATTGTCGGTACTAGGGCTAACGCCAGAATCACCGCAAAGCTGCCGAGTGAAAAGCAGGCACCATATCCCAGGTACGAAATCGCGATTCCGACCGTGGGAGCAGTCACCCCCAGCGAGATGTCGAAGAACGCGATGAAATTCCCGACGGCCTGGCCCCGCTGTTCACTGCGAATACGTCGTGTTGCTTCGACCCCCATCGAAGGGAAGATCAGGGAGAAGCCGATTCCAGTCAGCGTTGCACCGATGAACGCGACAAGCGGATCTGGGCTCCACCACAGCATGACCTGCCCAATAGCCTCGATCACCAAAGATCCGACCGCAACCGCGACACCGCCGAACTTGTCCGGCAAGTGAGCAAAGAGGAGTCGAACCAGAACATACCCCGTTCCGAACCCCGCCATCGCAGGGCCTGCTGTCAACGTGACCGTATCTCCGGTCCAGCCGCGGTTCTCGTAGTACAGCGAGAGGAACGCGCTCATGGTCGCAAAGGGGACCGACGCAAGCGTCAAGACCATGCCTGGTTTCCAGATCAAGTTGATGACTTCCAGAAACGACGCCCGGTGCCCACCCAGAGCAGCGACACGCTGAGTGGAAGTCGCAATCGCCAGCGCAATCAAGGGGGCAACCAAAGAGACAATCGCAACGCTCACAAATCCATAATGCTTCTGAAGGAACAACCCCAGGGATGCGCCCAGTCCCATGGACGAATACAGCGCGATCCCCTGCCAGGTCATCACTTTACCAGTCTTGCGGACACCAAGTCGGCTGATGCCCCAACTCATTACGCCGGTAATAAAGAGAGCCTCTCCGATTCCCAGCAGAACGCGACTGACAATAATCCAGGCCAGCATCACCTCGCGGGTCCACATGGGAGCAGCCGCCAGGAGATAAACCAGAGAAGACACGACTGAGATCCAAAGCCCCAGACAGACAGCTTCTTTTGAGCCCCGTGTATCGCAGTAAGACCCCGCGCGATGCCTGAGCGCGACCGTCACAAGCGCCTGAATCCCCATCGTTATCCCGACCACCCAGTCGCTGAATCCGAGGACCTGATTGAGTTCAATCGGTAGGGCCGGCAGCGTGACCGCAATCGACTGCATACTGATGAAGACAATGAAAAACATCGGCAACAATCCGAGATGCGGACGTGCCGAGGTTTCCGACGAGGGTATGGAAGCTTGCAGAGTCGTCATGGAAGGCAATTTAGGCGTGTGAAGTCGCGGGGAGAGTCATTGGTGTCCGAATGACACGAGAACCGAGCATAGGTTCTTTTCTGAAAAAATAAGACTGCAAACAAGAGGGAAACCCGCATCTGTTTGCAGTCTGTCTGGTATGAAAGTTCCGAACGCTTACTTCTCGAGCTTCTCAGCGAACTGCTTTTTGAACTTTTGAATTTTCGGCGCGATCACCGCCCGGCAGTAACCCTGCTCCGGGTTGTCGTTAAAATAATTCTGGTGGTACGCCTCAGCCGGGAAGAACTCTTTGAAGGCAGTGATTTCCGTCACGACGGGACGGCGGAAGGCCTTGTCATCGTTCAATTGTTTTTTGTATTCGGTCGCAATCTTGCCCTGCTCTTCATCGTGGTAGAAAACTACAGAGCGATACTGGGTGCCGTGATCTGGCCCCTGCGCGTTGAGGGTCGTTGGATCATGCGTTTTCCAGAAAACTTCGAGCAACTCTTCGAAGCTGATTTCTTTGGGGTCGTACGTGATCTGAATCACTTCCGCATGCCCGGTCAGCCCAGTGCAGACTTCCTTGTACGTAATCATGCTGGGATTACCACCAGAATACCCGGAGACAACTTTCTTGACCCCTTTCAGATTCTGGAACACGGCTTCGGTACACCAGAAACATCCACTACCGAAGGTCGCAAGCTTGAGGTTAGGGTCAGTCATCGGCTTTTCCTGAGCATGAAGAACATTGGCAACCGGCAGGATCAAAAACGCGGCAGCAGCGAACAAAGAGAATAATTTCATCGTAGAATCCCCAGACAATGAATGAGAAACGTGTGGGAAGACGAGCAACGACTAAATTCCTTGCAACAATTTCCCCTCATTCTAGGCAATCTGGTGCTCGGAGTCAGCTGTTGACATCAAGTTATTGCGAACGACGGTTCGTACGATGGTCGTCCTCGGGAAAAAGAGACCTTTCCATTCTAGTCACACTCGCCAACTCAGGGAAATTCTGCGATAACGGTCTGACAGCTGAAATTCTGTCATGCAGCCAGTTTTGACTAACCTAAACACCTGTGGGGCCTCCTGTGAGCGACGATTCGAAACGTCACGAAAAGATTCTGGCAGCGAAGGTTGCCGTCTCAATGATTGACGAAGCCATGGTCGTCGGCCTGGGAAGTGGCTCGACAGCTGCCATCGCCATTGAATTGCTCGGCGAGCGTGTTGAGCAGGGACTCGATATCATCGGCGTCGCGACGTCGAAAGAAAGTGCCCGCATCGCCAAGCACTGCGGAATCAGGCTCAGCGACTTGTCCCATCATCCGAAAGTCGATCTGACCATTGATGGCGCAGATCGCTTCGATGCTCAGTGCCGTTTGATTAAAGGCGGCGGCGGGGCCTTGCTGCATGAAAAGATCGTCGCGTTTGCTTCGAAAAAGCTGATTATCATCGCAGATTCCTCGAAACGACGTGACCCGCTGGGCGGATTTCCCGTTCCCGTGGAAGTCGTTCCGATGGCTGTTGTTCCGGTCAAAGAGTATCTCGACCAGCTTGGCTATCCGTCAGTCCTCCGCGTTCGAGATGATGGACATACGCCAAAATTGACGGACGAAGCCAATGTTATTCTGGATTTGAAGATCGATGTTGTGCATGATCCAGAAAAGCTGGCGCTCCAGCTTCAAAGCATTCCCGGGATTGTCGAACACGGCCTGTTCCTGGGGATGGCTGATATGATTCTCTTCGGCGAAGGAGATCATGTCATTGAAATGACGCCGTCCTGAGACTGGTCGAATTGATGATGCTCGAAGATGTCATGAATCGTTTGAAATCATTGGGCAGCGAACAGACGGTCAAAACCTTCAGGCGTCATGGTGCCCCGGAAAACATGTACGGGGTCAAAGTGGCTGACCTCAAGGTCATTCTCAAACAGCTCAAAGGACGACAGGAACTCGTCCAGTCGCTGTGGGACACAGGAAATTCCGACGCCCGCTACCTCGCCAGCCTGCTAGGCGATGGCAAGTTAATGTCGACCAAACAGCTGAATGACTGGGCGAAAACCGCCGACTGGTACATGCTCAGCGAATATGCAGTCCCGTTCGTTGCGGCAGAACATCCTGACGCAACCAAACTCGCCATGAAATGGATCGATTCCAAATCACCCAACATCCAGTCGAGTGGCTGGAGTACCTACAGTCTTGTCGTCATGACCCGCGATGACGAGGTCCTTGATCTGGAACAGATTCGAGAATTGCTGACGCGATGCGAAACATCAATTCACCAGCAGGCCAATCGCGTTCGCTATGTGATGAACGGGTTCGTCACCAGCGTGGGAGCAGGCATCAAAGAACTCTTCCCCGAGACACTGCGAATCGCCAAAGCGATCGGAAAAATCCGCGTGGAAATGGGAGAGACCGCCTGCAAAGTCCCCGATGCCGTTGAGAGCCTGACGAAGATCGAGTCAATGAAGCGGATCGGAAAGAAAAAGTCCTCAACAAAATGCTGAGTCAGGTTTGCTATTGAGCGTGAGTCGGTCTTGGTACTGCTTCGTCGAGAGCCAGTTGTCGATCAAGTTCCAGACAATAGCTGCGATAAGCCTGGTCGAGGTCACCAAAGGACGTCTCGGTCAAGCGATCCAGCGTGTCTGGATTCTCCGCAACGCGAGGCATGCTGCTGTAAAGCTGCGAAATGTGATTGACGAGGGCATCTCGGTATTCGCCCTCGTTATAGTGCATGAAGAAATGCGCCATGCCGGTCGATTGGCTGTAGCGCTGTTGAAGGACCGGCAGGGTAGCCTGCTGATAGACGTTTTGCCCCATCTGGTCCATCATTTCAAAGGGCAGAAAGACATTACGAACAGCCAGATTCTGGCGTGCGTTGACGAACCGGACATAATTCGGATTACCCGTTGAAAACGACTGCCCGTCTGTCGATCGCTCGAAGGACTCCATGTAACAGGCGATCCCTTCGATGATCCAAAAGTGCGCCAGATTGCCTGGTTTTCGATGTTTTTGCTGGCTTTCGTAGAACAGCTGGTGTGTTGCTTCGTGATACATCGGTGCCAGGCTGGCATCGTTGGGGTCATGATAAAAATAGGCGATCTTATCGTCCTGCATGTAGATTCCGTTGGTCTGAGCCACCATGGGAATCTTGTTGATCAGCGTGCGGACGTACTCATCTTTGTTCGCATAATAGTGCACGACGTAAAGCTGACTGCTCGGCAGCGTGCGCCCACTCTGACCACCGCGAAACAGCGCCTGAATCTGCTGAGGCGTGGTGTAAAAGCCGGCAAAAAGGAAGCGGAAGTACTCGTGAAAGTCTTCCAGGGCCCGCGAAATCTCGACCCCCTTTTCCAGTGAGTGATTCGTTTTTACAAGGAAGTTTGCAGTGCGAACTTCCCAGGCATAACGAAAATCACGCCGCAATTCGTTATCGCGATCTTCAGCCAGCCATTTGCCTTTGCCTGCAAATCCCGGAATGTTGGAAGCATAGCGACGTTCACCGCTGTGGTAACGGTCAACATCATCTTTGTGAATCCATCCAAAGCGAGGATCATCAATGAGATTGTCATCGATCATCCTGCGTTCGAAAGGGGTTACCCATTTCTGTCGATAGAGTTCGTAGCCGAGAATTCGACGTGCATCAGCATGGTCAGGAGACACACGAACAATCTCCAGAAGCATCACGTAAGACACGCTGGCGAGATTGCCCTTCAGGGTCATTTCCGCCTGTTTGTAGAGAGCTTTTGAGTATTCGTTCCGTAGCGTTTGATACTTCACACGCAGCGCACGCTCCTGCTCGGGCATGGTCAACGGCAGTGAGGCTTCTACGTCGCGAGGCGGCCGGGTATAAACAGTCTCGACGGAGGCTAAGACCGCTTGTAAACGCAAAATCTCTTCGACAAGCCCCGTCACATTCTGAGCGGTTGCTTCGTCAGACAGTCGCGCGAGATCAGCCTGGAAGATCGTCTTCAAATCCGAGTGCCGAGATTCGACACCTTTTAGCAACTGACTACGCGGAGTCTGTTTGAGCGGTGCAGCTGCAAGGTCGCGACTGACATGCAGGCAACTAAGCAGAAGTAGAGCAATGAACTGGGCTCGTCGAATCGCCACCAGACTCATTTCCTTTGCGAGGGCACACGTTACGTATTCAAATTTCTTGCAGCAGGGTCAAACATTTTAATTCAATCTACCTCGACGACCTAGACCAATTCCTATTTCACCGATATCAGTAGTAAGAAAGGGAAGCGGAAGGAATGAATAGTATCATCGGTGAGATTGATCTGAATCAACTCGCGCTCGGCGTCAAACACCCCTGGGCGGAACTAATTCTCCGCGGCTTCAAAACACTTGAAATTCGTAGTCAGCCGACGAATGTACGTGGGCGGATTTATATCTACAGTTCGCGTCGTCCTGCGACAGAAGAGTTTGCGCGACGTGCTGTCTCGAAATTCGACCTAAAACTGGACGAATTATCCTACGGGCTACTGGTCGGGGACGTGGAACTGGTCGACTGTCGACCATGTACACCGGAGGATACGACCGCGAGCTGTGTTCCGGAAGAGTTATTGATCGGAAAATACAGTTGGGTGCTGGCAAATCCGAGGATGTTTGCCGATCCGCTAACGGTTCGATTCCTGCCTTATGGTGTCTGGTTTTATCCGTTTCGACGACGTGGTGACATGTAAGGCAATTCTGACTTTGGGAATGAGCCGGTCCGTGGTACGCTTGGTTCCGACTCGCATCGTGCCTCCGATGCAGGCGCTGAAATCCAACTCAGCCAGACCTGGTTGATCGAGAAACGCTGAAAGATACGCATGTCGCAGACGACTCCTGACTCGCCCATGGAAAATCCGCATTCTCCACCGACTGACAGTCACGGATACGCGACCAAGCCCTATGAGACGGAAGGAATGCCCCCCGGGATTCCATACATCATTGGGAACGAAGCGGCAGAGCGATTCAGTTTCTATGGGATGAGAACCATCCTCGTCATTTTCATGACGCAGTACCTGATGAATACGCTGGGTGCCGATGCCTTCATGCCCAAAGAGGAAGCCAAGGAGTGGTACCACTACTTCGTGACGGCCGTCTACTTTCTGCCGATTTTTGGTGCCGTCGCGGCAGACTGGCTGTTTGGTAAATACCCGACAATCATGGGCCTGTCGATCGTCTACTGCCTGGGCCACGGAGTCCTGGCGTTAATGGACTCTCCGGTTGCTCAAAGTATCGAACCCAGAACTCTTCTCTGGGTTGGGCTGATTCTGATCGCTGTTGGATCGGGAGGGATCAAACCCTGCGTCTCCTCGCACGTCGGAGATCAGTTCGGGACAAAGAATAAACATCTTGTCTCGAAGGTCTACAGCTGGTTCTATTTCTCGATTAACTTTGGCTCGTTTTTCTCGACACTTCTGACACCAATCCTGCTCGCCAAGTATGGTTCAGGCTGGGCGTTTGGTATCCCCGGTATTCTGATGGCGATTGCGACGTTCATGTTCTGGATGGGGCGTGATAAATATGTCCACATCCCGCCATCCGGTGAACGCTTCTTTAAAGAGACATTCAGCCGGGATGGAATGCTGGCGATTCTCAACCTGATCCCGCTGTACATCGTGATCATGATGTTCTGGGCGTTGTTCGATCAATCAGGTTCGGAATGGGTTCTTCAGGCAGAACACATGAACCGAGGCATCAATATTGGCTTTAATATTCCTGGTTTGACGAACGACCAAGGCGTGATCGAAGTACTTTCGTCACAGATCCAGGCCATCAACCCACTGCTGGTGATGATTATGATTCCGGCGTTTGCGTACGGCCTTTATCCATTTCTCAACCGTTTCATCGCACTGACTTCTCTCCGCAAAATTGGCGCGGGACTGTTTCTGACTGTCCTGGCGTTTGTGACCACTGGCTATGTTGAGCATCTGATCGAACAAGGCCAGCATCCTCACATCATCTGGCATCTCTGGGCATATATCATCCTGACAGCTGCTGAGATCATGGTGTCGATCACGACCTTGGAATTCTCCTACACCCAGGCTCCCAAGACAATGAAATCCTTCATCCAGGGGCTGTACCTGATGTCGACAGCCATGGGCAACTTCTTTACCGGTTGGGTCAATGGCTTGATCCCTCAAATTCGTCCAGCCAAAGAGGGTGTCGATAAGGTGATCGAGTATGGAATTTTCGACATTCTGTGGGTCATTTTCCTGACTGCATCGATGTCGACGATCTTCCTGTTCCCATGCTACATGATCGCCAGAAATCTTCTTCCAGATAACCTGAAAGTCGCCATCCGTGTTGGCTTTACGATCATCATTGCAATCGCTAGCGGGATTCTGACTTATCTCCTCGATCAATTTTTCCGTGATGCGATGATTAATGGAACGATGATTGTTGAAGGCCAGAACTACTACTGGTTCTTTGCAGGATGTATGCTTGCAACGTCGGTAGTGTTCCTTGTCTGGTCTCCATTTTACCGCGGTAAGTACATCTTGCAGGATACAACTGAAACAGCAACATGAACGGCGAGCTTTACCAAAAACATGGTGTCTGTTTTCGTTACCCCGGCGCCTGGGAAGTTGATGAATCGGGAGACGTGGAAGCGATCACAGTGACGCTTTCCACGGCTCAGACTGGCTTCTGGTCGATTACGATCATGCCCGATCGCCCTCGACCTGAAGACGTCATGGAGACCTCCGTGTCCGCCTTCGCGGAGAGCTATCCAGAAATGGATCGTTACTCCACGACCGGCAAACTCGGCGGTCACCCCTATCTCAAAGAGGAACTCGAATTCGTCTGCCACGATCTGATCAGCACGGCTGAACTCCTCGCGATTCGGACGGGGCGCGTGACCATTTTGATCATGTGCCAGTACTATGATCAGGAAGAGGCCGATCTGAAACCGCTGTTTGCTGCCGTCACCAACTCGCTGACCTTCGATGCGGGTGACGAGGTCATCATCAACTGACACTCGTCAACTGCCCCTCGTACGGTCCGTCTGAGAATTTCTGGAAGCATATCGACGGTCTCGGTCCGAGTGATTACAATGCAGGCCACATCTGAAGTGACCGTTGTCTGTCAACCGGTCAGAACGAGCGCCGCTCGCGAGTGTTATCTACCCTGCTGAGAAAGACGTCGATGGCACAGGACCAGCAGATCCAGGTGATTCTTAATGCAGCCGCGAAAGAGATTGCAGATCAGAACTACGCATCCGCGATCAATCTCTACGAACAAGCGTTGGAAATCAACGAAGCGAGTTTAGAGCCACACGAAGGGCTGGGGCAGTGTTACTTCCAGCTTGAGAATTACGAGAAGGCCAAAGAGCATTTCGAACGCATGACACGCCTCGATCCGCGTGACCACCGTCCGCTGATCAATCTGGGCGCAATCTTCAATCGCACGAAGCAGTATCCCAAAGCGATTGACTGTCTGAGAAAAGCGTTGCAGAAGTCGTCCCGATCCAAAGAAGCTTTCTACAATCTGGGAATCGCTTATCGGGGCACAGGACAAAATGCCCTCGCGCTGTCTTCGTTTCGCGAAGTCCTGAAGATGGATCCCGGACAGATCGATGCCCATCAAAATCTGGCCAATACGCTGCGCGATATGGGCCTTCTCGAACAAGCCCAGCAACAGTACGAAAAAGCGCTGGAAATCGACCCCAACTTCGAACGCGCCAAACGAGGCCTCCAGCAGGTCCGTTCGATGATCGTCGACAACAACGTCTCCGCGAGCCCGTTTGGACGTCTCGTGGACGAAAAGAAAATTCGCACAAAGAAAGAGCGAACCGGCCTGAAGAAGCTGACGCCGATCGAGCAGGCGGAAGATCGACGCAAGGTCGAAGAGCTCGCGCTAGCGATCGAGAAAGATGGCAAAGCAGCTCTCAGCCACCATCAGGACAAGTTTGTCCCCTCTCTGACTGCTGTGATGAAGGGGTTACTTGACGGCGATCTTTCGACGACCAGCCTGATGCACACCATCGAGAAATTTCAGACGATCAAATCGGAGTTCAGTAAAGAAATGCGGCACCTCCGCCGTAGCGTCCTGGAACTGCGTGCCCATGAAGAATTGATGAATACACCGGACTTATTCGAACGCAGTTCGATCTGATCGTTCACGATCAAAGCAAGTCAACAAGATTCACGGCGCGCCTTCGGGAGTATCATTTTTCGCCGAATTTCCCTCTGAGTTCGCTTTCAGGGGAAACGTCCGACCAACCTGACGCCGATGCTGAAAACATCACTTTCTCCATAAAAGTGAATCTGTGACGACTGGGGAATCTGGAAGCATCCAAAAATGTCGATCAGTCCGACATCAGGGCATTGACACCACCAAAAAAGTCGTCTTAAATGTCTGTGACAAAACATCGCAGCCGTGTCCTGTGCTGCTTGATTTGCCTGCCTTCGCCCCACCTGATCCTCGCCCATCGCCCACCCGAATCACTAAAAACAACCAAGGAGTAACCGAAATGCGTATCTCGATTGTGGCTCTGTTCGTGCTTAGCTTTACTCTCACATGCGGTTATACATCATCGGCTTATGCCCGAGCACAGTATCTGGCTGCTTTCAAGAAGGCATATCCAAATCTGGAAGCTGCTGCCAGCGAAGCCAAGTGCATGATGTGTCACCCTGACAAAGACAACAAAAAAGAGCGCAACGAATACGCCAAAGAATTTGGCAAGAGCCTGACTGCCAAGAATGAGAAAGACGATGCAAAACTGAAAGAAGCCCTCACCAAAGCAGAACCCGGTAAGAGCGCTATTGCTGGCAAAACATTCGGCGATCTGATCAAAGCTGACAAACTGCCAAACGCCACCGAGTAATTTTGTTTGGCGAAATGATTGTGAATTCCCAAAGGCAGGTGCAACACACCTGCCTTTTTTTGTGTTTTCCTTAACGCGCTTAATGCACTTACTCACTATCCCGGTTTACGTGAAATGCACGCCATTCCGCGTCCACATCCGACCGTCCTGCTTCTGACGGCTATGGTTCTGGGGATTGTTGTTGATGATGTCTGGAAACTGAACTATTTCTTCTGGCTGACCACGGCTGGAGTCTGCTTTCTCCTCTGGCTGAATTTGCGAAGTCGTTTCGTCGCCTCCTCATTTCTCACGCTGATTGCGATCACGTCAGTCTCTGGACTGTCATCGCATACGCAACGGGAAATGGCGGCGAGCAACGATATCCGCTGCTGGGTTCATCAGGATCGCTCGATTGTTGTTCTCACCGGGCATGTCATCAGCGTTCCTGCGACTCGGACTCGCCCCACGCTGATGGCTGGCCCTACATCAACGCCAGAGATCTACACGCGTCTGGAATTCGATTGTCAGTCTCTGATCGAACCTGAACGAGAAACGCCGATCTCGGGACGTCTTGTGGTCAGTATTGATGGTGAACGACTCGATCTGACTCCTGGATCGAGATTGAAACTCTACGGCCAACTTCGCGCATCGTCGCCTCCCCTGAACCCCACGGATTTTGACTATGGCCGCTATCTCAAAGACCACGGCCTGGCCGCCACGCTGCGTGTCGATCATCCAGAGTCGATTGAGGTGCTTGCTCCTTCAGGTTGGACCCCACTCAATTATCTGCTGAATGCACGGCAGCAGGCGCGAGAGTATCTGCAGAATCGCTTGCGCGCGGTCATGCCGGCCGAAACGTATCCGCTGGCTGCTGCCTTATTGCTTGGGACCCGAGATGATCTCTCGGACGAAGTTTCCACCGCGTTTCAAAACACAGGCTTGATGCATCTCATCTCGATCTCGGGACTTCACCTGACGTTGATTGTTGCGATGTTTGTCGTCGTGATTAAGATGCTGCCGATTTCACCGATGCAGCGTCAATGGTTACTGCTTTTCATCCTGGTGACGTATCTGTTCTTCGTGGATTTGCGACCGCCCGTGCTCCGGGCTGGGATGCTGGTTGCTCTCTGGATGTCTGCGACTCTGTTGATGCGAGACCCGCCGTTGGATCACTTACTGGTCCTCTCGACGATTGTGTTACTGGCGATCGATCCTTCCTCACTGTTTGATATGGGAGCACAGTTATCGTTCTTGTGTCTGTATGCAATCAGCCAGGCCAACCGCTGGTACCAGGCTTGGGAAACATTTCGCAGGCCTGTCGACCCGCCAGACGAACCTGAAAAACTCAGTTGGTGGCGTCGATGGTGGAAAGCCGTTGAGTTCGGGTTTCTCTGGATTCCGCTGGGAATCGTTTTCATTACCGGTCCGTTTCTGCTTCAGCAATTCGGCCAGTTCTCGGCCGTCAGCTTGCTGTTGTCGGTGCCGCTGTCATGGTTTCTGGGATTCGTCCTTGGTATCGGTGTCGCGATGTTACCGTTACTGGTTCTGCCTACTGCCTTGGTCAGTCCATTAGCATATGTCCTGCACTGGTCACTGGTGATGCTTCAAGAAGCAGTGATCTGGTCGGAGCAGATCCCGTTCATGCTCGTCCATTCGAGCGGACTGGGAACTTGGTGGCTGGCTGTCTATTTTACGCTCTGGTCGATTCCTCTGTTCTTTCTCTCGACCACCCGAGGACTGACAAGCTGGCATCGTCATACGTTGACGCTCGCTGTCGGCTGGGCCGTGATTGGCCTGGGGATCACGCAGACTTCGTCCTGGATACGCCCAAAGCAAATCGAACTGACGTTCCACGCCGTCGGTCACGGCAATGCAACGATCATGAAGCTGCCCAATGGACGAACAATGCTGGTTGATGCTGGTTCGTTCTACGGGACACCTTACACCGTGACCTCTCTGCGTCGTACGCTGACGACACTCGGAATTTCCCATCTTGACCTCGTTGTGATCTCACACACCGACGCTGATCACTACAACCTGCTGCCGTATTTAGCAGACACGATCCCCATTCGACAGCTGCTGATTTCTCACGCATCGTTGCGAGAGCAGTCGCCGTCGTATCTGGCGCTTTGCGATCAGCTGGCCCGAAATGGCTGCCAGATTCAGTTCGTGCACGCAGGTGATCAGATTCCGATTGATCCTGAAGTAATGCTGAGAGTCCTTCACCCTTCTCCCAGGGAGGCCGACTGGGGTGACAGCGACAACGAGAATAGCATCGTCGTCGATTGTCAGTATGGGGGCAGGCGAATGCTGCTAACAGGCGACATCGAAGACGATGGTCTCAAATCGCTCATGGAAACGACACAACCAAAGTCCATTGATTTGCTGGTCGTTCCCCATCATGGCGCGAAAGGCTCGAATCCGCTTGTTCTCGGCGCCTGGGCACAGCCAACCTTCGCGATTGCAAGCACGAACAAATCGTTAGGTGAACTGCCTCACTTATCCACCACGTATCCAACGGCTCGACATCTGCTCTCAACAGGCCAGGGAGCCATCCGCGTTTTCTGGACCACTCAGTCCATGAAAATCGAACAGTACCAAGCAGGGCGATGGACTCTCATCAGTGAATGACAGTCGTTATCCGCCGACGATATCGAGCGCCAGCCAATCGTAAATCAGAAACTCAAGTCGAATTGCCAGCAACGCGATCCGCCCCATGACGGTGAAGCCGAAGCCAGCGCCGAAGGTCACCATCAAAACGAAGATCCCGAGTCTGGCGACTTTTGCAACGGCACCTTTATGCTCGATCGAGAAGAAAAAGTAAACTAGACAGGCGAGGATGCTTACGACCACGATGATCGCATTAGACAGCTTGAACAGCTCGCTGTAATTCCCCTCGTTGACGGCTTCGATCATAGAGGCATAACTTGGGAAGGAATTGATCGTGTTGATGATCTGGCCCCAGAAGTCGGCCTCCAGAAACCCGATCAGACGTAAGCCGGCTGTTGTTCCGATGATGAACGCCAGAGGCCAGCGAGCCATCCAGCCGTACTTGGGAAACAACCGCATCAGCAGCATGATCCCGAGGATCAGCGGCACGAAGTAGAGCCACCAGTCATGTTCATGAGCGGTTGGTAATCCAGGAATCGCCCAGGACTGCGTCCAAGTGGGGAACAACTTTCCAAACAGGTTGGGAATAATGGTTGTCCAGAACGACAGAACCATCCAGTAGGCCGCCGAGATCCCGATGAAGAGAGCTTCGCAGACTTTGTAATAAGGATTGTCTTTATAGAGAAACGAGAAGATCCCAATCGTCATCAAAGCCGAGATCCAAATGCCGATCGAACGATCAACATCGACAAACGCAACGCCAGCTTCCTTGTCGACAGCTGTCGCTGCTTCCAGTCCGCTGCCGGTGTCGACAGCGTAATAGCGACCCATTTCTTTGACGGTGAAAAAACGGGTCATCAGGACGATGCCGATGATCAGAATCACCGCCAGCCAGACTCGCTTTTCGAACGTCTTGAGATTCTGATTCGTATCAGGACGAGGAGTTGTCGTCATGCTGCACCTCGCGATCGTTGAGCAAAGTACACGATATTTCCAAGAATGATCAGCCCGATCATCAGCATGTGGGCAATCAACTGAGGTCCCATGCGACGTCGGCCTTCTTTATAGATTTCACGTTTCGAATCGGGATCATATTTTTCGGTCACCAAGCTTTCATATTCGGCAGCCCCTTTGATGGCTCCGAGTTGACCCGCCAGCTGTTGAGGAATGTAAGGATACATCAACGAGGCTTGGACTCCCGTGCAACCGCCGACCAGCTTGAACTTGTGCTTGTAGGGGGTCGAAGCGTATTGCACCCATTCCTTGATCCCCGGATATCCGGACGAAACATTGATGATCAGCTTCATGTCCTGAACGCTGTTGACGTTTCGACACATCGGGATCTGATCGAGGTTGGTTCCGCGAGAATCGGTCGGATAGAGTTCGCGCAGATTATTGACGATGACCTTGATCACCCCTTCGTAGCCGGGCTTGTACCCGAGGTTAACATAATCTTCGCCGTATTTGAGGTCCGGGAAATCGACCTTGATGACATCTGCAATGTCATTGTCAGCCATCTGATTGCCGAGTGGGTAAATTGCCAGGAAGTACATCTTCAGTTTCTTGGATGCACAATGCAGGACGAATGATTTCGCCATCGGCTCAAGTTCCCCCGCCGAGGCAGGGTCCCAGTCCCAGGCCATGAGGACGGGATCGCCTTCCTTCAGTTTTTCGATCTCTTCGAAAACAGCCTGCGACTGGGCAGTCGCTGTCTCGGGAAACTGAAGCTTCATCAGAATGGGGATCAACACGGACAATCCCATGGCCAGGAAGATCCAGCGTCGGTCAAGTTTATCGAGAAAATCAATCATGAGTGGTTACTCAAAGATGGATGCGTAGAAAAGAGAAGATGCAAATAATGAGGATCAGTCATCACTGCCAAGGTAGGAGCGATCAACTCCCAGCAGCACTTTGACCGACGTCGAAATAATCCCGAGCGCGATCCCAATAAAGATCGCCCGGTTACCGGCTGTGTTGATGACCGACATGATCCAGACGGTCATATTCTCAATACGAAAACCAGAGAAAGGCCCTGCAGGATCAATCCAGCTTGTCAGCCAGACACCTGCGAATGTTCGTCCCAGAAGAATGATGAACGCTGTTCCCAACAGCAGCGACGCCTCGACGTTCTTAACCCGAAATGCCCGAAACGCTGCAGACGCGACATAAAACGCCAGTAGCGCGAACACCGTCGCCATCAAAGGCTGCATGATGTACTCGTACATCCACCAGAACGGCGTGCCTGTTGCATTGTACTCGCCTGAGTAAGGGTACTTGACGACGTGTGAGGCGATGAAGAGGCGTTCGACGATCCGTGCCCAGACCATTTCACTTCGATAAGGCCCGAGCAGCAATTCCAACTGAGCCTGATCAAGCGAGACATTCTTGTCCATCAACGTCTGTGTCAGGTCACGCCCCAGTCGACCACTCGTCGGCTGGCTCGACAGGTACTTAGTCATCGCCGCCTGTTGACCACCGGTCAAAGTTCCCGCAGCTTTCAGGTTGATAACGAGTTGGCTGATTCTTTGTTGCGGGGCAGCAATATAAGCATCAATCGCCTGCAATTGCGCGTCATTGAGAGTCACACTCTCACCGGCAGGGATCTCCGGATTGAGATCGGCTACGCCTGCTTGTTGTTCTTCATAGAGCTGTGTCCACGACTTCGTTCCCGGCTTGGCGATTCCGGCTGCATTGATGATGTCAACGAGTTGCTGTTTGGTCCACAGCGTATCAAGGATGCCGATGAAGGTCTGACGAGCGTCGTCATCCAAAGGCTTTTCACCTGCGTCAACGAGAGACTGCCAGTAGGCTTGCTGCTGTTCTGGTGTCATCGGTCGAACGACCGGGAAGACCGACTTGAGGGTATCGCGAGTCCCTGTTGTCATATCTCCTGTCGCAGTCAGCTGACCGGAAGATTCATAGGCGACTGTCGCCGGCTTGTCACCGTTGATGAATGCAGGCGGGACGTCTTCTGGCTTCACGTTCAGACTGATTTTTTTATTCGTCAGCTTGTCGAGTTGATCGATGGCTGATTTCCAGGGAGCATCGGAGCCCATCTGCTCGAGGCTCGTTCGATCTTCTGGCGTCATCACGCCGCCATAGCTGAGGGCCCGGTGGTCGCTGTACCAGTCGAGTGAACCGGTCAGCGTGACTTGTGGTTTGGCTTTCTCAGCGAGCGCCTCCATCGTGGCACGCCATTTCAGGTTGTCTGAAAAGTCGATCAGGTCATTCAACTGATTCGGTCGCATCCAGCCACGAAACGTGATCGTTCCATCGGCGACCGTCATTTGTGTTCGTACGGAAGCCGGGAGTTCGATGTGGTCCGTGATTGTCGCAGGGATTTCGCCCGGTATGGTGAAGGTCGCGGAATCAGGGAGTTGCGAGATGGTCAGTGGCGCGAACGACTCGCCGTAGAACTCCTGGTCAGGAGCAGGGGGCGAACCGATCTTGAACAACCCGGCGAACAGCATCGTCAGGAACGACAGCAGCGTGATCAGCGAGTAGGCCCAGCCTTTCTTGCGATCACTCACCTTGCTCAGATGGATCATCAACAAGTTGACGCCACCCAGAATAAACGCGATCCCGGCGAGGATATCGAACCAGATCGTCGCCTTCTCACCCCAGTCCTTCGTGGCTGGGATAAAGGTGGCCACAATCAGCAGGATACCGCCGACCGCCGTAATCATCAGCGGGATTGTCCGCTTCATATCAAAACACTCCAGAGGAGAGATCTGTCAGGAATTCAGAACTAAGGGATTCACAACTACTTTTCATTTCCGCCGATCTTCTAAAGAGCTGTCTCTTCGAAGATGAGTTTCATCAGGTCTGGCGAGATGAAGGCGAGGAAGCAACCAAAAAGGATACAGGCCGCTGCGACGACTTTTCCCATGTCCTGCCCTTTAAGACTCCCGAGTTCCTCAGGAGCCCCCGACAGGTAAGCCGACGCAGCGAACATCTCTTCGCCGATCAGCGTGTAATCACACGCCGCGACGAAGAACGGGAGCTGCGATGGCTGTGCCGTCCCGGCGATCTGGATCGCTCCGACCGAGTTCCCTGTCTCCGCGAGAATCAACGACTCCGCAAAGAATGCTCCAAAGTAGAAACACGCCGCTGGCTTTTCACGAACCATCCAGCCAGTCACATAGGCCACATAACCAAATTGTTCGTCGGTGACGTAATAGATTGACTTGGGATCGAAGGCATCCGGACGACCCGCAGCCAGGAAAGCCCCTTCGATCGTCTCGCTGGCTGCTGTCATGACCAGAGAGCGGCATGTCGGGACTTCGATCTCCGAGTCAAAGTCGGCCACAGTCCGTGAGATCCGTGCCAGAATGTTGATGCCAGCGACCGTCTGAATATCGTTAATATCCTGCACTCCGGGGATGAACAGGTTCTTCTTGCCCATCTCTGTTGCACGTCCGACGGCTTCGTCGATCGCTTCCAGACCGGCGACTTTGCGGACAGTCATCGGATAACCGCGACGTGCCAGTTCGATAAAGAGGATGACGGCACTGCAGATGACAATCACGAGGATCAGCAGGCGGATCTGATGGAAGTCAAACCATGCCATGACGGGAGTGATCGATTCGGCGGTCTGAATGGGCGTTGATGTCTCATCATCGGCACCCACGGCATACACGCGAACGAAGACAGGCTCGCCTTCCTTCAAGCCGGTGACACGAGCGTCGACAACTTCGGCAGCTTCGGTTGCATCGGCGGCCTTTTTCACTTCGAGGGCTTCTTTGAAAAAGCCGTTCACCTCTGACGACGTACGAATCGAGTAACCCGTGAAGTTCGTCTCTTCGGCTCCCGTATCATCCGGAGAGCGTTTGAAGATGACTTTGACCGCTGTCCCGTCATCGAGCGGGTAGTCCTTCACTTGAATATCAGACGGCGGAGCCGGCGGAGCAGCTGACACCGTGACAGCATTCCATGCCATCACGACGCACAACATCATCCACGTCCATCGACTGCCGACGAGAGTTTTCATTGTCTGTTTCATGATTACCTCGTGATCAATTCGACGTTGGCGCGGGGGACTGTCAGGACTTTGCCATCGAGCGTTTCGACCTGCAGAATACGGGCATGAGACCCCGATTCAAGAACCACCGGCTCATGCGGCAAGGCTTTCACTTTGCCGAGGATGCCGAAGTAGGGATCGCGAATCACCCGCACTGAAACGCCGACTTCCATGACTCCTCCGCCTGCGGAGGTATCTTCAATCGCGTTTTTACTGACATGCTTGGGATCAATCGGGACGACGATTTCCGGACGCATGACCCCTGCGCGAATCTGGGTTGCTCCATTGACGGCAGCGTCTGCTCCTTCACGAGACTTGAGAAGATCGTAGGTCCGCCTGGCCATTGTGATATCGCCAAAGCCCTCGGTGATAATCAGCGTGATCCCGATCTTTTCAGAACCTGTCACAGCGACACCAAGGTCGTAGCCGAGAATCGCCTTGAGATCCTGGTCGTCGATCCCGCCACAGACCAGTGCAGCGATCCCCAGATCAATCGCTTTGTAAACGGCTTCATAAGTCATCCGACCGCCGCCGATGACGATCTTGCCGCGCATCGATTCCTCCAGCAAGTCGGGCGTCAACGCCTCCTCGGCTGACTTCGTCGCGACTTTGATTTGACCATACGTCTCTCCACCAACGCCAAAGATGCCCTGAATGAACGTTGTTTCTGCTTCGATCACGACCCCTTCATTCGGGATGACTTCGACGATTGTCCCATTCAAAAAGGCTTTCACCTGAACGGGCAGTGGCTCGCCACGCAGAATGACCTGACCGGTAATCTTGGAGATCGATTCAATCTGGCCCTCATACTTGGATGCCAGTTCGTTTTTGAAGAAGCCGAAGATCCCTTTGCTGCGAGCCAGCGTCTCGCCGACTTTGACATAGTCGCCCTGCTTTTTGAGTAATGCACCGGGGACTTCTGCTGGTGGAATGGAAAGCATCTTGGAAATGTTGAGCGGGTAAACATTCCCCGGCAGCAAGGTCTCTGCGACGACCTGCTGAGGCTGAACCTTCTGCCCGATGCTGACCTTCACCTCACCGGAGATCGGCAGACTGCGACGAATCCGCAGCTGCGTCTGAGGCGAGACTTTCAATCCAGGTGTATACGCGACAGCCATTCAATGATTTCTAAGAAAGTTTCACCACAGAGACACGGAGTTCACAGAGCGAAGACAAGATTCTCGTTTCCGATCTCCGTGCCTCTGTGGTTAATTCATTCAGGGTCAGTTCGGGTAAAGCTCCATCGTCTCGACCCATTGTTTGATCATCTTCTGTCCCTGGAGACGATCATCCGGCAGGAGGAGAGGACGAGAGCGGGCATCGAAGATCAGGCCTGTCGTTCCGCCACGGACTTCTTTTTCGAGCGGACGACCGGGCCCTGCTCCGACATCGAGACGTCCGGTTGGTTCGACGAGAACCGTCGCTGTTTCACCTTCCCACAACGGAATGAGTTTGAGCTCACCGCCATTCATGGAGCCGTTCAGATCAAGTCCTTTGCCACGAACGGTGTAACGCATCGCGACTTCGCCGAGCTTGGTGAGCCCCTTCACGGCTACGCATGTTCCCAGGTAAATCAGGCAGTCTTTCTCGAAGACTTCGAGAGCCGCCTGCGGATGGACCGATGCGAGCACGCCCAGGTGCGGCATCATGAAGATGCTGTCCTTGGCGAGCGTCGTGAACCCTTCCGGCTCGAAGGCGTCGATCAACATCATCGACGTCTGATTCATGTTCGGGGCGTGTGACAGAACTCCCCCCGAAGCCACGAGCAGGTTGAGTGTCATATTGTTGACGATCGTATTCCCGCCCGTCTGCTGGCTGAAAACATCGCCGACGGTTCGCTGCTGCTGAACCCCTTTGAGAGTGGTCGCGAATTCCTTGTGCTGCTGATACGCCAGTCGCAAGGCTTCTCGCGAGACCGCTTGCTCGAACACGAGGGCTTCGCGTGTCTGCGGAATCGTCGTGGGACGAATCATCTTGTTTTTCACGCGGTTTCGCAGTTCGCGCTCATCCATATCGAAGTGAACCCAGCGAAGCACCTTCGCCATCGTCGCTTCCGTGCAGACATTCGAGATCGAATAGCTCATCCCGAGGTTCGCGGAAACCGTTCTGTTGAAGACGCCATCAAAGACAGAGAAGACGTCTGTCGTCGCACCGCCGATATCAACCCCGACGGCGTTGATCTGATCGCGATCCGCGATCATTTTAAGGATATCGCCCACAGCCCCGGGCGTGGGCATGATCGGCGCATCCGCCCAGGAAATTAACTTGTCGTACCCGGGAGCATGGGCCATGACGTGTTCGAGGAAAAGGTCGTGAATTGAATCTCGGGCTGGGGAAAGGTACTCGCTTTCCATGACCGGTCGCACATTCTCGACGATCTTCAGTTCCACTTCATCTTTGAAGACATCCTGCACCAGTTCCGCGGCTTCCTTGTTCCCCGCGTAAATCACCGGCATGCGGTATTCGCTACCAAAACGTGGCAGCGGCTTGGCTGGAGCAATGATTTCCGCAAGGCCGACGACGTGCTTCTTGGTTCCCCCATCGGTTCCGCCGGCCAGAAGAATCATATCGGGACGAAGTTCACGGATCCGCTGGATCTGTTCGTAAGGCTTGCGTTTGTCGTTCGAAGAAAGAGTCTCCATGACGATCGCACCCGCGCCCAATGCGGCGCGCGTTGCGCTCGCAGCAGACATTTCTTTCACGACCCCGGCGACCAGCATCTGCAGTCCGCCACCAGCCGATGAGGTCGAGATGTAGATATCACAACCGACGTTCCCGTTGGCCGGACGGATGATCTCGCCGTTGTCATCAACGAACTTGCGACCTGCCAGTTCTCCGACTTCTGTCACGGCATTCGTGACTCCGACCGTCACGTCCGCGACTGGTTTTTCTACCGTCGTCGGGGCTTCTCCGCGGTGGGTCTGACGGTAGTGGCCGTCAATCTTTTCGATCAGGATGGCCTTGGTCGTCGTGCTGCCACAATCAGTCGCCAGAATGACGTTGATCTTATCGAGATCAAGAGCCTTGTGCGTAATGTGTGAGTGCGACGACTGGTTGTGTGACATGGAGGGCTTTTCAGACTGGACGTTCTGGCGAGGATGACGAAGGGCTGACCGACTGATCGCGCGGACTTTTTTCCAGTCGTGCGATCAACACATTCACAGAATCCGATCGCTCCAGAAAGGCTGCCCAGAGCTTCAGATCGTGAGGGCGGAACAGGCAGGAAGCAATCGGATGAAAGAAATGCAGCACTTGTGCAGAGAGGTTATTCAGCGGGCGGCTCATCTCGAGAACCATGAGAGCCGGCAGTTCCAGTCGACGACGTTTGACTTCATCCACGACGCGATCAAGAAGGGCGATGGTCTCATCGGAAACGGCCTCATCTGTCGACGCATCGACAGCGAAGGCGTGTTTGAGCCAGCCCAGTCTCGTCATCGAAGTCCTTTCGCGTCCGAAGTCGTCCCCTGTCAATCATGAGCGCAAGACAGATTCGACTATACCCCGATCAACCACGTTCGGCAACCAGCGAATGAGCGAAATCAAAGTCGCAGACCAAAGCCATCATGTCATTGACAACTTCAACCAGCGTCGAGCATTCTCGGTCGTTTGACGTGACATTTCTTCGGCAGACAGACCATGGACATCTGCAAGGACTTTACAAGTCTCAGCGACGTAAGCCGGCTGATTGCGTTTGCCGCGGTAAGGAAGGGGAGCAAGATACGGCGCATCCGTCTCCACGAGTAGACGATCAAGGGGAATCATTTTCGCGATCGCTCGCAATGACTCATTCTTCTTATAGGTCAGCATACCGGAAAACGAGATCATCATTCCCCATTCCAGGCACTGCTTCGCCATGTCCTCCGACCCGCAGAACGAGTGCATGACTCCATTCAGTGGCCCCTTCTTCACATCAGCCGCCAGCATCTCGACGACTTCATCCTCTGCATCCCGACAGTGAACGATGAACGGCTTGCCGGTCGCCCGCGAGAGGTCTAGGTGGCGCATGAAGTAATCACGCTGCGCTTCCAAGGGGGCGAAGTCCCAGTATTTATCGAGCCCGGTTTCACCAATCGCGACGACCTGCGGATGAGAGACCAGTTCCACGATCTCTTTCCAGTCGCCCGGATTCGCCTGGGTCACGTAGTTCGGGTGCAAGCCGACTGCGGCGTGCACGATGGGAAAACGTCTGGCGAGTTCAATCGCCTGCTGGCAGCTGGCCAGCGTCGTTCCGATCGTCAGCATTCCGACCAGCCCGGTTTCCTCAGCGGTCTTGACGATGTCGTCGACTTCGACCAGCAGCGACTCTTCATCCAGATGTGTATGCGAATCAAACAGCAACACGAGATCTATTTTCCTGACGAATTGGATGAGCGGGCAAAATTAATGTCTGGAAAACCCGCCGCTTCACAGGCATCGATCACATCGACAAGGGTCTGCGATTCAACATTCGGGGATGGTTTCAGAATAACGACCGGATTGATCGCTGATTCACCAACGAGTTTCAGCGTTGCATTCAAACCCTCGAAATTGACCTTCTGGCGATTGATGACATATTCAATCTGTTCTGGATTCTCAGTCGACGTAACGATTTCGATCCAGAGTTCTTTGACATCTTTGGCAGGCTCTTGAGGAGCCGCAGCGACCGACGTTGTTCCCGATTCGAAAACCGATGGCAGGATCGCTTCCCGCATCTGCCCGGATGAGGCACAGACAAAGAAAATCAACAACAGAAAGACAACATCGATCATCGGCGTCAGCACGCCACTTTTGCTGATCGCAGGTCGCTTCTGTGATACGGAAGTTGGAATTCTCATAATTTATGTAGGGCGCTGGTGAGTCTTCGAACCGCACCAAATCCGCTGACTAAGGAACTAATCTCGCCTGACTCAAAAATCGTCGGCATTTCTCGATGTCTTTAATACCCTTCGAAGACTCAACACCACTCGCAACATCGACGCCCCAAGGACATGTCAGTCGGACGGCTTCAGCGACGTTATCAGGATTCAATCCCCCCGCCAAGATCAACGGAGGCATCGTCTTCTTGTCGTAATCCTGGGCAACAAGATCCCAGCGAACGGCTTCCCCTGTTCCGCCAAATTGACCAGGAGTGCAGGCATCGAGCAAGACCGCCCGGACTTCAAACCCCGCGGCCAGCGATTCAGCAATCCGGGCGCGTACTTTTTCCAGCGATGAATCATCCGATGTCAGACGGCAAACCAGAATGACATTATAACGGTAAAGTTCTACCAGCGACTGATATTCGTCGAGGACTTCATCCCCATGCAACTGGATGCAACGGATACCAGTTGCATTGCAAATCTCGCTGATTTCCTGTGCCGTATGATTCACAAACACGCCAATCGGCTCGATCGCAGGTGGACACGCTTCACAAATCTCTTTGGCAACGTCCAAACTGACACAACGCGACGAACCAGCATAAAAATTAAGCCCGATCGCATCCGGCCGTAACGCGAAGATCGCCTCTGCAGTTGAGAGATCCTTGATTCCACACAACTTCACAAACATCAGTCACATCCGCGAATTGAGTTTCTACTCGACCTGAATTAGCATGACGCAAATTCAATAAGGACAAACCAATGCCCGCCTTTACGCATCATATCTTCATTTGTGGCAATCAGCGAGCCTGTGATCACCCCCGTGGCAGTTGCGACCCGGAGGGCTCCAACAAGCTTCGCGAAGCCTTCAAAAACGAAATCAAAACCCGCAAACTGGGCCCGCTTGTTCGAGCCAACGGCGCTGGCTGTCTGGAACAATGCGAGCTCGGCCCCGTCATCGCGATCTACCCACAAGGGATTTTCTACGGCAACGTCCAGCCAACGGATGTCTCACGCATTGTGGAACAGACTGTCCAACAGGGCGTCATCCTGGAAGACCTGCTGATCGGCGAAGATGAACTCAACAACCCGACCACCCCACGCGTTGTCGAGCGACGTCAGCAAATCCAGGCCGCCAAACAGGCAAAACAACAACAGTCGTAAAAATTCCCGTGTGCCACGGCTGTGTCAGCCGTGCCGTCGCGCAGTGAGCGTCCACTTCCACGGCTGACACAACCGTGGCACACATCTGAAAAGCTCCCGCGTCTGACATCTTTATGAACATCTTCATCAGCGAGTATCTCTGCAGCGGTGCGTGGACTCATCCGCTCGATGATGCAGGATTGCTGAACGAAGCCAGGGGCATGCTGCTGGCGACGATCGGAGACTTCTCAAAATGTCGGCGCATTGAGATCTGGACAACATGGGACCATCGACTGGGACCGTTTCCCATGACGGATATCCAAGTTGAAGTCACGCATTCCGCCGAGGAAGAATCCGCTGCCTTCAACAAACTGGTCACGACAGCGGATGCATCCTTTGTGATTGCACCGGAATTCCACGGGCTGCTGAAAGATCGCTCTTCTCAAGTCGAAACCTCGGGCAGGCGACTGCTTGGCGTCCCTTCAATCATCGTCGAACTCTTCAGCGATAAACTTGCGACTTATGAGCACTGCAGGAGTCACGGCATTCCGACAATCCCGACGTACGAGTCATTCGCGACGTGTTTGAGCAGTTCCTTCTTCGTCCACAAACCCCGTTTCGGCGCAGGTTCTGTCGAGACGAATCGTCTCACCCATGAGGAAGCCAAAACGGCCAGGATGACATCAGACTTCGGCCCAATGCTTCTACAACCCTGCGTCGAAGGCGAGTCACTGTCTGTCGGTCTCATCGCCCGAGGAGACCAGATCGATCTCTTGCCGCTGACCCGACAAATTTTATCGGACAGCCAATCGTTCAAATACATCGGCAGCGATCTTCCGGTTTTCCCTGAGCTGCAAGATCGCGTCGAAGCGATCGTAAAACAACTTTTACGCCCCTTCCCTTCGATGACCGGTTACCTGGGAATCGATCTCCTCTATGTCCCATCAGTCGACGAACTCCTGCTCGTCGAAGTCAATCCCCGCTTAACCACGAGCTATCTGGCTTACCGCCAACTCGCAGATGAGAATCTCCTCGCCAGACTTCTCAGCACAACGTCATTGCAACCGATCCGCTGGCTCGATCAAACCATCCAACTGCGACTCACCTGAAATCCACCATGTCCAACATCCTCGGCCTCGATATCGGTGGCGCGAACATCAAAGCCTGCGATCTCAACGGACAGTCGGTCTCGTTGGGTTACCCACTTTGGAAGAATCCTGAGGGGTTATCAGACGCTTTGCTCGCGTTAATCAGTCAGTTTCCCGATATTTCAAATCTCGCAGTCACGATGACCGGGGAACTCGCGGACTGTTTTGCAACAAAGAACGAAGGAGTCCGCTCGATTGTTCAGTCGGTCGAGGTCGTAGTTTCCAGACACGCAGTTCTGTCGGCGAGTTATTGGCAGACTTCCGGCGAATTCGTCGATGCAGAAACGGCGATCGAATTTCCCATCCTGACTGCCGCTGCGAACTGGCACCTTCAGGCCACCTGGGCGGGACGAGTCTGCCCATCAGGTTTGAGTCTGCTCATCGACATGGGTTCCACAACAACAGACATCATTCCTATCCAGGACGGCATGCCAGACTCTGTCGGCTCAAACGACGTCGAGCGACTCCACTCCAGCGAACTGCTCTATCTCGGAGTCCGCCGCACTCCACTGATGGCGCTTGGTCATGTCATTCACCTCAACGGTCAGTCAACCGGCACCGCGGCTGAACTCTTCGCGACAACGGATGACCTGTTTCTCTTCGACGGCGACATCCCGGAGTTTCCTGATCAGAGAGACACTGCCGATGGCCAGCCTCGCACGCGTCATCACGCTCATCAACGCCTGGCCCGCATGGTCTGCGGCGATGCCGCGATGATCGATGAGAGCCAAACTCGCGATCTTTGCCGACAGTGGAAGCAACGGATGTCCGCTCGCCTCACTGACTGTCTCAAAATGGTCATTTCATCAAAAGGTCATCCGACGTTGATCATGACCAGTGGAGAAGGCGAGTTCTTCGTTAGTGAGACATTGAAGTCGTTGGACATCATGAGTGAGATAACAGTCCTGTCACTTTCAAACCTCTTGGGTCCAAAGACTTCCGAAGTCGCCTGTGCCTATGCCGCGGCTCAGATCGCCTCCGAACGTCCTTGGCAGTTTGGGTAACAATGGTTCTTCGCGCAATCTTCTATCCGTCGGAAATGAGGCGTTTCACCCGCATTTTTTGAAAAATCGTTACGACCGGTCCAGTCACCCGCCGCGATGTCCGATATCCCGAATGTCATTTCTTTCTTACAGGGATATCTCCATGACCTCTGAGTCGTCGCCCACACCACCGCAGTTCGTACTCTCGCTGGAAGGTGAGCTCCACGGAGCTGATTCCCCAGAGAATCGGGAACTCGTGCGACGCATCCATGCGTGCTATCACGCCTGCGAAGGGATCAGCACGGACGAACTCGAATCCGGCATCATCGCCGACATGAGCCGAATCATGGCCCAGGTGATTCCGCTCCTGAAAGAACGCGAATCGCTGATGCAGCGCACCGGTCTGCGACACGCGTCGTAAATCCTGCTGGTTTTCAACACTCCGACCGTCCATAATTTGAGAGTCCCCTGTTCAAGGAAGGCTCTCCAACATGCGTCGCCGATGGTCGTTTCTTCTGACATTTTTGCTTTTGTGCATCCTGCCTCCTTTGGCCGCTCAGGATCTTGAGAAGGCAGCGGAGGGCTTGAATAGGCTGGGCGGTAAAAAGCCCACGCTACCAGGTCAGCTTTATGAGCCGCAGCGCATCGGTCGTCCCCTGACGTTCGACGACTGGGTTTCATCCGCCTGCTGGCTGGACGATTCGCACTTCGCCCTCGGCAGCTTCGACGAACTTCGCCTTTATACCGCTGATGGCAAGCTCGTGAAGAAAATAAAGCACGATGCCGGCCCCGTCAAATCGCTCTGCTACGACAGCAACAGCAAGAAGCTTTTCGCGGGCTGTCATCAACGCATTCTGGTGATCGACCCCGAAACTTACAAAGTCATCTCCAAGTGGAAAGGGCACCGCGGCGAGGTCAATGATCTCACCCTGAGCGCTGACTCGACCCAACTCATCTCGATCAGCAATGACCAGACCATCCGTATCTGGGATCTGGCAAGCGGCAGTCAAGTTCACGCGATCGAGAAACTGGACCAGCCCGGCTACTCAGTCGACATCAGCCCCGACGGCAAACTGCTCGCGATTGGCCTCGGAGACGAATCGTCATCGACCGCGCCAGGTCTCGTGCAACTCTGGTCATTCGAAACGCGAGAGAAAATCGCGGACCTCACGCCACACAAGAAACAGACAACCGTCGTCCGCTTCACACACGATGGTGCCAAACTGCTGACCGGCAGCATCGACGAACGCATTCATGTCTACGATGTCGCTACACACAAGGCTCTCGGCTACTTCGCGGGGCACCCTCGTCCGGTCAATGACCTGATCATCCTGAACGACAACGACACCGTGATCTCCGCAAGCGGCGGCCAGTACAAAAAACTGTTCGAGTTCAAAATCTGGCGCATCAGCGAAGGCGAAGCCTTGGGTTCCGTCGAGCCCCATGAAGATGCCGTCGTCGCGATTGCGGTCTCACCAGATGAGAAAACTCTGGTCACCGCCAGCCACGACAAAACGGCCGTGATCTTCTCGCTGAAAGACATGCCCGTCCCGTAGGGTCCGCTGTGCGGACCGTCAATTCGCGCGAGCACAAAAGCCGACATATTGCGTCAACGAAGCCTTCGACACATATCAACAATGCTGCCGATCAACGGTCCGCACAGCGGACCCTACTAATTTAGCTTGGTGATAAACCGCAGAAAATCGCTTTCCAGCTTTGCGGTGTCGTCGCCGAAGAACTGTTTGAAATCGGCCAGGCGTTCTTCGCTTGAATACTCTTTCTGATTGGATGACTTCGCGACATGCTTGAGATACGCGACGAACTGGTCGCGACGTGTTTCCATCAGGTAAAACGTCAATGCCCAGGCTTCGCTGTAGGCATCCAGCACGGAGGTCCCAAACTGTGTGTCCGTGGAGACAGTGGCTTCCAGCTGGCCGACCGTTCGATTGCCGTCAGCATACTTGCCAAACCAGATCATCCGCTCGGGATTCACGCGGCTGAGAATCGATGCCTTCATGCTCGTCGATCTCGCTTGATGACCTTCAAAGATCATCGCCAAACCTTCAACCAGCCACTTGGGATTATCGCCCAGACGTGAATAAAGGCCCGCATCGAAACAGAGCTGGTGGGTGACCTCGTGAACGAGTGTGTTCTCGAGTTCCTTGGTGCTCGTCAGCCCTTGCTGCTCATACAACGCGACGCGGTGAGTTTGCGGATGATAATAGCCTCGCAGCAAAGGCGAGAACGAAACCTTGTCTGCCTTGCAATACGTCGCGAACTCTCGCATATCGCTGAAGACGATCACCACGAGCGGGAACTCACGCTTTGCCAGCTCAAATCCCCGGATCGTGAAGAAGTGCTGAAAGCTGCGATAGGTCTCGTCACACAGTTCCGCGTAACGCCGACTGTTTTCCGAACTGCTGATCAGGACAAATTCGCCTTTCAAGGTGACTTGTCGACCGCGTCCGAATTCTTCCTGGAGTTCCGATTTAAGCTCCATCGTCGAGAATGGTTCATAACGTGGCGAGACCTCTCGGAAAGATGTTATCTCCTTTAGGGGGACCTCACGAATCCGACCATCTCGCTGCTGCAGATAACATGTTTCAGCATCATGGAGCAGGTTACGCCCCTGAATTGTCATTTTCTCGGTTGAGAGTTCGATCAACGGCTGTTGAGCGCTCGCTGTTGAACATACAATGGCGATGGTCAATCCACTCAACAGGATGACTTCCCCCGCGCGAATGAGCGCTTCGCAAAATGACCTGATGTTCCCCATACTTAACAGGTAGTTCACAACGGGTCCCTCGACGTCGCAACTCGTCTTGAACACGGCATGTCGACGGTTATGAAGCGCGACGCAACCGTCAAAACCCTCACAACAGGTGTTTCATGACACCCTCCTTCACACTTCAGACATCCTTGCTGATCATAGCGATGCTGCTTTCTGCGCGGCCCACACTGGCTCAAGAACGGGATACCGTCACGAAACGCGAGCAGGAACGTCAGTCACTGCTGGACGATTTTCGGTGGCCGAAGGTGCAATTCGAACGCCACTTGAAAACGTATGGTGACGTCAAGGAAGCCCTGAAGACGATCGATGGTCTCGAGCTTCTGCTTCAGCGAGGCAATGATCCCCAGATGCTCGCCAGACCATTGTCGGAGAACTTTCCAGTCAGCGGTCGTGCTGATGAAATGATGGTCGAATGGTATCACGACGTCGTCGCGGACAACGCGCTGAGTGAATCCGAAGGGATCTTGATTTTCGCAGGTCATGCCTCCCGTAAACCCCTCGAAACACCACCCGCGGTGCTACTCCAGCAGGAGCTGAAACTCATTCCTCCGCCTGGGTTGACGCCGATTCTTCTGGAGTACAAAGTCAGCCAGTTTGAGATCACCACAGACGGAATCAAACTCAAACCGAGAACTCCAGCAGCCAGTTACGCACTCTTTCTTTCCAATGGTCCCTCTCATGTGACCGTCACGCTCGAAGCTCTAGAACCACTTAGCCTCGAACGAAAGGGCCCATCGAAGATCGAAGGAGATCTCTCGCTGTGCCTCCTCAGTAAGCCGCGCAAAATAAACGCTGATCTGACGATACTTCTGTCTCTCAAACAGCTCCAGCGATTCCTACGCACAGGTCGCCACCCCCATGTCGCCCGTTACGGGGATTTCGAGATCCGCTTCAAATCAATCGAACGACTGCAAGCTGACGCGGCTCAGCTGACCTTTGAATTGGACTACCCAGATCGCCCATTTTACTTCGAATCTCACATGACTCCCTCTCTGAAGGGCACAACAATTCTAACGTTCCCTCGGAAGGGCGATACACCCAATACCCTCACGTGCGAACGAACCGGCGTCAACGGCCAGTACGAAACGCTTGATATCGTTGAGGAAACCGTGCAGCCGGTTGACTGGGATCTCCCGGTGACAGGACTTGAGATCGAAGTTCCTCCGCTTTTGAAACGTCTGCAGCTGCATATCGACGTAAACGGTCCAAGCCCATAACTCGGTTTCACGTCGTCCATCTCGGGTGACCGTTGTAAGATCGTTAATGGATTCCCTAGACAATTCGGAATGAGATTCTGAGAACCCGTGGAACGTGATATTTTTCACCGGCCTCACGACTCTCATTCTCGAATTCCTATGCTACTAACAACCGACCAAAGCCGACGTCACCCGATCTGGAAGTCGATCGCGTTGCGCGCTGCTGTCGCTGCCATGATGGTTGGCATCGTCGGCTGTGGAAAGACCGTGCAGCAGGCAGGGACCGAGCAATTACTGATTTCCGACGCCGTCGACCGCGCGATCGCGAAGGTTGACTTCAGTTCGATGCGTGACCAGAAAGTCTTCCTCGATACTCAGTTCGTTCGCAACATCAAGACAGTCACCATCGTCAACGCAGACTACATCGTCAGTGGGACACGTCAGCAACTCCTCGCCGCCGGGTGTTTGCTGCAGGAATCGGAAGACAATGCAGACATCGTCCTGGAAATTCGCATCGGCGCGATCGGGAACAATGCTCACGAATTGACCTACGGTATTCCCGCCAACAACAGCCTGGGAGTTGCCTCAGCCGCCTTGACCGGCGTCCCCACGATCCCCACTGTTCCCGAAATCTCGTTTGCCAGAAAGAACAATTATCTGGCTGCCGCGAAGGTGGGATACTTCGCCTACGATAAACATTCCCGCGAACCAATCTGGCAATCCGGGCCACAGCGTGGCCTGAGTCGTGCCAGAGAATACTGGGTGATGGGCGCAGGTCCCTTCCAGTCGGGAGAGATTTTCGACGGTACGATGCTCGCAGGAAACAATCTGGATGCTTCCCAGAGAACAGGTCATTTGACTGCTCAGGAAGTCTCCTATTGGGAGTCGCATCAGTTCAAACAGCTGCAAAATCGGTCCGGATCAGATGTCGATCTCGGCGATGAAATTCAGCATGCAGGACACAAGGAAACGGAAGGTTCACCCCAAACCCCCGGTGTTCTTCCCACCGCACCCGCCTCGCCACAGGCTCCGAAACGCAAGAAATTCGATCCTTCTGTTTATCGCAAACCGGGCGGCCAGGTTTCACAATCAGAAGGCGAGCAGGACAACAAGCTTGATCCCGCCTTCGCGGATCAGTCTCATGCGTCGATCAATTGAATAGTCCCGAAGTGACAAAAAAAGCCATGCCCGATTTAACGGGCATGGCTTTCTGCATTCAGTGACTCTTCAGTCGATCAATCGAGCAGACCTGCATCCTTATGGATCTTCTTGAGTTCTTCCGGCTTGGCCTTTTGAACCTTGCGATCATAAGTCAGCAGTCCGTTGATCTCCCCTTCGACGTCCGTCGTCTGGGTGTAGATCCCGGCTGAGATACCGTGTTTACGAAGGGCTGCGAGCATTTCCATCGAACGTGCATAACGCTCGTTCCACTCCTTCAGATCTTTCGGCAGATTGCCATAGCCCCAGTTACGCATTTCTGGATTCCAGATGTGTCCTTCGATCGGGAAGCCGTGGCCGCCGAATTCTCCTTCGACCAGGATATAATCGTCGAACCGCTTACCCGTATCGAGAGCAAACGGAAACCCAGGGTGCGGGTAGTTGTGATGGTCGACGATATCTCCTGCGGGATGCCAGTTACCGCCACTCGCGACGTTGACGATCCGGGTTGGGTCGTACTTCGAAGTCCATTTGCCGACTTCCACCGACTGGTGCTGTCCCCAAGCTTCGTTGAACGGAACCCAGACAACGATGCTCGGGTGATTGTGAAGAGTATCCATCATGGTTTTGAGCTCTGCCATGTACTGGGCATGGGCTTCCTTGGGCCAGGTGGGATCTTCTGGATTCTCGTCCAGACGAGTCCACTTCGGTGAGTGAGACAGCGAACTGACCTGATCTTGCCACAGCATAATGCCGACGCGATCGCAGTATTCGTAATAACGACGAGGCTCGACCTTGATGTGTTTACGAATGGTGTTGAAACCAGCTGCTTTTAGATAATCGACATCGTAACGCATCGCTTCATCAGACGGAGGAGTCAGCAGCCCGTCCGGCCACCAGCCTTGGTCCAGTGTACCGAGGTGGAAGATTTCCTTGCCGTTGAGTGTCAGGCGATGTTGACCTTTGGCATCTACGGCCCGACCGACTTCTCGAACGCCCAAGTACGAAGTCACAACATCATCACCAACCGTCACTTTGAGATCGTAGAGGTTTGGAGTATCAGGCGTCCACAGCTTAGGATCTGCGATCTTCAGCGCGACTTTGCCTTTCCCCTCCCCTTTGGCAACGACTTTGCCGCCGAGGGAAACTTCGACTTTAGCTGCCTCTGCAGCCCCTTCAGTAGCGACATCAACCGTCACATCGCCGGTGATTTTGGTATCGATCTTGAGTGACGAAATGTAAGTGGCTGGGACTTCTTCGAGCCAGACGGTCTGCCAGATGCCGGACACAGGTGTGTACCAGATCCCTTCATTTTTCAGACGCTGCTTGCCGTGAAGCTGATACGCATCGGGTGAATCGGTGGCATCGGTGACGCGCAATTGGACGGTATTCTCGCCGTCTTTCGCAGCCTCGGTGATATCAAACGTGAATGGCAGGTTCCCGCCGACATGACTGCCGACCTCTTTGCCGTTCACCCAGACAGTGGTCTTGTAGTCAACGGCCTCGAAGTTCAGCAGAAGTCGATGCTTGTCCGACTTCTTCGCCGTGAAGGTCCGGGAATACCAGAGCGCATTCTCAGGAGTGAAGCGTCGTTCCACTCCAGACAGCGGGGCTTCGACAGCAAACGGGACGAGAATCTTTCCATCGGCTTTAGGCATCGCCTCGACCTTCTGGTCGGTGATGGCGTAGTCCCAATGACCGTTAAGGTTCTGCCACCCCTCACGTTTAAGCTGAGGACGAGGATACTCTTTCCAGACGTTCTCTGGAGTGACTTTGTCAGCCCACTGCGTCCGCATGGTGACCTTTGCAGGCGGCTGAGCCACCACATCGGCCGAACAAAGCGCCGCGAGCATTGCGAACGCTGAAAACAACTGACAAGCGCGTTTCATTGTTTTCCTCTCGATAAGTTCTGGTTCAATTAATTGAATGTTGATTTGCGAATTACGGTGTAGGGTGCTGGTGAGTCTTCGAACCGCACCAGCTTTCTATGACCAATCGCAAGACCGCTTACTTCTCAACGCCGAAGCGGAAGGAGGTCTGAGTGTGATACTCTTGACCTGGCTTGAGAATCGTTGATGGAAAGTTCTTCTGGTTCGGGCTGTCTGGATAGTGTTGAGTTTCCAGACAGAAGCCGCCGCGGTGCACGTACGGTTTGCCAGACTTGCCAGTCAGGCGACCATCCAGGAAGTTACCGCAATAGAACTGCACGCCGGACTCAGTCGTGCGGACTTCCAGAACGCGACCAGTCGTCGGCTCGACAACCTTTGCGGCCAGAATCATCTTGCCTTTGTCCACTTCGCTACGGTTCAGCACCCAGTTGTGGTCATAACCGCCGCCGAAGGTCAGCTGCTCGTTCTTTTCACCGATGTCTTTGCCGATGGCTTTGGCTTTGGTGAAGTCGAATGGTGTCCCTTTGACAGCAGGAAGTTCGCCCGTGGGGATCAATGTCTCGTCGACAGGAGTGTACTTGTCAGCGTTGAGCATCAACTCGTGACCAAGGATGTCCCCAGAGCCTTCACCTTTGAGGTTGAAGTAAGTGTGCTGAGTGATGTTGACCGGAGTTGCCTTGTCGGTCGTGGCTTTGTAGGTGATGAGAAGTTCGTTGTCGTCTTTGAGCTGATAGGTGACGCTGACGTTCAGGTTACCGGGGTAGCCTTCTTCTTTGTCTTTGGCGTGGTAGGTCAGTTCGATTTCGTTCTTGTCTTGACGGTAATCTGCTTTCCAGACAACTTTGTCGAAACCGATGATCCCGCCGTGGAGGCTGTTCGGGCCGTTGTTGACGGACAGCGTGTAAGTCTGGCCATCGAGTTCGAATTTCCCCTTGGCGATGCGGTTTCCGTAGCGACCGACGACGGCACCGAAGTAGGGTTTGTCAACCGCATTCATGTACCCTTCAACCGAATCGTAACCGAGCACGACATCGCCGAGTTTGCCAGCCTTATCGGGCACCTGAATCGAGGTAATGATGGCACCGTAGTTGGTGACCTTCACTGTCATTCCGGCCTTGTTTTTCAGCGTATAAAGCTGAATCGAATCAAAATCCTGGACCTGTGCGAAAACCTGTCCAGCCATCATTACCAACGCAAAACTGATCGAAAACGCGAGCGAACGCATGGTGAAGCCTCCGAAACATTTCAAAAAGAGCCCTGAGATGCTTTCTCGAAGTTTATCGTGACACTGCCATCCAATCGAGTCAACCCATCAGCATCGTTTCATTGATCAAACTCTGGGAATTCGAGTTGCTATCACAATATTGGGATAAATTTGGGCGAGCAGATTGACTGTTCAATTCATTACTAGACGATCGCGACGTCGATAAAATCTCGAAGAACTGGTCTCAATCGGTTCCCGAGGCCCCTAACCGCGTCCGATATACGGATTATCCCATTCGCCTTCAGCGAAGGTTCGCGCAATTCCCGAGCGCAGATTGACTTCGGGCGACGCGGGCCACACAATAAAACTGTCGCATTTCTGCATTCTGATTTCTCAGGGAGAACGCATGAGTTCACACGCTGCACCAACTGCTCCTAGCGCTCCAATGATGCCCGATCCATTTGCCGCCGCTGCCGCTTCGAGAATTTCCGCAACGGCTCGTCCTATTAATCCGGTCCTGGGTCGTCCCGATAATGAAATCGACTCGATCTTTCGCGCGATGATCAAGCTCAAAGGCTCGGACCTTCACCTGCAGTGCGGCAAGCCTCCGATGTTTCGCATCAAGGGTTCGATTCGCGAAACCCAGATGGAGCCGATCGGCAAAGAGAAGATGTACCAGCTGTTCGAGCCGATGATGGACGAACGGAACAAACGCATTTTCCAGGAAAACGGCGGCTGCGACTTTGCCTACGTCGTCGAAGCAGATGGGCAAACCTGGCGTTTCCGGGTCAACCTGTTCATCCAGTTGGGGAATCCTGGAATGGTCACTCGTAAAATCGAGCGATTCATTCCGCCGTTTGAGAAGCTGAACCTGCCTCCCGTCATGGAAGAGCTTTGCAAATACGACCAGGGGATGGTGCTGCTGGCCGGGGTGACCGGTTCCGGTAAGTCGACCACGATTGCGTCCATGCTCGACTGGATCAACCACCAGTACCGCAAGCACATCCTGACGATCGAAGACCCGATCGAATTTATTTACACACCCGACAAATGCCTGATCAATCAGCGCGAAGTCGGGGGCGATGTGAAGGACTTCAAGATCGCCATGAAGCATGCCGTGCGGCAGGACCCGGACATCATGCTGGTGGGGGAAATGCGGGATATGGAGACGTTCGAAACCGCCATGCACGCCGCGGAAACGGGGCACCTGGTTTACGGAACGATCCACGCCTCGTCCGCACCATCGACGATCGGTCGTATCCTCGACTTGTTCCCGCAGGACATGCACAGCGCTCTGCGCTCCTCAATGGCCTTCAACATGAAAGCCATCGTCGGTCAAAAACTACTCAAGACGATCGTCGAAGAACCGAGCCGGGTCCCGATCATCGAGATCATGCTCTTCAACCCGACCGTCCGTAAACTGCTGATCGAAGGCGAAGACGGCAAACTTTCGGCTGCGATTCGTATCGGGAAAGAAGAAGGAATGCAGCAGTTCAACGACTCGCTCAAACACTTCATCGACAAGGAAATCATCAGCCGGGCCGATGCACTGGAAATCTCGCCGAATCCAGAAGAACTTAAGATGGTCCTCAAGGGAATCAACGTGCGATCTTCAGGGATGCTGTAATCCTTCAAGTCGACATCGATTTCATAACGCGAGCGGGGGGTGTGAACCCCCTGTCTTCGTTTTGCAGACGTCAATTCAACGACCCGCGTTTGGCACCTCGGCTGCCAGCAACCGCGTCGAAACTCCCGCCATCGGCGTCTAAGTAATCGGGCAGCTCAGTCCCAATCTGTCGAGCATGCTTTATCCTCACTCGTTACTTCCTCGACGTCACCTTCTCCACTATCGGCGATTGTCCTGTCCGGGTCTTGAAGCGGATCGTCAGCTTTGCATCTTTATAGGTCCAGGACTCGGCATACCCCGATGCACTCAAAGCGCGTGTGGATGATGTCGGTTTTCCCAAGGTCTTGTAAACTTGTTCCGGCGTCATTCCCTCGGAAACAACACCCTGCCTCATCGCCTCCATCACAGGATCTTTTGGCAACGCGGCAAACTGACCGGGAGTCAGCCATTTGCCTTCGACTTTGGTGTACCCCAGTCGCGCGAGTCGGATTTCAATCTCTTCGACATTGGGATGCTTTCGATTGAGGGCGTCCAGAATTTCCGAGGCTTTCGCAGTATTCTTCACCAGTGTCAGATAGTCATCTGCCAGAGACACACTGTCAGCCACACTGTCCATATTCAGACGTCCTTTGCGATAATCCAGCCAGGTGTTGAGGACATCTTCGTAAGTCTTCATATCGCCTTGCTTGCGGTAGGTATCCGCCAGTTCAAGTGCCTGCTGACGGTTGGCTGTCTTAAGGGCCTGGAAGCGGTAAGCCAGGTACTTTTCCATAAACGGTGTCGACAGTTCTGGCGAATCCGGCAGCAACGCGTTGAGTTTTTCAGCAAGCTCTTTGCCGTTGGCACCGTCTTCTCGCAGTTGACCTTTCAAGCCTGCTTCGACGACTTCCTGATAAAAAACTCGCTCGAGGAACCGGCGCGATATCGGTGGAGCAGTCTCATAAGTCGCCAGCGGTTTGCTGCGATACTGATTGGCGAGCAGAAGATTGGCAGACGGAGCAGACGTGCCAGCACCGGGCAATTTGTCTGTCACCATCTTGATGAACGATTCAAAATCGAATGATTTGGGGTCGCGTTGAGAAAATGCCAGACGCAATCCTTCATGATTGATCGGTGCAAGTGTTTCCGTCGACAAACCCTGTTGTCCCGCCCTCGCTGCGACATCAAGGAGTGCGAAGCCATCACTTTTAGGAAGGTCTTTCCGAGCGAGATTCAAGCCCTGCAGACGGACATCGTTCGCTTTGGCCTCCAAGTCGGTATCGCCATAATAGTCAGCTCGCTTTTGGGCCCATTTCGCCAGATCGTAATAGTCTTGAACTTTGACATTCGGCAGTTTGAGTCGACCATCGATCGATTCGGATTCTGTCGGCAACCCTCGCATGTGTCGAATTTCAAAGTACGTCTTTCCGTTACGACGGCGAAGCTCGCCGGTCACTTCCAGCCGGCCTGATTTCTGAGGTGGGTTTGCATCACGAGGAATATGGAATTCGATATCAGACTTCAGGAATCTCAAGACATCCTTTGCCACAAACGAGAGACGACCTTCGATCGACATCTCCTTGTCGACCATCGAAGGGTATTCGCTTTCTGCTTTGACGAACTCCTCAATAAACATCGCTTCGGCGCGCTGCTGCGCAAACACAGAGGTGCTGCTGACGTGACAGAGGACGACCAGAGACAGGAACTGACTAACCGCAACGATGATGAGCCTGTTCACGATATTGTTGTCCTCATTAATTCTTCGCCTGGTCTGTCAACAGCGAGGTTGCCTGCTCGACTTGTGAGGCTTTCGACTGTCGCTCGAACAGCTTTCTGAGTTCATCCTCGCTATCCCACGGCTGACGTGCGGAGGCAACCATCGAAAGCGTTTCCGGGTGGCACCACAGAAAGGCTGTCTCGGGTTTCAATGAGATCACCCAGCGATCTCCTCCCGCATTCTCAAATTTCCAGTCATCCAGCTGAGCAGCAATGATCACTCGCTCGTAGGTCTCGCCCACTTCGAGGTTCTTCAAGCAGGGCAAATCGGCCTGAATCACAATCGGAGTCGATTCGATGACGAGATCCTGGCCAAACACAAAATGAGGACCAGCGCCTGTCCCGCCTTCTGCCTGTTTGATCCTCAGATCGAAGATCATCCAGCTTCCCTGATAAAGCGTCGTAAAGCGAGTCGGCCATAAGCCGAGGGTGTGGTTATCGGCGTAGGTTTGTGCATCAGTGGCGATATCAAACATGTCGTAACTGGAGAGGTGATTGAGTGTGAACAACTCCTTGCCGAGTTGGCGAACCTGATGTTCGAGGGCATCTCTTGGGCGGAGTGTATTCAGTGCCTTCACCGCCAGTTGCAATTGCTCATCGGCAGCCTTCATATCGCGAGCCTGTAGCTTCTCCTGTGCGTTGGCCCAGGCGTCTGAAAAGAGAACCTGAGCCTGCGAGTAATTGCGAGCACTCACGCCGTACCACAGCGTTAATGCCAGGACGAGCAGAATCGAGGCCGAGATGACTCGCAGCGGCGTGATCTGTCGACGTGCCCAGGTCGCTGTCGAGACGGCTTTGCTCTTTGCTCCGGTCGCTGCTTTTCCGGCTCTTGTGCCGATAGCGCTCGCGGCGACAGAAAGCCCTCCTTTGACCATCACGAGAACGGAGGCGGCGGGTTTCCCGGCTTTGCGTTTCTTCTTTGGCTTGATCTTCCGAGGTTCTGGATACGGATTCGTCGGAAGGACGTAGTGCAGACGCTCACAGGCAGGGCAAGGGAGCAGGCGAGTCTCAGCGGCTCGTGCACCCGTCATTTTCTCTCCGCACTGACAGCGAATGTCGTACGCATTCACTTCGACCGTCACCTCAGAGGCCGATTTTGGGCGTGGTCGTTTGCGTTTAGGCGGAGAAGAATCAATCATGGGGCGTCGCTATCGGGCTCCCGTGGACATGTTGTGATATTCGTTCTCACAATTATACGTCGTCCGACTGAGTGACACGAACCGACTTCGACGAAAAAATCCCGATTCGCACCCATTGCCTTGGTCATACGTCATTTTCCATGGAATGGTTCAACTCAATCCCGATCCTGCAGGAGGATTTCACGTTGTTTCCCGAGACGATCATCGTCGTGCATCCCAACGAACGCCGTAGTAAATGCTCCGTCGAGCCTTTGCGTGGAAAAGAAGGATTCACGTTCTGGACTTACCCCCATAAACAGCCTGAGCAGCTGACGGGATATGTCCGTCTGGGAATCGGCGGTGAACTGATCAGTCCCGAGGATGCAACGAAGGGGCTGGTCGTTCTCGATGGCACGTGGCGGTGGGCAGAGAAGATGGAACAACAGTACCAGGAACTCCCCATCCGCAGCCTGCCGAACTGGGTAACCGCCTATCCGCGCGTCTCCAAAGTCTATGCAGACCCACAAGGAGGACTGGCGACGATTGAAGCCATTTACGCGGCGTATGTCGGCTTGGGACGGAATGTCGAGGGGATGTTGGATTCATACTACTGGAAAGAGAAGTTTCTGGAGTTGAATGCCGAGCGGTTGGCGGGGAGTGCTTAACCACCAAGTCTCAAAGGCACGAAGTAGTCAAAAGCATTTCGACTGGGACAGGCATTCCTATGTCTTCCCCTGCCCTCGCGCAATCGCGACGGCGTAGACGGTGTGGGCTCCGTTGGCTTTCAGCAGCTTCGCAACGTGATGCAGGGTTTCCCCAGAGGTCATGATGTCATCGACGATCAGAATGGTTCGATCTTGAATGTGTTTGGAAGGGAATGCTTTGTAGACGTGACGGACGTTGCGACGTCGTTGCAAGACGTCCTTGATATTGTGCTGGTCTTGTGACGGCTTATGCTGGATGACGACACGACGCCGGACGGGTGTCTTCAAAAGCTGGCCGAGTTCGTGGGCGATCCAGATGGGAGCAGAGTTTTCTCGGCGCAGTCGCTTCCACCAGTGGTTGGGGATGGGAATGATGACGTCTGCACTCCAGTCACGCAGTCGCTGACGATGCTTTTCGAAGAGCATTCGCGTTAACAGACGGGCAATCGCATGATTGCGTGGCTTTTTTGCATTCACGCAAGTCTGAGCTAAAAGTCCCTGGTAACGCCCCAGCGTGACCACTTCTTCAAAGTCATACGTCACACCACGACAGAGCGGGCAACCGGTTTCGTCTGCGGTATAAGGCCCAACGGTCGCAGCACAACGCAGGCAGGTGTCGAATGAACCTGTAGGTGTCAGCTGCGTCAAACACGTACCACACACCGGCGTGTGTGAATGCAATGCTGGCTGCTCGCGACAAAGCAGACAATCGACCGGGAAGACCAGGTCGAGGAATTCTGATTTGAGAGTAGAGAGGAAGACGTTCACCGCGAAGTCTCGAACGATATGGAGGTTTCAGCACAGCATAAGAGAAAGTTGCCTGCGATACGACGGGCAACTGGGGACTCTGCCCACCTTATTAACTTTTCGGGTCGATGGGGGCAGACTCGCTAGCTGCGGCCGGAATCCATTCTCTTTGACGAGCAGCGTCTTACTTGGGCGGTGCCAGCAGCAGCACTTCGCCGCCACTTACCAGCTGCGGATCTTTCGCAGGCGTCTCCACTTCATGGAGCGCCGAGATCACACCCTTCTTTCCTACCTCAATCGAAGCCGAGTAGGACGACGACTTCACGGGCGAAATCGCACCGACTGCATCCGCTGCGACCTTGCTTTTCCCGTGCTTTTCAAACAGCGATTTAAATCCCTCAACCTGATCCAGCCCGCCGAATGCCGGGTCACCCGACATCAGCTTCACTTTGCAGGATCCACCGCTATCCAGTTTCTTGAGGAGTTGCAGTGACGCGGCACGATACTCTTCGATCAGATTGTTATTTTCCTGATCGTCGTCCTTCTCGACAGACTTTGAGGCAATCGCATAAAGCGCCGCAGAGGTGTACTGAAAGGAGAGACTCGCCTGATGCGATTCCTGATTCTGCTTGAGAAATTCGATCGCCGCGATCGGACCGTTCTCATACATGAGAATCGTGGCTTGAGCCGTCACTCCGCGACTCGTCTTTGGACCCTTCTCCGCAGCCTTCTTAAGCGAGTTCATCGCCTGATCCAGCTGTCCGGTACGTCGGTAAAGCTGCCCGAGGGCCTCGTTAACATCGACTCGATTCTCCCGCAAACGACCTGCCTGCTTCAGATCCGCCTCGGCAGCGGGAATGTTGTTTTGAATCAGATAGCAGTCACTGCGTTTGAGAAAGACATCGTTCATAGCGGGATTGAGCGCTAAGGCTCGTGAATAATCCACGATCGCCTTTTCAATCTCGGCCTGATGATAATAGCAATCGCCTCGTACCGAATACGCATGCGGCGATTCGTCATCATGCTCGATCGCCAGGTTGGCAATCTTCATCGCCTTGGTGAAGTTCTTGTCACGCAGGTACTGCTCGGTTTCGTGCGAGATATTATAGCCAGGGCTATTCTGGAACGAGTTACTGATCGCGGTCAGAGCCTGATCTCTGAGTAGCTTGTTATCTGTTTTCAACACCAGATCTGCCAGATAGACGCGCGACCGAGTATTTGAAAGCTGGCTGATCGCATTGATTGCCTGAGAAATGAATGCCGCCAACTGCCCCTCTTGAGACTTGGGATTTCGCTCCCATTTTCCAACAAAGGAGATGAGCGTTTCCAGCGTCTCGCCGTCGGCATAGTAATGAATCTCACTCAGCAGGTGCCCGAGACTGATGTCCGCATCCGGCTGATATCGCTCGAGCATCATCCGCACCAGACGCTGATAATGGCTGGTCGAGACAACGCCGATGGTCAGCAGAGCATCCCGCTCTTCGTTGTTCTTGAGTTTATCATATCCATCGATCAGCATGTCGAAGGTGTCATAATCCCCCAGTGAAATGAGGGCAGAAATCAGCGGAGCCCGATTCTCGCTGCTCTTCTGGTACAGTTTCTTCAACGGCCCAATTGCTGCATGGGGCTTGTGAGTCGTCAGATAAGACAGCAGTTGAGAATCGCTGGAATTGCTTTCGATATTCGCCAGACAATACGACGTCAGCACACGCTCCAGTCTTGGGTCATTGATCGAAGACAGTTGCACGAACGCCTCACGTCGGATCTTTGAATCCTCGTGTTTCAGGTGATCGAGCAGAATCCGCTGCAGTTCTGGATGACCGATCTGGGCGAGCGCCTTGAGGGCCTGGATCCGCACCTCGACCGAAGGACTTACCAGCAGTTGCTCGATCTGATCGCGCCATCGATTCTGTGGATGGGCAGAAATCGTTTTCATCGCCCGCTGGCGGACGTCGAGATTTTCCTCTTTCAACAGGACGAGCACCTGATCCTGCATACGAACGTGAGGCGACATCAGAAGGCAACGAATCGCTTCCTCGGTGGTTGATGAGTCGTCTGTTGAGCGAGCGGCTTTTAACAATGTCTCCTGAGCCAAGGGATGATCGATATAGCTGAGCGCGACATAGGCTGCGCTGCGAAACTTCGCATCCTTGTGACTGGCGTATTCCAGCAGCATCGGCAGTTGCTGAACGGCGAGCCGCGTCCCTGCCAGTCGCATGCCCGCCATTTTGGAATACGGATGCCCATCGCGAATCTCATCAATGAGGTCATCATCGTTGGTCAACTCATACGCACTCGCGAGGACCTGGGTGGACGCCTCGCTGGCCCAACGAAAGAAGCGTGCAGTCCCATCATTCGAATAACTGATCGCTTCGAAACTTTTATCATCGGGAACAATGACTGCCAGTTCTGTGATCGCTTCGGGTAGGCCCAGGAAGCGACCTTCGTCTCCATACTCCTGCTTCCCATGCTGCGCAATGGACTGCAAAAACGTGTTGCGGATCGACTGGTCAATGGGAACAGAATCTGACGCCCACTCAATCACCAGTCGGGAAAGTCCGTGAGCCGACATCTCGTCAACGGTATCGACGAGCGCCGAAAGCCCTATGCTCGTTGCTTCTCCATGAATGGTCATGAGCGCCAGGCAGTCTTTGGGACCAATTTTTTCCAGACGAACCTTGAGCATCGCATGGAAGAAGTCATTCAGGTTGACAGTTTGAGCCCCCTCACCCATCGGCACTTTGACAGACAGTTCCGGAACATGATTGCCTTCATCGAGATCCTGAAAGACCAGCCACGTCGCGGCGAGCCCTTTCGCGGGCACGGTCACCAACTCCGCGACGACGAGCGCCTTCAAACTCGGATAGCCATCTCCGACGTTGACCGAATAATTCGTCAACTGAGGATTGAGGGCTTTGTAGGCATGTGTCTTGCCATCTTCGTCCAGTTCAACCGCGCGACCATTCAATGTCATCTCGTCATTGGTCGGATTGACCAGAATCATCCGGACTGCAAAAACGCGAATCTGTTTCTGGTCGCCACCCAGGTAGGCAGTCACGAACCCGGGAGACTCAAACATCAGCTGGACTCCCTTCGTCTGCTCGACGAAAGGATATTTCTCAGCATCAATCCGCGCGAGCTCTTCTCGAATCTCTCGGTAACGCTTCAGGACATCGGTCAGCCGCTTTTCGTCGACAACGCCATCAGCCGTCAGATCGGTGATCATCTTTTCTTCGACAGCTGTTTGTTCGTCTGTCGCTTCATCGGCGCGGGCAGGGAGCGTACCTGCGATCCAGAAACAAAGCAGAGCGCTTCCCAGCGCCAACCAATTGCGCATTAACCTAGTTTTTAGCATCGCCATCACCTGACTCTACGTTCGCCAACCCCGGAAATTCGCTGGTAAAATCTCCTTAACGCGTCGCCCCACCGCGATTCGTCATTATCGCTCTGATGCGCATGAGCTGTCAATCCCCTCTCCGAGGTTCAACCCGTCAGGTTGATGAGAATCTGTATCGACCAGTCAAACCCTGACTCTGCCGTGCCCTTTCGAACGAACTATTTCGGTCGACTTTGGCCTCTTTGCCCGACCTCAATTTCTGTACGTGGTAGGTTTGTGTGTTCTCATCACCTCTCCGAAACCGACCACTCGAAAGGTCTCTTACATGAGCCTCTCTGTGACCTCCCTCCAACGCACGATCTTCACGTCTCTTTGTGGACTTGGCCTGGCTGCTTCCCAGGTTCAAGCAGAGTGCCCCTGCAATCGTGCAGCAGGGACTGACTCCATGGCTCCCGTGCCGATGTCGGCTGCTCCCATGTCAACCGTCCCGATGACACTTGGCCCGATGTCATCTCCCACAATGTATCAGGCACAAATGGGGTATCAGGGGCAAATGGCTCCGATGGGGCCCTTCGCAACTGGCCAGATGAGACCAATGGCTACTATGCGACCGATCAATCCGATGGGGCCGACCAGTTTCTTCGGCATGCGACCGGTCCCGATGCAAAGTTACGATCAGGTGCAGGGCGTTGATCCCAATATCGTCGTCCCACAACCTGGCATGTTCCCGCCACAGCCTGCATCTACCATGCCTTATGTCACGCCACCATCGTCGAATGGCTTTCAGTACTTCCGCACGACGCGCATGATCCCGGCCAATAAGCCACCCCGAGTTGCCATGGTCGACATCTACACCGACCCCGCCAACACCGTCCGTGTCTTCGACATCCACCCGTTCCGCGAACAGGACGAAGTCAAAGGCTACCACGACGTCAAGAACGCCAACCTCTGGGTCTTCGAAACCAAAACCCTGTACCCTGGCCTTCCTCACATCTACAAAGTCGTCTCAACGAATCCCGAAGGCATCGAAACCGTCAAGTTCGTCCGCCTCGTCCCGGGCCGAGTCGTCGATGTCGAATTCTAAGATCTGTCTTCTTATCTGAGAGTAGGGTGCAGGTGAGTCTTCGAACCGCACCAAATGAACTTTCAAAGTCGAGTTAACTTTCAAAGCACAATTTGGGTGCGGCTCGCTAAGCCTCCCCAGCCATGCATCTGTCAATCCCGAGCGTTCCTTACCGTTCACCCCGAACGATTGGATCAGGAGCGCTCACAAGACGTCGGCCTTACCCGCCCGCAACCCGTTCATCAGCCTCCAATGAGGGGGATGACTGGGGTCAGGCCTTCTTGCTGACCCCAATCGTACATTGATCGATTTAGTAAACCCGGCGGCGTTCTACTGATTTGATCCAGATCGGTATCAGCCGCTCAAGCTCGACGCAACCTGCGTCACACGTTGGAATCGTTGCCCCGGGAAACACAACATCCCGGGGCAACGAACTCACGGGACATCTTCGCACGATTTCTTTCTCGCTGATTGCTTCCTTGACTCACGATGAGTTAAACTAGGTAGTCCCGATCGTTTAGGGACAACTGCAGCCATTCAGGAGGGGCTCAGTTCACCGGAAGCAAAATTCGCCAGGAGGGGCAGCGAGAAGGAGATCTGAGATGTGGCGTCCTTTGTTGAGTGTTGCTGTTTGCGCCGTCGGCGTATCGTTGGGAATGGGAAACAGTGAAGTCAAAGCCGGCGGCTACTTGTATTCGCCTTATGGATACAGCCCGTACTCTGCTCCCGTCTTCGCAGCACCTGTTCCTGTGGGCCTGTCTGCTCCTGTCGTAGCAACTTACTATGCACCTGCTCCGGTTTACGCAGCACCCGCTTTTGCAATGCCGGTCGAACCCGTTCCTGTCATCGTTCCACAACCTTACGTGGTCCCGGCTGCTTACTACGTCGCTCCGCGTGCCGCTGTGACCCGCGTCCATTATGGCCCGTTTGGTGGTGCCCGCGCCGTCACTCGATTGCGTTAAGAAATAACGGCCATGCTGGGGTCAGGAATTCTTACTGACCCCAGTCATCGTCTGTCACAAGCTCACGATTTAGCCCGAATTATTCACATCAGACTTAATGGACTGGGGGAATTCGAGGTTCGTCGATTCTGATTCGCGGAGTGGGTTCAGGGCGGTCCGGTCCCCTCCCCATCTTGCTTGATCAAGTTCTTCACATGTTGACAGAGACAGCTTCTCGATTTAGCGAGTCGTTTGCAGGGCAGTGCGCCAGATCGGTAGGCCGGGCCGCGCAGAGCTGAGGCGCACGAGCACCCGTCGGTAACAGACGGTCGCTTTGGCGGCGACTTTGATGATCCGCATCCGCCAAGTGGCCGGTTGGCCGGAGCGGAGTTCACGCAGAGACTGTGGATCGCCATCATGGCGATCTACGAGCATCCGCCCCAACTTGATGATGAGATTCAACGCCAGCACTTGCATGTTGAGCCGCAGCAGATTCGCCAGGAAGCGATGGTCGCTGAGCCTGCCACCACACAGCTCGATTTTAAGTTCCTTGTTCCGGTTCTCACTTTCGCCACGCTGGATGTAATCGTCGTAAAAACCTTCGGACACGATCAGCGCACCGGGTCTGTTGCTGACGATGGCTCGCCGCTTTGTGCCAGCGGCGTGGGCTTCCGCTGTGATGACGACGCTGCGGGCACACGTCCATGAGTTGGCCTGATAACGCAGGGCCGTAAAGAGACGTTGCTTGGCATCGTCCAGGTAATCCCCTGACGAAATGCGGCATCAAAGATTTAATCACGTCACAGATGCAAGCAAATAGCGTCACACCTAATCGTCAGCCAAGTCCCGACCAGCAGGCGAGCAAACGAGAATCGGAAATTCATAAGCACGAAGATTTCCGCGGTTTAGAGCGATTCGTTCTTTTGAAAAGCGGCTTGCATTTTTGCATGGAGAGTTCGATTCCGAAAGACATTAAAGATTAATAATTGAATAGGTTCTACTTCCCCAAGCTTTTTTGATTTTTAATGGGTATCATTTGTCTTCTAGGCCCCAAGCATCTTATGGCCAGACCCTCGAACAAGTTGATAAGCTAGAAAGATCGATAATGAGCTATAAAACAATTCTTGTGAGCATGATTTTTGGTTTTTGCGTCTCCCCTCTGCAAGGCGATGATGCAGCGCCGCCAATACCTCCTGAGGTGAAGGCCTCGGCCGAGGCGTTCACCAGCGCTTTCAACAAGGGTGATGCCGCCGCTACGGCTGCACTTTGGACACAAGAGGGTGAGTATATCTCGGAAACGGGCAAGCGATTTCAAGGACGCAAGGCCATTCAGGATGAGTACGCCAAGTTCTTCAAAGCTCAACCCGGTGTGAAGATTCGACTAGAAATCCTCAATGCCCGTCTTGTCGGAGCAAGCCTGGCGATGGAAGAAGGAACCGCGGTTCTGATCTTGCCAACAGGAGTCGAGGCCAGCCGAACGAATTACTCGGCCGTTCATACAAAGGTTGGGAACCAATGGCTGATTGCTTCCTGCAAAGATTCACCCTCCGCAAAACCAGGCCTTTCCCGTGCAATTGATGACCTGGACTGGCTGATCGGCAAGTGGGTGGCCGAGGAGTATGGGTCCAAGACTGAGTCGGAATGTAAGTGGATTGCCAACAAAAACTACGTCCAGCGCACCTACACAGTAACTCACCCGGATGGATCGCAGACGTCAGGACTCCAGATCATCGGATTTAACTCTGGAATGGGTGCAGTCCAGTCCTGGAACTTCGATTCCTCCGGCGGGATGACGACGGGGACTTGGCAGACAGCACCCGGCGGATGGGCGGCACGCATGCAGGGCAGCATGGCCGACGGGACCGCCAGTGACGCGATCAACCTGCTGATTCGCCTCGACGACAATGCCTATGCGTGGAAATCGGTTCGCCGTTCGATCGGCGGTCAGCCGCTTCCGGATACTTCTGAGGTCATCCTGAGACGTGCTAAATAACCAGTCAAACCCGAATTGTCGAATTTCAATCCCCTTTTATCGACTTCTTGCTAGAACCGAGTCTGACATGAAACTGCAAACCTGCCTGATCGGCGTGTTTTTGTTCTTAGGTGCATCCAGCCAGATGGTTTGGGGACGCGGCTTTGGCGGCGGACGTGGCGGTGGAATTGGTTGCGGTGGCGGCGGTCTTGGTGGCGCCGGTGGACCGGGCGTCGACCACGCCGGCGGTGGGGGTGGCGGCTTCGGAGGGGGCGGTGGTGGGCACAGCGGTGGCGGCGGATTTGGCGGTGGTGGGCCCGGTGGCGGTGGTGGATTCGGGGGTGGCGGGAGCCTCGGTGGCGGAGCGCCATCAGGCGGAATGGGTGGAGGCGGCTTTAGCGGCGGACTTCAACATGGCGGATCGGGAAGTGGCTTTGGTGGTGGAGGACTGGGCGGAGCCGGTGGGGGAGGAATGGCTGGAGGATTTGGAGGCGGAAGTGCCGCGGGAAGCGGAGGCCGCGGATTCGGGGATGGCGCCAGTGGAGGCGCCGGCGGATTCGGTGGAGATCGAGCCACAGGTGGCGTTGGTAACGCGGGTGGATTTGGAGGCGGTGGCGGTCAGGATGGAGCAGGTCAGCGCGGATTCGGTCCCGGTGGCGTTGGCGGTGCCGGGCCGGCCAGTTCCAGTCAATTGAGCAATTTCCTGGGGATGCCCTCTGATGAAGGCATGCCGCACAGCGGCATGAGCGGCTTCAACGGCTTTGGAAACAGTTCCAAACCAGACGGCGCTGCAGCGGGTGACGCGTACTCGAATCGTCAGAACAATCCGGGCAACAACGCGGCGGCGGGCGCAGCCTACGAAAATCGAAACAATTCCAACTTTCCCAACGCACAAGGCGCGGCTGCCGGGGCTGCGTATGGGAATCGAAACGATCCAAATTACTCCGGGGCCCAAGGTGCCGCTGCTGGCGCGGCATACAACAATCGAAATGATGCCAATTTCCCCAATGCCCAAGGTGCTGCAGCTGGTGCGGCCTATGGGAATCGAAACGATCCGAATTACTCCGGCGCGCAAGGTGCCGCAGCTGGTGCGGCTTATGCAAACCGCAACGATCCTAACTTCTCCGGAGCACAGGGGGCCGCTGCCGGTGCGGCGTACGCGAATCGGTACTCACCAACGTCTCGTTACGGCACAGCTACAGCGGTGCGTTCCGGATTTAACAACTATGGTCTCTACGGAGCTGGCTGGTACACGAGCAATCCGGGCGCCTGGTACGCCGCCGGCTGGGGTGCCAACACGGCCTGGAATGCGGCGACTTGGAATTCCGCAGCCACTTGGCTGGGGTATAGCTCCGCGGCGCCGACTTATTATGACTACGGCAACACCGTCACTTACCAGAACAATCAAGTCTACGTGAACGGTCAGGACGCCGGGTCGACTACGCAGTATTACGATCAAGCCTCTCAATTGGCCACCACGGGAGCACAAGCTCCCGCATCGAGCGACGGTGATTGGCTTCCGCTGGGCGTCTTCGCGTTGACTACGACCGACAAAGCGACCTCCAACCAGACCGTGCAGCTGGCTGTTAACAAGCAAGGCGTGATCCGTGGCAACTACAACGATACGTCCACGCAAGCCACGCAGACGGTCAGTGGTGCTGTTGACAAACAGTCCCAACGAGCCGCGTTCACCATCGGCCAGGATACCAACACTGTTTACGACACAGGTCTTTACAATCTGACCAAAGACGAGGCACCGCTACTGGTCCATCAAGGTGCAGACAAAACCGAACAACGACTCCTCGTCCGGCTTCAGAACAACACCTCTTCCAACTGAAATAGCAGATTGCTCAAGATGTGCACTCCATTCATGATACGTTCTCTGGCGGTCTGTTGTCTTTTTATTCTAGTCACAGACGTTCGGGCTGTTGATCCCCCCAGCCCGCAGGTAACTGGGCAGCCCGGAGCTCCCAATGCAACGACGACCATTGATGGCAAACAACTCCCCGCGCCCGATCCGACATTCGGCGGCGTGATCAAAGATGACGCCCTGCAATCCAAGCCGTGGTGGGCGCCACGCATTGTGCCGCCCGAGCAGGCACCCAACG
>SXGT01327445.1_pt1 | contig 59210 bp, 56 predicted proteins | sample 3176221 | NCBI WGS metagenome assembly SXGT01 (sample SAMN11356862, study PRJNA531348) | freshwater metagenome | isolation source: freshwater sample F1-120 | place: China: Fuxian Lake, Yuxi | collected 2017-12-25 | reverse complement strand
TTATAGGCGAGAAGAATGATGCTATGGGTCATATCAATAGTGCGGGAGGCATTGACGTCTAAACCATTCTATGGATAAATGTCCTCCAATGGAAATATCTGACATACCGTATGTCCCTCCAGCTAATATGAGCGATGATCCGCAATGCTGTATTCCGGACTCTGCTGGCTTGTCAGATTCCGAGAAGATCACTTTTTTGATGTTTGCAGGGAAGGCAGATAGCTTCTGTTACAGAATTGAAGAGGTTATGCGGGTAATCAAGGCAACGCGTGAGGAAGTTTTGTTCATTCTTAAGCGCGCCTTGCGAAAATTGAAAACATCTAACTATCCACTACGCGCTGAGTCGCATGAGCGTCGACGCATGAGGATTGCCGAAGATCTCCAACATGCCTTTTGAACACATTTTTTGTTCATCTATTCCGTTGATTACATAACAAATTCCTGGATCCCCTACCCTCTCGAATGGCTCATCTCGGCGTAGCAGCGCAAAACCGGAAAGCAGAGTGGAGGATGAAGCATCCTCACATTTCTTTTGAGCATTCCATCGTGTGAGCGACTTCCCACGACGCACGTAGGCAATTTCCTTGTTCGGATTGAAATGCGCAATGTGCCGGAGATACTCCGATGGCTCTTCCTTTAGTGGAATATATTTCAACTGTTTTAAGCGCAACTCAGGCTCGATACGTCGTGCAGCAGCTTCCACTGTGCGCTCTTCGTTATTCGTGATAACCGTGTCGATAAACACTTCAATAGATGCAGGCGCAGCATTTGGTAATTGCACAAACTCCTGAGCACTGGAGATGTTCTTCAGTCCTGAATCGCCTTTTCGCTTCATTCCTTTCTCAATCCATTTCTTCATCGAAGCAAAGTAGGGCATTCCGTTCGGTGTTCTCTCCGGGTGCGGCATGAGAGCAATGACATTGCCTGCAGCGTTACACAGTCCTGCAATCGCATATAGTGCCCCATTGGGAGTTACTGCGGAGCTTTCCGAAGCATTGCCCTGTCCATCGGAATACTGGAATGCGATTTGGTCATTCTTTTTCAATTCACTGAGAAGGTCCTTGTCACGTGTGGTAAATCGCCCTTCGCCGTGTGCTATGGGTACGTGCATGTTCCCCTTCCAGTCGGAAGTAGCGCAGCGCTCCGGACTGCAAGAAGGCGTCATCCACACCCACTCGCTTAAAAAACCGGCAGGATTCCCATCGGAGATATTCCTTGCAAGGCTCATATCCAAACTACCGCCAAGTGGTACCAGTCCACTCTCAATAAGAATCTGCGCACCATTGCAGTTTCCGATGACAACCTTTCCCCGCTCAGCTTCCTGACCAATGAAATCCATCAGGGGATCGCGTGCAGCGACCATGCCTGATCTTCCGCGATCCTCGTAACTGAACCCTCCGGGGATGAAGTAGCCATCAACATCCTTCAATGTGCCACGATCCTCATTCCATCGAAAGAACATCGCATCCATTCCTGCATTTTTAATCGCTCGAAGCGACTCCACTTCACAGTTATTGCCAGGAAAGGAGACGACGGCGATACGGGGAGCTGACATGTGCTAATGATAGCATGAGAGACTCATGCGATAACGATGATCTACACTTTCATCAGCTCCTCCTCTTTGCTCTTCTTCAGAGATTCAATCTTTGCATTCGTATCATCAACAGCCTTCTGTAACTCCTTTAATAACGTATCTCGAAGATCTTCATCCTTGTCCTGCTTGAGAACATCATGAGCAGCCTGCCGGTGCTGACGAAGAGAGATACGTGCCTCCTCAGCAAGCTTGGAAACTACTTTCACCATCTGCTCTCTGCGTTCTTGGGTCATCGCCGGAAGGATGATGCGAATGACTGTGCCATCATTCTGGACAGAAGCTCCAAGGTCACTTGCCTGTAGCGCTCGCTCAATATTGCCCATAATAGTACGATCCCATGCCTGAATGACGATGGTCTTGCTGTCTTGGATGGAGATACCAGCAACTGCTTTCAAAGCCTGACGCTGTCCGTACGCCTCGACAGATATACTTTCGACAAGAGCTGCTGTGGCGCGGCCTGTTTGAAGCTTACTGAACTCCGAGAGAAGGTGCGCATGCACTTTCTCTGCGCCCAGATGGAATTGGGTGATGCGTGGGTCGGCTGGCATGAAGCAAGAATACCAAAAAAAGATTCTCCATGCACCATCATTGGCCTCTAGGGAATTAATGTACCAGCGTTCCTACATCTCCACCCAATGCAGCCTTCAGGAGAGCGGACTTCGAGTGGAAGTTAAACACGCGTATGGGAAGCTTCTGTTCTGCACAGAGGCTGAACGCAGCCTGATCCATCACATTGAGATGTTTTTCCAAAGCCTCCTGATAGCCAATTGTTGTATAGAGCTTCGCCTTTTTATTTTTATGAGGATCACTGTCGTAGATGCCATCCACATTTGTCGCCTTAAGAAGGACATCGCAGTTGAGCTCCAGAGCACGAAGTGCTGCAGCTGAATCTGTCGTGAAGTATGGATTTCCAGTTCCTCCAGCACAGATGACAACCCGACCCTTTTCGAGGTGACGGATGGCCCTTCTACGGATAAAGGCTTCTGCAAGCTGTGGCACATCGATAGCGGAGAGTACGCGTGTAGTAAGCCCCTGCGCCTCCAGTGCAGCCTGCAGTGCAACACTGTTCATGATCGTTGCGAGCATACCCATGGCATCACTCGCGGTACGCTCGATACCGCTTCCGGTCGTATCCCTATACCGCCAGATATTCCCACCGCCAACAACGATGGCGATCTGCAAGCCTTCATGGGAGAGTTCTGCAATGCGCTTGGCGACAGTGTGGAGAACTGCCTCATTGATCCCCTGCCCCTTTCCTTCCTTACTCAATGCTTCTCCGGAGAGCTTTAGCATGATCCGGCGATAGATCTTCTTGGGCATGTTAAAAAGAGAGTACTAGAGTTTGGTGTCTGGGTCGAGAGGCGGGATATCCCTATGAACCAATACAGAAGGACCTAATGTGGAATTTTGTGGCTGCTCATGATGTGTCCATAGCTGTACCAGCCAATGCTTTGCGCTAACAATTGCTGCAACAGTCTGTTTCCATGATCCACGCAACGTTAGTTTTCCGCGAGCAAGAGCCCCAACAAAAGGAAGTTCTGTTTTTCTTCCCTGTGCTGCTTCAAGAAAACCCCAGATCATCAGAAGGAATACCATCAGCTCCAGTACACGGTTGGCATATGGAATGAACACAAACAGAAGACTGAGGATAAACAAAACAACACCCTGCTTCGCATGAAAGTGTACAAATGGCGAGTGCTTCCTCGATATCAGTAAGACTGGTGCCATGATCCATGCATAGCTCAGTGCAGCGATATCCTTGTTTTCCTCTGCATCATTCAGCTCCTGAACATTGATATTTGTAATAGATGACATCAGTACTATTATACAATATAAGTGATTATTTATCAATGATAGAAGCATGGATTCCTCATTCGTTCAATTTACGTCATAATACTCATAGGCCCCCGTAGCTCAGTGGATAGAGCAGAAGGTTTCTAACCTTTTGGCCGCAGGTTCAATTCCTGCCGGGGGTACCATTTTGACAAATGTATTATTATGCAATAAAATACATATAAATCAAACACATATGAATTCGATAAGAGAGATACGGCGATCAACTCTTTATGCAATTGCAGCACTGAACATCACTAGTGACCCGAAACCCATACGAAGGCTGGCATTGCAGAATTTTTGTTCGTTGCTTTTACCAATGGGCCTAGTCACGGCAGCGGTATTGATAGCATTCGAAGTCCGCTATGAAAAACTATCACATCAATCATCTATAGCAACGACCCCTGCTCAGAGACTGGATATCGTATCGACAGAGGCGATGATGCTCGATCCGAGCAAACAACTCCTACCGGCAATTGAGCCACCAGTACTTCATGCAGCAGCACAGGAAAGCATTTCGGATGAAAATGTGCCTCCACCATGGGCAATGACACCACCACCAGTACCGGAGATAAGCACCATGCATAGTGCAGCTCCAATGAAACCGGAAAGCTCGCGTGGAGTATTCCTCACGACTTCAAGCACTGCAGATAACGATTTTTTGAAAGACACCATGGATCGTCTCTCTGCATATTCCAATCCAGCACTGGTAATTGATGTGAAGGGATCTCATGTGTACTTCAGAAGTGGTGCACCGATGGCAACAGAGATGCAGTTGGTGAAACCGCTGTATGACTTGCCATCGATTGTCGATGAGGCGCATCGCAGAGGGTTTCGTATAATCGGTCGGTACATTGCGCTGAAAGACCCATCACTTGCGTTAAGAAAATCTGAGACGCAGATTCGGCACCCTTTAAAAAGCAGAAGCGTTGGTAATGTGTGGGTTGACGGACAGCATGCGACCACACTCCAGTACAACCGCGAAATCCTTGAAGACCTTGTACAGTCCGGCATCGACGAAATCAATCTCGACTATATCCGCTACCCAACCGAATATGCACAAAGCGATATCGGTCTGAGCGGCAGCGAGCGAGCAAAGCATGTCACCGCATTTGTCCGGATGGCACGTGAAGTCATATCGTCATCGGGACGAGACGTGCAGCTCGGTATAAGTACCTATGCAATTCTCGGATGGAACTTTCCTCTAAATTTCGAATCGGTAGGCCAGGATATTCCAGAGCTAGCTGATATTGTTGATGTTATCTCGCCAATGGCTTACCCATCGACCTTCTCCATCCACGCATATTACGATCCTGCACGGGACAAAGGCAGCAGGATGTACCACCTCGTGAAAAGAACTCTGCTGGGGTACCGCGAACTTGTGGGTCCAGAGAATGTTCACAAACTACGACCATGGATCCAGGGATACGGCGTCACTGAGAAAAATATGAATGACCAGATTCAGGCAGTGTTTGATGCTGAGCTCTGCGGCTTTACCGTTTGGAGTGCCAGCAATGCGTATGGGCCGACCTACAAAGCAATGAAGAAGATGACTGTTCCGGAGCGCTGCTCTTAAACAGACTTTCTGCGTCGTAGCCATCCAACTGCTCCGGCTGCGCCGGCCCCTACGAGTGCGATAGCCCCGGGCCCTGTATCTCCAGCGGGAGCATGCGGCGTACCTGGAAGATACGCGGCAATTGGAGCATAAGTGGGTATGACCTTCGGAACGGAGTGTGCACTCGAAGACGACGATCGTGATGATATTGCAATGGTCGCACCGGGCTTCAGCTGATTGACGGATGTACAGATCTTGCCGGCAACACTCGAACCAACGGGGTGATGCGCGTGCAAATCCCGTGCAAGATCAACATACTTTACGATCGGAATACGCTGAGCTGCGGCTTGCAAACGTATTGTCTGCGCCTCTCCTTCTTCACCACTCGCTGTTACACGTGCACAGGGATCCGGGTCAGAAAGGAAGCGTAACGCAACGGCGATCTCCGTAGGATTTACAAGGACGATGTCTGCATCGAGACTGCTTGATGACGAGGAGCTAGCACTGCTTTTCTGTAGCTCTGTGCGACAAGCTTGCGTGCATCCATCTCCCTGTAATGCATTTCCATCATCGCACTGCTCCGGAGACTCCAGTAATCCATTTCCGCAGCGTGCCGGAGTGAATGCGAATATTGAACATGTGCGTGAGCATCCGATGCTTCCATCGCAGGATTCTCCCGTATCCCGCACTCCGTCACCACAGCGCGCAAAGAAACAATCAGGGCGACAGCGATCGGCAATCAATGCTGAGTTTTCTAATCCCTCGTCACATACTTCACCTGCGTCCACAACATTGTCGCCACAGAAGGCCATTCTGCAAGACGTTCTGCATGCGCCGGCGGTGCTATCCGAGTTCTGCTCTGCAGCATCACATTCTTCACCATCATCCAGGACGCCATTACCGCAAGAATCAACAACCGACTCTATTTCGCACAGCAGGGAGCATCCGTCACCATCAAATGTATTTGCGTCATCACATTCTTCGCCCTCTCCCACAGTACCGTCGCCACAAACTGCGATGGAGTATCCCTCGGCACTGCATCCTGAGCTGCATCCATCTCCATCTGTAAGGTTTCCGTCATCACACTGTTCTCCTGCTTCAAATATTCCGTTACCGCACCATATTGCATACATCGCATCTTCCTGAGGCAGATCTTGAAACTCCGGGGGGAAAGTAAGATCTTCAGAGTCCGGTGGAGGAAAATCAAAGTCCTCTCCACCCTGATCTCCCCCAAATCCGACTGAGGACGCACCACACGGTGCAAGATAGTTCACCTTGCAGCCGTTAAGCCCGTCTGCATCCGGAGCTGTACAAATCTTTCCGCAGCTATCTACTTCGAATATTTTCTCACCATTGGGTCCTGCTGTCGGAATCGGTTCACATTCTTCGCCCACTGCAGCAGTGACCTCTCCATCACCGCAATATCTGAGCTTGCAGTCAAACGAGCAGTTACCAAGATCATTGAAGCGGCCATTGTCACACTCTTCGCCTTTGGCAATTTCCTTAAGACCGTTACCACATCCTTTTGGAGGATCTGGACGCCGATAGTAGGAAGTAGTTGATGATGAAGTGTTGCCATTACCACCTCCACCAGCAGTATTCTGCACGCACGTGTTTAAACAGTCGTCGTTATTATTGGTATTGCCGTCATCACATCCTTCGCCGGTGTCTACCACACTGTCCCCGCACCTCTTCGATCTACAATCTGTTCGACATGTGGCATTTGGTGAATTGCTATTGCTTCCACCGTTATCACAAGACTCTGATCCTGCAATAATACTGTCTCCACATACGGCCGAACAGGTACTTGGCGTTCCAGTGCAGGAGTAACCGCTTTCCACTGTACAAGTAGATGAGCATCCATCTCCTGAGTCGCCATCACTATCATCACAAGCTTCGTTACTTGAAACAACACCGTCTCCGCACGCAAAGGACCAACGGTAGTTATTGCCACTATCTGTGCATGAGGTCGAGCAAGCAAGCACAACTCCTCCAGAAGCAGTGTTGTCTTGCACGTTCAGGTACTGCAACGACTGACTGCCCGAGCTATCGAGAACTAAGTGACCCAATGATCCACTCTGTGTAGAGCGAATGGAGAGTTTTACTGAGCTACTTGCACCCCTCAGGATAAGTGAGCCGGAAACAGACTGTCGTGATGTAAAGTCAAAGAATAGCGAGGCAGAAGAAGTGATGATCTTCCGAAAGGCATTGAAGAACGTGGAGCCACTGAGTGTCTGGTTTGTACCATCGAGGATCACTGTTCCGCTTCCTTTCGTAAACCCTCCCTGAATATTTACATTGGCTGCTGCATTGATGGTTTTATTGGCAGCGGAGACATCAATGGTTCCACCGAAGATGCGTAGATCTCCATCAATGTCGAGTGCAGATCCCAAAGTGTACGTTCCCGAACCAGTGGCTTTATTTCCTTGTGCTAGAGCAAGGATTTCACTTGGGCCAAGCACTCTGCGATACATACGAACATCGTCTATTTTGCCATGGAAGCTACGCTCACCATCGGATTCAGAACCAATGCGAAGAGCAAGGGCATTACTAAGATCATTCACACTACCAATAGTTCCTGTATCCGTAGCAGAATCCGCTACACCGCCAATGTACAGCTCCGTATTTGCTGCGGAATCCTGATCCCAGACAACGGCGATGTGTCTCCAGCCAGCACCGTTCAATGTTGTTGAAGATCGAAGTGTATAATCGTCTGTTCCATCGGAAGCAGCGAACTGCAGTGTATCTGTAGCATCATCGACCCAAAGCATGTACCCCGCTGCCGATGCTCCGCTGCTAGACTTTTTAGAGAGCACTGTGTGCTTTCCTGCAAAGCTGCTCCGATTCACCCATGCAGAAATCGTAAAGTCCTGACGATCATCGATATTGATGCGGTCGCCGATATTTACAAAATCTAAGCTACCATCAAAGAGTAGTGATGCAGGATTGTAAAAGAGCTTTGTACCAGTGGACCCGAGAACCCATCCTGATGATGTGCTGTTGCCATCGATACCGGAAAGTGCACCAGAGAAACCATAGCGGGAACTGTCTCGGACAGTGCTCCCCGTTCCATCATCAAGCTTCCAATACCCCAAGAGACCATTGTCTACAGTAATCGTCTGTAGTGTGACACCGGTAAGTGCCAATGTCTCGCGATCCACGGATGTGAGGAGTATTCCTGTGGATGTCGTCATAGTTCCAGAAACAAGAACAGAGCCAGATGCCACAAGACCATTCGTTCCAAGGGTCATCGTCCCTCGAACATCGAGATCGTGCGTCTTCACTCTGCCTCCAGGAACATACGTATCTCCTGCCCAGACGAAAACCGTGCGTCCGGACCCGGTCCCAAGACTCGTGGATCCGTCCACAGAAAAGATTGCGAAGAGGTCGTTATCTGCAGTGTTATCTGCGATGGCTAGGTGCGCATTGGTAAGTGATGTGCTCCCCGAGTCCGCACGAACAATCAGATGATCCTTGTAGAGATTCATACCGGTCATTCCTGTTGAGGAGAGAATCGTGGTCGTCACAGCTTTTTCTACTCCATTGTCGAGAAAGAGCGAGAGCACGAGTCCACCTGTGAACTGCAAGTTCTCGATAAGATAATAACCAGTTGAAGTGGTTGCTGCAGTTCCGGAGCGGACACCACCGTTCATGGCTGCAGCAACGATACGATTAGCCCCAATCGCTGTCGTTCCTTTATCACTATAGACCGTCCCCCGCACAGAGAATGTACCAAAGTTCCAGCCTAAATCATTTCCCGAGTCGAGACATCCAGTGACACAGTTGATCACTGTCGCATTGGTGTTTCTTGAATCCTTCACATCGAGGAACTGGACTGTTCTGGTGCTCTGAGGGTTGAGATTCCATTGAGAGCCAGAGGAAATTGAGCGAAGAGAGAGTCGGTTACTAGCAGCACCCTGTAGAAGCAGTGTTCCCGTAAATGTCTGAGTTGATCCGGCGTTAAAGCTCAATGTATCTGCAGCCGACACTGCCTTAGTGAAATGTTTGAAGGTTGTGGATCCTGATACCGTCTGGTTGGTGCCGTTCAGAACAACCGTACTTGTGGCATAGGTAAACGTACCAGAAGCCTTTTTGAGCCACGCTCCTGAAAGCGTGATGGTATTTGCTTCGGGCTGCATCGTACCTGCAATAGTTATTCCACTACCTGCAGAAACATTTCCTCCGGGCTTGTACGTATCTGCCGCCCAGACAAAAAGTGCCTTTCCGCTTTGTGTTGCCGCCTTGGTACCGGACATACGGTAGATCGCAGCTATATCACTATCACCAAGATTATCACCGGTATCCAGGTGCGTATTGGTCAAGGGAAAGGATCCCGAATCCGCGCGCGCAATAAGGTAATTTCTATAGAGATCGAATTGACGCAAGTCCCCTCCACTCAGCGTTGTGACCGTAACAGCATCCTCGGTCATATCCTGCAAAAATGCAGTAACGACAACACCTGCACCAGAGTGTGAAAGATTGGAAATACTGTAAAATCCCGTTGATGTTGTAGCACCTGTTCCTCGGATCGCACCGCCGTTAAATATAACAGCAACGACTCTGTTGGCACCTATAGTTGTCCGTCCATCATTGTTGTACACGGTTCCCGTGATAAAAACGTTACGGAATGCGTAACCGTAGGCTACTTCCGGAGGAGAAAAACTGATATGCAACTGGGGGGTTATGGCTATGCGAGCCTGCATCACTACAAGGACGAGAATTGCTGCAGTGCATGCAGCAATCAGTGCGCCAGAGAGAAATTTGTTTTTTTGCATCGAATCTGTATATTCTATCACGAATTTGAAATTTCGGCCTATGCACAGAATTGCAAAATTGTTAATATTGTTTTATAATAGTTTATTGATAGATTTGCTAAGAATCCAAAAATGTCATCTCCAGAACCAGTCCCCATGCGGCTTACCAAGATCGTCTGCACAATCGGACCATCCTGTAATACAGAAAGTGCAATCAGGGATCTAGTCAAGTCTGGTATGAATGTTGCACGTTTGAACCTGACACACGCAAGTGCAGAAAAACAGCGCCCCATTATTCATCTCTTGAAAAAAGTGCGCGACTCTGTGCCACAAGGATTAGGGATATTACTGGATGTGCGTGGTGTACAGGTACGTACAAGTGTCATGGATTCGCCGGTACAAATTCGTAAGGGATCTACTGTCTACTTCGGATTTGAGACATTGCGCAAAACACACCGCAGGAAGGAAGCCTTTATTGGTGTTGATTACAGTGCGTTTGGAAAAGACGTGCGTAAGGCGGAGATACTCCTCATTGATAATGGCGAGATATCCTTTAGCATTCTTTCTATTTCACCCAGGGGCATTGTACGTACAAAAGCACTTCAAGACGGAGCTATTGGGTCACGAAGACATGTCAATATGCCCGGCGCGGATATCAGTCTTCCTACTCTCACACAGGCTGATTGGAATGATATTGATTGTGCTATAAAAGAAGATGTCGATTTCCTGGCAATTTCGTTTATTCGAAGTGCAAAAGATATTCGTAAAGTCCGTCAATATCTTCAAAAGAAAAAGAGTTCAATCCGTATTATGGCAAAGATCGAAACGCGTCAGGCTGTTGCCAATCTTTCATCGATTATCGAGGCAAGCGACAGCGTCATGGTTGCTCGCGGGGATCTGGGTGCCGAAGTGCCATTTGAAGAGGTTCCCTTTATTCAGGATAGAATCGTGGCTGAGTGCCAAGGCTCCGGAAAGACGGTGCTCGTGGCCACGCACATGCTCGAAAGCATGATCAGCCATCCGCTTCCGACTCGTGCTGAAGCAACAGACGTAACGCATGCAGCCATCACACAATCCGACGCGACAATGCTTTCTGGAGAAACGGCATCAGGAAAGCATCCGCTTATAGCACTGGAGGCAATGCATAGAATTTTAGTGGCAACGGAAAAGCACATGCGCACGATGCCGAAAGCAGATGCACCGAGTGCTCAAAGCCCGACAGAAGCACGGGCACAGACTGCCGTAGATCTTGCGCACTCGCTAGGCGCAAAGGCAATTGTCGTTATGACGCGTAGTGGAAGCAGTGCTATTGCCATCAGCAAATTTCGCTCGCTAGTGCCGGTGATTGCTGTCACGGAAGACGAGCATGTTCATAGGGCACTTTCACTGAGCTACGGTATAGTACCGATTATCAGCTCATTTAAGGGCAGTCTTGAAGCATCAGCAGTACGAGGGATCCTCACAGCTAAGAAATTGGGGCTCCTGAGAAAAGGCATGAGCATCATCCTCGTGACTGGGACGGAAATCACCGGAGGGAGCACCATCAGCGTTCAGGCACGAACTGTGTAGCATTCCATATCTTAGGAATTACTTGTCCCAGTTGTGCCAAGGCATTTCCAGCTCATCAAGGGGAATGTCATCGAGTGATACTGGTCCAGTAACAACTTTTGTACCTTTGATGAGAGCAAGTAATCTCGTTCGGAAGAGATATCCCGCAATAGCGACAAGTAGCGTCAGGAGCGACCCAAAGAGTGCAAGGATGCCTTGTGTGGTACTGAAGAAAGGCCTCAGCTCACACGATGGCGTACAAAGCTCACCACCATCGCATTTCTCAGCCTCATCTCTCACCCCATCACCGCAAAACTGAAGGCGGCAATCGGTACGGCACGCATCAGGCGCGGTATCAGAGTTGCCTGATCCATCATCGCAGTCCTCACCCTTTTCGAGAATTCCATCACCGCAGATCGTTTCTTTAAGACACTCCGAGGAACACCCATCTCCAAACTCCCGGTTACCGTCATCACACGTTTCGCGGGCCTCTCGAAGCCCATTGCCGCATACTGGGAGACGGCAGTAGTTCGGGCACTCATCGTCATCAGTGGCATTTCCATCATCGCATTCCTCACGCCCCTCACGGAGCCCATCACCACAGACGGCAATGGCACAGTCGCTGGGGCAGTCGTCAAACGTGTTTTGGTTTCCATCATCGCACTGCTCTGACCCCTCCTTCATACCGTTGCCACAAACAGGAAGACGACAGGTATTCGGGCAGGCATCGGAATCGAGCCTGTTGGCATCATCACACTCTTCACGCCCCTCCGTTGCGCCATCGCCACAAACGGAAAGTTCGCAGTCATTGGGGCAATCATCAAAAGCATTCTGATTGCCATCGTCACACTCTTCGTTGCCCTCTCTCGTACCGTCTCCACAGACAGGAAGACGACAATCATTTGGGCACTCATCGAGATTGTTCTGATTACCGTCGTCGCACTCCTCGGCACCCTCTTTTACGGAGTCGCCGCATTGTGAGAGGCGGCAATCTGTGGGGCAGTCATCATGATTATTCTGATTAGCATCGTCACATTCCTCATTGCCCTCACGCTGACCATCGCCGCAGACAGCCAAACGACAATCCGTTGGACAGGAATCAAATGCATTACTGTTTCCGTCATCACACTCTTCTTTGCCTTCACGGATGCCGTTACCACAATCTGCGGTTCTGCAGTTATTCGGGCAGTCATCACGGTCATTGAAATTCCCGTCATCACACTGCTCTATTCCTTCTTTAACCGAGTCACCACAGACAGCGAGTCGACAATCCGTCGGGCAGGAATCGAAGGCATTACTATTGCCGTCGTCGCACTCTTCCCTCCCCTCGCGAACGGCATCACCACAGATGCTGCCTCTGCAGTCATTGGGGCAATCATCAAACGCATTTGTGTTTCCATCATCACACTCTTCACCCTGCTCGAGGATGCGATTCCCACAGAGCGGAGACGCTACGGAAGATGCTGCAGCTTGATGCTGAGCAGGAGATGGAGGAGGTGCGATGGAGGTCTGCGCAGCAGCAGATGAAGGAATCGTAACTTGCTGTTGCACAAACTGCGACGAAGAGGCTGAGGATACGCAGGCAGAAAGGAACACAAGCTTGCAACCATCCTTACAGAATCCTTTGTCATCACATACTGGAGGTGCACAGAAGTTTCCGCATGAGCGCTGAATGAACTGAATCTCCGTGCTGAGAACTCCTGTTGTTTCGTTGAGAACGTAGACTTCCTCCACTTCCGGCTCGCACTGTTCTCCGATATGCGGGCTGACGCTTCCATCGCCGCAATAGAGAAGTACACATTCCTTCGTACAGTTCGTAATGCCATTATGACGGCCGAGATCACACTCTTCGTCATCATGAAGCACGCCATCACCGCAGTTTACCGGCTTTGCAGATGAGACCGATGCAGCAGCCTTTTTCACCGGACAACCGGGATACCCATAAGGCTTACCAATACAGTCGGCAAGAGTCTGCTCCGTGACGGCAGCACTTCCACCGCGCATTCCACTCGCGACAATCGCAAGCATGAACGTGAGGCCAAGAGCACCGTAAGCAAATGTTTTTTTCATGTGTATCTGGCTATTATAGCAAAATCCCCTCTTTCTGTCCTGCTGCAGGGGTTGCTAAGTTTGTAAAGTATTATAAAACAATCTTAATGCCAGATAGTCCCTATAACAAAGTACTTAGTTTCCCTTAGTGTCCAGAGCCTCTGCTATGGATTGCGCTACAGTTTCCTCGCCTTCGACGTATCGTGCACCCCTCGCAGGGACCATCAGAGTGACAATTGGGTCAGTGTTGAGCTTATGGAGAGCCTGTGCATCGGCAATTTGCATATTCAGGACTTCTTCCTCCAAAAGAAGCTCTCTGCGGTCCCGTTCCAGAGAACGAAGAGTATATCCTTTTGTTGCATTGGCATTCTGGTGAAAGAGGATCAGGAGTGCCAGAGTCAGGATAATTGCGCCGATTGCGCCGGTGAGAATCGCCGTGCTCTGATTCACCATGCGGCCGAGACTGGAACTTCGCCGTGGGGAAGCGCCGGCAATAGTACGGGTCAGCACGGTACGAGAGTGTAGCAAATGCTGAGTAAGCTGAACAGTTAACTCAAGCATCGTTCAATGACCCTAAACTTTGCACTACGTGCTCTGGGGTTTCTCGCTATTTCCTGAGCCGTAGGTGTCACTGCCTTCTTGGTCACAATGACAAATGCTGGTGATCCGATATCCTGCCCTGTCGCTTCATTCTTTTCTACGGACGCAAGGGAGCGAAATTTCGTTTTGACAAGCCGGTCTTCGAGCGAGTGATACGAAATAATTCCACAGCGACCGCCTGGAGCAAGAACAAGGGGGATGACATCGAGGAGGGATTGCAATGCTGCCATCTCGTCATTTACGACTATGCGCAGAGCCTGAAAGACTTGAGGCAAAACGGACTTGGCTCTCCATCGGCAAACATGCTCTACGCATGTACATAATGCCGAAGTAGTCTGCGGCTTGACCTTGTCAATCTCCAGAGCGAGCTTGTATGCCTCACGTAGTTCACCATGCAAGCGCAGGGCATCTGTGATTTCCTGTACAGATGCTAAAGCAATCCATTCAGCTGCTGTCTGCCCCTGGGTCTGATCGAAGCGGAGATCGAGTGGGGCATCTGAGCGAAACGTAAACCCTCTGGATGGATCATCGAAGTGCGGCGAGCTCACGCCGAGATCTGCAAAAAGTACATGAACGGGAGTGCGCAGTAGTCCCCAGACATCACGAAAGTTTGCGTGATGCAACTGCACACGATCTCCAAACTCTGCGAGGCGGTCTTTTGCAAAGGATAGATTCGTTGTGTCAGCATCCAGCCCGATGAGCATTCCATCTGGAGCACTCGCCTGAAGCAAGGCTTCGCTATGACCACCTAGCCCGAGAGTCGCATCGCACACGACCTCTCCAGAAGCAGGATGGAGAAGGGTGACAACCTCGGATACGAGAACAGAATCATGGTGCACGAATGAAGTGTAGAGAGGAGCATCGCCACAAGGAAATGATGAATAATTCTTGATATTGAACAAATTATTTATTCATATGATCTAAACCTACTGGGTTGGTGTTTTTAGCATATCTAAAGCTAATACAGACCATTGACAGACTATGACATTGCACTAAAATACTTCACTTTCATGCAAGCTACACTCGCGATCTCCGCGCTGGCTTTCCTCTGGTTTACCCCTGCACATCCCGCAGCGGTGGCCAACAGTGACTGGCAACCAATGGTCGGTGACCGCTTCATTGTGGATACAACGGAAAATGCAGGCTACCTTATAAGGAGTGATAGCTCTTCATACACAACATTTCCGGTAATCACTGGTCAGAGGCGCGTCGTTCACTACATTGGACGTACCTACGACGCGAGAACACCGAATCAGCGATGGGTGGTAAAGACACGGCACATCAAGGGCGATCGTATTACATACGGTCCGACCGGCAGATTTCTTAGGATGTACAAGGATGGTCAAGAATATACGTCGTACGGAATTCATGAACATCGCTCCGAGCAAAGAATGTTTGCAGAAAATGAGCGGTATCAGAGTATGGGATGCATCATTGTGAAAACAGCAATTATGGATGTCGTTGAGGCAACCTATGAGCTAAACGGGGACTTGCTCGAAGTTCTCACTCAGCCAAGCGTGAACATGAGCGCTTGGTCTTCCGGAAGCCTGTAGAAAGCTTTGGGAATGTCTGAGAGCACCGTATACTATCACTGCTACGGAGAGGTGGCCGAGCGGTCGAAGGCACCACACTGCTAACGTGGCAGGCCCTTAAAAGCCGCGAGGGTTCGAATCCCTCCCTCTCCGCCAAAATTGAAAATCGGAATTGGAAGCCGAAATGGGGTCGCGCCGCAGGCGCGACACAAACGCATTCCCGCCAAAAATTCCCGAATCTGAAAGGATTTTCCACGCTCCGCGTGGCTCAAAAGTACGGTTCGATCCTTAATTTGAAAGTTCGAACCGACTTTTTTGAACAAATGAGTATTTTCCTCATTTGTTCGGTCGTTTGCCAATTCCATATTGTATTTCAAAAACTTTTCGGTAAGTTCGAACCGATTATTCGCTTTTTGCTCAAAAGCCGATAATTTCTCTTTGAGAAGCTGTTTTGAGGCAACCAGCGCACTCTTGGCATCGCGATACTCCTCAAGCGATAAAGCACTTTCGAGATAAGCGTTCATGAGCTTCTCAATTTTGGTATCCAGAAGAGAAATTTCGGCTTTCAAGTTATCTGCAAAAAGCGTACTCGATTGGATTTCAGATGATTGGTCTTTTCTATTCTCCTCAATCATCCAGGAAAGCCAATCGAGTGGCAAAGAAACTTTTTTGATTTCCGCTTGGATTTGAGAAGTGATGAGCTCTTCACGAACATATTTTTGAGTACAAGGATTTTTCCGTTTGGTACATCGCAAATAATTATGACCTTTCTGCGTCTCTGTGGTAATGAAACAGCCACATTCTCCGCAACGGAAAAATCCTCTATACAAAAATGGTTTTAGACCTTTCGAGTGAGGTTTAGATTTTCGGCTCATCACTTCTTGAACAGAATCAAAAAGTTTCTTTGAAATAATCGGTTCGTGCTTTCCCTCAAAAATCTCTCCGTTATACCTCATTAGACCAGTGTAAATAGGATTTTTGAGAAGTTTTTGATAATTCGACACCGCAAGCTCTCTGCCGCTTTTTCGCTTCAATCCAAGCGCGTTAAATTTGTCGCGGACTTCCCGCAAAGTGAAGTTTCCAGTTGCATATGCCTCAAATGTCTTTTTAACAAGGGGTGCTAAATCTGGATGTGGCACAATACCTTTTCCTTTCTCATTCACATATCCAATCGGAGACATTTGAGGCCATATTCCTTCCTTCACTTTGTTTCTATGTCCGCGCTTGATATTTTCGCTCAAATTATCAACATAGTATTTACTCTGCGAAAAAGCGATTGAGAGCATAAATTTCCCTTGCGGTGTCGGATCAAACCAAAAAGTTGGGAATTTCATTTCACTAATTACACCAGTATCAACGAGGTAGATAATTTCTCCTCCATCTACCGAGTTGCGAGCAAGTCTATCGGGATGCCACGCCAAAATACCAGACGCTTCGCCTTTTTCCATACGCTCTATCATTTCGTTAAACACAGGGCGACCTGGTATTTTGGCGGTCTACTTTTCGACAAAGACATCCACCACTTCCAGTTGTTCTTTCAACGCTAAATCTTTCAGTTCAGCTAACTGGTCAGCAATACTGCGAACTTGTCTGTCTTTGTCGTCCGTAGACTTGCGAGTATATATGAAAAACTTTTTGGTTTGATTATTCATAGAATTGTATTGGCAAACGAGGAGCCACGCGGAGCGTGGAAAATCCTTTCAGATTCGGGAATTTTTGGCGGGAATGCGTTTGTGTCGCGCCTGCGGCGCGACCCCATTTCGGCTTCCAATTCCGATTTTCAATTTTGGCGGTGTGTATTGGACGAAGTTCGAATGTATTTCGGACAAAATCCGCAGGATTTTGACTACTAATGTTTGCGCCTCGCACGCTCGCTTCGCTCGCGATCCCAAAACCAAAAATTTCCTTACAATTCCTCTTTCGGCGGGGGGTGTGGGGGGAGCCGGCAAAAAATGGAAAGGAAAATTTTGGGTTTTGGTTCCGACACTTCAATTTACTTTTGCTCATTATTTCGCTATAATTTAAATGTAAAGAATCCATACTTTATATTATATTCTATATACTAAATTATACAAGATTTTATATGAGCATAGCAAGCAATTTCAAAAAGATCAGAGCCGAAAAGGGCTATTCCCTCGAAAAGGTCGCCAGACTTGCTGATTTGTCACTCAATACGATTGTTAAGATTGAGAATGGAGTCAATCAAAATCCTACAATCGACACCTTGTCTAAAATAGCCAAAGCTCTTGAGATTAAGGTTGATGATTTGATACAGAAATAACTATGAACACAAAACTCTACAAAATAATACCTCTTACTCTCGTAGCGCTCTTGCTCGTGCCTGCCCTCGCCTTGGCCCATCAGCCGCGAATTACCGAGAGCCGGTTGACAGAAGTGCCGGAACCCGAAATCTCTAAGGCCTATTATGGCCAAATCACTGGCGAGCCGGATGTATATGTCATTAAAGCGACCGAAGCTTTTGATTTATATGTAAATGTTTTGGTGCCGGACATTGCAGGGCAGAAGAAAGATGTTTCCGCAGCGATTATTAAGAACGGCAACACCGAAAAGCCGCTTGCGGTCTTGGATGGCATTAATTTTGAATGGAAAAAGTTTTACGAACCATTTGGCGCTGACACCTACTGGATGGGGCCGGAGTATAAAGCCCGGGCGGAAGCGGGCACCTATGAGATCCGCGTGTGGACCAGCAACAACGACAGCAAGTACTCGCTCGCTATAGGTGAAATAGAAGCCTTTAATATGAAAGAGGGGCTAAATGCGCTCACCATTATTCCCGAGCTCAAGCGCACCTTTTTCAACGAATCGCCCATCGGCTTTATCGTCTCGCCCTTCGGCTGGGGACTCATCGTCGTTATGTACCTCCTTGCTACAATCGTTGGCCTTATATACCGCGCGATTTTAAAAAAATTCGCCAAGAATTCTCCTCGTGGAGTTGCAAAAAATATCGGCAAAGGTGATCGATTACTCCGCCTCGCCATAGGCGTAGGGTTGCTCCTGTGGGCCATCACGACTACCTGGAGCCCCATCCTCATCTTCTTCTCCGGTTTCTGCGTCTTCGAAAGTATTTTTTCATGGTGCGGGCTCTACGCTGCGATGGGAAAAAACACCTGTCCAATAAATTAATTTTTATGAATAAAAAAATAATATACGCAGAATTATTAAAACCATCATGGGCTCCACCGAGCTGGGTTTTTGGGCCAGTGTGGACGGTGCTCTATGCGATTATCGCCGTATCTTTCGGCACCGTGTTTTATAAAGCATTCACCAAGCAAATTCCGTGGATGGTGGCACTACCTTTTGCACTCAATCTTGTTTTCAACTTTGCCTTTACGCCCATACAATTCGGTTTGGTAAATAATTTCCTCGCATCAATAGACATCTTGCTCGTCGTCGGCACGCTCATCTGGGCGCTCTACGCAGTTTGGCACAACGTGCCCGAGCTCCGCTGGGTCGTCTACGCTAACATTCCATATCTTCTGTGGGGAACTTTTGCTACTTGTGTGCAATTAACCATAACGTATTTGAATAAATAATATGTTCATAAAACTTTTCGCAATCGCATTACCAGTTTTCTTTGCCATAGACATGGTCTGGCTTGGGCTCGTGGCCAAGGATTTTTATCGTGCACAGATTGGTACGCTGATGAAAAGTGACGTGAACTGGACCGCGGCCATTATTTTTTATTTGATTTTTATTGCAGGCCTTGTGGTATTTGTAATTTCCCCGGCTGTAGAAAAAAGATCCTGGACGCACGCCCTTCTTTTTGGTGCGCTGTTTGGCTTAGTCTGCTATGCAACCTACGACTTAACGAATTTGGCAGTAGCTAAAGATTGGCCACTATTGGTTACTATTGTTGATTTGGTTTGGGGTGCAGTTCTTGCGGCTTCTGTGTCGGTTGTGACTTATTTCATTGCAAGTAAAATCGGACTATGAGTTATTTCCTATCGCTTATTTTAATATTGTTCGTATACATGAGCCTTTGGTTCGTCTTTTCTTTGATTAAAAAAAGAAACGATGTGGCCGATGTGGCGTGGGGGCTTGGCTTTGTGCTCATAACATGGGCATCGTTTTTTCTTTCTGACGACTCCGGTGTTCGGGGGATCCTCGTTGGCCTCTTGGTGAGTATTTGGGGTTTGCGTCTGGCATGGCATATTCATGCGCGCAATAAGGGCAAGGCAGAAGATTATCGATATCTCGCGTGGCGCAAGGAGTGGGGTAAGTGGTTTTACCCGCGTTCCTATCTGCAAGTGTATCTCTTGCAAGGAATGTTTTTGTTTCTGATTGTCATGCCAGTACTACTCATTAATAAGCATGCGGGGGCTGAGCTTGGCATGCTAGATTTTATTGGTGTAGCAGTTTGGCTTGTTGGCTTTTACTTTGAAGCAGTTGGTGACGCGCAGTTGGCGCGGTTTATAAAAGATCCTGCAAACAAGGGCAAGCTGATGCAGAGCGGGCTCTGGGCATACACTCGCCATCCAAATTATTTTGGAGAAGTAGCTCAGTGGTGGGGTATCTGGCTCATCGCACTTTCTGTAACAAACGGTTTGTTTGGAATCATTGGTCCTGTGACTATTACTTTTTTGATACTAAAAGTTTCCGGTATTCCTATGCTTGAAAAAAAGATGGCAGAAAATTCAGAATTAGCAGATTATAAAAGAAGGACGAGTATGTTTATTCCTTTACCTAGAAAATAATTATGTTTAATTTAGATTTTGTTGGATTATTTTTATTGCTTGCGGGATTTATCATTGGCCTTGGGGCGGTGACAGTTATTGATATACATGGATTTTTAGGGCGGAAATCAAGCTATTGGACTGAGGCTACGACACGCACGCACAAGGTTACCAAGCCAATGATCTGGGTCGGCATTATACTCGCGTTAATTGGCGGAGTGATGTTTTTTAGAAACGAGGCTTTTGCAGGCATTCCGGTTTGCCTTTCTATCATTGCGGGGGTTCTTATTGTAAACGGCCTATTTCTATCTTTCAGTGTCAGTCCATATCTTTTACAGAAAGAAAAAGAAGGCATGTCGGGCGAACTTTTGCCAAAGTCTTGGCAGAATAATATAATGGTAAGTCTCATATTATCCGATCTTGGTTGGTGGGGCTCTCTAGTACTAGTTGTTTGGTATCTCGTTACAAAATAATATGAGTAGACAGCGCCCAATAAAAGTTTTTGTTAATGACAAGATGCAAAATAAATATAGCTTTGTATTAACCGAGCTTGTTGGCAAAAACTTTGATCCGCGGTTTAAGCCAGATCTATCTCCAAAGCAGATGCTTGCACTCGGCGTGTTTGGTGGAGTCTATATGCGGGATTGTACGAAAGAATTCCCAAAAGATTGGTTTATAAAAGCAAAGTTTCAAATGAAGGAAAGCTATAAGCACGACCCCAAGATCAATTTCTTCGGCGTCAATGCATCGCAGTCACTTTCGGTATGGCGCAAGAAGGGCTGGATACATCCACAAGACCCCCGGGGCTGGTTTCAGTGGTATTGTCGATATTATATGGGTCGCCGGAGTGAGGATGACGAGAGGCAGATCAAACGATGGAATGCTATGCGCCGACATATTATGCAAATTAAAAATAATTGTCGTACGGGAGACATTTTCTGTCGTCCAAGGCAAAGACAGGCATTATTGCACTGGGCTTATGATTCGAGAAAAATATAGGGAGTAATTTTCTGTGCGCGCACTGGGTGGGCGGGGCAAGCACATATAGATTTGCTGTGCCTAGCACAATCCGCTTTTTAGAGTTACCACAGGCTCGAACGAAGCCACAGAGCGAATACGAAGTAAACACCGAGCAGGCATCGTGAGCGAATGCGAGCGGGCTATGCGAAGGTGGTTGCGAAGTATAAGTGAACACTAGGATTATCACAAAACGCGGATACGGGGAGCGCCTCGCACCGACGCGAATGACGGAAGAAAGGACGGACAAAATATCGCCATCATGCTAAAGTATAAATACAAGTCCTTTCTGGAGGAATGAAGTGTCGGAACCAAAACCCAAAATTTTCTTTTCCATTTTTTGCCGGCTCCCCCCACACCCCCCGCCGAAAGAGGAATTGTAAGGAAATTTTTGGTTTTGGGATCGCGAGCGAAGCGAGCGTGCGAGGCGCAAACATTAGTAGTCAAAATCCTGCGGATTTTTTCCGAAATACATTCGAACTTCGTCCAATACACACCGCCACAGGTGAATTCGTGCTGAGTCCGAGCCCCTCAGGGCGATGGACGAAGCCGAAGATCCTGTGTCCCCGTAGCCGCAGCCGAGGGGACAAAAAGCCAAGCATTATTCATGAAACCTCACTATATCCTTCATCGGCATACGTTCATGACTTGGAGAAATAACAGGTGAGGCAGGCATACCAATCATCACTCCGGCAATCACTTGGTCAGTCTGTGGTAATCCGAGGAGCTCATGAACAGGCCCATGATGCAGAGACACAATACAGCTGCCAAAGCCCATAGCTGTTGCTGCAAGCAACATATGATCCAGAGCGACCGCACAGGAATACTCGACCTCACGAGGGTTCCAGAGGATTTTTCCGTCGATCGGCTTAGATGCCTTATCGCATGTCACCACCACAAATGCTGCTGATCCGAGGATAAAATTACCATAACAGCAGGCATCCAGAATCTTCTGTCTCGTTTCATGGCTAGACACAATATGAAACCTCCACGGTTGGGTGTTGCCGACACTTGGTGAAAGATGCGCACACGCAAGAATGTTGTCGATCGCTTTAGGGTCGATCTTTGCATTGTCAAAGCTATGGACAGAGGTGCGCTTGCGACAGAGATCTTGAAAATCGGAGAACTGCATGATGTGAAAAAGAAGTCCTCTGCATTCTCCTCCTATATCATCACTTTTCAACCCCGAAATTACCCGACTGCACTTGCCGTTCTCTGTGCCATAGCTCGAGCCTGCTCCAAAACAATCTGGATCTGCGAGGCATAGCCCTCCAGTCGTGAATGCTTCACTCGTAGCGGAGAAGATACTGAACGGCGGATATCCGCAATGCGCGCGATGTACTCACCCATTCGTACCTGCAGACTGCTGTCTCCGGTTGCAGCAATGCTTTGTTGAAATAAACGTTCTACCTCCGCTTGAGCAGCCTCTGCGGCATGCTGCAGTTGCATACGTAGAAGATCGACCTTTCCGCTGACGCGAAGAGCACGAACGCGCTGCTCATTTGCCGCCTCCGGAGAGACGCGCTGCACCTGTGTCACCAAACCAAGGAGTTCGCAGATGCGGATGAAAAGATCGCAGAGATCAAGCTGCCACCACCGCATACCGTGAAAGGCATTGCGTGGAAATGCATGGTGGTTGTTGTGCCACCCCTCACCATAGGCAAGGAGCCTAATGAGCCAGTGATTTCTACTCGCGTCCGTGGTCTCAAACTCACGCTTACCGAACGTGTGGCAAACAGAATTCACGGCCCAGGTGACATGTGTTGTGAGAAATACGCGCACGAGTCCCGCCCAGACAAACCCCGTCCACCCTCCCACAAGATACGGAATGAAAAGTGACAGTCCCATCCACAAAAACGTCGTACGAGTAACAAAGAGTACAACCGGATCATCTAAAAGCTGCGGTGCGTATTTCCGCACCTCGGGAAAATTCGTCCGCGCAAAAAGCCACCCGATGTGCGCATGCCAAAACCCTTCCAAAGGACTATGGGGATCACCCTCTTCATCGGAATGTGCGTGGTGCTTGATATGCGTGGCCGCCCACTGTGCTGGAGTACCCTCAAAGGCCATCGCACCGCATATAAGAATAATGAGCCGAAGCCATGCTGGAGCTACAAAGCCTTGATGGGTAAGCATCCGGTGATACCCAACAGTAATTCCCATACATGCAACCGTGTGGAAAGCCAGCAATACCGCCAAATCCATCGGGAAGAATATCCTTTTCCACGCTAGGATCATCGCCGTAAGAACTCCTACAAGCGGTACTCCAACCAGCGTGATGATGGACGACTTGTAGAGTATATCCAGCGTTCGTGGAGAGTACTGCATACTTGTCAGTCTACCGAGGACAAACGAATCATCCATTTACGCACCGTGCCAATTCCCGTGAAATACTCCTTCTTTATCCGTGCGCGGAAATCCATGAGCACCGAAGAAGTCGCGCTGAGCGAGCACAAGGTTCTGGGGGAGCCTTTCACGATGCAAGGCATCCAGATAAGCCAAGGATCCTGCGAGAGCCGCAAGTGGCAATCCTCTACTCACGCCGATACCCACAATACGACGTAGATCCAGCTGCCGCTCTCCTGAAAGACGATGCAAGAATTTCTCTCTCCCGGCAGTAGAGTCACTGCTATACATTTGCTGAAACACTCCAAGGGCATGGGAACGGATGATGCAGCCTCCTCGCCAGATGCGTGCAATTTCCGGTAGATCCAGTTTCCAGCCTTCAGCGTCACTTGCAGCCTTTATAAGAGAAAATCCCTGATGGTATGCAAGAAGCACACCAAGTTCGAGTGCTGAGGCAGAGAGTGACCGCAATTTCATAGGTCGAGGCAGCGGATCGTGGATATCGATGACATGCGGAAATTTCCTTCCCTCGGTGCGAAGCAGGGTGCTAGTCGAGAGAATACGCGCCTCCACTGCAGCTGTAATCGCCGGAACCGCAACCCCGTACTCCATCGCAGCCGCAACAGTCCACTTGCCGGTCCCCTTCTGACCGCCGATATCCTTGATCATCTCGACCATCGATGTTCCGGTCTTTGCGTCTTTTGCAGAGAAAATCTTTCCTGTGATTTCCACAAGGAACGATTGTAGCTCCGGTAGCGTATTCCACGACTCAAATGTTTCAGCTAGCTGCGTATCGGTATATCCACCAATCGTCTTGAGGACATCGTAAATCTCAGCAATCAGCTGCATCACGGCATACTCGATGCCGTTATGGACCATCTTTACAAAGTGGCCTGCTCCACCTGGCCCAATGTGCGTTACACATTTTCCTCCAAGACCATCATCTGCAGCCATGGACTGAAGCATTGGTAACACTTCCTTCATTGCTTTGATTTCCCCTCCCGGCATCATGCTCGGGCCTTTAAGTGCGCCCTCTTCTCCGCCACTCACTCCCATCCCAATAAAGCGAATCCCCTTCTCCTCCATTGTCTTCATTCGATGCTCCGTGTCGCGGTAGAGACTGTTACCACCATCAATGATGATGTCACCATCATCAAGATATTCCGTAAGTTCTTTCAGCACAGCATCAACAGCCGCTCCTGCCTGAACCATAAGAAGAACAACGCGGGTACACTTCAGGCTTTTACAAAACTCCGAAAGGGAAATGCACGGTGTGAACGCGCCCTCCGCTCCATACGATGCAATAAAGGCATCAGTCTTTTCTCGCGTGCGGTTGAAGACGGATACCGCAATCCCACGCGATGCTGCATTACGCGCAAGGTTAGCGCCCATAGTGCCGAGACCGATGACACCGAGTTGAGCCATGAATAAAGCTTAAGCCCTTAAGGACTATTTCTCAATTCTTCTGCACAGTCTCCCAATCCTGCAAAAACTTCTTGAGCCCACTATCTGTGAGTGGGTGCATGGGAAGTTTCTTAAAAACGTCGTATGGGATGGTACAAATGTGCGCACCGAGCGCTGCAGCATCGACAATGTGACGAGGGTGACGTGTGGATGCGACAAGAACCTCTGTTGCAAAACTCTGATGATGCCACACCTCCATAATCTCAGCGATGAGGGCCATGCCATCTTCGCCGATGTCATCGAGTCGACCAATGAACGGACTGATCATCGTCGCGCCGGCTTTTGCTGCGAGAATTGCCTGCGGAACGGAAAAGACGAGGGTTGTGTTCGTTTTGATGCCGTTTTGCGAAAAATAATGGATTGCTTTTAGGCCCTCCGTCGTCATCGGGACCTTCACCACGACATGCTTGTGCCAGGAGGCATACTGCTTTCCCTGCGTCACCATATCCTCAAATGCTGTTGCGGTGACTTGCGCAGAGACACAGGGCACGAGCTTGCATAAAGCAATGACGGTCTCTTCAAAATCCTTTCCCTCTTTTGCAACAAGCGAGGGATTCGTCGTTACGCCATCCAAGACTCCCCACGATGCAATCTCCTTCACGTGATCGATATTTGCGGAATCGAGGAAGAACTTCATGGATTCTATTATACTTCTTTTGTATGAAATTCGCCATGACCCTCGTCGTATCCACACTCATCTTCACAGGATGTGGATCACCTCGATCAGCATCTCCCACAAGATGGCAGCAGCTCCATGCACCGGAGGAAACCGTGGTCGTGCCAGAAAAGGGCTTGCAAGAGATCCCCACAAAAAGCATTTCCAGGTCGGCTCACATCCCTCCTGCGTCTACAGTGGCTTCCCCGCCCAAAAAGGATCAGCCATCTACCATTCTCCTCGATGTACCGTTTACCTCACAGGCACCGCTTCTGGAGTGGGATGCCGTACATCAGGAAACGTGTGAAGAAGCTTCACTCCTCATGGTGCACAGGTTTTTGCAGTGGCAACGAGAGAGTATGGAACCGGAACATGCAGATGCAGATCTGTTGGCTCTGGTACAATGGGAGGAACGCAATGACTTTGGTATTGATCTTACGATCGATGAGTTAGCGCAGATCGCCACTCGGTACTACGGCTATGTGCCTGTCATCGAAGAAACCGTCACCGTGGAGAGGATCAAAGAAGTTCTCGCAGCAGGAAATCCCATCATCATTCCTGCGGCAGGACGGGATCTTGGAAATCCCTACTTCTCAGGGGAGGGTCCCTGGTACCACATGCTCGTAATCCGTGGGTACGACCGCAACGAGTTCATCGTCAATGATCCCGGAACAAAGCGAGGGGAACGCTACGAGTACCCATATGATGTTCTCATCAATGCCATTCACGACTGGACGGGCGTAAAAGAAAACATCCGCTCCGGAAGGAAGCGGATGTTGATTCTGAAGAAATGATCAATGCTTAAGAATTAAGGTCTGCGCGAGTAAGAGAGTCTTCAAAACCATCTTCCCCTGCACGCTCGATTTCCGTCCAGGTCCTAGGAGTCAGTACTTTATAAATACCCAATCTTCGCAAGTCCGAATCGTCCATAAGAAGCACTTCGGGCTCCATTTCTATGACCTCCGGCGCAGGCTCTCTATCTGTTCGATCGACATAGTATTCTTGCATATTCATCTAATTGGGGGGAAAGTTTCGGGCATTATTCACCTGCGTTCGGCAATGTCAATTATCTTGCAGAGATTTCGTACATATGAAACTTGTTGATTCCTACTTTTACGCTACATGTAGCGGTAAACAATGGATATGAGAACGTACTGCTATACCGATGCATCAGTACAGTTTTCCACCTATAGGAACATCTGTATCAGGGCGAACAAGAACAACATTCCCCTTTTCATCCGGAACACCGAGCGTAAGCACTTCTGAAAGAAAGGGTCCAATCTGCCGTGGCGGGAAATTCACTACGCAAAGAACAGATCGACCGATGAGATCCTCAATGCGATAGTTTTCCGTAATCTGTGCAGAAGAATGCTTGATACCAATATCTTTGCCAAAATCGATCACAAGCTTATACGCGGGCTTGCGTGCTTCAGGAAATACTTCACAGGAAATAATCCGTCCGACGCGTATATCCAGCTTCTGAAAATCATCAATGGTTGCCATTGCTACGCCCCAGTCATGAGCATGACGAGCGTGAGGACGACGATAGCGGAGATGTTGAGACGAATGAGCGGCGCACACTTGAAACGATTCCTTGTGGGATGCATACGTCTAGGGTGAAACCGATAGAACTGAAGCACCCTATGTATCGACTCAGACTCGGTCAATGCAGAAAGGCTAACATGATGAATACAAATTTGATTCTTCGAAGGATACTTGCCAGCAATGGAAAGCCAAAATGCACAACTTAGGACTCCGCTCGACAAAGCGAGAACGCATGGTGCAAGTTGATCATTAAAAAATATCTTTTGGGTGTCAGCAACCCGCAACTTGCAACTTGCAACCATCTCTTCCCCCCTCCCCACTCTATCCCTACACTCTGGTCAATGTCCTACCGACCTGACGCGAAAACTCTTTCCGGCAAACCTGTACAGGAATTCCCTGCGTCTCTGCAGAGAGTTCTTTCTCAGCCGTCTGCTCCTGAAAGCATCTGGATTGGACCTAAGCAAGCCGCAAAGATTTCAGCCGATGACACGAAAGCATACGAAGCAGCACACACCATCATGTGCCATCTGGCTGTCCGTGCTCCTACTGCACACAGCTCCGGGCACCCCGGTGGTCCCCTCTCCGCATTTACGTTTGCATACTTCCTGAGTAAGAGAAGAGATCCATCGATCGATGAACCTCTTCGTTACAGCGCAGGGCACCTTTCCCTTCTGGCATACGGACTTCAATGGATGTTCGGTCGTGAGGGAAAAGACAAGCGCCTTGCATCACCTCAAGCAATCATCGATACCTTCCGTACGCCTTCAGGGCTTCCCGGGCACGTCGAAGCGGGTATTGGCGATATTCCGTTTGGTACAGGACCCCTTGGAAAGGGCGTGAGTAATGCCCTTGGTGTCGCATTCGGACATCAATACCTATCTCGCAACGCGAAACCCGCAACCCGCAACCTTCCCAAAGTTGATGTTTTACTGGCAGACGGTGACTCACAAGAAGGGCAAGTGATGGAAGCATTCCGTCTCGCGGCAGGGCTGAAAGTAGATAACCTCGTCGTACACGGTGACTGGAATGATGTGCAGCTGAGTGGCCAACCGAGTAAAACAGTGGCTGCCGACTTTGCAAAAATTGCGCAAGCTTCAGGATGGCAGGTCATCGAAGTGCAAAATGGAAACGATCCCGCGCAAGTAGTTGCCGCACTCGATGCTTCAGATGCGTGCATCGGCAAAGGTCACCCGATATTCATCTGTTACTACACAACGATGGGGCATGGCATCGCCATGATGGAGGAAGGGAGTAACACAGGGAAGAAGAACTTCCACGGCTCCCCTCTTTCCAAAGACGATGCGGCGGCGGCGATCAAGACATTGCCAGACTTTGCGAAGGCTATTTCCGTGTATGAGCCAGAACGAAAAGTGCAGAAGGAACGCTACAATCAGCGAGAAATTCCTTCTCTCGATTGGGATCTGAAGGCATTGGAAAAGAAAGGCTACAAGCGCTTTATCACAACTGAGAAAGGTGCTGCACGCAAAGATCTCGGCGCAACTCACCTACTCAACTTGATGAAAACGGATCCTCGCATCATTGTGCTTCATGCAGATCTCGCAGGGTCGGGGGGATTTGATATTGTCGAAAAAACCTTTCCTGAGAGAGTCATCAACGTCGGCGTTGCCGAGGGCAACATGGCGATGATGGCCGCGGGCATGCGTCAGGCAGGGTTGCTGCCGGTGACCTATACATTCGCTGCGTTTGGAACCAACGAAGCGCGTGCCTCCGCTCGTCTCATCGACATCAACTGTGAGCATACCCCATGCGCGGTCCTCCACGACTGCACGCACACGGGACTATCCGTTGGAGAAGATGGAGAGACACACCAAGAAAGGCACTACCTGAATGTCCCCTTTGACCACACGCAGGTTTGGAATCTTGCGGATAGTAACCAAGCTGTAGCTGCAGCCGAAAAAGCCATGGAGATTATTGCTGAGGGGCACACAAGTGTCTTTGCGTTTTCACCACGCAGCGGCCATCCGCAGATCCTGCTATCAGATGCAACTCCGTACTACGATGCAGACTATGTCTTCGACGGAAAGGCGGACATCGTCGCAGGGCACGGTGATCTTCGCGATACTGTCACAGTTATTGCGACGGGAATAACCGTGCATGCAGCAATTGCTGCAGCACGACAAATTCAGGATCAGCAACCAGCAACCAGCAACCAGCAACTCATTTCCGTCCGTGTCCTGAATGTCGCCTGCATCCGACCGCTGGATGCCTCAGCCATCATTCAGGCAGCTCTCGAAACACGCCACCTCATCGTCGTCGAGGATCATAGCTCCGAAGGTGGCCTTGCCACGCAAGTTGCCGACGTGATTGCGGATTTTGAACTTCCGTGTTCTCTGAAGAGAATCGGTGTGAACCGCTACTACCCTTCAGCAACGGACAAGGACTTGTACCTGATGGCCGGTCTCGACAGTGAAAGCATCGCCGATGCTGTGCAGGATGAAATCCTCAAGGAAGTACGCAGTGGTGAAGAAGCCTTTGTCGCTGCTCTCTATGAATTTGGAAGCAATGCTCTACAAAGCAGATTCCATCAAACTGCACTTCCATATCTTGAGAGGCTTTCACAAGGTGGCGAGTATCTCCATAGTCTGCGCGCAGCGTGGGCAGAACATAGTGTCGAAGTGGATCAATTACCGAAAAATGAGGATCTAGCAGAGCGGCTGCGGGAGGTAATTCATCCGTAATTGCGAATACCGGAGTATCCGATATTGGGATACCGCTGCTGGATCGCCTTCAGCAACATATGTCCCCACGTGCAGCATTTTATTTACCGATATCCCGATACCCGGGTTCCGTTACGTTGGCTGGTATTATCAGCATTCATATTTTGATACAATCTTCATGGAAGCGTGCCAGAGTGGTCGATCGGGCCTGACTTGAAATCAGGTAGACCCGTAAGGGTCTCAGAGGTTCGAATCCTCTCGCTTCCGCCATACACTGCAGAAATAGGGTTTTTTGCTGTGCGTTTCGGGATTACGTAAGTATTTTGAATGGTAATTGAATATACAAAGGATACATGACAATGAATCATATTCTATGCAATTTAACCTGCCTCCAAAGAAAGTCAATTTATGCTAGAATACTATGATTTGTTAAACAAAAACTCACTTGCAGGCTTCCTGGTCCTTGCCCTGCTCTTCCAGGCGTCTCCGGCACAAGCCAGTAGCTGGAACCCAGGCTTGCTCGTGAACACAGAGACATTTCAGGTGATCGATGACGCGGACACCGCATCGGATCTCTATGTCCGCTTCGGCGATGCACTGAACAAACGCCTAACTTTTGAGCGCACACTCGACCGGTTTAATTTTAACGATGATGTGTATATCTCTGGCGACGTGAACGTAAAAGGAACCGCATCAGGAAAAACAGTCTTTGCGACAGAATCATTGCGATCATCAGGGTCGCTCGTATGGGAAGGTGCTGCCTCAGGTGCCTCCCTCTGGGTTTCGACATTTCGTGGTGCTGGGCTTACAGACTGTGATGCAGATGGGCAAGCGCTTTCATGGGACAGTACAACGCAGCAATTTGTTTGTGGAGATGATGATACGGGAGCGGGAGGCTCCACTGCACCTGCACAAGGACTTACCGCACCTGCTGCAGGATTCCTGGCCCTTAGTAACAGCTTCTCCGGAACGAGTATGGAAATTATCGGCACTGCATCGGGTCGAACGATATTTGCCAATGATACCCTCGCCTCCTCGGGAAATCTGATCGTCGAATCCTTACTCAAGCAGGGATCCGGAGCTATTACCGCTATTGCTGCAGAGTTCCAAACCGGCGCTTATGTGTACGCTTCGGGAGCATCGGTCCTCGCATTAGATACCTACACTGATCAACGCAATGGAGGTGACTCGCGCGCACCGCATATTCTCTTCGGGTACCAGGGTGTTTTCGATACCGATCTCTTCCGTCACGCTGCAAGTATACTTAGAACTACAGACTGGCTTGTAGTGGATGGATCGCTCGGAGTAGGCACAACAAATCCTGATACAAAGCTTGAAGTCATCGGTACTGCCTCCGGCCGCATTGTCCGTGCGCAAGACACCCTTGCATCCTCCGGCTCCCTCGTCTGGGAAGGCGCTGCCTCTGGTGCCTCCCTCTGGGTTTCGACATTCCGTGGTGCGGGGCTTACAGACTGTGATGCAGATGGGCAAGCGCTTTCATGGGATAGTACAACGCAGCAATTTGTTTGTGGAGATGATGATACGGGAGCGGGAGGCTCCACTGCACCTGCACAAGGACTTACCGCACCTGCTGCAGGATTCCTGGCCCTGAGTAACAGCTTCTCCGGAACTGCCTTGGAAATCATGGGTACCGCTTCCGGTCACATTATCCATGCACAAGACAAGCTGCAATCCTCAGGAACAGTTGTTATTAATCTTCCCGGACCAAACGGCACATCACTGATCGCAAACGAGAAAATCCAGATGAACTCCGGAGCACTGCTCTCGGGTGCACTCATTCTCGGAGAAATGAAAATTCCCGCGCGCACAGTAGCTGATCAGATTTCGCTTTCAATGAGAGAGATCGCCAATAAGTCTTTCTTAGTAACACGTAGCCGCAATGGCACGGGAACCATCATGCAACCGTCACTCTTCGACAATGGTATCTGCTACATCACCGCAAACCTCTCAACGACGGTAAACAACATGGGATGTGGAACATCCAACTCCTCAACTCTATCGCACGTCGCAGATACGGAAGTCCTTCCACATGCTACGAACTTTGCCACAAGCACCACAAGCGGCAACGAAAGCGGCTCGACCACAACCAACAGACGCTGGTACCGAGGTTCTGTTACGGGATTCAACGGCTTCTTTTATAAATCACGCGTCATCCCCATTGATACAACACTTGTCCGCATCTTTGCAGGACTCCATAGCCAAACAACTCTTGCAAACATGATGGCTAGCGATGACCCCGCCGGAAGTCGTGCGGGCTTTGCATTTTCCACGGCCAGAGGAGACACCAACTGGCAATTATCCTTCAAAGATGGCACCACACAAAACCTCATCAACACTGGCGTTGCCTACACGGCGAACCAAGTCTACGACCTCGTCATCTACACCCCTGGTGTCGGTTCTCCGGACTATGGCACGGCATACTGGGAAATCATCAACCTGACAACGGGAGTCAAAGCCTCAGGTTCGACAAGCAGCAACCTTCCTGCAGGCGCTACAGCGCTCCTACTAGGCATAGGCGTAGAAACGCAAACGACTGTTGCAAAAAACTTCCGTAGCGTATTCCAATATGTGGAAAACGATACCGTACGAAAGTTCTAGTGTTATTCCTTCAAATCATGAGATACGGGATTGGAGACAAAGTCGTAAACCAATGATGAAACCCCAGGCATGATCTGTAGAGCATCTTTCTGTGTTCCATGCATCATGACACAGAGAATGTACGGGCGCCGGGGGACATACACGATACCGCAGTCTGAAAATGTAGAAATGCCGGGCTTATCGTCTTCATACACACCCACTTTATGCGCTACGGGAACACCTGATGCTACGCCCGCAACGATATACTGTGTAAATGGAGATCGTGTAAGAATCGAAAGAATTTCATTGGAGAAAGACAATGGAAGCAACGACGAGAAGTATAGGCTCTTGAGAATCGAAGAGTAATTCTTTGGGGTGACGTATGCCTTGTCCTCAGAAACGTGCGTGGGTATATCCAGGCTATCAAAAACGTGCAGCATAATGCTGTCGGAGATCAGCAATGATGTACGCATCAACAGAGCGTACATAGTGTTATCTGAATATATGAGCATCCTCTCCACTGCTTCACGAACGGTAATATGTGCATGTGCTCCACGCATCCAATCCGTCCCAAATGCAGCGTCGAGATCGTCTTCTAGCACTTCCAGATTTTTATCGAGCTGAATATCACCCCGATCCACCAGCTCAAACACTGCCATGGCAAGCGGAACTTTAAGAAGACTTGCGTATATATACGCATCTTTTTCGCCTACACCTACAGAAATACCGGTAGGAAGATATTCAAAGTACACTCCAACCGGAACATCCTGAGAGTCAATAAATGAGCGGATTCGCTCGCGCAGGGGCATGAAGTTGATAATGATATCACGGTCAAAATTGGCATTTTGTACTCGCGTAGCGACGAAAGGAAGTTTTATTATTGATATCGAAGATAGAAAGCCCTCACCAAAGATTGTGCTTACAAACAGAACATTGAGAACAATGCTGATGATCCCGAAAGCGCGGATACTCATGCGCATGTATAAGAAACATCATCTCACACTCACGCAGTAAAGAGCAAGAAAACCCAAGAGGGGTAGCGTGTATGATGACTTCGTGTTCGAAGCTCTTCTCATCACAGCGTCGTTTGCAGCCCTGCAATGTCTCGCCACTCCGTGGTCTTGGATCATCGGTGGGTCACTGCTGCTGCTTTGTCTTCCAGGTGTTCTTGCCATGAGAAGCGCCGCACCCTTCGTGACGACATCCAGAAAAACGATGTGTGCCATGCTCGGACTGGCGCAGATCAAAGCCGGCGAGCGTGTCTACGACCTAGGGTGCGGTGACGGCAGAATAGTCTTCGCAGCGTCAAAGCAAGGAGCAATCGCAACGGGCTATGAGATGTCCATTCCAGCCTATCTCATAGCGAAAATACGGTCATGCATGCATCCACATGCATCTATCCTCTACGGCAATCTCTGGAAGCAAGATTACCGCGATGCCGATGTGATCTTCTGCTACTTCTTGAAAGACACCATGCAGGGTTTTCATAGACGGATCTGGCCCAGCCTCAAGACCGGATGCCGCGTGGTGTCACACGCGTTCACGATCGATGGCATCGAGGCTACGGCGAGGGATGGTGATGCTGTGCTGTATGTGAAGAGATAAGAAATGCAGACACGTACGCGCGGCCAGGAATGGCCGCGCTGGTAGATTACAACTCGATGATGACATCTTCCAACACTCTATATACGACGCTGGCAATCATTCCAAAACAATGAACATCCTCCAGCGCACCCATTCGTGGGTGCGCATCACGTGAGTCCAACTGTTCTACGACAACATGGAACTGAATAATCCTCTATGGAAGCCAATATTTATTGATTCCCCACATGAATATACAGGCACGACACTCGTGCATCGGCTCCATCGGTAGAACATATCCGTATGACACAACGTCATCCTGTTCAGAACGACGAACCGATGCTCATCACGTCCGTAGCCAAACACCGAGCGCACATATTTCGGGACGATACCAATGCACGTGAAGCTGTGGAATCCCTGTACAGGACACAGGAACAACATCCATTCTTTTTATATGCTTTTGTAATCATGCCCAATCATGTGCACTTGCTGCTACAAGTTCCATCACCCGAATCCATATCCAGAATTATGAATGTCTATAAGGGGACTGCAAGTGCAAGTATCGGTCGCGGACCGTTGTGGCAATCACGATTTCATATTCGTTATGTGGACAACCTCTCAACAGCAAAGTCTTATATACACAACAATCCCATTGTTAAAGGTCTCTGTGAGCGACCCGAGGATTATCCGTGGTCATCGGCATGCGGTGCATGGGATGTAACTCCAATTCTCTGGTGAAGAACGCGCGGCCAGGAATGGCAGCGCTGGTAGATTACAACTCGATGATGACATCTTCCAACACACACATTCTAAAGCACTCTATATACGACGCTGGCAATCATTCCAAAACAATGAACATCCTCCAGCGCACCCATTCGTGGGTGCGCGATCCTTGCTAAGGAATATCAACAGTACAAAAACGCACCCGTCTCCAGGTGCGCTTTTATGTTGTCATGCTATGGGTCTTACGGGTTACTCGTCTCCCAGTGCAGGTTGAGGAATCCTGCATTAGCCTGTCCGGAACTGTTGGCAGCCAGCTTCACCAGAATGGTGATGTATCCGCCCGGCGTGTATGTGCCTGCACTGCTTGGTCCAGTGATGCTTGCAGTAGTGAATGATGTGTTGGCAAGAGTGGCACCACCTGTGAGAGCAACAGCTGCACCCGTGGTGTCGAGAAGCTTCACCGTAATGTGGTTCTGGCTTGTTGTAGCGGTCTTCGTGCGGTACCGAAGCTGCAACGACTTCACAGGATCCCAGCGCAGGAAGTTATCGGGGATGCGTACCTTGGTAGAGATCCAGTAGTCCTGAGCTGTAGCCTTTGTGGACGTCCACTGGTAGGTATTCTCGAATCCTGCATTTAGTCCTCCAGATCCTGCAAGCTGACCTATGTAAGTAGAACCGGACTGGTAGTAAATGGCATTCGGGTACTCTGGGTGGAGCGAAAGGATATCACCACTTCCGTCACCAGCGCTTTCGTACCAGCCAAGGTTACCTGCACCGTCTGTGCGAAGCACCGATCCGGATACACCGGTATTCGTCGGGAAGTTCATGGCCTGTCCACGGAACGTAACGGTACCGTCGATCGTGAGGGTAGAACCGGAGAGGTTGCCCGTGGTCTTCACATCGTCGCTGAATTCGAAGCGGTCACGTGTGTTCTGGAAGGTCAGGTATTCATTCGTCCCATCACTTCCGAACGTAAGGACAGTATCGGCACCAGCGGTCCTATCACTATTGAGCGTTGCACCGCTCTTCGTAAAGATAGAGCCATCAACAATGAGGGTACCTGATCCCTGGATCTTATCGTTACCATGCAAAATACGACCGGATGAAGTGCCAAGAATTTCAAGGGCAGTACCCGAGAAGCTTGGAGTAAGTGAAAAGTCTGTGCTCGAAAGGGTAATACCCTGTCCTGCCGTGTAGGTCGTTCCACTGTCTGTGCCACATACGAAGCGCTGTGTCGTAGAGTCCCATGTGAGTTTGCCAGTGTTAGCATCACATGTGTTGACGAGACCTGCACCCTTGAACTGCGAGACCCAAAGGGAGGCTCCAGACGCTGCTCCTTCCCAGACAAGGGTACCAGAGGAGGAGAGACCGGAAGAAGCATGAATACTTCCTACGGCATCAATCTCGTATTTGGGTGAAGCGGTTCCAACACCGACGCGGTTTGTGGCTGCATCGATACTCAAAGTATTGGAATCAATATTGAGACCGTTCTCCCCTCCGGAGAGCGCCATTGTCGTGTCGTTGGCAAACGTCCATGCAGCTCCGTTGACCGTGACCGTATCACCGGCAGCGTCTCCAATAGTCACTGCACCGTCGAACTGCGCTGCGCCATCAACTTCGAGTCCGCCAGAAGTATAGACATCATCAGAGAACTCAAAGCGGTCACCTCCATTAGCAAATGTCAATGTCTCTGCTGTGCCGTCACTTCCGAAAGTTAAGATAGCGTCTGCGGCGCCATTGTCGCTGTTGATTGTAAGATCAGCCTTCGTCCTGATGACTCCATCAGTTGTAAGAACACCTGAAGCAGTCAGATTACCCGTCACATGTACATCATCCGTGAACTCGAAACGACTCGTCTCAAAGTCCCAGAAGATCTTCTCATTGAGCGCCCCTCCGAAACGTAGTTCCACATCTGTTGTGCTATCTCCTTCATCGATCGTCTGAAACGATTCTGTATTCACCAGGAGACCCGGGTTCCAGGAGGAGGCGGCATACGCGGGCGATGCTGTTGAAAGCAATGCACCAATAGCGAGCGTGCTGATGCCGCGCAGAAGTGACCGGTGAAGCATTTGGTCTTTCATATTTTTTTGGTTTCTTGACATTATACATTATTTTAAGTTTTAAACCATCCTCTTAGTGTTGCTATGTATAAAAATGTGTCCTAATAGAATTAGGAATGATGAAAAGCGCTACGGTAAGCGGAGGCTAATCCCCTATCAATTCACGATACTGGAGCTTAAGCCCCCCGAGCTGCATCTGGTAGGCGTCCTTTGCGTAGAGCTTGAACTTGATAAGGAAGTCCTGACCAGGTGTCCATGTGGGAGTGCCCGTAAACTCGAGCTGGGTCGTGGCCCAGCTTGTCGAAGCTAGTCCTGTGGATGACCCAGAAAGCGTCACCGGAGATCCGTTCGTATCAAAGACCGAGATATCCATCTTGTTATTCAAGGCACTGGCCGATGTAGTGCGGTAGGCAATACGCAGAGGATTATCCACCCACTGGGTAAAGTCCGAACTCAGGGAGACACGGAGGATCACGTCGTAATCCTGGAGTGCAGTCTTTGTACTTGTCCACAGGTAGAAGTTTTTCAGATTGATAGCATCGTGGCTCACGGAGAGCTGACCGACGTTTGTCGTGGCGTCACCCTGGAACACGACCTTCTCAAAGGCAGGATTGAAGAACTGCTCGTACGTTCGCTCACGATCATCACTCTGCAGTACGCGCTTGTCGGCTACGGATGTAATAGCTCCACCTGATGTCACGACCTGCGCTACACGAATAGAGCTTTCGTCAGCTGGGAATCCAATAGTAGAGACCGTCAGCCCTCCCGATCCGAAGAACACATAGTTGGTAGCATTGTTCTGCACACTCACACCGGTTGCACCATTATAGCTGGTCGTACTGCCATTGAGACGGTACCCGCCGCCGGCAACGTTGACGGTAAGCCCTGCACCACTAGATACCCGAAGCTGCGTATTTTGTGCGGGCGACAGAGCTGTTACGTCTACCCCATTGATGAATCCTGTAACGGTGAGATTTCCATCGATACGGACATCATCGCTGAAGTTAAATCTGCCATTGGTTCCATCATAGGTCAGCTGTCTGCTCACCGATGAACCGAACTGGAGCGCGGTCGATGTGCTCGACCCGTCACGGTCGATGACGAAGGATCCGGAGTTTGTTCCACCGGGGATACGCGCGGGATCGAAGACGCCACCGGGGCCAAGAATAGCGATATTACCGCTACCGGTACCGACGTCACGCTGATCAAGCAAGTCTGCATTGAGAGCGAACGGAACAGAGCGAATGGGTGAGCGATCCACATTCGGATTGTTGGGATTGGTATCGAGAATCTCGTACGCAGTATCCAAAGAACCCACAGGCTTCACTTCCACCTGCATGTGAAGATTCAAAAGATCCGTCTGGGACATGGCAGTAAATGCAGGGAGCGACGTTCCGCTACCAAGCTTTACCGTAAAGTAGCCACTACTATTGGGCTTTACATTATGGAACTCCTGCCAGCCTGCATAGGTGGGACCCGATGTAACGATCGTTCCATCAGGATTCAGATCTGCAGGAACGGCATCTGAGGAGTTCCAGAAGCTGAAGCGCATCATATGGTTTGTCGTGATTGCTGTACCGGAAGCGTTTTTCAGCTGACCGTTATAGATGATGTTTTGCGGAACCGTCGCAACGGCTTCGACTTTGATGTACGGAACAGAGGAGAGAGCGAAGATGAGCAATGCTGCGATCCAGCGGCGGGAGCGCGCAGAGGTTCTTGCCTGTACACGTGGAGTCTTCTTTTTGCGGCGAGGCACCCTACGCAGTGCAGCGGATGCTTTCTTCGCGCGCTCCAGAACTGAAGCATACGCAGCCCAGGCAAGAAGCAAGAATCCAAGATTGAAGAGCAAAGCTCCCAGCACAAGCCGCTTGCCAAGTGTTTCAGGCGCAAAGCAATCTGCCGACGTCGCTGCAAGAGTTGCGCGCGACGGAGCTGCTACGGGATCGATAACAGTGAAGAAGTCTTCAGCCGGCGCAAATCTCGATCCAAAGACCGGACGGAGGACAAAGCGAGGAAGATCGATGAGTGACGGCAACAGTGGTGGCTGCGTGACAACCGGAATCGAAGGATCCCTGCGGGGCACTCTTGGTCGTGGAGCGGAAGGATGCGAAGGCTTCTCGCCGGAATCGACTTCCCCACCTGACGGTGTTTCACTTTGTGGCGCCCCAGTATCCCCTACTGAACCTGTGACATTGGTCTCATGCCCACGGTGACTGCCACCATCGCCACCGCCACCACTCGTTCCTCCAGATCCGCCTGAGGAACCACCGCTGTCGCCACCCGAACCAGCGGTATCATCAGGAGATCCCTCACTATACGAGTCACTCTCGCCTGTCGACTCGCGCCACGTCATCGAAACGCTATCCACCTGGTAAGAGCTACCGGTAATGGAGCTTCCGTCTGCGCTGTTCCCCGGATCAGCATTGGATGTGTATGTCGAACTCTCTGCTGCAAAGACATGAGGCACGGACAAAGCAAATCCAAACATGGAAACAGCCAGTGCGATAAATACCGTTGCAATAGCAGGTGCAAACGAAAAACCACCTGCAGTCCGGTCCCCTGGCAGAAGCCTCTGAAGATATTCACGACGCTTGCTCTCATGTGAGGGTGAGTCCGCATAGTAGAGACCATGGCGACGGATGATGCGGCCAACAGTGGCCGATGAAACCTGTTCTTCGTAATCACGGAGAAGCACATCCGCAATGGCCTCCTTACCGATATGCGGATACTGCTCCCGGAGATGACGGACAATACTGACGACTTTTTCACTCGTTTCGGGCTTCCGAAGTTTCCTTGGTCGGCGGGAATGATCCTCAAGAGCTTCGGGGTGCAGAGGATCAAACCGTTCGGCCCACCGCAGAAAAGTCGACCGTGATATACCGAAGTAGCGACAAGTTAAGCTTACGTTTTGGTGATGATCATTGTAATATTTAAACCACTGCAGACGCTTATAAACCACATCTGCAAGCCCCAAATGATGACAATTTAGCATGTCATTGACGGCCTGTTTGTTTGAGATATTTTTGTGCATTTGATAATTTTTATTACCAGTTCTACATTATAGCAGTATTATAAAATAATGTCTATATCATTCTGATCTTGCAAAAGCCAAACATGCGACAGAGAAATATCCGACAGATACGATGACCTGCTTGTGTACGATCTTTTGTCGTGGGACAGAGTCTGCAATCACAGGAAATGGAAGCACATTCCCTCCAGGTGCTTGCATCAATCTGATCTTCTGGCAGATGGAGAGATGGCACACAAAAGACAAATATCCCGGATAGATGTGCTACATCTATCTGATCCTTTCACTACACAGAGATGTCTCTCATCCCAAGTGTGTGCAACGCAGAGCAAATATTCAAAATGGCATAAGGCTGCAAGGCACCAACTTGACAGCAGTACGCAACCAGCTGATTTCTGTACTGAATGTATCTGATCTTTCTGCTGATCACATAACTATTTTCCCGAGAAGTATGCATACTGCAGATGGGGAACATGAAGTGTTTGCATTATGTATGAGGTATTTGGTACGCTTACGTTCCGTGAGAAGAGCATACGTATTCAAAGGTCAATGCTTGCCGGTTCTGTACGGGGCTTTTGCGCTGACGATGGCAGTGCCTTCTTTGGCTCATGCACAGAGTTTTAAGGATCTCGCACAAGGACATCCGGTATACGAAGCAGCTGAATACCTCAAATCCAAAGGTATTATCTCCGGCTATAGCGACGGCACGTTCAAGCCGGATAAAGGCGTAGTTCGCGCAGAGGCCATCAAGATAATCGTTGCCCCTCTTATAGATGCTGCGTCCATCGCTCAGCTTACTTCATCGCCGTTCACGGATGTGAAGGAAGGTGACTGGTTTCTGGGGTACGTAGAAGCTGCGAGACAAAACGGTATTGTCGATGGTCCTCCGAAGAAAACAGCGTTTAACGGCAGCAATCCTGTGCTCAAGGCAGAGTTCATCAAGATGCTCCAGCAGGCGCACAATGCAAAGCCCGTCGAAACACTAAGCGAGATTCAGTTACCAATCGCTCCGGATGTGGCAAAGGCTGATGATTGGTTCTACCCCTACATGCGCTACGCCATCGCCTCGTCCATGACGATGATCGGTGCAGACGGAATGCTCCGCCCGGATCGCGCTCTTACTCGCGGCGATTGCGCGCTGATTCTGCACCGCTACCTCATGTACAAAGAGGGTCGTAGGACACAGGCACTCCTTTCCGAGGCTGAGAGTGAGATCATCATCATCCTCGGAGCACTGGAGAAAAACGACATTGTTACTGCGGAGTATGCCTCTGCACGCGGACTCCTTGCTGCTCGTGGTGCACATCTCAGTAAGCCCGAAGAACCCATCGTTCAGGGTGCACTCAAGACTGCCGAGGCATTCCGCTCTCTTGTACGTGCCTACCGAGCTGGCCTGAATAAACAATATGATGAGGTTACCAAGCTTGCGGGTGATGCATGGAACCTAGCATCGCGCGCTAAAGAACTTGCTCCCAACCTGGCTGCAATCAGCGATCAGGTCCAAAAGATTTCCAAGGGAATGGCGGATAGCGCAAGGACGCTGATGCAGACTCCGCAGTAAATGGGAAATGTACGCCTGATGGTGCTTGGTTTTTCTGTATGCTCTATGTATGGAGTTTTCTGCCCACATCATCTCCGGAACAGGCTTGGCGAGGATGCAGAAGATTCCGACACTGAATCTGCTTCTCAGCGACATTCCAGCATCTTTGGATGAAGGGATATACGCCTGCAGAGTGACTTTTGATCAATCCTTTCCCGCCGTCATGCACTACGGCCCGCGCCCGGTTCACCATCTTTCCGATTCCTGCGAAGTACACATTCTCGATCAAGTCATTGAACATCCACCAGAAACCATAGAGGTACAGATTGTAGGAAAAATCCGAGATATTCAGCACTTCGAGGATCCGAAGGAACTTCTTAGGGCAATCCGAGGCGATATCGCCAATGCACGTGCTATTCTCGGTGCATGATCCAACGGGTCAAGCGCTGCATCGGCCAACGAAGTCCCCTTCGCCTTGCCTACCACGCTTGTAGATCATTTGCTGCAGCCGCAAGCAACGGTTTTCCAGCTCGGTCGCTTACCATCATCGGCATCACCGGGACGGATGGCAAAACCACAACAACATCGATGGTTGCGCATATTCTGAATGCAAGCGGCTTGAAGGCTGGCATTGCCTCCACGGCATTTTTTGATGATGGAACGGGACTGCAGCAAAACTCCTCGCACCTCACATCCATCAGTCCATTTGTGCTGCAAAAACTACTTCGGACGATGCTTCGAAACGGATGCACCCACGCTGTCCTCGAATGCTCCAGCCACGGCCTCGTCCAGCACCGCCTCGATTGGGTATTTCCAAAAGTCACTGCAATCACCAATACCGCACTCGAGCACCTCGACTATCACGGAACCATGGAGCAGTACCGCAAGGACAAGGGAATACTCTTTCGTATGCTGCGGGGGAAAGGAACAAAAGTAATGAATGCCTCCGATGAAACATATGAGATGTACAGGAGAATTCCTTCACAAAGAACGGTCACTTGGAGCGAAGCCCAACAAACTCAACAGACCCCATCAACGCAAGAAATCCATCTCCGGCTTTCCGACATTCATTCCTCTGCCAATGCAGTGAGTGCAACGCTCCACTCTCCATCTACAACATGCAATCTGCAATTATCCATCCCCGGTACCTACAATCTCGATAACGCGCTCTGTGCCATCAGCACCTGTCTTGCGCTCGGCATATCTGTAGAGCGATCTACGGCTAGCCTGAAGAATTTTGCCGGTATTCCCGGTCGGATGGAGCGCATCGAAGCAGGCCAGCCATATGCTGTTTATGTCGATTTCGCTGTATCGCCGCAATCGTATATGAAGGCGCTCGAAACACTACGAAGCATCGTAGGGGAATCTGGTCGCGTTATCGTGATGTGCAGCAGCTGCGGCAACCGCATGCGGGAGAAGCGACCGGAGATCGGCCGCATCTGCTCTACCCTTGGAGATATTGTCGTAGTGACCGAAGACGAGACCTATGGCGAAGACCCGCATGCCGTTTTAGAAGAAGTCTGGGCGGGAGTGAATCAAAGCACATGCGAGGCGCACAAGATCTTCGATCGGAGAGACGCGATTGCATTTACGCTAAAGACGGCAAAAGCAGGTGATGCTGTTGTCTTTTGCGGCATGGGTCCATTTACAACCATGACAAAGCTCCAGGGAAGGATTCCCTGGGACGAGCGGAAAATTGTGCGAGAGGAATTGGGGAAACTGGGATATAGGAAATAGCAAACCGGCGCTTCGAAATTCGAAGCGCCGGTGTATCTTTCAATCCTCCTCCAGGCAGTCGCCCTGGCGCATGAGACGTCGACGCTCTCGCGCGGAATCATTGTGCCGAATCCACGCAATTGCGACGACGCAAGCCAGGGCTGCACCAATACGCAGGATGTAGTGAACGAGCAGAAAGCTAGGCATGATGCTCAGCCTCCAGCGCATCCATTGAACGCTGATGATCGCGTTTCCACTTCCGGTCGATACACCCGAGTGTGATAGCGATCACTACAAGAGAGATGACGTAGAGCGATGCCAACACCGGGAAGAATCCCAGAAAATCGAGCATCCACTCAACGAAATCATCTTCGGGTGGACGGTTGTGAAACAATCCATTCCACCATTGGGACCATGTTGAGGGCTTCATAGCACTCACTCCTCCTTGAAAGAGAGCTGAGTCTCCAGACCAGCGGCTCTGCCGCAAAAAATCTGAAGACAGTCGCTGCCTCTACAGTAGTATGTGAAGGATCTGGGTATTATAAGTATTATATAACTATTTTTTGAATTGTCAAACACTCTGAAAACTACCGGTCTTACTGCCGGCATCGACGAAGCAGGCAGAGGACCTCTTGCCGGCCCTGTCGTAGCTGCTGCGTGCATTCTTCCTAAAGGCACCCGCATCCCCTCCTTCATCCGCGACAGTAAAGCACTGGAGCCTGAGGAGCGAGAGCAAGCGTTCCTGTGGGTACAGAAGCACTGCACAGCAGGCATCGGTCTCAGCAGCGCCTCGTACATCGACCGTTTCGGCATCCTCGCAGCCACCGAGCGCGCAATGCAGCAGGCTGTTGCAATGCTCGCATGTACGACGAAGCCCACGTACCTGCTTGTCGATGGCCGTGACAAATTCTGGTTCGATTACCCCCATAGCTCAGTCATCCACGGGGACGCACTGGAGCCGTGTATCTCTGCCGCTTCCATAGTCGCCAAGGTCACCCGCGACCATATGATGCGCGAAGCGGACCGCCTATTTCCCGGCTATGGTTTTACCGGACACAAAGGGTATGGCACAGAGGAGCACTATGAAATGATCAGGAAGCTTGGAGTGTGTGGGATACATCGGAGGAGTTATTTGTAGAATTTTGCATATTTGCAGAGCAATGAAGGCATGTTAGAAATTGACCTTAGCCTCGCTTCAGGAATTGAAAACAGCTCATATTCTCTTCTTAATTTGTGCAAAGATTAGAACCGCAATTCCACCGACCACAATCGGCACCGAATACACCTGCCCTCTTGTAAGAATCAAAGGACCAAGAAGGAGCGCAGTATGTGTCGGCTCTCGGAGGAATTCCAGCGCAAACCGCAACACACCGTAGAGCACCAGAAATATGCCTGCTGTCTGCCCCTTTGGACGCAGAGGTAATCGCAAATGGAGATAACACGCCAACGCGATGAAGAGATCCTTCACGACCGCATACAGTTGTGTTGGATGCCGCAATTCCTCAATACCGGGAATCGCGATGCCCCACGGAAGCGTCGTCGGGATGCCATAAAGCTCCTGATTGATAAAGTTCCCCACTCTTCCCAGTGCCAATCCGATGGCTACCGGAACGACAACGATATCGCCGAGTGCCAGCAAAGAAATTTTATGCTTCCTGCAAGAGTAGACCATGGAAAGTATCACACCGAGAAATCCGCCGTGACTCGACATGCCGCCCTTCCACACGGCAAAAACATCCAGAGGATGCATGAGGAAGTATCCAAGGTCGTAGAAAAGCATGTACCCGAATCGGCCGCCGAGGAGGACGCCGATGATGCCCCAGGAAAGGATATCTCCCCATGCATCGCGCGAAAGCTCCAGATTCCGATAGTGCTGGAGCCTCGGGAGCAATACATAGGCAACCAGAAAAGCTACGAGGTACAGAAGGCCGTACCAGTGCACATCAAACCCGAGAAGGGAAAGTGCGACAGTGCGGGAGGGGAAGAGATGCATGACAGCAATGATCATAGCATTCATTACTTCCCGCACACTGACTCCATCACCCACTCCCCTTTCGACTGAAAGCATTCATCCTTGAGGAATCCTGCAATGTGCTCTCCATAGTACTGCCGAAAGAAGGGCGTACTCACAAAGAGCGTTCCTTCGGGGAGTGTTCCGAGAAGTCCTACGCGGTTTTCATGTGCTCCGTACAAGAACTCCCGCCACTGCTCCTCCTTCCAACCGGGAAGATCAAAGATGCCGGGACCTCCAACATCACGGTCAGGAAGCTCTCCAAGAAACCACGGAGCGGCCGCATTATCCAATGCAATCACGGGCGCATCGCCAGAAGGCAATCCACTTGCGACTTGTTGTACTGCAGCATAGGACTGCATATCAATCGCCGGAACGCGACCCCAGGCTATGCGAAAGCTCATGAAAGCCTGCACAAGAATCATTGCACAAAGGGCAATCCGCAACTGCGCGACGCGGAATCGATTCCAGAGATCCCGTATCCCCATCGCCGCAAAGGGAAGCAGGAAGAAATCACACTGCAAAAAGAAGCGACGATAGAAGACAAGTCGGAAGATGATGAAGGGAAGAGTCCAGAGTACAGCAATCTGCCACAGACTCCCCTTTTCTTTGCGAAGCGAAAGCAGAAATCCCCACACCCCAAGTGCAAGAAGAATGCCGGTTGTGCGCAGATAAAAAACTGGATCGGGAAACGATCCTCCGGGTGCAAGATCGCCACGGAGATTGTAAATACTGGTGAATGGATCACGTACAGCGGCCTTCCAGTGCGGTACATACAAAAGAAGACTCAGAAGAGCAACGAAAGCCAAAGCTCCGATCATCATCCAGGTGCGGCGGTCACGGAGGGAAGACCGTAAAGTAAGCGCGCACCAGGTAACCATTGTAAGGCCAAGGAGAAGCCCTGTCTGGTGATGGATGATGAGCACGAAAAAGGCAAAGAGCGCTGCGAGATAGGATTTTCGTTCAAGTGCTCCGAAGGTAAAGATGACAAAGAGCAATGAGGCATAGGTCTTCCAGTACATCCCGACAAATCCATCGTAGTACGCCTGCGAGAGAAATGCTGCGAGCAGTACGAGCGCACCGGTCATAGCACCCTCACGGCGGGAAAATTCGATGGCCAGCGCAACAGCAATCACCACGGGAGTCAGGTTCCAGATCCAGCCAAGAAACCACTCGCGCGGAACGCCAAGACTGATAAACGGCGACGCGAGGAGAAAGAGTCCCGGAGGGTGCTCCCCCGCCCAGCGCGGGAGATCAGGAAGAAGCGGAAAGCTTGTAGCGTATTTCAGAAACAGAAACTTGTAGATGCCGGGGTCGTAGCCAAGCGGGATGGGAAACCGGAAATACGGGAGAAAGAATTTCACCGTGAGGAGACCCAGGAGTACACCTGATACGATACCGATGGATCGGGAATGCAGTGCTTTGGAAACCTTTGGAGCCATCCTCCGTATCATATAGGAGCCCCTCCTCAGCGCACCAATGTCGCTTTGACGATGAATCGTTCGCGCGTAGTTCCAACAGGGAAACAGGTAATGACCGTAAGAGCATCTGCCCCTGCAGCGGAGAGATCGAGAATACTTGTATCGGAGGATGGGACAATGAATGACTCTGTTACGGCATACCGGTACTGCGTATCGCCGTCGGTGAGAACGATGTGCTGGCCGATAGCAATCTCCGGAAGATGCGCGAAGACGCGACCATACTGGCTCTCTGAGGCGCGCTCAGTGGGCGGGCTGCTGTGCCCCGCGATGACCAGCGGACCAGCCCCAGGCCGACTGGAATGCGGATACGCTACCGCTCCGTAGAAAAGCCCCGTCTGCATCTGGTCCTCAAGAAGTCCCCACTGCTTGGTATCCCAAAAACGTCTCGAGGGAAGGAGTACCGGTGCGCGAATCCCAAGATCCGGAACGGCAATCGCATACGCGCGACGAAGCTCCCACTGCCTACGTTCATCGGTGATCTGGCCACCGTCACCACCACTGTCTCCTGAAGCCACGTCCGCTTCCTGCTCTGAAATGGTTGGCGCAGGAGCAGCCTCGTGGCGGAATTCTACTTCTGAAGTCTCGAACACATCATCAATACCAACAAGGGCAATGGCCTCCGTTGGATCAGCAACTGAAGCCTCCAGACCGGAAAATGCAACATGAAGAATTACAGCCGTAGAAAGTGCTGAGGAGCCAGCCGCAAGGGCAAAGGCAGCGAGTGCTTTTGTGTTCTTTGTCATTTGTATTATTATAATATATTATTGATTGTTTGTCTATATTATTACATTACATACGATACAGAGAAAGTGCCAATAGACACCTAATGTACGTACCGTCGTCAGTCTGCCTGCCGTACACTTTATGCATGCGAATTCTTGGTATAGAAACATCGTGCGACGAAACAGCTGCAGCAATCGTTGAAAACGGTACGCATGTAAAAAGCTGTGTCATCAGCTCCCAGCGTCAGAAGTTTTCCGATCGAGGAGGAGTGATCCCTGAAGATGCCGCACGCGAGCAGGTACTCTGCATGCTTCCTGTACTCAGAACATGTCTGGAGGAATCAGGCGACACCCCACAAAGCATTGATGCAATCGCCGTGACAAAAGGGCCGGGGCTCCTTGGCTCACTGCTTGTCGGAACTACAACAGCACGCACGCTCGCTGCTCTCTGGAAAAAGCCGCTCATTGGCGTGCACCACACACTCGGACACCTAAGCTCAGTTTGGCTTTGTGATACTGCGCAACCAGCAAACAGCAACCAGCAACCTGCCTTTCCCATTCTCACGCTCTCCGCTTCCGGTGGTCACTCGGACCTCTGGTGTAGGTCATCCCATACAAAAGGAACACTACTTGGCTCCACCCGCGACGACGCTGCAGGAGAAGCATTTGATAAGGGGGCAAAGCTCCTCGGGCTCCCCTACCCGGGCGGACCCTCGATTGCAAAGGCTGCTGAAGGTGGCGATCCGCATGCACATGCGTTTCCTCTTCCGCTACGAAATGACCCATCGCTGGACTTCAGCTTCTCCGGACTGAAAACATCGCTTCGCTATCTTCTGAGTGATCTACAATTCTGCACTCCCAATGCATTATCCAGCATCGAAGATATTGCCGCATCGTACCAGCAAGCTATCTGCGCACATCTTATCGATCGTATAGTTCGTGCACTCCATCAGCATTACGATATCCGTGAAGTACACCTTGTCGGAGGAGTTTCTGCAAACACTGTTCTTCGCGCGACACTTCAGGCTGCCCTGGGAAAGTCCTTCCCAAATGTAGCACTCCGGTACCCCACAAAGCTGATCTACTGCACCGACAATGCAGCTATGATCGCAGCTGCAGGAGAATTCCTCGTACAGGAACACGATGAAAAAGCATTTGAGGCCTTTGAAACGACGGCATCATTGCCGCTGGCGATGGCTATTGCTTAACTGAATGCAGGTAGCAGTGCACTGAGCACGATGGCAATGAGACCAAAGACGGCAAGGATGCGGACAGGGGTGGATTTTTTCATGGGAGCAAAAGGAGAAAGGGGTATTACGGCTCAACCGTGATCTGGTGCGTGGTCATGCTCTTTGCACCGGTTGTATCCTGGACAGAGAGCGTAACGTCATAGATACCGGGCTTTTCAAAAACGTGAACGATACGCGGTGCATCATCATCACTCTCGGACCCATCGTCGAAAGTCCACCGGATTTTTTCGAGAATTCCGGAGCTGCAAGACCGATCAAAAGAAACGCCGAATGGTTTTCCATCCATCGATCCGGATGTACGGCTGGGGATAAAGCAGGCATCCAATCGCGGAGGAAGTACCACAACGGTGCTCACGGACTCATACGTTTCATTCGTCGTTGTGTAGACAACGAGTTTTACAGGGTACTTGCCAGGCTTTTCAAACGTATGCTCCTCGATGGCAATTCCCTGCTTCTTGGTAACGCCCGTAGTTTCATCTCCAAAGAGCCATTCAAAGCCAGAAATTATTTTGCCTGGGATGACTGTTTGCGATGCATCGAAGCGAACTTTAAAGGGTGCAACACCGCTCTTCTTATCCATTTGGAAAGTAACCACGGAGGAAGGAGGCTTCACATCAATGGAAATGGGAAGCCGCATGGCCTTGCCTTCCGGATCACTGGCCAGAAGCGTGAGCTTGTAGGTACCCGGATAGCGGTAGATCGCCTGCAACGTGTTTTCTGATGATCCAACACTCGTGGCATCCGGTGCTTCCCACGAAAACTCCACAAGGGGGAGTGACGTATGCGGCGTGACGCTCACGCTCAGCGGAGCCTCACCTGTAATGCGGTTTGCTGTCACCGTTGGAGACCCATCAAAAGAAAGATCGGGGATACGCAGTGTCTCCACGACCTGAACGAGGACTGTGGCGACCGCACTCTCACCGGTTTTAGATCGAGCACTTGCTGTCACGCGAAATGCTCCCTGCTTCTCAAACGTATGCCCTACCCTGTGCTGATCGATCGTCTTTACGGGAGTAGTCTTGTCGCCAAAGTTCCACTCCACCTCACGAAGTGGTTCGTCGGTCGTAAGGGTAAAGATTGTACCAAAAGGCGGGGGGCTCAGAAGTTTTTTGGGCTCCGTAGAAAGACGGATATTAAAGGGCTGAGCCGGGGGCTCGCGTACTTCGATATCCCTACGATACGTCTCCTGCGTCTGGTTTTCGCGGAGAATAACGGCGGATACACGGTGCACGCCAACACGGACAAACACATGTGTGACGGAAGGATCTGCAAACACTGCAGCATCTGTGGTGACCGGACGCGAACGGACTTCATCCACTTTACCGTCATCTTCAAAATCCCAACGCACCTCGCGAATCTCTTTTTTATCATTCACAAGATGTTCAACACTGAAGGTTACCGGTTCATCGACTACAGGCTCTGCAGGTTTCACGGAGAACACAGCCTTCTTGATCACCATCCTCCGGGCGACTCTGCGTGTGGAGCCGTCACTCAGTGAAACAAGCACGGAAACATTGAAAGCCCCTGTGCGCTCAAAGAATGCTGTGATCTGAGGCTCAACGGTCTCCTGATCAACTTTGCCGTCGCCATCAAGATCCCAACTATAGGAGACAGGCTGTAGCTGCTTGCGTGCTAAAATCTCCAGTGCTCTGTCGAGACCAAATGTCACGGCCACCGGAGCGATAAGGTCGGCACCGTCTTCTGGGCTCAATTTAAGAATATCGAGTGGAAGAGCAGGCTCACGCATGATGACCATCGGTGTTGCAACGCTAATGATAAATGCCGGCGTAAGAATGAGGATGAGTCGTACAGCTACATTGGTCTTACCAAAGCGTGTCGCAGACTTCTCCTTGAGTGCATGACGCAGCACCAAAACCATGAACACCAAAAGCAAGAGAATAACCGCTGCCGATGATAACGCTCCGATGGGAATAAGCTCCTGATAGTTCCCTTCAACGTTTGGAAGCACTGACATAAGAAAGAGACACCAAAGCACATATGCTGCATACGGAATCAGCATGAAGATCAGCAGCATACGCATGGCACGCATTTTCAGATGCGACGGTATTTTGGGCTGCAATGGAGCTGCCGGTGCGGAACTGATTGCGTCGACGTTTGGGGGGGCTTCGGTCACTCGATTGGGGGGAAGATCGCAGTATCTACGTAATCATCAACTGCGGAACGGAGCTCAGACTCGCTGAGATCATCCGGAAGAGAAACATCCAAGGGGTCCCCTCCAGGAAGTATGGTAGCAGTATTGGGAAAGGGTTGGGATCCAGTGGGTATCTCTACCATAGGAGCAGATCCGTGCTGCGAGAGGGATGCTGTGAAATCCACTCGAAGAAGTGAACCACCTGGAAGTCGCAGCGAGGGGATTTCCCACTGGATTGCAATCACATGAAAATGCTCAGCGGATATCCACAGTTCACCGGTCGCCTGTAGAGAAACGATCTGCGCACGAAGAGCTTCCTCATCAATCTCCTCTCCCCGTTCAAGTGCAAGTGCTTGCGCATAGGCGAAGAAGCGATCCGGATCGAGTGCTACAGCATAGTGATACGCAGGAATACCATCGATCTCCTCTCTACCCAAATCCCGCGTAACCTGCACCACACTCGCTTGCGCCTGAAGCAATCTTGGACTTGGTGAAACGGCAATGCCCGCACCAGTATCCGTAGGAGAAAATTCCCACCAGATCCCAAGAATATTCTTGAGTGAAGCAGGATCGAAAATGCCGCCATCAGGCGTACTCGTCAGGGAACGAATGAGCATATAAAAGCGCTGGCTCTCGACAGAAACCGTATCGAGCTCTGCACGAATGGTGCGATCCTGAGTGTCGCTATCGCGGAAGTGCATGGATGCATTCACCGTTCCACCAACAACTCTGCCACCCTCATTGATCGAACCGCGAATATCGAGTCTACCTCCGCCATCACCAAAGGTTCCGCCACTAAAAGCGAAATCTGCCTTGGCTGTGTACGCAGCGGATGTGAGTGACTGCGCAGCCGTAACCGCCTTCTGCAACACCTCATCTGCTGGGAGAGCTGGAATCTCTGGTGCGCAGGATACAAGCGGGAGCAATACTACGATGAAAGGTATCCGCCATCCAACCATGGATAGCAGCATAGAGGAAACTCTCCCTTCGATGAAGGGAATCTCATGACGAGCGCGGCCGGCGTACTTCCGAACTTTGGATATCGCCGGGTTCCTGCACAACAAATCGAACCGTCTTACGACGCGAGGCAAGCGCATCAGCATGAAGTTCGAGTACTCTGGATGTGTTTCTCGCTACGGATAGCGGCGGATCCAAGGAAAGATTCACCCTGTCACCATCCATCTGAAATGCAACTGAGGAAACACGCTTGCCGCGATTGTCATAGAGCGCGATATTCTGTAGATCCGCATAGCGCGCTGACCCTTCATTGGTCAGTACCATACGCGTCACCTGCAGATCGCGCTCTCCGGAAGCAGAGAGGCGCAGACGAAGCACAGTCCGGTTTCTTCCATAGGAAACTCTCTTCAGAAGCCTGAGGTACTCCACGGCAATTGTTCCCGTGCTCTTTGCAGCAGTGCGAACAAGTGATGCAGCGTCGCTGGCTACAGGGACAATGACCAATGATGCCGATGGTGCAACAACAGGATCCTGATCTGCAAGAGTCAGACGATGCTCGCTTGCGACCTCTGCGGTTGCTGCCGTATCCATAAGAATACCCAGAACGATTTCCTCGCATGCGGGAATGAGAACACTCTGCAATCGCAACGTGAGAGCACCGTCACGCTGAGGTGTCGCCGATTGCGATACTCTGCGCCCGGCAATCTCCGCGTATACACCAGCAATATCGGTACTAAAACCGTGGCCTCTGCGTACGAGATGAATTTCTTCGACTGGTACATCCGCTGTGCAACCAGCTCGCAATACGATGCTCAGCATAGGAACCCTCTGTGCACCCCTAGGTATGGACGCATGCACCGCCTCGCGTACGCTGATAGTTAATGTCGCAAGGGCAGATAAAAGTAAAGAAGTGAACATGTGCACAGTATACGCCTACCATTTTCCTCCCCCACCTCCTCCACCAAACGATCCTCCGCCAAATCCTCCAAATCCCCCACTCCCTCCACCCATTCCCGGACCCCCAAGCCACATTCCCCTTCTGCGCCGATGCGTACCTCCGCCGCGCGATACAAGATAATCGAAAAGTAAACCGATTCCGGCAAGCAACGGAATACTCCACCACCAGACGAGCGTAAGAGCCAAAGCAAGACCGATCAGTCCACCAACGACTCCGCCAAGCCACCAGGATTTGGTACGCCCAAACAGCGCGACGAGAAAATCAAATCCTACAAAGAGCAGGAAGAAAAGAAACTGAGAAACGCCCGAAGATCCGCCTGATCCCGAGTCATAGCGATCAGAGGCGTACTCACCGGATATGTGCTTCTGGAGAGCCTCAATGCTGACACGAAGCCCATCTGCATACTTGCCCTCCCGAAATCTAGGAACAATGTCTGATTCCACGATGCCCGAAGCCACGATATCGGGTACAGCACCCTCAAGTCCGTAGCCGGTCGCGATAAAGGCTTCACGATCCTCGTACGCAACGATCATGAGAATGCCGTTATTATTTTCCTTGGATCCCACACCCCACTTTCTCCCTATTTGCACGGCAACATCAGCAATGGATTCCCCTTTCAGAGATTGCAAAATGAGTACGGCAATTTCATTGCTCGTCGATACCTTGAACTCCTGAAGCATCTGCTCCAGAGATTGCTTTTCATCTGCAGTAAGAAGACTGATGGTATCGGTGATAAAGCCGTCGTTTGGAGGTACGCTGAATGCAAACGCTGCATGAGGCAGCACCAGAGCAAAGAGGAACGTTGCAAGCACGCGATGGATCATGAATGCATTCTACTCAAAATCCACTTTGGGAGCGACATCACTTCCCTCCTGTGCTTCAAAGAAGACCTCAGCATCAAATCCAAAGATGCCAGCAAGGATATTGCTGGGAAATCTTTTCACTCGAAGGTTGTAGCCGCGAACAGTGTCGTTGAAATCCTTACGCGCAACACCGATACGATTTTCGGTGCCTTCGAGCTGCGTCATGAGATCCCTGTAGGCTTGCGTCGCCTGGAGCTGAGGATAGTTTTCAACCGATACGAGCAAGCGTGCCAAAGCGCCCTCCATTTCACCAGCTGCGGCAATGCGGTCACCTCGTGTAGGAGCAGTCTGCCAGCGACTCCTCGCCTCGGTGATCGCCGTGAATGTATCTTGCTCAAAAGCCGATGCGCCCTTCACTGTACTGACGAGATTCGGAATGAGGTCGACTCTGCGCTGGTACTGGGTCTCCACCTGCGCCCACGATGCTGTTACGGACTCACGCCCAGTAATCAGTCCGTTGTACCCAGACCAAAGCCAGAGAGCGAATACTGCGACAATGCCGAGAATGATCCAAAGAGTTTTATTCATGGACACAGTATAATTGAGAATGAAGAATTAAGAATGGAAAATTACAAAAAATTCTGACGAAGCGTATTGAAGAAATTCTTAATTCTTCATTCTTTCGTATACCCCCGTCCACTTCGCTATACCCAACACTTTGCCTTTCATCTGCTGCTCAAGCATTGCGCGGGTTGCTTCATACGAAAGACTCACGCCGCTATTGATGGCATAGAGGGAAAAGACATATGCATGCGGCCCACTTCCGGCGACAGGACAAGGAGGGTCATATCCGGCCTTGCGTGCACTCGTCGTACCCTCCATAGCTCCACTCGGTATACCTCCTTCGGGAATTTCCATGATTTGGGGCGCAATATCCCACAGCACCCAGTGTACAAAATGACCGGAGGGCGCATTGACATCATCAAGAACGAGAGCGAGAGACTGCGTGCCTAGCGGTACAGACCCAATTTTGATTATAGGACTTACCCCCTCACCGTCGCAGGTGAACCGCTCCGGGATAGTATTGCCGTCACTAAATGCAGGGATTGTTAGCGTAAGAGGAAGTGATGGCTGTTCATCGGATGAACCACTAAAAGAGCAGGCACTGAGTAGTGCGACCATGATCGAAGGTAAGACAAAGCGATACATGGAGACTATTGTACATGCAGGTATTGGTAAGGGAGGGGGCAAAGGTTACTACCTCTTCCACTTTTCCTTTGAGCTTCGCAAAAGATGCTACATCAGGGGTACAGGCAGCCAACGGAAGTACATTGAGGAAGTGTATGTGGAGGAGGTTCCAACGGGCAGTTTGCCCACTCTTCTGTTTGTGAATGATAGTAAAGCGCAGGAGGGGCTAGTAAGTGTTGGGTCTGGGGAGGTGGAAAGTGTCTAGTTTCTGCTATAGTTAGGGCAATATGCGTAACTACTCCAAAATCTGCCGCCTATTGCAACGAGAAGCCAATAGCAACAATGCGCCCATGCAGTTAGGGGCAGATGCAGATTTTACGTATGAGAATCTGGCCAAGGCTGCGCTCTCCGATGCAACGGTGAAGACGGATGCGAAGCGCATCAAGAAGGCCTACGACTATGTTCAGAAACTGGCAAAGGACAGGAAGGCGGTCTACGGCATGACTACCAGCTTCGGTGGAAACATCCAGCACATCATTCCTCCTGAGGAGGCCGAGTTGCTGCAAGAGAATCTTATTCTGAGCCATGCCACCAATGTGGGTGAGTGCTTTCCCTACGAGATAAGCAAAGCAGCGTTCATCCTACGAACAACCACGTTAGCCAAGGGTTACTCAGGCCTCAGCCTAGCAACGATTGAACTGGCGGCACGTATGATTGAGAAGGGGCTTATCCCCGTAGCGAACATGCACGGGTCATTGGGAGCCAGTGGGGACATTGCGCCGCTTGCCGCGCTTGCACTTGCCATGATCGGCAAAGGAAAGGTCTGGCTGCCTGATGGCAAGACCATCGTTGCGAGTGATGAGGGACTGCGGAAGCACGGGCTAACGCCTATCCAACTTTCGTACAAAGAAGGGATTGCCCTGCTCAACGGCACATCCATGATGACGAGTGTTGCCGCTTTCACGCTGCACTATCTCAGGCGGTTGTTGGAGAACTCGTTGGTAGTCAGTGCCATGAGCTTGGAAGCTCTACGTGCCTCAAAAAAACCTTTTGACCCGCGTCTCCACCAGCTCAAGCCTCATCGGTATGAAGTCAGCACGGCAAAGGTGATGGCAGCCATTCTTGAGCAGAGCAACCTAACAAGAACACATGAGCAATTTACGAAGATCATTGAAAAGGAACTGCAAGAACACACCGAGGCGTTCCACTCCAAGACTGATCTGCAAGGAGGCTCATACTCACTTCGGGCGATTCCACAGGTTTATCATCCCATTTTGGCAGCCTTTGAACATTTTCGCATTACTGTGGATACGGAGATAAACGCCATAGACGATAACCCCATTGTTTTACCAGACGAGCAGGATGAGCTGCATGGGGCCAATTTCCACGGCTATCCCGTGTCTGTTGCTTCCGATGCTCTCAATCTCGCAATGGTCGGCGTCTCCAACATGGCATTGGCGCGTAGTGACCGTCTGCTCAAGAATCATCATTCTCACCTCCCGTGGTTCCTCGCAACGGGCAAGGAAGGACTGTACTTGGGTATGCACGGCATCCAATTCACCGCCGCTGGCATAGGAGCTGAGCTTCGTAACCTCGCCACACCCAATTCCATCGTGCAGATACCAACGAACAACGATAATCAGGACTTCGTGTCCTTCGGGCTGCAATCTACATTGAAGGGATTGGAAATGACGATGCTGCTTGCCTACGTCGTTGCCATTGAGTACATGACGGCTGGGCAGGGTATCTGGCTGAACCTCAAAGGAAAGTCTGACTTTGGCAAAGTGTCCGAGAAGGATTTGTCACCCGTGACCCGCGCAGCGTATGAGAAAATGTTGCAGGTGTATCAGCCAAAGGAGGACACCGATCAAAACATGATTGAGCAGACAGAGGAGCTGGCTGAGCAGTTACTCCTTGGGAATCTCATGCCTGAGAATCTGAGTAAGCAATTGTGGGCCTGATAGCTATAATCTCCTCATGGCAAGACCCACCGTCATGACAGACGACGTTGTACGGAAACTTATAGAGGCTTTCAAGCTGGACGTGACTGTGGAAGAAGCGTGTCTGTATGCCAACATCTCCAAAGATGCGTACTACCGCAAGCTCAACGAAGATGAGGGATTCTCGGACGAAATTGGACGTGCGCGACAGTACGCAACAATGGCGGCGCGCCTGAGCATCATCAAGGCCCTTCCCAGTGACCCTCACCTCGCGTTGAAGTACCTTGAACGCAAGCGGCGGGAGGAGTTTGGGTTGCAGCAGAAGCTGCCTCAGGATGAGCGGGAGCAATGGATTGATCTTGGTGCAGAGGCAAAAGCACGGTTGGAGAAGTATCTGAAACCACCCATGTACGAAGAGGTTGCAGGGAGAGTTAGTGCGGTATAGGATGTGCGCGGCTACCGACACGCTCCATGCACATAGAGCGTAGCCACTCTCATTAGCCAGAGAACCAAAGTTCGGTCTGTATTTGGGCCATTATGCACCCTTTTACTGACCACCTTTTTGGCTTCTCATACGTCTCAGCGGCCATCCAAGGACCCTTCTGCAATCTATCGCACACCGTTTTGCGAGATGGAGTTTATTGCGAAGTACCCTGACGAGAACCCACCCGACACCATTCACAGCATTGCCAAAGCACTGAATTACGTAGGTGCTTTTGATGGAATCAAGTAAAAAACTACCCACTAAAATATAACAGCGTATAGTAGGTTAGTATTTTGTTTGTATTTGTATGGACATCCTCTCTGAACCACCACAGAAAAAGCGGCGCGTAGCCATTTACATCAGGGTATCCACTGCTGAACAAAGGCTGGATGGGTACAGTTTGCCAGCCCAGAAAAAGAAGCTCATGGAGTATGTGAATAACAACACTGCCTTGAACTTGGAGACGAAAGAAACATGGATTTATGAAGATACACACACAGGCAGTGATTTGAACCGAGACGATCTAATAAAGCTATTGGAGGACGTGAGAGCGAGAAAATACGATGCTGTGCTGGTATGGAAGATTGACCGTCTGTCGCGCAGTCTCAAACACCTATTGCACGTCTTTGAACTGTTTCAGAAGAACAAAGTGAGCTTCATATCGGTGCAGGAAAATGTGGACTTCAAAGGGCCAATCGGCGCACTCATTTTTCAGGTGTTTGGGGCCATAGCGCAGTTTGAGCGTGAACTCATCAAGGGAAGAACGTCTATGGGCAGGATTGCATCAGCGGAAGCTGGCAACTACACAGGCACTACAGTGCCCTACGGTTACGCCCCTCTCATAGAGAAAGGCAAGAAGGGGAAGAGGCTCAAGGTCGTTCCCGCAGAGAAAAAATGGGTCGTGGACATATACGACTGGTACATCTTGGAGGAATTGGGGGATGGTCAGATCGCCAAGAGACTGAATGAGTTGAAGGTGCCACGGTCACGGTGGCAGAAGAAAAAAGAGGAAGAAGGCGGCGGCTGGGTGTGCATCGCCTCTGATGGGCTGTGGACGGATAAGATGGTTACTACCATCCTTACCAATCCTCTCTATCGTGGCTTGTTCGTAGCGAACGATAAGGATGAAGAAGGAAACGAACTGCCAGAGGAGAAGAAGACGATTGTGACTATCCCATGGTGTGTGAGGGAACTGACCTTCATTCAGGCAGAACATGCCCGTAGAAGCAGGACAGGGGGTGCGAAGCACACAGACTATCTTCTGACAGGGAAATTGAAGGATATGACGCTCGACAAGCCCCTGAGCTTTGTAGGCGCACCACGGTACAAAGGAGGCTATAGCTACCGCCGCAAGCAGATCAAGAACAAGGAAAAGGGTATTGATATACCTGTCTTTGAGATTCCCGCGCCTCCCATTGAAGAGTTTGTGTGGAGCAAGATTGTAGATGCCATGAAAAACCCTGAGGTGTTCATCAAGCACTACCTGAGCCTTCAATATGCTGACCCCACGAAGGTTCAGAAGCTAGAAGATAATCTCAACGAACTGCGTGAACGGCGCGTAAAGAAGGACTTTGAGCTTGGGAAGATTGAGAACGCCTACGATCAGGGTGCGTACTCATACGAGAAAATGGTGGCCAAAGCTGGCCGTTGCAATGCGGAGATTGCCGAGATGGAGAACCTGATGCAAAAGATCGAGGATGATCTTGCGCTCCTCAGCACCGCAAATGTGGAAGTACAGAAGCTCAAGGACGCATCCGAGCAGGTGAAGTACAAGATTGATAATCTGTCCCGCAAAGAGAAAAAAATCTTCTGCAATCTGTTTGTGGAGAGTGTCGCCATGCACAGACAGGCAATCGGCAAGACCAAGAAAGGCAGGAACAAGTGGAAGGTTTGGGCCACGGTGCAGTTTCGGTTCAACCCCGATAAGTTCAACGAGCTTGCCGATGGGTTTGCACCTGCAAAGCAAAGCTCCAAGCCAAACAAGGGGGCACTGGAGAGTGAAAATACGAATCTTGGTCGGGACGAGAGGACTTGAACCTCCGGCCTCACGGTCCCGAACCGTGCGCTCTAGCCAACTGAGCTACGTCCCGAATTACCAAGATGGTACTCATATTCAGAAGTACTTACCACATTTTACAAAAAGCACCGCAAAGA